>Ga0102946_1000504_pt1 | contig 13582 bp, 16 predicted proteins | sample SalPon2A_A_D1_MG_FD_78209 | JGI IMG/M metagenome (GOLD analysis project Ga0102946, IMG submission 78209) | Soil microbial communities from South San Francisco under conditions of wetland restoration - Salt Pond MetaG R2A_A_D1_MG | ecosystem: Environmental > Terrestrial > Soil > Wetlands | place... | reverse complement strand
CATGAGCGACCTGATGGCAGCATTGCACTGGTGGTTGGGCAAATCGAGATTTTCTTACCATTAGCCGACCTCATCGACCCAGTAGAAGAATTAGCCCGACTCAAAACCGATTTGGATGAATCAGAAAAACAAATCAAGCGGCTGGAAAAACTACTGATCAGCCCCTTCGCTGAGAAAGCCCCCGATAACGTGGTTCAGAAGGAAAAGGACCGCTTGGAAGAATTCAAAAAAACGTCCGCAAAACTAAAAACTCAAATCGAAGAATTAACCTGAGACCTCTAAAGCAGCCGCCCTGGACAAGGGCGGCTGCACCCTCACTTATTTATGACAAACGATCACTTTATCAATATCTACAGAAATGCTGGCGGTACCTACCACGAGCTGATCCAGGTAGAGGATACCGATCAAAACCTGTTGCCAGCCCTGCAATCGATATGCAGTTTTGATCACAAACAGATTCTTGATCTTGCCACCGGAACTGGGCGAATTCCCCTGCTCTTACCCCAACATTCCATCACAGCATTGGATTTGCACTCCAGTATGCTGGAAGAAAATCACAAACAAAAGATTGCTGCAAACGGAAACTGGACGATCACGCAGGGAGATATGCGCTATTTACCGTTCCCTTCCAGCCAATTTGACATCGTGACCATTGGTTGGGGATTAGGACACTTCCTCAGTTGGTATTCATCCAATTGGAAAGAACAAATTCACCTGGTATTGGAACAAGTAAACCGCGTTCTTACCCTCAAAGGTTCGATCATTATTCTCGAAACTCTCACTACAGGAAGCCTCATTCCAGCTCCCCCATCCACAGCCCTGGCTTCTTATTATCACTGGTTAGAAACTGAATTGCATTTTCAAAGGATTCAAGTTCAAACGGATTATCAATTCAACTCACTCGAAGATGCCATTCACTACTCACAATTCTTCTTTGGGGAAGATTTAGCTCATAAAATTCGTCTAAATCAATGGACTCGCCTGCCCGAATGGACGGGAATCTGGTACAAACACAAAACTGGAGGAAAATCAGTATGAACTTAAAACCCCCGGCATCCATCGCTCTGGATGAAATGAACATCCCACACGATTTATACACACACGATGGCTCTGTCCACTCCCTGGCCCAGGCCGCTGCCGAAAGAAACCAGGATATCTCGCAAGTAGTTCGCAGCATTCTGTTTCGGTTGAGCGAAAATGAATATGCATTGATCCTGGTTGCCGGCCCGAACCAAATATCCTGGCGATTTTTGCGCCGCTACTTCCGACAGTCACGCTTAACAATGGCAACGCCAGAAGAAGTCTTAGAAATCACTGGCTACAAGGTTGGTTCCGTATCTCCCTTTGGGTTAAAAACTCAGATCCCCATCCTGGCAGATGCATCCGTTTTTCAACAGCCTGCGGTATCATTGGGCTCAGGCGTTGAAGGCACGGCTATTTTGATGACAAAGAATGACCTTAGAAAAGCCCTTGGTGAGATTGAAGTGGAGAGATTTGCCAAACCACTTTAACAATTGGGGGTTACAACCAGGGAGAAACCATTTCCTCGCTCATTTTCCATAATCGCTTCTGGGCTGCATCGTCCTTTGCCTGCACAGCCGTCTTTCCAACCTTCTTTTTGTAGAAATACTCCCCAGACACATCCCCCACTTCAGGTGAGCTCGCCAGGTATACCAGAGTCTTTGCTCCCTCTTCCACTGATATTGCCCGCCGAGCCAAAAGAGGACCAATCAGCCACCCTAGAAATATTTTCCTGAATATTCCCGTGTCCACTAATCCAGGATGAAAACAATTAGCGATAACACCGGTGCCCGCTAACCGCTCAGATAGTTCACGAGTAAATAGCACATTTGCCAGTTTAGACTGGCTGTACCCTTTCATCACAAAATATCTGTTCCGGATTTGCAAGTCTTCAAAATATATTTTCCCCCGAAAATGCGAATTAGACGATGTATTTATAACCCGACTCGGCGCACTGAATTTCAGCATATCCAGTAACAGGTGAGTCAACAAGAAATATGCCAGATGGTTTAAAGCAAATGTCTTCTCAAACCCATCCACACTTTCCACTCGGCGGATAAATGCCCCACCAGCGTTATTTACCAAAACATCCAAACGATTGTATCGCTCCTTGAAATCATCTGCCAATTGCCGCACCTGCCCCATTGAGGACAAATCTGCCAACAAAAAATCAACAGCGCTATTTCCACTCTTTTGGATAATTTCATCCACCGCCTGCTTGCTCTTGGCCTCAGACCGGCCAACGATCACCACTGATGCTCCCATCCCAGCAAGCTCAAATGCCCCTTGTTTCCCGATTCCATCAGTACCCCCAGTGATCAAAACCACTTTTCCGTGCATTTTTTTATGTTTCAATCAATCTCCTTCATTCTAACAATTAACCAATTTAGTGAATAAATCTACCCTGTGCAACAAATATACTCAGTATAATAGCAATATGCGAAATGCAACATTACACTTATTATGTAACCCATATAAAGGGGAACCTTTCAAGTTACAAGGAAACCAGCTGGTCGGTGTTATTTCAGGGCAAAAATTTCCCATCCGGGAAGGTATTCCCCAAATCTTCGGTGAACAAGCCAACATCGGACGCAGTAAATCCTCAAAATGGATCTACGATTTTACTGCGTTTGCCTATGATGCAATCCTCAAAGTTGGAGATTTCACCCGTATAAACGCTGAGGGCATCCTGCGTCAGGAATATATCCAGAAATTGGTGGTCCCTAAAAATGCAAAAGTGCTCGAAACCGCTGCTGGTACGGCCGAAAACCTCTTGCACCTCCCCTCAGAAATTGATTACTATGCCTTGGATATTTCATACCAAATGCTCAAACGTGCCCAGCGAAAAGCAAAAAACGCCGATCGTGAGATTGAATGCATCCAGGCTGATGGCGCATATGTCCCCTTCAGAGATGAAACATTTGATGTTGTCTTCCAGATGGGTGGGCTACAATTCTATACTGATCCCTTCAAAGGCATCAGTGAAATGGCCCGCGTAGCAAAACCTGGAGCCACAATTCATGTCATTGATGAAGTCCGCGGTGCACAGCGCACCCTCTCTCCTCATCCTGCCCATCAGAAATACAGCGGCACAGCTGAACGCGCTGTTGAAGGTATAAAAAGGCTGGTTCCCCACAGTATGAGATCTGTCCAATCATTCATTTTCCCCAAAACTAATTTTTATGTACTGACTTTCAAAAAGCCTTCATTAGGCATACCTTATAAAATTGAAAAGTAATCCATCTCCTGGATATGGTAAGATTTCAAAGTTAATCATTTGAGGAGTATCACTATGGCCAATGTAATCGTCATTGAAGATGTTGAAGACAGCGCTAATTTAGCAAAAAAAATTCTCACCAAATATGGTCACGAGGTGCTCATCGCCACAAACGGCGAAGAAGCACTTCAACTTGTCAATTCGCCAGATATCAATCTGATCCTATTAGATCTTGGTTTACCCGATGTGGATGGGCAAACCCTCCTTGGGGTGCTTAGACGCAACTACGGATTGACCGATGTGCCTATCATCGTTTGCACTGCCTGGCCGCCTGATGCTGCTCAGAAAATGGCCGAAGCCTATGGCTTCGACGATTACATCAGTAAACCATACAAAGTTGTAGATTTCATGGATGTAGTCAACAAATTTGTTGGAGAGTAAGAAACCCTATCATGCCCATTGAACTTAGCAGCGCAGCAAACTATACAATCCAAGAACTGGTAGATGCCTACAACCAAACCAGGGTAGATTACATGGTGCCCATGCCCATGAATGCTGCCCGCCTCGCAGAATACATCCAGGTCTACGATGTTGACCTGACACATTCTCTTGTCGCCAAGGACCAGGATATACTCGTCGGGCTGGGTATGCTTGGCCTCCGACCAGAAAAATCATGGATCACCCGACTAGGGCTGATCGCCAACCAGCGCGGGAATGGCGTTGGACAGGCACTCATGGAAGGATTGCTCAAAAATTCTGATGACTTGTGCATACCACAGGTATATCTGGAAGTGATCAAGGGGAATACTCCTGCCCACAGCCTATTTCTCAAGCTGGGTTTTAAAAATGTCCGTGAACTCCTGATCCTCAGGCGGGCGCCTAAAGAAATCCCTAAGCCTCAATCAAAGCTTTACCCAATGAATCGCGGTGATATCATTTTCCATCTCAACCAGAGGACAGATACCCACGCATGGACAAACCAAACCGAAACCCTTGCCCACCTCAAAGGAATTTCCGGCTTTCATGTGTACACTGAAAGTGGTGGACATGGCTGGTTAGTATACCAACGCACTTTTTTCAATCTTTCCCGTCTCATGTTCGACATTGATCAAGGCGATCCTGTTGAAATTATGCGGCAATTGCTCATCCATCTTCACAGCTTACATCCAAACATGGACACCTATACCGAAAATATCCCTGCGGACGACCCTCATTTACCCGCCTTTGAAGATTTTGGTTACATTGAAGCCTTCCGACGTGTGGAAATGTACCGATTTCCAGACCTAAAATAACCATGTCACGCGGTCGTAGAATTTCCCGGGTAAAATTCATTCCCCCTTCGCCAAAAACAGCCCAAAAATATTTGCGGGAATGGTCCAGCAAAAAACTGTACCACCAACCTGAGGAATTTCCTAAACTTTCCACACAAAACCTGTTTGACAAACCTGGCGAGCTGGAAATGGATATCGGCTGTGGCACCGGGGAATTTTTGAACGCCAAAGCTCAAGCTAACCCACGTGGATATTATCTCGGAATTGAATTATCTCGCCGGGCTGTATACCACGCCGTCAATCAGGCTAAGAAATTAAACCTGGATAATATCCTCTATCTCAGAGCGGATTTCAAATTAATCCATCCCCTGCTATCAGCAAATAGCCTGAATGTCGTACACTTGAATTTCCCCGACCCCAATTATGGTAGTAGGAACATCAAACACCGCATCTTTACCCCCGACTTCCTGGACAATCTCCATCCAGCCTTGGTCCAGGGAGGGAAAATCCAGGTTGTTACAGACCAAAAACCCTTTTTGCTTGATATGTTAGAAATTGCAGAAAATGACCCACGGTACATCAATGCACACAAAGAAAAGTTCGTAACCACCTTCGATCCGATTGAAAAGACGCGCTTTCAAAAAGCTTGGGAGCGGGTGGAAAGATCCTTCTTTCGGTTCGAATTAGTAAAAGCCTGAAAATCTTCTTTATCGCACTTCCCACACAAAGAAGTTGCTCTCACCACCAATACCATCCAACTGATCCAATAGATCCCCATCACAGCTCACAATTTTCCCGGTGTATCCACCAGCACGGTCTTGAGCAAACCACTCAAAATACAATGGCAGCCGAACATCTCTTGAATGCAGGCGGCGGATATCCGACAGTATACGGTTTCGCCCCCACTCACCCTCTTCCGGAGAATAAGCAAAATACACTTCGCATATATCCGTTCCGCTTCTGTTCATTATCGTGATCGTATCCCCGCCATTTTGCACAAATAAAAACCAAAACAGTAACACGCCTCCGATAATGTAGACTGCCTTTTTCAAATTACTTCTTTCCAACAAAACCTCCTAATAAACCAAAATTTATGGAAATCTCGCTTCACATGTTATACTATTATTAGGACAAGATGTAAACCTCACTAAAAGGAGTGCAAAGTGAGTAAAAAGCCAGATTCCCTGGATAAAGGCGATTGGATCGTACATTCATACTATGGAATCGGCCAGATAAAAAGTGTTGAAACCAAACTTATTGACAAAGAAAAAGTTCGTTACTATAAGGTAATAGCAAAAAACAGCACCTTTTTCGTGCCAGTGAACAACATCATTAATGATCGAATTCGACCAATTGCCTCAGAATATCGACTAAGGAAAGCCAAAAAGGCTTTACGCTCCACGCCCCAATCACTTCCCGATAACCATAATGATCGCAAAAAAAGAATCCAGGAAATATCTTCGGACCGGTCGCTTGACAATATCGCTGAATTGATCAGAGATCTCGCGTACCGGAAAGAAATTAATGGTTTAAACGATTTTGAACAAAATACTCTCCAATCACTTGAAAAATTATTCATAAGGGAATGGTCCATCATAAAAGATACCTCAGAGGAAGAAATCTTTCATCAATTGGAAAAGATCATTCAGGAAGAAGTCCTTGAAAAGACCTAGTTCGCCAACCTATAAATTTATATAAAGAAAAAAGCCCCAAATAATTGGGGCTTTTCAATATCAAATACCAAAATTCTTTTTACTTTTTCCCGAACTTCTTTTCAAGCAGATCGGTCAGGGTGGGCTGCCCAATCTCCTGAAGCTCATAACGTACACGCTGATACGGTTTATCGATCGTGATGATACGGGTCAAGTCAATCGGCGTACCGACAACGACAAGGTCAACATCCGCGTTAGCAATGGTCTGCTCAAGTTCCTTCATCTGTTTTTCGCCGTACCCCATCGCTGGCAGCACATTCCCTGTTGTTGGGTATTTTTCATAAGTTGAAGTAATTGAACCAACTGCATACGGCCGCGGATCTACGATCTCTGCCGCCCCAAACCGTCGAGCAGCCACCCAACCAGCGCCATAAGCCATTTCACCATGGGTTAGTGTTGGCCCATCTTCCACAACCAACACGCGTTTTCCTTTGATTGCATCGGGGTCATCCACAAATAAAGGGGAGGCAGCCTCAATCATCAGTGCATCCGGGTTCAGTTCACGCAAGGATTCCCGCACCTGCATCACATTTTCCGGCTCGGCAGTATCAACTTTGTTCAGCACGAACACATCTGCCATGATCGCATTGGCCTCGCCAGGATGGTAACTGGTCTCATGCCCAGGCCTGTGCGGGTCGGCAACGACGATATGGAAATCAGACTTATAGAACGGAAGGTCATTGTTACCGCCATCCCATAAAACAATATCCACCTCTTTTTCTGCCTGACGCAATATGGCTTCATAATCCACTCCGGCATAAACAATCACACCATTATCAATGTGTGGTTCATATTCCTCGCGTTCCTCAATGGTACATTCATGCTTGTCCAAATCAGCATATTCTGCAAACCGCTGGACAGCCTGCTTCGCGAGGTCACCGTAGGGCATCGGATGGCGTATTGCAGCCACTTTGTACCCCATATCTCGCAAAATCAAGGATACGCGACGGGTGGTCTGGCTTTTGCCAGCCCCTGTTCGGACTGCGCAAACAGAAACCAGGGGCTTCTTCGACTCAAAAACTGTGTTATTCACACCCATCAACCGAAAATCTGCACCCGCAGCCAACACCAGTGAAGCTTTGTGCATTACATATTCATGCGTAACATCACTATAAGCAAATACAACCTGGTCAACACCATGTTCCTTGATCAAGTCTTCTAGATTTTCTTCGGGATAGATTGGAATCCCTTCAGGATAATCACCACCCGCCAAAACCGCCGGGTATGTTCTCCCTTCAATGTCGGGGATTTGAGTTGCGGTAAAAGCCACAACCTCATATTCATCATTATTTCGAAAATACGAGTTGAAATTGTGAAAATCCCGCCCAGCAGCCCCCATTATCAAGACTTTCTTTCGAGACATATTGGTTTCTTTCCTCCAGAAAATAATATTATTTAACGTCCTTCCCTTATTTCGGGACAAATGTAGTTAGCCAAACAAACTACAAAGCCTTACCATTATATCAAAGTCTGATGCAACCATTGGGAAGAAAAGAGCATACAACCAAAATTTTCATAAATGCTCATAAAAGGTTAATATCTGTCTCGGACATCAACATCCGTCGGAAGCCCGAATTACGGCTGCGAAATCTGGATCGTTCCTCCACAGGATTTCGCTCCAGACGCGGCTGACAAAATCATTAAGTTTGATGGATAACTCTGTTTAGAAAACCGAACCAACCTTGAATTTTCCCTATATCTCCCCATAAAAAAGACTAATCAGGGATTCCTGATTAGTCCGACCATGTCTTGCAGCAAGTAATTATGCTTGCTGCAAGGTGCTTATTTCAAAAAAGCAGATCAAGCGCTTTCAAAGTTTCTTCCAACACATCCAGTGAAATGGGCTTGATTACATACGCTGTCGCCCCAATCTCAATGGCGCGTTGGGCAGACTCCGGCTGATCATCAGAAGTCACAACGATCACCGGCACTTCCGCAAGCCGCGGCTCTCGCTTTAAGAACTGAAGCACATCAAATCCAGTCAGGCCTGGCATATTCAAGTCTAAAAATACAATCGAAGGAGTCAAGTCTTTCAAACTCGCGAGCGCAGGGCGGGCACCATAGGCCATGTGAGCCTTGATGTTGAAAAACTCCAACATTTGGGCAAGGGTGTCTGCAATTTGGCGGTTGTCATCAATGATTAGCGCGTTTTCCATCAAGTATCTCCGTTATGCAATCAATTTACCAATATCCTCAATCTGATATCCTGGCAGGGCCAGGACCTTCTTCTGAAACTCTTTTGATTCCAGCACATTCCAAAAAGGAACCATCAGATTACTACTATAGTATTGTTCGGGTACTATTAAATCATATCTTTCAGTATACAGCGGCACAAAATCCATACCAATTGCATGAGCCGCTGCAGCAATTCCCATCCCACAATCCGCCCTCCCCGATGCCACCGCGGCCGCTACCATCAAGTGGGTGAATTCCTCTTGATCATAGCCTGCGACATCCCTCTCCTCAATCCCCAACTTGCTGAGATTGAAATCAAGCAGCACCCGCGTCCCGGCACCTTTTTGCCGGTTCACAAATCGGACACCCGCACGAGTCAAATCCTCCAGACTTTGTATGGCTTTTGGATTCCCCTTAGGGACGATCAACCCTTGCTCTCGTTTTACCAGGGCGATCACCCTGACTTGGACTCCCGGCAAATATTTATCCAGATAAGGTAAATTATACTCCCCTGTTTCAGGATCAAGCAAATGAGAGCCCGCCAGATGCGCCTCACCTCGCCGGAGGGCTACCAACCCGCCCAAACTCCCCACATTCGCGGATGCTAACCGGCGGTCCTGTTGATTCAAGAATTCCGCCATTAGATCAAGCGTGAGGTCATGAGACCCAATTGCGAAGATCGTGCGTTCAATTTCTTCGCGCTTTCGATACAGTTGAACCTTCACTTTAGTCCCCGCCTGCTCTCCTTGAGAGCCCCGCGGGAATACAACTAGACCATCTGCCCGCACCAATGAGGAAATCACACCAGCGCCTCTTGATAAAGGTGCCGCTAAAACACGGTCGCCAACTTTACCCACAACCACACGCTGGTAATCATCGTCACCCGCAGGCGAAGTGGTTTTCCGCGTCAATTCCGCTTCGATCACCTCGAGTCTTTCTTCATCTCTCCCCAACCAACGGGCAATCAACGGTTCAACGAAAATCTCCCCCGTCAAAGCTGCGGATACCGGATAGCCCGGCACACCAATGACAGGCACCTTGCGTCCATCCTCCAAAGAAATCATTCCTAGAATGACAGGATGTCCTGGACGAACAGCCACCCCATGCACCAACATATCACCAAGCTCTTCCACTACACCGGCTGTAAAATCCTCCGATCCCGCTGAAGAACCGGCATTGACCAGCACTAAATCGCTGACTGTTGCTGCTTCACCTACCTGTTTCTTGATTTCTTTGAAGTCATCCTTCACAATTGACCAACGAGTGGCAACCCCACCCCATTGCTCAATTTGTGCTGCCAAAACCAGGCTGTTATATTCAATAATGTCGCCGGGGTTGAGTGGCTGCCCAATCTCCACTAATTCCGTACCAGTTGGGATCACAGCAACCTTTGGTTTTTGGCTTACCTTCACACGGTCGTGCCCACTTCCGGCAATTCCCCCCAGATCCACCGGACGGATACGGTGCCCAGACGGTAAAACCAACTGAGTTGCGATCATATCTTCACCCATAGCGCGCACATGTGCCCATGGCACAACCGCCGCACGAATACGTATTTGTATCGGGCGCCTTGCATCAGCACAAATTTTACCGTCCTCATCCAGGGGTTCCACTGCCTCAATCGGAATAACCGCATTAAACCCCTCTGGCAGATTATCACCGGTATCTAGATAACGCGCCTCGTCACCAACCACCAAAACCACCGGCGCGGTTTGAGTAGCACCATGCGTTGCATCAGAGCGTACACAGAATCCATCCATCGCTGAAGCATGATAATGCGGCGAAGAAATCCGGGCCCAGACCGGCTCAGCTAAGATACGGCCTACTAATTTGTCTGACAAAAGAAGGTCTTCCGTTCCCAGCATGCCATCCAAACCCGCCTCTTGCAGCGCATTCTTAAAATGCTGCTTTGCCTCATGCAAGGGAATATCATGTAAATAGACTGGCATTTGCTTCCCTTATGTTTGTTCTATATGAACCACACATCAATAAGATCTCCGGCTGGAATTCCATTTGCTTCCGCCGGAATTTTTAAAAGCCCATGAGCTTTTACTAATGTAAATATCAAATTACTCTTGCCAAATACCGGATCTGCCTCCAAACCATCCTCAGTTTCCAACAACCTAACCGCAACCCAATCTTCTCGCCCCGATTGAGACGAGATGTTCACAGCTAATTTTGCACGCACGAAAGGCTTCTTCCGCTTTTTTTCAATACCAAGAAAATATTCAATTACACCTACCACAAAAATTCGAGCGATCACCAACGCACTTACCGGATTTCCCGGCAGCCCTACCACTGGCTTTCCTTCGCATACTCCCAAGATCGTGGGTTTTCCCGGACGGACATTCACGCCGTGCACCAACACCCCTGGCTCTCCCAATTCGTTGATAACGATTGAGGTCAAATCTCGAGCGCTCGCAGAAGAACCGGCTGTTACAACAACAAGATCACATTCAGCATGAGCTTGCTGTAACACCTTCGCAACTACCTCTTTTTCATCTGGATGAATCCCATAAAGCTTTGGCTCTCCCCCCGTCTGTTCAATCAAACCTCCCAGTGTGTACGAATTAATATCTCGTACCTGGCCGGGATTCATAGCCTTGTCAGGAGGGATGACTTCATCACCAGTGGAGATCACCCCTATTTTTGGTTGAACGACAACTTCAACCTCTGTAATTCCTAACGCCATCATTCCCCCAATTTCAGCCGGGCGAATCACTTTGCCCGAAGGAATTATCTCCTCACCCAACTTAACATCTTCCCCCACCTGTATCACATTCTCTCCCTCGGCCACAGCGCGCAGTAATTCCACCTCTCCACTTCTGGCTTGTTGAGTATCTTCCACCATAACCACCGCATCTGCCCCTTCTGGCAGCATCCCCCCAGTATGTATCAATGCACAGGTCCCTTTACTCAAATCAAACCCTGGCGTTGTCCCCATCGCCACCTCTCCTACTAAAGGGAGATAAGCTGGCAAGCTGCTGCTGGCCCCGTACGTATCAGCTGCCTTGACAGCATACCCATCGACTGTAGAGCGGCGAAAATTTGGAAGTGGATAAGGCGCACGCACGGGAGCGGCTAATACACGCCCCAATGCATTCTCTGTTCGGATCACTTCAACCCCTGTTGAGTGATTAATCTCCGCTAACAAAACATCCAACGCCTCAATAGGAGGCCGCAAATTTAGGAATTCAGGCATTTTACCGAGTCCAAAAACCGTATGAGAATAAGTAAATGGTCAATCCAATCATGACAGCAGCATTCAACGTCAATGCTTTCCAATTTGGTTTTGCTCCCCCCTCGATTTGGCGCATCAACCAGATTTGAAGCAGTCCCAGCGGAATAGGAATAAAAACAGGCAGCAAGATCGCCCGTGGAAAATCAAAAAAGGTCAAGCTGCCCAGCAGTAAAAATGCCAATAAGATCAACGTGTTATGAACCGTCATCACATTTTCCCACCCTGCCCGGATCAAGAATGTTTTCTTCCCATACTTTAAATCTGCAACGTAATCCGGGAATGATACCGCCAGCATAAAGACCAAAACCAGTATTGTCAGCGGCAATCCTGTGAGGGATAAAAGTCGGTGCAGCTCCCCTGTTTGCAATGAAAATCCAAAGTAAGGAATTAAGGCTCCTATAATGATTGAAATTACGATTTCACCATATCCGCTTCGCGAAAACTGCAAAGGCGGCAGTGAATATAACATTAACCCGCTAAATATCAGCCCCATAAACAAACCAGCTGCCGGAGATATCTTCCCCGACCATAACAATGTAAAAGTCACTGCCCCGGCTAAGGAGGTAACCACAACGAATCCACGCAATGCAGCCCGTTTATTGAGCTTTTCTTCTCCCTCTGCCTCATCCAGTACGCCGCTTCCCCCAGAAAATAAGGTGCGGGTTTCATTATAACGATCAACATCCAAATCGAAATATTCATTCAAATAGGTAGCTGCCAGCTGAACAAAAACGATCCAAAACAACCCCTGAAGGAATACCCCCATATCAATAGTGTATCCCAGATATCTGGCAATCCCACTACCCAAGATTATTTGCCCGATACCTGCTAGCAAAAACACCGGTCGGGAAAGTCTAACATACAATGAAATCTTTTTTATATTCATCAGATACAAGTATATCGCAACTTTAATTTACCCCCAATTAAATCATCGCTGCTCTCTACAATTTTGATAAAACATTTACATAAACGAAATGCAATTTGAATTCACAATATTTGATCTTCAGAACTTACATCATCTTCATGAGTGCTGATCCGGATCAGCTTCCCACCATTTTCACTTTGAATCTGGCAAGCCACCCCAAAGGGCACCAGAAGCGCCTGAGGCGTAATTCCAGACATATCCACGACCTCTACCACCCCCCTGGTCGGAGAACGCTCTCGCTGGTCTTTGAGTTCGATTTGAGCCTCCCCAGCGACAACCGACCAAACCTCATCGGCTTCTGATCTATAAATAGCGGCTTTTTCACCCGCTTTCAGCTCAACATAATCAATTTGACCGAAACGACGAAGTAGGTGATCGTTTTCATTCAACACGGTCACACCATATTTCTGAGACTTCACATCAACTAGATGGGCATCTGAAATTGTGATCTCACCCACCTTGACCTGCCTCTTTCAATGCTTTTCGCACATCACGGATGTGCAAATTTACGTGTAGATAAGACAACCGTATCATCTCATCCAGACGGGCTTCTCCTAAAAAAGGATGGCGTCCCACATTCTGGAACTGGTTATCTCCCCAATTACTGACCGCCAACACCAGCCTATCGCGCAGTTGGGAAAATTGTTCCAGTAGGTCTTCAACGGATGAACCTTTCAGTTTTTCCACAGCTTTTTTATTGTGTGCATCTATATCAAAATCTTCGCCAACGCCGTTCCCATCTTCAGCAACATGAACAAATAACGTTGTCAGAGAACTTTCCGCTTCTACAATATGGACTAAGACCTCATAAATTGTCCATTCGGCTCCATCAGCGTACAACTTCCTTTGCCAGATAGCCCCAGGAAGACCTTTGAAAAATTCTAAAGTTTTTCCTTTTTCTTTTTTCAAACGCTCCGCCAGCTTTTTCCCTATTTCCGCCAAAACCCTCTCCTAGTCCAACACTCTTGTTGCATTTAAAACTGCAAGAATAGTCACACCAACAGATCGGAAGAGCGTCGT
>Ga0102946_1000503_pt1 | contig 13593 bp, 11 predicted proteins | sample SalPon2A_A_D1_MG_FD_78209 | JGI IMG/M metagenome (GOLD analysis project Ga0102946, IMG submission 78209) | Soil microbial communities from South San Francisco under conditions of wetland restoration - Salt Pond MetaG R2A_A_D1_MG | ecosystem: Environmental > Terrestrial > Soil > Wetlands | place... | reverse complement strand
TGGAATGGTTGCGCCCACCAGCGGGATGGCAAAAACGAAGGCCACAAGAAACATTATTGGTGGTTGCTCCGCGAGTTCAAGCATTCTTTCTTCGGCCCACTCACCCATTTTTTCACCATGAAAATGAATGCCGATTGCAAATGCCACAGCAATAACGACCGATACCAGAATCAACCAGAAAGCCCGTTTCCTGGTTTCAGGGTCCGCCGGGTGAATTTCGATCTCTTCGGAGGTTTTAGAAGCCTTCATCGGTCAACATTCACACCGTTGCCAGGTCACCCTTGGTCTCCAGCCAGGCTTTTCGATCTGATGCACGTTTCTTTGAAAGCAGCATATCCATGATCCGCTGGGTGGCGGCCCTGCTCTCGACTGTGAGCTGAACCAGCCTGCGGGTGTCCGGGTCGATGGTGCTTTCGCGAAGTTGCAATGGATTCATTTCACCAAGGCCCTTGAATCGGGTCTCGGAAATCTTGCCGCTCTTTTTCTCTGCAGCAATCATCTCCAACCGGCCTCGTCGTTCCTCGTCATCCAGTGCGTAATAGGTTTCTTTGCCCACGTCGATTCGGTACAGGGGAGGCATTGCAACGAACACCCGGCCAGCCTCCACCAGTGCTGTGAAGTGCTTAAGGAACAATGCACACAGCAGTGTGGCGATGTGCAGGCCATCGGAGTCAGCATCGGCCAGGATGATGACTTTGCCATATCGAAGGCCGGATATATCCATGGACGCGGGGTCCACACCGATAGCCACGGAAATGTCATGCACCTCCTGGTTTCCTAACACGGCGTCAGACTCGACTTCCCAGGTGTTCAGGATCTTTCCGCGCAAGGGAAGAATGGCCTGGTATTCGCGATTTCGTGCCTGCTTGGCGGAACCACCGGCCGAATCACCCTCAACCAAAAAGAGTTCGGTCATGGCCAGGTCCTGGGAACTGCAGTCTGCCAGTTTTCCAGGCAAGGCAGGGCCCTGGGTGATCTTTTTCCGGATGATCTTTTTGGCCGACTTCATCCGCTTTTGTGCATTGGCAATGGCCAGTTGCGCGATGGCCTCGCCATCTGCGACGTTCTGGTTCAGCCACAATGAAAATGAATCCTTGACCACACCGGAAACAAACGCGGCGCATGCGCGGGAAGACAGCCTTTCCTTGGTCTGGCCACTGAACTGAGGGTCCTTGAGCTTGACCGACAGGATGTAGGCTATGTTTTCCCAGGCATCATCCGGTGCCAGGCGTACGCCGCGTGGCAACAGGCTGTGGTGTTCGCAAAACTCCCGCAGCGCCTCAATCAACCCGGTGCGCAGTCCGTTAACGTGTGTGCCGCCCTGCGCGGTTGGAATCAGGTTGACATAGCTTTCCTGGACCAGGCCGCCCTTAACACCCTGCTGACCGTCTGGCAGCCAGCAAAGTGCCCAGGTCACTTCAGAATCGTTGCCTTTCAGGTTCCCGGTCAGGGGTTCTTCGGGCAATTTCTGGTAAACCTCAAGAGCGCTCTTTAAGTAATCGAGCAGGCCGTCCTGGAAACACCATTCTTCCTGTTCTCCTGATTTTTCGACCGCGAGGCGGACGGTCAATCCGGGGCACAGCACCGCCTTGGCGCGCAAAAGATGACGCAGGCGATTGACCGAAATGTTAGGAGAATCAAAATACGAGGGATCGGGCCAGAATTGCAGCCGCGTTCCGGTGTTGCGCTGTCCCACACTGCCTACAACCTCAAGATCTGTGGACTTTTCACCATCGGCGAAGGACATGTGATATTCCTGCCCATCTCGCTTGATCCAGAGCCTGAGCTCACTGGACAGGGCATTTACGACACTCACACCAACGCCGTGAAGACCGCCCGAAAAGCTGTAATTTTTATCAGAAAACTTGGCGCCGGCATGCAGTCGGGTGAGGATCAGTTCGACGCCAGGCATGCCGTGTTCGGGGTGTACGTCGACAGGCATTCCGCGACCATCGTCGGCCACTTCAACCGATCCATCTTTGAAAACCGTCACACTGACCAGTCGAGCATAGCCGGCAAGGGCCTCATCGATGCTGTTATCGATGACTTCCATTGCCAGGTGATTGGGGCGGCTGGTGTCGGTGTACATTCCCGGTCGGCGTTTGACCGGATCGAGTCCTTCAAGGACTTCAATGTCTTTGGCGTCGTACTGCTTTGTCATATCTGGGGCGGGTTTGGAAAACCGGATATTGGACGGTTTGAAGATAACATGCAAGCCAGTCGCCTGCGGTCAGGGTAAAGGGACAGAGCAAGATACTCTGTCCCCTTGCTCTGACCCCTTTATCACTCAGTTATTCGGTTTCGAATCCGTCAAAGTAAAGGCCAACCGGATCGCTGTCCGTGGCGCTGTTGTTTTGCAGGTTTCGGTCAACCGTGGACTCTGGTGGTATCACCACGGCAGTGTTTTCCACCACGTCGCCCTCGACTGCGATGAGGTCGGCGGTTAATTCGTAAACAACGCTACTGCCGGCCGGTATATCAACGATGTCAATAATATCGCCAGTCCCGGATGCCATGCAGGAAGCTCCACCGGATGGCAGACACGTCCAGCTGCCATTGGTGACAGTCGATGGCAGCAGATCCTCAACCTCTGCACCAGTGACATCTTCAGAGCCCAGGTTTTCTACTGTGATTGTCCAGACCACGGTTTCAGTACCTCCCAGGAAGGCGACACCGTTACTCTTCGAGATCGAAAGGTCGGCAGACGGCGCCTCGGTAATGGTAATCATGAAAGACTGCGTATCGCCGATTTCATCATTGGGCTGACCGGTTGGTCCGTCATCGATCGGGCGTAATTCGATGGTGGCGATGCCGTCCGCAAATTCCACGGGCGTAAAACTCAGCGTGCCGGCAGGTGAGACCACCGGACCAGCAGAAAACAAACCCGGAGCAGAGTTGCTGACGATCTCGAAACTCACCATCTGCCCGGATTCATTGGCAGGCCCCGGACTGATGTCGGTCGCCCAGTTAGGAATGCTAATAGCGCCATCGATATCGAGCACCTCGACATCGTCACCCACTGTAAAAGAGGGTTGGTCGTTGACTGGATTCACCGTTAGCGTGAAATTCTGCGAGCTGAAGTCAACGCCGCCATTGTCCGTGCCGCCGTCATCATTGAGTGTCACTGTGACAATGGCAGAGCCATTCGCATCAGGCGCCAGTGTGTAGGTCAGTTCGCCCGTCATGTCGATGGCTGAGGGTACCGAAAACAGGCTGGGATTGTCACTTTCCAGTGAGAAACTCAACGCCTGGACCTGAAAAGGATCGCCATCGTCCATGCCAGTGGCAAAGTTGGTAACTGTCGTAATCGTGGCGTCCTCGCTGACTTCAATATCTCCTGACAATGTGAAAGTCGGCGGATCATTGACGGGTAACACGACGATGTCGAACTCAGCCATGGTTTCGTTATTGCCGCCATTGCTGGTCCCGTTACCGTCGGTGGCTGTCAACTGTACGGTTGCGGTGCCGCTGATTTCGGGGTTGAGCACCATGAAAAGGTTTGCGGTGCCGTTGGCCCATTCGAATCCCGTAATCCTTGGCTGGCTGTCAAACAACGCATTGTTGTCATTAAGCTCATCAAAAGTCATTTCGAAAAAACCCTGCTCAGGATCACCAGGGCCAATGTTGGTGAGATAGTCTTCGACGACGATCTGTCCGCCGTCTTCGAGGACTTCCACTGGGTCTGGACCGATGGTCAGGACCGGGGGATCATTTACCGGCTGAATAAAGACAGACGAAACGCCCGAATCGACAAAGAATCCATCGTTGCTGTCGATAAGTACAAAGTCACCGCCGTTGCTGTCCTGCGCCCCAAGAATGGTCACCAATGGCAGTGCGATATTGATATCTGCCAGGGCGCCACTAAATGTGAGCTCAGGTGTGCCATTACCATTGATGGTCACACCAGCCACCGGGTCGAGGTTCAGGTTGGCCAGTTGATCTTGGAGACTGATGGTGACCGTCTGGTCGTCGCCTTCTCCATCTGCGATTTCATAGCCAGGACCCAGGGCATACTCGACATCCTCGAAGCCATTGGTGGTTGGCGGTGCCGTGACTGTCGGAGGTGTGTTGTCCCGACCCGGCCCAAAAATCACGTAGGCTTCTCCGGAGTTGCCACCGTTCGGATCGGCTTCCCCGGCGCCAATGATCAGGTCAAGGATGCCATCGTCGTTAACATCACCTGCAAGTGATACTGCGTCTCCAATCCGGTCAGCACTGTCTTGTCCCTGAATGACAAGCCCCAGAGGTCCGGGGTCAGGTGCAATATCAGCCAGCTCAATCACCTGGGCGAAGTTACCCGCCATGCTGGTGTCGCGACCGAACAAAATGTACACCTCACCGCTTGCAAAAGCACCGCCGTTTGCATCACCGTCTGAAACGAAAAAGTCAGTAATGCCGTCGCCGTTGAAATCACCTGCACTGCCAACCTGCCTGCCTGCGCCGGTCGAAGCACTACCGGTGCTGCGGCCATTGAGCACAAAGCCATCTGCACCGGCTCCGGTAGCCAGTGTTGACAGCTCAAACTGACCGGGAAAATTACCGACCATGGCCGTATCCCTGCCGAACACAACGTAGGCCTGTCCGGCACCATTACCATTATTGTCAGCCCGCGGATCGGCAACAATCAGGTCGTCAATGCCATCGCCGTCAACATCGCCAGCCGCACCGACTTCTTCACCCAGGGTGTCATCTGCTTCAAGACCATTGAGTACAAATCCGTCAGCGCCGCCCCCGCCAGCCAGTGTTGATAATTCAAAAACAGTCGGAAAGTTGCCGGAGACAGAGGTGTTCCTGCCAAAGATGACATAAGCCTGTCCCGGATTTGCCGCATCACTTAAAAAATAGGCACCAATGATCAGGTCACCAAAACCATCAGCATTCACGTCGCCAACAGAGGCCACCGATATTCCGGCCCGGGCATTGGCTGAGCCACCACGAATAACAAAGCCGTCTGCGCCCGTGCCGCTGGCCAGGTCAGGCAGTGTTTGAGTCTGGGGGAAGTTGCCCGAGACGCCGGTGTCGCGCCCGAAGATGACATAAACCTCACCACTGGCAGAACCATTCACGTCCGTTCCGGGTGCTCCGACAGCGAGGTCATTGATTCCGTCGCCATTGAGGTCGAAATCGCCTGTCACGCTCTGTCCAGCTTCATCCTGGATGGCTGCGCCGTACATGACAAAACCATCTGCGCCTCCCCCGGTGACCAAATCGCTCAGATCGAAAGATGCGGGAAAGGAGATGCCAGGCTGCGTGGTGTCTCGGCCATACACAACATAGGCCGCTCCTGATTGGAAGTCGCTCTCGGCGTTGCCCTTTGCACCAATCAGGATGTCGTCAAGACCATCTGCATTGATGTCACCGAGGCTGGCCAGGGCAGTGCCGACCCGTTCACTGGCATCCACGCCATTGATCACAAAGCCGTCGGTGCCGTCCAGATCGGTCAGTTCAATGCCTGACGGAAATGAGCCAGGTCCGGAGGTGTCCTGGCCGAAGATCACGTAAACATCGCCTCTATCCAGATCTGCAGCGCCATAAGCACCGACCATGACATCATCAATGCCATCGCCATTGATGTCACCGGCTGAACTTACAGCCCTGCCTGTGAAATCAAACGCAACCGGTCCGTTGGCGGTAAAGCCATTGGTGCCATCAAGCTGTGCCGGGCTGAAAACAAGAGCCGATAAGGGTCCGGCGAGCACAAGACCAGCGCCAAAAACACAGCCCCTGAGAAATCTCAATTTGTAATTCCCGTTTTTCTTCACCTGCTACGCCTTCCCATGTTCACTTCCCACCTCGGTATCGGATTATATAGACCCTCGACAAAAGTCGGGGGCGCAAGTCCGGTTCGCTTCCGTTACAATATGCATCCAGAACTTACCCAACCTGAAGGTTCTGGAATGGCATCACTAATTTTCGTCACCGGCGGCGTGGTTTCCTCGCTTGGAAAAGGCCTGTCTGCTGCCGCCTTGGCTTCGATTCTGGAGTCCCGGGGCCTCAAGGTCACCCTGGTCAAACTCGATCCTTATCTCAATGTCGACCCCGGCACGATGAGCCCGTTTCAGCACGGCGAGGTATTCGTCACAGGTGATGGCGCTGAGACCGACCTGGATCTGGGTCACTATGAACGCTTTGTAAGAACCCGTATGACCCAGCTTAATAATTGCACCACCGGCAGGGTCTACAGCAATGTGATTGCCAAGGAACGCAGGGGCGATTACCTGGGCGCCACGGTTCAGGTCATCCCGCACGTAACTGACGAGATCAAGGAATGGGTCAGGCGAGCTTCCGAGGGGTTTGATGTGGCCATGATCGAGATCGGTGGAACGGTAGGTGACATCGAATCGCTGCCATTTCTTGAAGCGATCAGGCAGCTTGGTGTCGAATACGGTCGCGATGCAATGTTTATGCACCTCACCCTGGTGCCTTACCTGCGGGCTGCCGACGAAATCAAGACCAAGCCCACGCAACATTCAGTCAAGGAATTACGCTCGATTGGTATACAGGCCGATGTCCTTCTTTGTCGCTCTGAGAAAGAGCTCAATGAATCTGAGCGCGAGAAGATTGCATTGTTCACCAACGTCCCGACCAAGGCCGTGATTACGGCCCTTGATGCCGGAGATGCGGGGATCTACAACATCCCTTCAATGCTCCACGCTGAAGGGCTTGACGATATCGTACTCGAGCGACTCGGGCTGGAGGCTGGGCCTGCCAATCTCGATGACTGGAACGAGGTCGTCGATCGGGGCATGAACACGCGCCACGAGGTCACCGTGGCAATGGTCGGTAAATATGTTGAGCACGCAGACGCGTACAAATCACTCACAGAAGCGCTGACCCATGGCGGTCTGAGGCAACGGATACGCGTCAATATCAGAACGGTGGAATCTGAAGAGTTGGATGATGGCGATCTCTCCAGCCTGGAAGGTGCTGATGCCATCCTGGTGCCGGGTGGATTCGGAGAACGCGGCTTTGAAGGCAAGGTCAACGCCATCCGCTATGCACGGGAGAATGGCGTTCCGTATCTGGGAATTTGTTATGGCCTGCAGGCTGCCGTTGTCGAGTTTGCGCGTAATGTATGCGGCCTTGAGGGTGCGTGCAGCACGGAAGTCAATCCCGATTGTAAGCACCCGGTGATCGGAATGATTACCGAATGGCTGGATCGCTCAGGCCAGGTCGAACATCGCGACGAAGAATCCGATCTGGGCGGTACGATGCGGCTCGGCGCACAGAAATGCCGCCTGCGCAGGGATTCACTTGCCCACCAGCTCTACGGCGATGAGATCATCACGGAACGTCATCGTCATCGTTATGAGTTCAACAATCACTATCGGGACGAAATGCAAAAGCATGGCATGGTCCTGGCTGGAATTTCCATGGATGAAATGCTGGTCGAAATGATCGAACTTCCGGATCATCCCTGGTTCCTGGCCTGCCAGTTTCATCCTGAATTTACCTCGACCCCGCGGGACGGGCACCCGCTGTTTACCGGTTTCGTTGAAGCTGCGCTGGTTCGCCAGCAAGGTGAGCTACCGGCCAGGGTGGCGCGGTTATGAATCTATGCGGATTTGAGGTTGGCCCGGATAAACCATTTTTCCTGATTGCCGGACCCTGTGTCATCGAGTCCGAACAACTCGCCATTGATACTTCAGGTCGATTAAAGGAAATCTGCTCACGCCTTGATATCCCTTTCATTTACAAATCTTCATTTGATAAAGCCAACCGCACCTCGATCAGCAGTTTTCGTGGTCTCGGGGTGGAAGAGGGGCTGCGGATCCTTTCAAAGGTTAAACAACAAAACGATGTCCCGGTTCTGACTGATGTTCATGAAGACACCGATTTTGAAGAGGTTGCTGAGGTTGTCGATGTTTTACAGACCCCCGCCTTTTTGTGTCGTCAGACCAATTTCATCACAAAAGCCGCAAAAGCCGGTCGGCCTCTCAATATCAAGAAAGGACAGTTCCTCAGCCCCTGGGAGATGCAGAATGTTGTCGACAAGGCCAAAGCGGCCGGCAATGAGAACATCATGGTGTGTGAGCGTGGCGCCTCTTTTGGATACAACAACCTCGTCAGTGATATGCGCTCGCTGGCAGTCATGCGTGAAACCGGATGCCCGGTCGTTTTTGACGCAACACATTCTGTTCAGCTTCCGGGAGGTCAGGGTGGTTCATCCGGAGGACAGAGAGAATTCATCCCCGTACTGGCGCGAGCGGCGATCGCCGTTGGTGTCTCGGGTCTTTTTATGGAAACCCATCCTGAGCCTGACAAGGCACTGAGCGATGGTCCCAATGCCTGGCCTTTGGGACAAATGGAAGAGTTGCTCGATACCCTCAAGGCCCTGGATGAAATCAGCAAGCAAAAGGGTTTATGAGCCAAATTAAATCAATTCATGCCCGCGAAGTCCTGGACTCGCGCGGCAATCCGACACTCGAAGCAGAGATCACACTGGAAAGCGGCGCGTTTGGACGAGCCCTGGTTCCATCCGGTGCCTCAACCGGCGCGCGCGAGGCCATTGAATTGCGTGACGGTGACAAGAGCCGTTACCTGGGCAAAGGAGTGCTCAAGGCAGTGGCCAATGTCAACCAGATCATTGCGCCTGATCTTGCTGGTTTTGATGCCAGTGACCAGAAATCGCTGGACCATCGCCTGATTGAAGTGGACGGCACGAAAAACAAGGCGAGGCTCGGGGCCAATGCGTTGCTGGGCGTTTCGCTGGCAGCTGCGCATGCATCGGCAGCAGACAGGAACATGCCGTTGTGGTCATACATTGCGGACATGGAAGGCGCCGGTGACAGCCCTTTGCAGTTACCGGTGCCAATGATGAACATCCTCAATGGCGGCGCCCATGCGGACAATTCGGTCGACATGCAGGAATTCATGGTCTTGCCGGTGGGGCTGCCCTCATTCTCCGAAGCACTGCGTTGCGGGGTTGAAATTTTTCATGCCCTGAAGGGCGTATTGGCAAGTCGGGGGCTGGCAACGGCCGTTGGTGATGAGGGTGGGTTTGCTCCGGACCTTCCATCCAATGAAGCCGCTGTCGAGGTGGTCCTTGAAGCCATTGGTGAGGCGGGCTATAGCGCTGGTGAAGACGTTTTCCTGGGGCTTGATCTCGCTGCATCTGAATTTTACGAGGATGGTGAATACCACCTGGAATCGGAAGGCAGGCGATTTGGGCATGAAGCCTTTGCTGATTATCTTGAAAACTGGGTGCGTCAGTACCCGATTGTGACCGTTGAAGATGGCATGGCCGAGGATGACTGGGCCGGCTGGGCAGCGTTGACAGAAAGGGTTGGTGATGTATGCCAGCTGGTTGGTGATGACTTGTTTGTGACCAACACTGAAATACTGAAACGGGGCATTGATGAAAATATCGCCAACTCGATCCTGATCAAGCTCAACCAGATCGGCACCCTCAGCGAAACGCTCGATGCCATCGAGATGGCGAGAAATGCCAATTACAGCTCTGTGATCTCTCATCGCTCAGGTGAAACGGAAGACACCACTATCGCTGACCTGGCTGTGGCGACAAGCGCGACCCAGATCAAGACCGGCTCATTGTGTCGTTCCGACCGCGTGGCGAAATACAACCAGCTGCTCAGAATTGAACAGGCGCTGGGCAATCGTGGTCAATATGTCGGAGCTCAGGCTTTCTCACACATTTCTAACTGGAAAAACTGACCGGAAAATGCGCATCCTTTTTGTCATCCTGGTGATTGCCATCGTCCTTCTGCAGGCGAAATTGTGGCTGGGCGAGGGTGGCTATACCGATGTTCAGCGCTTGCGCGAGCGCGTGGCACAGCAGGAAGACGAAAATGCCAGCCTGCGTGAGCGCAACAATCAGCTCAGGGCTGAAGTTGAAGACCTGAGGGAAGGCCTGGATGCCGTTGAGGAACGCGCCCGAAGCGAATTGGGCATGATTAGGGAGGGCGAAGAGTTCTATCTTGTTGTGCCCTCTCCTGAGAATGATGAACAGGCGGAACAGCTCAGCCAGAAGCGTAATCGCTGAGAAGCGATTCCGGGACACGTCGGCCCATGAAGAGCAAGGTTTCAATTCACGCACTGATTCCCGCTGCCGGCCTGAGCGAGCGTTTTGGTGCTGAATTACCCAAACAATATTCCAGTTTGCTTGGCCAGTCCGTGCTGGCTCACAGCATTGAGGCCCTGAGCCATCATCCGTCAATCAGGAACGTGACCGTGATCCTGGCTGAGGACGATGCGCGTTTTGATTCCCTGGTCCGGCCTTTATTTCCGGATGTAAGTACCGTGACCGGTGGGGCAAGCCGGGCACACTCGGTGCTCAATGGGTTGCGCCACATCCAGGCTCAGGATAATTCTGCCGATTATGCACTGGTCCATGATGCAGCCCGACCATGTATCGGGCAAAGTCAGTTGGATGACCTGATTATCGCAGGACTGGCGTGTGATGACGGCGCCATCCTTGCGATACCCGTGAGTGACACCATAAAAAAGGCAGATCAGGATAACCTGATCGAGCAAACTGTTGATCGAAACCATCTGTGGCAGGCTCAAACCCCGCAAATGTTTCCGGTGCAACGACTCTTGGATGCACTTGAGGCCTCACTTGACGGGTTGGAGCCACCAACCGATGAATCATCAGCGATGGAGATGCAGGGAGCCCGGCCACAACTGGTTATGGGTTCATCATCAAACATTAAGATCACCACCGCACAGGACCTGATCATTGCCGAAGGCATTATCAGCCGTGGAACAGGAACAGCAAATCAGTCATGAGGACCAAATGACAACCAGGATAGGGCAGGGATTCGATGTTCATGCATTTGGCCCGGGAGACCATGTGATGCTGGGTGGCGTTCGAATTCAGCATGAACGTGGGATTGAAGCACATTCCGACGGTGACGTTGCTCTGCATGCGCTTTGCGATGCTTTGCTCGGTGCTGCCGCGCTGGGTGACATTGGAGTGCATTTCCCTCCGAACGACCCGCAATGGAAGGATGCCGACAGCCTTGAACTGCTCTCGGAAGTGAATGACCAGCTGCATGCCAATGACTGGGCACTGGGAAATTGCGACATCACAATCATTTGCGAGAAGCCAAAAATTGCGCCTCATATTCCGGAAATGAGACAAGCGATTTCTACTGTCCTTGGGGTAAGTGAGGAAGCAGTCTCCGTCAAAGCAACCACCACTGAAAAGCTGGGTTTTTGTGGCCGGGGTGAAGGCATTGCTGCGATGGCAATCGTCCAGATCGAGACAGCCTGATGAGTGTTTATCGTCTTAAGGGAACCGCGGGCCAGGTGACCAACAAGGCCTGGCCACTTGAGCAGAAGGTCGTAATTGGTAGCGACACCGGGTGTGATATCCACGTTGAAAGCGAATCGATCGCGCCACGACATGCAGAGCTGGAAGTGGGCGAGGGCAGCATCAGCATCCGGGCGCTGGCAGATGATGCGGCGTTGTTTCTCAATGGCGCTGAGATCAGAACAGCCAGTCTTGGCAGTGGTGACGAAATTCGCATTGGTACCTGCCGCTGGCTTTTGCAGGCTCCAGGCTTGCGCCCTCAAAAGGTATTGACCGAGGAAGCTGTGCGCCGCAGAGTGAACCTGATGCCATGGCTGATTGCCGGCGGCCTCTCTGCCCTGGGTCTGCTGGCCTGGTGGCTGGGTTATTTGCCATTCTGACGATGCAGCCAGACATATCGGGGCGCGATTAACAAAGCTGGTATTACACTGTCACCTAGAGCTGACCAGAAAAGAGCCTCGAATTTTCAACCCGCTAACCAATTTAATGACTGGAACGCAAGCTGTTGCCGAGAGCCTCTAAATCATGTGGCAATTTTCCCTCGCCCCCACCCCAGGTCGCGCGAAAGATCTCGAAACCGACTGATACCTCCAGGTAGCAGGTATAAGATGCAGGCTCGTTCAGCGTGTCAATCGAATCCAGGTCGAGTTGCGCCAGCGTTCGGAATACTTCCTCGGCAAAGACCGGATCAGGCTCTGTGAAAGAGAAGGTGTCCTCTGAATGATCTACAGGTGAAAAAAGACTGTGAGATATGCGGCCGTCGCGATATACCACGCTAAGGTCATAGCGCACGGCGACACCTCCACCACAGCCATAGGCGAAATAATCTTGCGACCAGTTTGCACGATTGGAAAAGTCTATTGCATTGAGAATAGCGACTTCTTCTTCAATGCTTTCCGTTCGGGTCATCAACATACATGAGTTTGACACGAACATTTGTTCTTCATCCGATCCATGCGCGTAGATGACAGCGTTTTCACCCCGATCGAAGTAGATATCGCACAATGATCCGTTGAGTCGAATTTTGACTGACGTTGGCACAGTAGCAGGTGCCACCCACCATTGAATGGGTTCGAACTCAATGAATCCGTCAGCAGATTCAGCCCACGGGACGATATTTGTAACCCGCCCAAGGAATACATAATCGGCATTTATTGTGGCCAACGGCACCGATACTGCCGTGTAATGCGAGACAGGTGGACAGCTGCAGGCGAAGACATCTTCTGCCAATGTCAATCCGATACACAGCAGAGCAATGAGTGACAAGGTGTTTTTGATCGTAATCCAGGTCTTGATCATGGCGGATGAAATGTCCTTCCCCGTGGCTTGAAAGGAATGGTTGGATTATACGAAACAGCTCTGTGACTGCAATTGAGTAATTTAAAATCATCAGGAAATCAGACAGCAGGTCTTGACTTAATCCCGGGAATTGCCCGGTTCCCGGACAACAAATGTTTCAGATCAACGCCTGTCCAGACTCGTTTATGGGTTACCTAGGAAATTCTGTAATTTGTTGACTATGCTTGTAAGCAATGCAAAGAATGTTTTTCATTTTAATGATATCCGGTTTACTCCTGTCGGGTTGCTCGAGCGAAGTTGAATCACCGGCCGGGACAGAGATACATTCGCCAATTTTGGACCCGGACTGTGAAATTCTGTCCATTCATGAAAACCGGCCGTGTACCCAGGAAGGGTTAAGCTGTGGCGGTCCCTGCGATGATCCTTGCAGTTTTTGTAATATCTATTCCTGTAGCAACGGCATCTGGACTCGTATCGAGGTCTTTCCTGAAAATTGTTTCGGATGTGGGTTAGATCAAAGGTGTTTAAGTGGTGAACAGTATTGTTCAGGACCTGGAACAGCCTTGAATGAAGACGCCCAGGAATACCAATGCCGAAATATTCCAGACGCCTGTAAAGACAACCCCACCTGTGATTGTCTAAACGAACAACTGGGAATTGTTGCTTGCGAAGAATTTGACGGAGACATCCAGATTGAGATCAACGAACGTGAGAGCCTCAAATCTGAATAGCTATAAGGGCATCGTTGGCGAAGCCAGTCGAGTGCATCCCTTACTGGCTGCTGCGGTGATTAAGTGCATGTCAATGAGGCAAAAGGGGATCTCGCAAGCATGATTTTGGCTTTACGATAATGCTGCGATAAATGCATCTTTAGGAAGGAGAGTGGCAATTTCCAGGAGAAGCAAGCCAGATTATTCTTCAATTGTGCTGGTCTCTGGTTACTGTGGGCAAACCAGATTCCTGGAACATCTGGGTTATCCGATCCGTCAAGTACCCATTGACGTCGACGAAACACGACT
>Ga0102946_1000502_pt1 | contig 13625 bp, 9 predicted proteins | sample SalPon2A_A_D1_MG_FD_78209 | JGI IMG/M metagenome (GOLD analysis project Ga0102946, IMG submission 78209) | Soil microbial communities from South San Francisco under conditions of wetland restoration - Salt Pond MetaG R2A_A_D1_MG | ecosystem: Environmental > Terrestrial > Soil > Wetlands | place... | reverse complement strand
GATGCTCATGGGTGTTAAGCGCCTGATAGTTATCCACCTGTATTGTCATCAGGGTTCGATTCCTGATTCGAGCCCATCGCCAAAAAGCCCGATCACGCCTGAAACACTATCTGCGTTGTTTGTCGAAACCACATCGATATAACTTTCGGGGGACTCAACCTCGCCACTCAATGTCACGGGCACTTCAGGCGCATCCGTTGGCAGGTTGATGGTGACCAGGTAGCGGACTGCGCCGCCTGAAGGAACATTAAAAAACTGGTCAAGTCCGGGTCCGCCAGAGGAGGCACACGAAGCACCCGGATCGGGGGTGCAGGTCCAGCTGTTATCGGACAGTTCCGGGGGAAGAGTAAGCATGACGCGCGCGCCAAACGCATCATCAGGGCCGTTATTTTCAACCTTGACCAGGTATTGTGACTGGCCACCCGCCGGCAGCACCGGCTGGCCTTCCTGAAGTTCAAGACTCAGGTCTGTCACCTGCAGGTAATTTGGGCCAACCGAAATTTGAGCTTCAGCCACCGTTATTAATATTGGCGTCTGAAGCATTTCATCTGCATAAAGCGGTCGCACCACGCAGAGGCTGGCCCCGCTGACCGGATCCCGGTGAAAAAGCGCGTCAGCCACAATCCAGAACAGATCACCGCCGTCGGCCGCAGGAAATGTAACCGGTTGATCATAGCCCGTGGGGCCAAGAACGGTCGGGCTTTGCCCACGGCAGGCCACCGTGACCTGCGGATGAATGTCAACGGATTCTCCACCATTGTCAAAGTAATGCACCGCGATGCGGGTCCATTCATCGTTGGGCGGATAATCGATGTTACTGACTTCCGGATTACAAAAACTGGAGTCCTGCGGATCTGTAACCGTTGGGTCGCAGGCGACGTTGTCGATGTCCAGCCTGGGGTTATGACACCCCATTCCAATTGATTGCCAATCCGCGCCTATTCCCCGCGGCGCGAAATAACAGGAATTTTCTTCAAGCACCGGTGACAAATACCAGTCGACAGGATCCGGGGGCATACCGGGTCCAAACCAGTTTACGCCGGTCGCATTTTGATAGCTGGAAACTGTGCAATTGTTCCACGCGCACACCACCGCATTCCCCTGGTTGCCGCCCCATGCCGCCGTGTTGTTTGGCAGGTGCACATGCAGATCAAGGTCAACACTGCCGTTATCCGGGATATTGTCCCAATCCCATTGAAGTTCAGCCTGCAGGCCAGTGGCGCCGATCCGAAGTGGATACTGGCATTGTTCCATCGAACCACCCCCAACCGTCTTGGTGTAAGTCACGGTGTAAGTGCCGGCTTGCAGCGCTGTATAAAAACTAGGAAAAGCAACAGCCGGACACGGAGAGATGCCTGTCGGACACTCCACGGACCAGGATTCTGCAATCGCATTGGTGCCAAAGGGGCCAACGCCGTCTTCCAGGTCAACCGTGACAAATGGCAAACTGTCCAACGCTGTACATGAACCTGCGACTGCGATCGAAGGCGCGGCAAAAAAGAACACCAGTACCAACAAATATTGGAGTGGATGATTTAAGAGCACGGATGCAGACGCATTGATGGGTGATGAATGCCTTGTTTTCATATCCTGGCCAGCCAGTTTGTTGTTGCCAATGGTTCAGGATGCGCGAACCACGGGATTAATCTATTTACAATCTGGATAAGAATATCACCCGTCTTCAAGTGCTGTTCGTCGCCACGGCAGCGGCCGTTATTTTGTGCTTATTGCTGGTCCGCAGCTTGCACAGCGGAGATGGCCTTGGACTGCCGACCACGCCAGCCAAGGCTGAAGAAGCTTATTGTGGCGACGGCCAGGCCAGGCCAGAGGGCCTCAACCTCAAATACAGGCGACAGCTCAAGTGATGCACCAGCGTACCAGGCCAGAACGGTGACGAATGACAGGCATATACTCCAGAACGCGGCGCCAGCATTCACTTTCCATGCATACAGTGCAGCGATTGATGGCAGGATCACGGCAGCGGAATTAAGCGTAAAGCCGATCAGGAGAATATCCAGCACATCCTGCATTTTCCACGCCATCAATGCAGATAAAAACCCGATAAGCAGCGAGGCCAGCATGCCCAGGCGCAACATGTTTTTCTGGCTGATATCGGGATTGATATAACGTTCATAAATATCGTTGGTAATGTTGGCTGATGCGGTAAGAATACAAATGTCTGCCGTTGACATTATCGCTGCGAGTACTCCAACCAGCATCAGGCCTTTGAATCCGTCGGGAAACATTTCCATTACGAATGTGGGCAGGACATTGTTATTTTCGGTGATGCCTGGGAACAGGACTGCTGTGGTCATACCCATCCATGTTGCTGCGACGGCCAGGGGTAACACGAACAGGACAGCCAACAGGGCGCCATTGCGGGCGGCTTTGGCACTTTTTGCTGCGAAAGAGCGTGAGTAGCAATCCATCGACGTAAAAAAGCTCAACACCATGCTGACCACCATCGCGATAATGGCTGGCCAGCCCCAGGCACCCAGGTTGCTATAGGATTCCGGCAGTTGTGCTGTGAGTTGCTCAAAGTTGCCGGTGAGTTGAATGGCAATGGGAAACCCGACCAACAATACGCCAATCAGTAACAGGACCAGTTGCACCCAGTCTGTCCATGCCACCGCCAGGTAACCGCCGGTGGCGGTGTATAAAACCACAACGCCGGTGGCAAGCAACAGGGTATAAGAGAAATCCCAACCGAGCAGCACATGTAGCACGCTGGCGGCTGCGGCCAATTGACCGGCGGAGAATGCGATATAAGAGGCTATGGTGGTTAGTGTTACAACAACCCGGGTTCGGCTGTCGAACTGATGTTCAATCAGATCAGGAAAGGTCAGGAATTGATGTTGGTCGCCCAGGATCTTGGCTCTGCGAGCGGCAAGCAGGCCGAAAAGAAAGAGTCCGATCGCGACAGCGCCGACATACCAAACGGCTGATACGCCAGTCTCGTATGCTTTGCCCGAGCTGCCAATGATGGAGGCGCCGCCGATCCAGCTGGCAAGCCAAAGGCAGGCGATTGAAATGGTGCCCTGGCGCCGGCCTGCCACGTAGTAATCATCGACATTTTTCTGCTTGTGGTTCGCATAAATTCCGATGACCAGCAGCGCTGCCATGTAGAAGAAAATAAGCGCATTGTCGATTAGAGCCATGGCAAAGGGTCCTTTATTAGTTTTTGTTAAAACCTAAGCGGCAGGGCAACAGTATCAGGATGATACTTTGCGCGTAGAAGTGATTTACCTGGCGCGCCAGGCATTTGTTAATTGCATGAACGCAGCTGGTATTCCTGTTTCAGGAAAACAAATGTAATAAAGGGGAGGGTAATTCGCGCCTTGTACCGCTAATATCTTGCAAATGGGAAGATCCCGCGGACGTCCGCCACACAATGACATCCTGACGCCTGCAGAGTGGCGCACTGTTCATTCAGTACGGCACGGCCTGACGAACCAGCAAATTGCGGACCGCCGCGGTATCAGCCTGGACGCAGTCAAGTATCACGTGGCTAACGCCATTGCCAAGCTGGGCGTTGCCAACCGCAAAGCGCTCAAGAGCTGGACGGGATCGCCAAAAGACAGTCACTTACATCAAATGGAAGCAGCAATGAATGATGAATCCGAATATATCTGTGTCGGCCAGATAGCCCGGTCAGTGAAAGACATTGAAGCCACTGAAACATGGTATCGCGATGTGCTCGGGCTGGATCATCTATATACCTTTGGTGATCTTGCATTTTTTGATTGCGGTGGAACGCGCCTGATGCTTTCCCAGGCGGAAGATTCACCGGGAGATGAATCCCTGGTTTATCTTCGGGTGGCTGATATTAATGCCACGCATCAGCGGCTCAGTGAGCACGGGGTTGAGTTCATCAGCGCACCACACATGATCCACAAGCATGACGATGGTGTCGAAGAATGGATGGCGTTTTTTAATGACCTTGAAGGGCGACCACTGGCCGTCATGTCTTCGGTCGGACCGGAAAACAGCTAGCAGTCAGCCTTTTAAGGCGATTGAGGTTTCCGGCCAGACATCTGGATATTTTATCAGTGTCAGCAACTTAGTGGGGGAAGGGCGTCCCCAGCATTCCGCGTATGTGGCAGGTTTGCATCCACGTTCAGTGTGTTTCGAATGTCCACTAACGGCCAGGAGCGGACATCCCCGCGAAGGCGGGTGGGGAATATCACCCACAATGGTGACAAATATGAAGAATGCGTTACAGCCGATATAATTTTTGCGTGATGCAATTACCCCGGAATCTGTCATCCCAGGGTCTTGATCAGGGAGAAATTGCGGAAATGGCTCAGCATAATTAGAGAGGGAGATAATCATCAGACAATACATCTGATGGATATCTCCCCGCCCCTCTCTAATTCAATTGTGTGATGTATAGGTTTATCTGCCTTTATCTGATAAAGGAACCATTACATGTATAAGAGGCCTATCAGAGGCCTATCGCCCCACATTATCCAGGAGCCACCCGCATCGTAATTTGGCGAGCCCGCAACATATGGGTCTGACCCTTATTCTCTCACTCGGGAACATTTGCTGGAGAATGATGTTCGTGAACCATTTTCCATTCACCCTTTGTTTTAACAAATAATAAAGTAATTAGATTTACGACTGGGAGTAACTCTCCGTCAATCCACAGTTCAAAATCTGAGATAAATGTTAAATTAGCTACATTTCCATAATAGACAGCAACGTTCAAAGAGCCAGGTTGAAACCAAAATGTTTCAACGCCTCCCACGTCTACTATTTCACCAAATAGCGTACGTTCATGTTCTTCATTCTCCGCACTATTCCAAAGTGCTCCATTATTGAATTCAGTAAACTTGGGTCCGTAGGCATGAAAAGAGATAAGTTGATCCATGTATTCGCTATTTTTTCCAAGTCCAGCTCCGTCCATAATACTTTGTCTAATGGCCAAAAAAGTTTCAATGACCTCTGCTTGTGCTTGTGGATAGGTCTGGTCAATTACCGAATTGTTGCCAGATTCTTCAGATGCGACGACGTTAGTAGTCGAAAAACAGACCACCAAGAACGAAACCAGCAATAATCTAATTTCTTTCATAATCAAATCTCCTCTCTATCTATTAAATTTACGATTAACCTCGACCTCTCTGGAGCCTGTACTTCTCTTTAGCCCCTCATTCCTGGCCGCCCCCACGGAATTCCTGTAAAAAATTTCCGTGCTAAGGTACATGTTAGGAAGCCGCTACGAATACTGCGTGATCAGAAGGCAATAACTTGCTGACAATTTGCTGATAAAGCCTCAGAAATCCCGTAACAACGTAGATTTTGTGTCGAGGGCTCCGATCCTCAGCGGATTGGCCTGAAAGAATACTGGGGGCGGACAAATTCGAATGATTTACGAGTTTTCTGACTTAACACTGGACCTGGATCGGCACCTGCTGACTCGTGGCGTGCAGCCGATCAAGTTGACGAAACTCTGTTTCAAGCTGCTCCAGGCATTGGTCCAGGCAGCACCAGCGTTGATCTCACACGATGATCTAATCGACCAGGCTTGGGGGGCCAATCGGGTGATTACGCCCGACAACCTTTCCCAAAGAATGAAGGCGCTCAGACAGAGTCTCGGTGATGAGCCCAATGAGCCCATATATATTGAAGGCGTGCGGGGGCACGGTTACCGCCTGATTCCCGAAGTCAAAATTCAGTCGGCACAGACGTTTGTTCGTTCATCCAGGAAAGCCCTGTCTTCACGTTTTCTTGTGAGCCTGGTTGTGCTGGCTGTAGCTCTGGGGTACATCGCTTTCGAAAAGATTGTGCTCGACCCTGTCGAAGATGAGCGAATTGCCCAATCGGCCGAGCAGGAAAGCCACACTGCCACCCGAACCGAAGCACTCAGTGACAATTCCATTGCTGTATTGCCCTTTGCTAACCGCAGCAGCCGCGAGGAAGACCAGTTTTTCACTGACGGTATGCATGACGAACTTTTGGCCACCATCGCCAAGATCGGATCGATGACCGTTATCTCTCGCACCTCGGCTATAAAATACAGGGACACCATCAAAAATATTCCGCAAATTGCACAAGAGTTGGGTGTTGCAAACATTCTCGAAGGTGGCATCCAGCGCTCCGGTGATCAGGTGCGGATCAACGTGCAGTTGATTGATGCGGCAACCGATGAACACCTGTGGGCAGAAATCTATGATCGTGAGTTAACTGCGGCAAATCTTTTCGCGGTACAAAGTGAAATTACAAGAAAGATTGCCGATGCCTTACAGGCCGAGCTTTCCACAGATGAACTACAACGCATTGAAGTCAAACCAACCGAAAACCTGCAGGCTTACGAGCTTTATTTGCGCGGTCGTTATCTATGGCAACGCCGTGGCGATGAGAATATACGGCACGCCATAGCACTGTTCGAGCAGGCAACTGAGCTTGATCCACAGTTTGCCCGGGCCTGGTCGAGCCTGGCGGCGACACACTTCACATTGCCGCAGTATTCTGACGCACCGTTGAGTGAACATTATGCCCTGGCGTTCTCCAGTGCACAGAAGGCCCTTGCACATGATGATTCCCTGGCCGAAGCTCATGCCGTTCTGGGTAGTTTAGCTGACGAGAATGGAGAATGGGCAGAAGCGGAAAAACATTTCCTGCTTGCCATTACCAACGAACGAAGGGATTCAACAGCACACCTATGGTATGGAGAGCACCTGTTCAAGCTTGGTCGTCTTGATGATGCGCTTGAAGAAGCCCTGATCGCTTATCAACTGGACCCATTTCACCCGGGCGCCAATGCGCTTCTCGGGTGGATTTATTTTTATCTGAACGATACCAGCAACACCTTGAAGTATGGTGCGGCCGCATGGAGTTTGGGTCATCCCTCAGGGCTGTACTTTCAGGCGTGGATGAACCTGCGTACCGGGGAATTCGATCGGGCGATTGGCTTCGCCAAGCAGTGGGATGAACGGATGGCAGAAAAACACCACAAACTTCAGATTCGCCTGACGCTAAAATTACTGATCGAGGCAAAGATTGACCCAGCGAAAAGACCGTTAGTTGTCGAGCTACTCGAAGAGAATGAAACAATTTCGTCGCAATCATTCGCTATTTCGATGACTCAGTTTACAGGATTGGTTGGATTTGACCGGATCGATGAAGCCTATCGAGAGGCCGCGATGTTTTTTGACATGGATGGCTTCCATAGAAATTATGAGTGGTATTTCTGGCGGTCCGATATGGCACCATTTCGTCAGGACCCTCGGTTTGCAACGCTTGTTACTGAGCTGGGAATGGTGGATTACTGGCGCGAATATGGTTGGCCGGACGTCTGCCAACAAGTGGGCGATAGTGTGATTTGCAAATAGGTCTGTTATGTGGTGCTACCGATAAAGCAGCGGGATAAAGGGGCCGGACACACGTAGCCAAGCGGCTACCTCTGGCCCTTTTTCAGTAGTCATTCCCGATTTAACGACAAGTTCGCCCTAGGTTCGAAAGCAGCAATTAGCCTTATTACTCCGTCAATGCCCACTTTTGGCCGGAAGCAGTCATTCCGTTACTCCGTTTTCGATCCAGTTTTTGGTCCACATTTGGCTGAAAGCAGACCCCTCAAAGAATATGAAATTGTTACCCGATTGAATCCAGAGTCCCCCCGCTGTGGCACATTTGTATCCTGACAACGAGAGCAGACTGGCAATTACTGCCGAATTCATTCACAAACCAATCTGTATTAGCCGCTCGCCAGGGCATCCCTTTCAAGGGCTGCTGCAGCCTGTGCATCAATGCCCATCGTCTTGATCAGGGTGTTTAGCATCTGGCGTTCGCGGCTCGAAATTTCACCATTTTCAAGGGCCGTTTGCAGGGCCGATTCATACACCTGGAGTTTTCGGTATGACTCGTACTCGGGTGTTGCCCGTGTGTTTGGCATGGCTGCATCCGAGAAGCGTTGGGCTGCACGCTGGATGGGTTCCAGGAAGAAGATCAGCGCTGCTGTGCAGGCAAGCCCCAAAACCGTTCCCAGCTGAGTAGATAAATAGTTTGCCGCGACCTCGGAGACCAGGAAGTAGGCCGCAACGAAGGCCGCGGCAACGGTGCTTCGCTTCAAGGTACGCTTGATGCGCAGATCGATGTCAAACAATTGTGTGCGCAACATTCCGTAAGCCACCAGCGGCACATAGATGATGACAGCCAGCACGTACGCAACCGGCATTAGCTCGCCCAAAACGTGGTCTTCAGGGAGTATTTCGAGTGTAAATAGGGTCGTGATGATGAATGTCACAATCCAGATCGCATCACGGACTCCAAAGGCCATGGTAAAAGCACGGGCACGTGATCGGCTTGCTTCATCTTTGGCAATCATCCAGGCATGAATGGCTGACACAAGCCCCCAGGTGAGCGTAATCACCATGGTTGGATAAAGCACCGGCATCATCTTTTCCAACCCCGGCTTGTCGAGAAAAAACATGCCAATGGCCAGGAATGAGCCCAGGATCAACAGGACCCATCGTGCAAGCGAACCTCGAAATGGCCGGGTCAGCGGCGTTCTTACTGTCACACCGATAAAAGCCAGGTAATAAGTGATGACCAGAAAATCCGAGGCCTGGTGGATTTGCCACCAGCGGGTCTCACCCCAGCCGATATATGCGTCAATCACATAGGAGTTTCCGTAGCTGCTGATGACCGCAATACCGTCAACAATCAGGAGAGCAATAAGAAGGCGCGCTGCCAGTGTCCTGGGAGCAACCAGGTAGACATAAAGAGCAAAACTCCACGCAATGAACGCGGCCGGAATTCCGAGCCACTCAGGCATTTCGGGGGTTTGGTTGGTCAGAGTTCACAGGCGGGAATTATAGACTACTGAGGCTGAAGTGATTTTTAGGATATTTTTTGGAAAGCAAACCGAAAAAACCAGGCGCGGTTTGCTGCCGCGCCTGGCTATTTTCCGGGCCTGCCAGCCCGCACTTCCGCCCTAGTGCGGTTCCGCCAGGAACGGGAAGTTGTTTAAAAATGGCAGATCATTGCCGTCAAGGTAATCATCGATGAATGGGTCAAAGCTGGTGATGATGACATTGAAAAATGTCTCATGGATATCATAGTCCAGGGCCCGCCCGGCACTGTCGTTCCAGTCCTGGGGCACCAACTGCGAAAGCTCGATGCTCAGGTAATCAACGCTTTGAGCTTTTTTAACATCTATCTGGAGGCGATCGTCTGTCAGGATGCCACCCCAGTCATCAGCAGTACCAAATCCGTTCCAGGCAGGATTTCCATCAGCTGTGGCAAGCACATTCAGAGACCCCAGTATCGTGCTGCGATAAGCTGCGTTCCACGAAGCCTGGTCGCTGTTGCTTTTGTACTCATCAATCATGTCACCGGGTATCAGCGATTCAATATAAGGACGGCCGACACGGTCTACCTGGCCCGTTGCCAACAAGGAACAATCCAGGGAGGCAATATTGGACAAACGGGTGAGATCATTGCTGAAATCAGCCAGGGTAGCCGTATCGGCCGATTCGAATGTCACCATCCCTGAATCACATTCCTCGAAATCAAACGTCACAGTCCCTACAACGTCACCCAGGACGAAACTGCCAGGGTTATAGTCACCGCCAAAGCCGCTGGCGGTTGGCCGGTAGATATCAGCGGTCGCCTGGTTGCCATCAATCTCTGAGTCGCCGGTAATCATCCAAAGCTGTTCACCGTCATTGGCATAACCATAAAAATATGCCAGGAATGATGGATCCTGGGACCCACGACCAACCACTTCGATTACCCAACCCTGCCCATCCTGCTGCGGGTTGTACCAGGAACCTGAAATGGCGCCGTTAATACCGCCGCCTGCCACGCGTTCCGATGAAGCCCAGATCTTGTTCAGGTTGTGGTCTGGCTCGGCACCGGCTGGCATGGCGCTTATGCTGATGCCCAGAACGATGGCCAGCACATTACTGCCAGCCAGGGAGTCGTTCCCTGGTGGTGAGTAGGCGGCAATACCGATCTGGCTGAATTCCTCCAGGGCGTCCAGGTCAAAGTAGTTGGGATCGTCCCGTAAGCCTGCGTACACCCGCAGATCACCATTGGTACGGACCGTGTCGATTGGGGCTGAAACTGACAGGCCATCCATGCCAGCACAGGTGATTCGCTGGGTATCGTTAAATGAGCAGTCAATTGTGCGTTCTTCTCCGGCGTCGTTCTCAAAATAAAAGTGATACTCCACATCCGGCGAAAACTGAGCGGATTCCGGGGCAAATGAGTTCATGGTAAGCACCACGATCAGTTCCTCGGGATCAGCCTCGCAGCCGGTACCGCCGCTTCCAGTGCACGGCGGGTCAACAAAAGCAAAGAGGTCCGCCAGTTCGGCGACCGGATCACTCGCTGCACTTTGTGCAAAAACACTCTCCGCGGATATCGTGGTCAGCATGGCAGCTAGCACCATGGATTTCACAACTGTTCTGGATGTCAATGTTACGTTCATGATGTATCTCCTCCCTCTGGTTCTCTGATAAATCGATTGTTCAGGGACAGAATCTATGCGCAACGGTGACGAGACTCCTGTGGAAATCTGTATGATGTCTTACGAAACCTTACGGAATGACATTTGCATATGGCTTTCCAGTATTTCAGGCAAGTAGCAGCCAGTGACTGACATTGTTGAAAACCAATCGCTTGTTGAGGCCGGTTTTGACCTCGGCCACTGGCGAGTGGAGCCTCGAAGCAATTCACTCACCCGCGAAGGCGAAGACAAGCATCTCGAAAACCGGCTGATGCAAACCCTGGTTTTCCTGGCTGGAAACCATGGCAGGGTCGTTTCCCGCAAAGAACTTTTTGATTCAGTCTGGCAGGGGCGGGTGGTCAATGAAGAGGCTCTGTCCCGTGCAATTTCACTGTTGCGAACAGCGCTGGGTGACAACGCTCATAAACCTGAGTTTATTCAGACCATTCCCGGGGTCGGTTACCGGCTGGTTGCGCCGGTTATTACTGGCAGTAAACACCGGGCGGGTTCGGCTCCGGGCATCGGTTCGCCGGAAAACTCCATTGCCGTCCTGCCATTTTTGAATCTCAGCGATGAAGCTGGCAATGAATATTTTTCAGAAGGCATTTCAGAAGAAATTCTCAACGTCCTGACGCAGGTGAGTCGATTCAAAGTCGCTGGTAGAACCTCTTCGTTTATGTTCAAGGGTGATAACCGGGACATACGTGAAATTGGCAGGACACTGGGTGTTGCACACGTGCTTGAGGGGTCTGTCAGAAAGGCCGGTTCGCGTGTGCGAATTACTGCCCAGTTGATTAAGACGCGCGATGGTTTTCATTTGTGGTCAAAAACCTTTGACCGTGAGCTGGACGATATTTTTGCGGTTCAGGACGAGATTGCCCTGGCGGTAGTCGATCAGCTCAAACTTTCATTGCTTGAGCCCGTATCAGAAGTGACTGAAACCAACCCTGAAGCCTATGCGCTGCATCTCCAATCCCGCTATCTCGTGCGCCAGAGCACACCTGATAGCTTTGCAAAGGCACTTGAACTCAGCAAGCAGGTAGTCGCCATTGCGCCGGACTATGCCGAGGGCTGGAATGGCCTGGCCAGCGTCTACTGCAACTATGCGGGTAAGGGTGAATACCCTCATGACAAGGCTCTGATCAAGGCACGCCAGGCGGCGGAAAAAGCCCTGGAATTGAATCCTGAACTGGCGTCCGCACACAGCACTCGCGCCTGGATCGCCACTCATTTTGAAACTGATTTAAAGAAAGCAGCCAGGCACTATCAGCAAGCGCTACTCGTGGCACCAGGTGACCTTGAGATTATCAGCAGTTCAGCGAACCTGGCGCGATCACTTGGCCGCCTGGATACTGCCATCGCCTTGCAGGCATATGTCAATGAACGTGATCCAATGAATCCGGCCGGACATACTTTCCTTGGATTCTTTTACCGGTGTGCCGGGCAATACGAGGCAGCGATTTCGAGCTACCGAAATGCACTGGGCTTGTCGCCAGGGATACTCAGTGCGCAGTACAACATTGGTGCCTCCCGTATGCTCCAGGGACGCCTCGAAGATGCCCTGGAAGAAACGATGAAAGAAAAGGGATCTGGTTACCGGTATATGGGACTGGCACCGATTTACCATGCGTTGGGCGAGACCGAAAAATCAGATGCAGAACTCAACCTGATGATTGATACCTATGCGGAAGAAGGCGCATACAATATTGGCTTCATCTGTGCCTGGCGCGGCGAACCGGACCGGGCCTTTGAATGGCTGGAAATCGCACTGGAAAATCACGATGCGGGCCTGGGCCAGATTAACACCGAGCCCATTTTTGCCGGTCTGCGGGAAGATCCACGCTGGAATCCATTTCTGGAGCGCATTGGAATGGCTCCGCACCAACTGGCTGAAATTGAGTTCGATGTCGCGCTGCCGGCCTGACCTTCCGGAAGACAAGAAGGCGCTGAGACAGCTCACACAGACGTCATCAAAATCTGTCACGATATAAGATATTAACCAGCCATGTAGCATGGGCTACAGGCACAGTGAAGATCATCCTGAACACGGCTGAGTAATCGATTTGAAGATCGCGAAAATCCTGATGTACGGCATCCGGCTTCCGTTGAAGGAAGGCCGTTACGCCTGGTCGGAAGGAAAGTATGTCGATGTGTTCGATAGCACGGTTGTTGCCGTTGAAACCGATGAAGGCCTGACCGGTTTTGGTGAGGTTTGTCCGCTCGGGCCTTTTTACCTGCCTTCTTATGCACAAGGTGCCCGCACCGGAATCAAAGAACTGGCGCCGCACGTGGTTGGGCTGGATCCCACTCAGCCTGGTGTCCTGAACGAGGTCATGGACCGTGCCATGAAAGGGCACCCCTATGTTAAGTCTGCATTGGACATGGCCTGCTGGGATTTGCTGGGAAAGGTGGCTGGTTTGCCATGTGCCACTCTGCTTGGGGGTCGTTTTGGTGACAGCGTGGCGCTTTACCGGGCCATTTCCCAGGACACACCCGAAAACATGGCTGCTTCTGTGGCCGGCTATCGAGCCGAGGGCTATCGCCGATTCCAGTTGAAAGTAGGTGGCGATCCCAACACCGATATCGAACGCATTCATGCTGTCCGAGCTGAGTTGCATGAAAATGACATCCTGGTTGCTGATGCCAACACCGGTTGGACCCGACATGAGGCCGTACGGGTTGTGCGGACAGTACGTGATGTCGATGTGTATATCGAACAACCCTGCACGAGTTACCAGGACTGCCTCAGTGTTCGGCGGATATGTGACCATCCCTTTGTGCTTGATGAGTCTGTTGATGGTATCGATATGCTGGCACGGGCCCATTCTGATCTTGCCATGGACGTGGTGAATCTCAAAATCTCGAAATTTGGCGGCCTGACAAAGACAGCCCAGGCACGCGATTTTTGCGTCAGCATGGGCACAGCGATGACCATCGAGGACACCTGGGGTGGTGACATCATTACCGCTGCCATCGCGCACCTGGCGCACTCGACCCCGGAGCGCTACCGTTTCACGGCAACCGACTTTAATTCCTATGTCACAGTGCCCTTCGCCGAGGGTGCGCCACAGCGTAAAGATGGCAGCATGACAGCTTCAGACCAGCCTGGCCTGGGTGTCAGGCCGGACATGGATGCACTCGGTCATCCTCTGGCTGAAATCACCAGGGCCGG
>Ga0102946_1000501_pt1 | contig 13626 bp, 12 predicted proteins | sample SalPon2A_A_D1_MG_FD_78209 | JGI IMG/M metagenome (GOLD analysis project Ga0102946, IMG submission 78209) | Soil microbial communities from South San Francisco under conditions of wetland restoration - Salt Pond MetaG R2A_A_D1_MG | ecosystem: Environmental > Terrestrial > Soil > Wetlands | place... | reverse complement strand
TTTGAGAAAGAGTTGGCATGTTATCCGAAAAGCAATCGTATCTTACCTGAAAAAATAATTAAATTAAATGTTGGACGACAAAAAAAGAAGATTAATATGTATTCTGAATAACATCTTCAAGAATGTAAAACATATACCAGGATGAAAGAAACATGAAAGAGAAAAAAATTGTAATAAACGACAAACTGGGCAGAAAATACGTAGCTGATGTTACTGTTTTCTGCATACCCCAGAAAGAAAAGGATACTCCCCTGTTGCCTGAGGAGCTGAGGAAAAGCGACTTTGCCCATGCCGCCGAGCTTGGAGATTTCAAAGCCGATGAAAACGATGTGATGGTGGGGTACGCGTCAGATACCTTGAAGAAAATCCAGAGTAAAAGGGTAGCCTATGTTGGCGTCGGCACCATTGCCAAAAACATCGGCAAAGACGAGCTTCTCGAAAAAATGCGCATTGCCGGCGGCAACATAGCTGCCTTTGTAAAAAAGGCGGCGGCTGAAAAAATTTGTGTCGTCCTTCCGGAAATTTCCGGTAAAGCTTTACAGAAGAAAAGTGTACGTGGTTTGACAGAGGGGATAATTCTCGGCGAATATACCTTTACCAAATACAAGACTGACCCGGAAACGCAAAAGAAAAGTAAAGCCATCAAAGAAATACGTTTTCTGGCACAACACAATCTCTCCTCGCTGCGTCTGGAAGCGGGATGTGCTCAAATCGATGCGCTTTCGGCATGTCATGCCCGTGATATGGCCAACGAACCTGGCAACGGCTGGAATGCAGAAAGTTTCGCCCGGTATGGTCGAGAGTTGGCAGCCAAATTCGATCTGCAGTGTACCGTTTTCGATAAAAAAGAACTGACCAAGATGAATATGGGAGGAATTCTGGCGGTAAACAGAGGCTCGGATACTCCGCCCCAGATGGTGGTCGTTGAACATTGGGCCTCGAAAAAAGCCCCCACGGTGTTGTTGGTGGGCAAAGGTCTGACGTTTGATTCCGGCGGAATAAGTCTAAAGCCGGCAGCCGGTATGGAGGACATGAAGTACGATATGTGCGGTGGTGCGGCAGTATTGGCAGCCATGAATGTCGTCGGCGCCGAAAAACCCAACTGCAATGTTGTAGCAATTGTACCGGCAACGGACAATATGTCAGGTGGTTCGGCTGTAAAACCTGGTGACATAATACAGCATTACAACAAGACCACTTCGGAAGTAATTAACACCGATGCCGAGGGAAGGTTGATTCTCGCCGATGCTCTGGCCTATGGTATAGAGCGCTACCAGCCAGACTACGTTATAGACCTGGCCACCTTAACCGGTGCTGTTATCGTTGGTTTAGGACATCACCACACCGGGCTTCTTGCCAATGACGACGAACTTGCCCACAAACTGATAAAAGCCGGTAAGGAGTGTGGAGAACCTCTCTGGCGTTTACCTTTAGGGAAGGAATATAAAAAGCAGCTGGATTCGAAGATTGCCGATATCAAAAATACCGGTGGTAAAACAGCCGGTGCCATTACGGCGGCAGAGTATCTTCACTCCTTCGTCGGCGACACCCCATGGGCGCATCTTGATATAGCTGGCACTGCCTGGGAATTTACGGAAAAATCATACATCCCTGAGGGCGGTCCCTCCGGTATGTGCGTAAGAACGCTGGCAGCTTTTCTGCGGCGCTTTTGAGAAGAGTGCGGCAAGAAAAAAGCCCCTTTGCTGAGATGCAGCAAAGGGGTTGGTAAAATCGATGATGCTATCAGATTTTCACTACATTTTCAGCAGCAGGACCTTTGGGGCCATCAACAATTTCGAAACTTACTCGAGAACCTTCTTCCAGGGATTTGAATCCATCGGTCTGGATGGCTGAGTAATGGACAAATACATCCTGCCCCCCATCTTGCTCGATAAAGCCAAAACCTTTTGAGTCATTAAACCACTTCACTGTTCCTTCTGCCATTTTGTAGCTCCTTTTTACTCGGTTCTTCGTAGAACGCAATGATAACAACCCGATTTACACTAATCAGGTAACATAAATGTGTGCTGTATATTTCCTGCGGCAATATGAGTGGAGGAATTACCGCGAAAATATGGGCCACAAAAACAAAATATTTCTTGTGGACTTATCACACGTTAATTAGGCACTTAGCATAGGAACACTATAAAAGCAACGTTTTTTTTCATGACAGGCGGGGGCATATACTGTGATAGGCGAAAGCAGCGACAAAACATGAATGAGCAGTCAGGGACAAAGTCGGGACAAAGGGTTTCGGGTTATCCTCTTAAAGCTTGCGGATCATGTTTTTAAAAGACAAGAGGGCTTCTCACAGAGGGCTGTAGCCAGGGGAGCGTCATTGCATCCTGAAAAAATCTCCCCTGTCGTAGAACGTGGTGCTATATATCTGGTGATTAGAAAATGATATTGACAGTTGCAGACGTTGGGGTATTCTGCAGGTGATGAATACAGAGAGTAAGGCGAAACACACGTTTTGCTAAAAAAAACAGCGCTATTACAGTGAGAGAGCACCCCCCGGAACCATTGTGTTGCAGCTCGACAGTTCGGCTCAGAGGAAAATAATCGGCATTGAATAAAAAATATAAAAACGTACATTCTGAATATCCTTTTTCTTCTCACTACCTCGACGTTGACGGACACCGCCTTCATTACATCGATGAAGGGCAGGGACCCGTACTCGTCGCCCTACATGGCAATCCTACCTGGTCTTTTTTCTACAGGAAGGTCATTAGCCGTCTCAGGCACCAATACAGAGTCATTGCGCTTGATAATATGGGGTGTGGTTTTTCCGACAAGCCGCAGAATTATAAATATACTCTGGAGACGCACATCTCCAATCTCAGCAGCTTTCTGGAAAATCTCAAAATCGACAGCTGTTCCCTTATGGTCCATGACTGGGGCGGGGCAATAGGTATGGGGTATGCCGTCAGGAACCCTGAAAAGATACAAAAAATCGTTGTCTGCAACACCGCCGCTTTTCGATCGCGTCGTCTACCTCTTCGTATTCGCGTCTGCAGGTTGCCCATTATCGGTGAAATTCTGGTGCGGGGGTTCAATGGCTTTGCCGCGCCAGCCACTTTCATGGCGGTCAACCATCCCCTGGCTCCGGAGACGAAGAAATGGTATTTGCTCCCCTATGATTCATGGCGGAACAGGATAGCCATTCACCGTTTTGTGCAGGACATTCCTCTTAACAAACACCATCAGTCCTATTCTACTCTGCTGGAGATCGAGGAGGGACTGGAGACTCTTGCCAACAAGGGTGTTCCGCTTTTGATACTGTGGGGCGGCAAGGACTTCTGTTTTACCGAGGATTTTTTCCGTCAATGGAAAAGACGTTTTCCCAAGGCGAAGGCTCACCTCTTCCCGCAACTGGGGCACTATCTATTCGAAGACGGTTTCGATGAGATTGCCCCCTATCTCGATGCCTTTTTACTACCGGAATCCCAGTTCGATAATGAGTAGGAATATCGCCTTATCTTTGAGCAAGGCCGCTGAACGTCGAGGAGCAGCCCCTGCCGTTATAGAGGCTGCAAGCGCCCGGTCGATAAGTTTCGCCGATCTGCACAGCCGCTCCGACCACTACGCATGGCATCTCAAGGAATCCGGCGTTCGTCCCGGCGACAGGGTCATGCTTATGGTGCGGCCCTCGGCCGATTTTATTTGTCTGACCTTTGCTCTGTTCAAACTGGGAGCGCCGGTAATCCTCATAGATCCTGGGATGGGATATATGAATTTGCGGCGCTGCATTTCCGGCGTCAAACCTTCTGTGTTTATCGGTATTCCTAAAGCTCACGTTTTCTTTAGGCTCTTCAGGAGCTCTTTTACAACTGTCACAACCACGTTCTGCTGTGGCGCCTCTGCGGGACTTTTTGGTCCAGATCTGCGCCAGGCCGCTCTGGTTAGAAAAGAGACATTTCCGATCTACACTCCAGCAGCAGGCGATCTTGCTGCCATCATTTTCACAACCGGCTCCACAGGACCACCGAAGGGAGTACGTTTTGAGCATGATCTTTTTGCCGCCCAACTGGAAAAGGTCCAAAAGTATTATGGAATAGCGGAAGGGGATGTCGACCAACCTGCATTTCCACTGTTTGCTCTTTTCTCTACTGCGCTTGGCGCCAGCGCAGTGATCCCGGACATGGACGCCACCAAACCGGCCAAGGTAAATCCTGCAAAGTTCGTTTCTTCTCTGCAGAACTATACGGTCAGTTATTCATTCGGTTCTCCGGCACTGTGGAAAGTCGTAACCGGCTATTGCCTGAAAAAGGGTATTACCCTGCCGGCATTAAAGAAGGTACTGATGGCCGGCGCACCTGTCTCCGGCGAGCTTCTCAGCCAGATGCAGACCATACTGGCAGAAGATGCCGAAATTCACATCCCCTATGGAGCCACGGAGAGCCTTCCCATTGTTTCCATTGAAGCCAGGGAGGTGGTAGCGGAAACATGGCAGCAGACCTGCATGGGGCGCGGGACCTGCGTGGGCAGGCCGTTACCCGGGATTACCGTAAAAATTATCAAAATATGCGATGAGGTGATTGCCGAGATTACCGATAAAATGATATGTGAAGACGGTGAGATAGGTGAAATTGTTGTCAGCGGTGACGTAGTCACCAGAGCCTATGACAACAATATTGCAGAAACACGCATGGCAAAGACCTTCTACAAAGGCGATTTTTACCACCGTCTTGGCGATACCGGTTATCTGGACGGTCTCGGCAGACTGTGGTTTTGCGGCAGGAAAGCCCATAGAGTGTATACTGGCCGCGAGTATAAGTATTCCGTTTGCTGCGAAGCCATCGTCAACAATCACGCCGATATCTCCAGGAGTGCCCTGGTGGGTATCGGTGACGGTGAGGGGCGGACGCCGGTATTGATCTTGGAGAAAAAGAAATCAAGCAGGCGCAGCCAGAGTGAAATACTCGAAGAGGTCAAGCTGCTGGCTGCCTCCTCAGAGTTGACCAGAGATATAGAGTATTATTTATTCCATGACAGGTTTCCGGTGGATATACGTCACAATGCCAAAATTTTCCGTGAAAAACTGGCGATCTGGGCAGAGAAGAAACTGGTGAAAAAAGTATGAACAGTGTGGCAGTTACAGGGGGTGGGGGATTTATAGGCCGGGCCATAGTCGCTATGCTCCTGGCAGAGGAAGTTGACTGCCGGGTCCTTGGAAGGAGCAGATATCCGGATCTTGAAGAGCAGGGTGTTCTCTGTTTCCAAGGTGATATCGCCAACCGCGACTTTGTGTTCAGACACCTCAGAGACGTTGATGCGGTCTTTCACGTTGCCGCTCTCGCCGGCATCTGGGGAGACTGGAATCAATTCGCCAAAACAAATATTGATGGAACCAAAAACGTCATTGATGCCAGTTTGGCAAACAACATCGGCGTTCTCGTACAAACGTCGACCCCATCGGTGGTTTTTGCCGGAGAAAATATCATTGATGGTGATGAGAGTTTGGATTACGCCGGGAAATACCTCTGCGGGTATGCAGAAAGCAAAGCCATTGCCGAACAGATGGTCCTCGGTGTCGATCAGAATGCTTTAAAAAGCTGCGCCATCCGTCCCCATCTCGTCTGGGGACCGGGAGATCCGCATCTCATACCGAGATTGCTGCACCGCGGCCGAAAGGGGCGCTTGAAGATTGTCGGCGATGGCGCTAACATAGTAGATGTAACCTACATCGACAATGCTGCCTATGCCCATGTTCTTGCTGCCAGGAGCCTTCTATCCTCGAATCAGGCATGTGGCAAAGCCTATTTTATCGGTCAGGAGCGACCCGTCCAGCTGTGGACGTGGATAAACGAACTGTTTGAGAGAGCCAACATCCCGCCGGTGAGCAAGACCATTCCGCTGGCGGCGGCTCTGACAGCAGGGCAGCTGCTTGAGTGGGGGCACAGGGCGCTTCGTTCGAACAAAGAACCATTTATGACACGTTTTCTCGCATTGCAGCTGGCGAAGTCTCACAGCTTCTCCCATGACAGAGCGCGAAACGATTTCGGCTATATACCCCGCATTTCCATAGAGGAAGGCATGGATCGGCTCATCTACTGGATAAAAAACCCATGAGAAAAACTGTTTGCGCTATTCTGCTGCCCATTGTCTGTCTTTCATTGTCTCTGCTACCTCTTCGAAGCATGGCCTTCACCGTTGGCGAAGAACGCGAGGTTGGAGAAAAATTGCTCTACACAGTACGATCAGCCTTCGAAGTCTTAGACGACCCGGATATCAGCCAGTATATCACCAGCCTTGGTGAGGAGGTTATCGGTGTAGCCGGTATCCAGTTTTTCGAGTATCATTTTTTCATTATAAAGAATAAAGAGTTTAATGCTTTCGCCGCTCCGTCGGGGCTGATCTTTTTCCACAGCGGACTCATCGAAAAAGTTGACGATGAAAACGAATTGATCTCTGTCCTGGCCCATGAGATTGGTCACATAGCCAAGCGTCATATATCCTCGAGAATCGGCAAGGAAAAGAAAATTTCGATTGCCACCATGGGCATGATGCTGGCCTCCTTGGCACTGGGAGGTGGGGCTGCCACTGAAGCGCTGCTGGCCGGGTCCATGGCGGCCGGACGTAGCGCCAGTCTGCATTTTAGCAGACTGGACGAGGAAGAGGCGGATTTGCTCGCCTATGGATGGATGAAAAGGATGGAGCGGAATCCGCAGGGCCAGGTGGATATGCTCAAAACCATGCGGCAGATTGCCAGGTATCGCAGCGGCATGATACCTCAATACCTCTTGACCCATCCCAATCCGGAGGCTCGCCTTGATTATGTCCAGACACTGGTTGCCTCGGATAGAGAAGAGCTGCAGAAGTTCGAAGGAGGCGACGACTTCAGCTTTACCCGTGTCAAATACCGGATTATGGCAGAAACCAAGGACAGTCTCAGTCTGCGCAGCTATTATTCTTCGGTGCTTGCCAGCAGCAGGGCGAATGAATTTGATATTATCATGGCAAAATATGGCCTTTCCCTGCTTGAGAGAGCAGAAAATAATTACGAAACCAGTAACCAGCTTCTCCAGCAAGTCATCGATCATTTTGGTCCACGCAATGAACTGATGGTTGACAAGGGTCTGCTCGAGTTTGAAAGTGGAAAAACCGATACAGCATATTCCACATTGTCCGCAGCCTATGACCGTGACAGAACGGATATGTATGCAGCTTTCTCTCTGGCCAAGGTCAGTTTTCAGCGCGGTATGCTGGAGAAAGCCCAGACACTCTACCAGAGTGTGATTTTTGCAATGCCTGATTTCGCTCAGGGCTATTTTGAGCTCGGTCGGCTCAGTGCAGCTCAAGGCAAGAAGGGGGAGCCGAAGTACTACCTTGGTAAGTATCATCTCCTCCAGGGAAAACTTCCACTGGCCAAACATAATCTGGAGACAGCCATAGCCGCTGATGATCTTCAGCCCAAGTTGGGCAAGGATGCCAAAGAATCTCTGGAACTGATAGAAAGGCTTGAAAAAAAATAGGAGTATTCAGGACAGAAAAGGGCAGTGGGACAAAATACTTAGTCTCGAGAAAACCCAAGGGGTTCTGGTTTGCCCGAATCCATGTCGCACAGATGATGCCGCAAGCAAGGACTCGGCCGCAAACCGGGAGGAGTGCTTTAAGATCAGTCGGTGCTGCGAAGGCGTACGAGAAATTCTTTGTTGCCCTTGGGGCCACGGAGAGGAGAGGTCACTACTCCATGCCCGGTTAGCCCAATTGTTTGAGCAAAGGCAAGCACGGATTCAATAGCCCTGCCGTGCAGTTTCTCGTCACGTACAACGCCGCTGCCTTCTTTCACCGTCGACCGAGGCAACTCGAACTGGGGTTTGATCAGCGCGATAATATCTTTTGGAGCTGCAAAAAGGGTGAGAACTGCAGGCAGAACCTTGGTCAACGAGATGAAGGAGACATCGACCACCGCCATATCTATAGGTTCCGGCAGCGTCTCGTGGGAAAGATGACGGGCGTTGAACCTCTCACGGACGATGACCCTGCTGTCCTGACGCAGTTTCCATGAGAATTGACCGTAGCCCACATCTATCGCATAAACCCTGTCAGCGCCATGCTGCAGCAGGCAGTCTGTGAAGCCGCCAGTGCTGGCGCCTATATCTGCGCAGACCCAGCCGGCTGGAGAACACTGGAAATGATTCAGCGCTTTTTCCAGTTTCACCCCACCGCGAGAGACATAGTCACATTTGTCTTTGACCTTGAGAATTGCCTCGTGGGGGAAAGTGCTGCCTATCTTGTCAGCAAGGGTGGCGGTGACAAAGACCTCGCCGGCTCCGATCATGGCCCGGGCCTGTTTAAGGGTGGTCGCCATACCGCGGGCAACCACCAGCTCGTCCAGACGGATTTTCAAGGAGTCCTATTCCTGTTTAATTGAGTTTGGCGCTTCTCTCCTTGGCGGTGACAGCCTCGGGAGAAGAAGGATATGTTGCCCCGATTTTCCTGTATATTATCTTCGCTGTTTCAATATCGGAAAGCTCTTCAAAGGCCATCCCCTGCTTAAGCAGTGCTGAGGCGGCTCGTGGGTGGCTGGAGTTATTAGATATTATCTTTTGATACTCCAGGATAGCCTGATCATATTCCTTCTGGTAAAAAAGCGATTCTCCCAACATAAACCGGGCTTTGACAGCATTGTCGGAATTGGGATTCTCCTGTGCATATCTCAGATAAAGCTCATAGGCTGAGTTGAATTTGCCGGCGGCGAAGGCTTGATCGGCAGCTTCTATGAGATCCGGTTTCTTTGCAGCAGTATCGGCTTTGACAGTCTCCACGGGTTTATCTGCGATCTCTGGTGTTGCCGCGGCAACGCTGTCGCTAGCGCTGGCGTTGTCTGATATAACTTTTTTCTGCCTATCTGCGCTGATAGTCAAGACACTGCTGTCTGAGTTGTTTTTAAGTACGCTTGCCGAGGCGTTCGCTCGAGACCGTGCTTTTTCAGCTTTCCGGGCAGCCGTCTCGGCTTTAAGCTTAGCATCTCGTATGCGAGCTTCCTGGATGTTCTCAAGAATGTCCCGCTGCTGTTCCAGCTTTGATTCGGTCTCCTCCAGCCTTGATTGTGTTTCCTGCAGTCTGGTCAACAGGGCTCCCTGCTCGGTTTTCAATTCCTCGGAAACGGTCTGAGAGTATTGTTGAAAGGTCATACCAAGCTCTTTACTCTGTTCCTTCAACTGTCTGTTGAAGTGGGCCATTTCATCGATTTTCCCCTTGAGAATCAAGATTTCCTGGCGCAAGCCGTCTAGCTGGCTGGTAGAGGCGGCCTGGCGCTGCTGCATCTGGTCGACGGTGCCCTGTTTCATATCCTCAAGCTTTTTATTGACGACACGCAGCTGGTAGTTGAGCTTGTTGACGTCGGTTTGGGACGCGCATTGGGTGAGCAATGGCGTTATGAAACAAAGAGCGAGGAGGGTGACAAGTTTCTTTTTCATGGTTTTGGTGTCCAAGGTATTAGTAATTCACTTCCCAACGGGGATAGATCTGATTACCGGAGTAGGGGAACAGCCTTCGCTGAAATTGACCATTCCGCATCATTGCGTAGATTTTGTTTTCTCTGCCGTCCTGCTTTGAATATATGATCTGATTGCCGTCGGGAGACCAGGAGGGCGACTCGTGATGACTTAAATCAGTGGTCAGTTGAGTTGACGGCTCGCCCTGCTCCGGTTTCTTGGTGCAGATCTGGTAGAGACCGTTTCTGAGACTGGAATAGACGATGAGATTTTCCTGCGGGTGCCAGGATGGTTCGGCATTTTCCGTTCCGGTGAAGGTGATGCGCTGGGTTTTTTTTGTCTTCAAGTCCATGAGAAAAAGTTGCGGACTGCCGAAGCGGTCGGAGACGAAAACGATTTGGTTACCGTCCGGAGAGACGGTTGCCGAGACGTTAATGCCGGAATTTTCGGTTATCTGTTCTATGATTGTGCCGGATTTATGCATCAGGTAGAGATCGGGGTTTCCCTTGTAGGACAATGTTATAAACATGCTCTGGCCGTCCGGCATCCATTCGGAGGCGAGGTTCATGCCCATCCGCCTGGAGAGGACACGGGTAATCTTGTTTTGACGCAGATCGGTGATATAGAGGTTCTGATTGCCGGTATGATATGAAGTATAGGTCAGAAATGTTCCCCCCGGCACATACCGGGGAGCAACGACAAGGTTCTTGTGCCGTGTCACCTGTCGCAGTTTATTGCCGAGAATGTCGGATGTATATACTTCCTTCTTCCTGGCATCACGTTCATGGGCGACGAAGGAAATCTGGGTATCGGCCAGACCTTTGGAGCCCGTAAGATCTTCAATAACACTGTCGCAGAAGCGGTAAAGCATTTCGTTCTTATGGGAAAGCTTGCCACTATAGGATTTGCCTAAAATCATTTTATCGGTTGCTACATTGAACAGCCTCATTTCTAGCGTAATGGCGTTGGCGCTGGTTTCATAGACGCCCTGAACCGTAAAGTCGGCGCCGAGGTTTTTCCAGTCGGAATTTTGCGAACCCTTATAGGCGCTGGTTGGGATGATTTCTATAATGCCATGAAATTTAAGTGACTTTGCAAGGATGTCGGCGATTTCCTTGCCCAGTTCGACGGCTTCTCCCTGGGACTGCCGGCTGAGAAACCAGGGCACGGCAAAGCGGATTTTTCGTACATCGGTAGAGCCGATTTCAAGGTAGACTCTCTCTTGAGCCTGGGCGTTGAAAAATGGGGCGCAGAGTAAGGCGGCGATAAGCAGGGGCAGCAGGGCTGTTTTGGCTAGAGTTGTCATGGTTGTCAATTTTACTGTATTGAACCCGGTTTGAAGTGGAGCCCTATCTCCATCGTGCCATCTTCCTGGAGGGCTGGAGGTATTGGCGGCATGGGAGAGGCATCTTGTAGTGCCTTGAGAACGAACTGGTCAAAAAGCCTGTCTCCCGATTTGTTTTCAAAAAACTGTTCGGTTATGGTGCCGTTCTGGGCAACGCGAATGACGATGGTGGCGGCAAGACCTTTTTCCTGCATTTTGTGCTCCGGCAGTTTCCAGTGCGGTTGGACCTTACTGAAAACGGAAGCGAAGTACTGATTCTCGATGACGTTTCTGCTCGAGCCCGAGGAAGCCTGACGTGACTGGTTGCGGGGGGGCGGTATGTCGTCGAGGCGGTTATCGGCCGGGCTCGTCTGTCGAATCATCTCCTTGAGCTGGGTGACCGCTTCACTGGCGGCCAGTCGTGCCGCCTCCTGAGCAAGTTGTTCTGCTCGGCGTGCCTGTTCGAGCCGCTGGCGATTGATGCGTTCAAGTTCATTTTTCTGCTCGGCGCTGACGGTTTCGGTCCTCTTGACTATTTTCTTGCGCTTGAGTGGCTGAATAGAAACCGGCTGCGCGGGGGCTACTTCCGGCTCAACAGGATTCTCGACAGCGACGGCGCTTTTTTCTTCAACAACAACTTTTTCTTCGACAGGGGCCGGCTTCTCCACAGGCTTCGGCGCAGGCTGTGCCGGTTGTGGCGCCGGTGCTTCGATATTAATGAGATCAACCGTGTATATCTCAGGGTAGAGCGGCGTGTCGTCCAGCATCTTCGGCAGGTAAATGACGCTGAGAATCAATGCCAGATGCAATCCCAAAGCAAAATTAAAGGGAAGCTTCCATTCGCTGTTGTCGGTGAATGTCACTTTGAATACCTGAGGTACAATACTCTACTGAAGCTCGTCGGGTGGCTGGGTAATCATTCCCAGCTTGTCGAATCCCGAATCTTTGATATCTGCCATTACGGCTACAACCAGTCCGTAGGCGACATTTTTGTCTGCCTTCAGATATATGGGATTGTCCTTTGCTTCCTGTGGGCTCTGCATGAGCTGCTGTTTTAACAGGGGTCTGGTCACTTTTGTTCCTTTAAGTGATATCAAACCTTCTTTGTCGATGGTGATGACTGTTGGATCCTCATTCTGACGCAACGACTTGGTCGTCGTCTCCGGGAGATCGACATCAAGACCCTGGTTCATCATCGGTGCAGTAACCATAAAGATAATAAGCAGCACCAGCATGACATCAACCAGCGGCGTCACATTTATATCTGATACCAGTCTCTTACGACCGTTGCCTCGTGCGGTTCTCATATTGATTCCCATGGGTCGGGTACCTGCGTCATCTAGGACAGTCTTCCGAGAAGGTCTCTTTCCACCAGGTTGAGCAGGTCGGTGGAAAAATTCTGGATACTGCTATCAATGCCCTCGAGCTTGTTCGAATAGTGATTATAAAAAACTACGGCGGGAATGGCAACCGCAAGTCCTGCGGCGGTGGCCACCAGGGCCTCGGATATACCAGGTGCGACAACCGCAAGGGAGGCGGAACCACGTACGCCGATATCATGAAAGGAGGACATGATTCCCCACACGGTGCCGAATAAACCGATAAAGGGGGCGGCATTGCCGGTGGTGGCCAGAAAGGGCAGGGAGGATCCTAGGCGTGTTATTTGCTGGGTCTCGGCCTTATCTATGGCACGCTGCAGATTTTCCATGGTGGCAAGCTGCATGTCCAGAGTTTCTCGGACGTTGGAAGGTTCCTTTCGGGTTCGAATGCGGTTGATCTTTTGTAATTCACTAAAACCTGCTGAAAAAACAGCGGCTTCAGGACAGTAGGGGTAGTCGTCGACGAGGCCGTTGGCTTCGGAGAGGTTGTTGGAGGACCAGAACTGTTCCAGAAATTCGCCCGATTGACGGGAGGATTTGCGAAAGAGTCTGGCCTTCATGATCACAATCGACCAGGAAACCAGAGAAAAAATGAGCAGAGTGAGCATTACCAGCTGGCCCATGAGACCAGCGTTCAGAATCATATCGGTTATCGAGAGTTGCACGTGGTATTTTCCTGTAAGGTGTTAATATATAGTGATATATCTAGTATTTTACCAGACCGGGTTCAATCCCCATCCATTGTAATCTTTTTACCCGAAACTTCAATACGACTGTTTCCATATTGAAAAATAATGCTGCACGTACTGTCCTCTCTCAGCCTGGTTGCTTCCTGTATTGAGCGTTTCAGGCAAGGGCTGTCGCCGCCCTGTTTGTGGGCGAAATCTCTGACATTTTCAGAGATGCGCCGACAGGATCCGTGGCTATTTCCCTAGAGGCCGCCGTTAACATCGATTACCGCTCCGGTTATGTAGGATGCGGCACTGGACGACAGAAAAAGAACGGTATCGGCTACTTCTTCAACAGTGCCGAAGCGCCGCATGGGCACCATTTTTTTGTACGCAGCAAGTTGCTCTTTGGAAAGATCTTCGATAAAATCAGTGGCGATGAATCCGGGTGAAACACAGTTGACGGTAATTTTCTTGCGCGCGGTTTCTTTTGCAAGGCTCCTGGTCATGGCAACCTGTCCGGCTTTGGAGGCGGCATAGTTGGCCTGGCCGGCAAAACCGAGGTGAGATACGGGCGAGGTTATATTGATGATCCTTCCGTATTTCTTCTGCATCATCATCAGAACGGCTTCTTTGGCCATGAGAAAAGAACCGGTAAGATTGACATCAAGGACGCGCTGCCAATCATCGGTGGCCATAAGTGCGACAACACTGTCGCGGCGTATACCGGCATTATTCACCAGGATGTCTAGGCTGTTGAATTTCTTTTCGATATGGTCGAAGAGTTGACGCACCTCTGTCTCTTTTGAGAC
>Ga0102946_1000500_pt1 | contig 13651 bp, 16 predicted proteins | sample SalPon2A_A_D1_MG_FD_78209 | JGI IMG/M metagenome (GOLD analysis project Ga0102946, IMG submission 78209) | Soil microbial communities from South San Francisco under conditions of wetland restoration - Salt Pond MetaG R2A_A_D1_MG | ecosystem: Environmental > Terrestrial > Soil > Wetlands | place... | reverse complement strand
TCAATTCAAATGGCGGACGCTGCCAGTCTTTTGCCAGCGCCTCGACCACATCCATGTGACCCAACAGCAGTATGGGTGCCTTGCCGGAACTGCCATCGCCACGATACCTTGCAATCAGCGATGCGGTTTCACCTAATGGCACAACTTCCACATCCCCGGCCGGAAAACCGGCAGCGACAAGCTCGGCGGCGAGATAGTTGGCTATTTCGGGTACATTGCCAAGGTTCTTGGCCGACTCCACACCGATAATACGTGTGTAGATTTCAAGTGTTTTTTTAGCGTGTTCGGTTTCCACCCGCGTGTCGGCCATGGCCCACGAAGACAACAGGGCGCCTAGCAGCAGCACTGGTAATTTTTTCATAATTTTCTCTTTATTAAGTTACCCCATAAGTCTATGAGGATTGGGCACGCACGTCATGAACTATTTGACCGTCTGGTTCGATTCTGAAGGCTGCTGGCAAGCCGGGTACACACCGGAAGGACTTTGCGTTGATCATGTTTACAGGTATTCTTTGCCGGTTTAAGTAAACTGACAGGGTTTTTTAAAGGAAGCGTGTGGATATAAAAGATACAGACAATGGTTCGCAAGCCGGCTGGCCAATACTATTTTCCGTCTGGGTGCTGGTCACTGTCGCGACACTCGGCAGCCTGTTTTTCAGTGAAGTCATGCAGATACCGGTTTGCAAGCTGTGCTGGTATCAGCGTGTCGCCATGTACCCGCTGGTGGTTATACTGGCCATTGGTCTGCTTCCATACGACCCCAGGGTTGTACGTTATGCCTCGGCATTTGCCGCTCTGGGTTGGCTGATCGCCCTGTTCCATGTACTGTTGGTTGCAGGCATCATTCCGGAAAGTGCCCGGCCATGTGTGCAAGGCATACCTTGTAACGAAACCCATCTTTCGCTGCTCGGTATTCTGAATATACCTATGCTCTCCCTGCTGACATTTACTGTAATTGGTGTATTGTTTTTCTACACCCATCGATTGGAGTCAAAATGAGTAAAAAAACAATCTTCATCTCGGTTGCCGGCATTCTGCTGGTGGCGTTTGGCCTGGCTACAGTCATATACAAAAACTTCCAGTCCGGCCCACAGGGTGCAGCGGGAGGCGGCAGATCGGCCATCTTTGAACGACAGGGTGCGCCAATCGAGGGCCCAGTTGATGCCAGGGTGACCATTGTTGAATTTTTCGATCCCGCCTGCGGGACATGCGCTGACTTTTATCCGCTGGTAAAACAGTTGATAGAGAAGTACCCGGGCAAGGTGCGGGTTATGATGCGCTATGCCCCGCTACACAAAGGTTCGGATGAAGTGGTCAAAATGCTGGAAGCTGCCCACGTGCAGGGCAAGTTCTTCCCGGCATTGGAGTTATTGTTCAAAAACCAGCAACGCTGGATTATCAACCACGTATCTCAGCCAAACCGTGCCCGTGGGATTTTGAACGGCATGGCCCTGGATCATGAAAAACTCACCGCCGACATGAACTCAACCGTCGTTACCGGGGCCGTCCAACAGGACGTTCGGGATGTCCAGGCATTTAATATCAAGGCAACGCCGGAGTTTTACGTGAATGGCAAGTCACTGCCCAGTTTCGGTTTTCAACAACTGAGCCGATTGGTAGAAAAGGCCGTAGCAGAAAATTATTGAATCCGGCAATACGGCAGATGACCCAATGAAATTGGACCATATCAACATCAGTGCCCCGGCGGACCTGCTGGTCAAAGTCAGGGACTTTTACTGCAATATGCTTGGTCTGACAGAAGGTTTTCGACCTGCGATGTCAAGAGGTGGTTACTGGTTGTATGCTGATGGGAAAGCAATTATTCACCTGGTCGAAAGCCAGGAGCATTACCACAATGAAAAGCAAGGGTATTTTGATCATTTTGCATTGCAGGCAACCGGTCTTGCACTGGTTCTCGCCAAGCTGGACGCGGCGGATGTTTCTTACCGTTTAAGCTATAACGCAGAAATTGATTTGAGCCAGGTGTTCTGCCATGACCCGTCAGGTACCCGGGTTGAGATTAATTTTCCCGGGGAGTCTGTCTAGTCCTGGTCGATACCGGTTTGAAACCGTTCACCTGCCGCTTATGTAACTGACCGGAACACCGATATCCGTATTGCCGGTGCGAACCATCACCAGTCCGGAGGGGAAATTGGAACTTTCAGGCTGTACTTCGTACGCAAGCCCCTGGTATTCAACACCATTGTCCAGCGTTACCAGAACCGGGATGGGGTCATCAAATGTACACGGTGCGTCTTCCTGGATAGCGCGTATCAGTTCGGTTTGAGCCTCATCATAGTTTGCCTTGGCCATGTGTTTTCCTTTTGAACTTTTTTATCCTGCTACCATCCTAGCGCATTCAGGCCATTGAAATGGAACAAATTGATATTTTGTATAGTAAGGTTTTTCGCCCAAAAAAAAGGGCCGGCAAGGGGTCAGCCGACCCTTTAATCGAAATCCAACGCAAGGGGACGCGTTAAATTTCAATACGAAAATGGCATAAGGGGGAATACCATTTCCGATTCAGCAGACCCTTTCGGGTCAAATCAGGGGGTTCACGATTTGTACTAAAACTCCCCTAATAACTAAATAATACTTCAAGTTTAGTCATTTTAATATATCAATGTTGACATCAGTTTCAACTCCGGGTTCATTCGGGGTGAACTATTCCACGGAAGAACACCCAGCATTGGGCATGGCATAAGCGCCTGGAGTGTCGCAATGTTCTCTGATTGCACATGCATTTCCGGGTCAACATGATTCGCAATCCAGCCTTTCAAAGACATACCGTCCCTGGTTACCTGGGCGGCGGTCAACAGGGCGTGGTTAATACATCCAAGACGCATTCCAACAACGATAATGACTTCATCCGCGGTCGTCCTGGCAAGCTCTGCGAGCATTGTTGTCTCGCCAAGCGGCACACACCAGCCACCGACACCTTCAACAATAAGGTAATCCGTCTCAATGGTGCCTGCCAGCTCGCTGATTTTGTCGATATCAATTGACTGGCCCGCTTCCCGCGCAGCGATGTGTGGTGCAATTGCCGGTTCAAATGCAAAAGGGTTAACCACGTCATATGGCAGAGTGACATTGCTCGCTTCGATCACACGCAAGGCATCATCATTACGTAAGCCTGCTTCTGTCATTTCACAACCTGACGCCACCGGCTTCATGGCCGCCACTCGGTAGCCCTCGGTTACAAGGTGCCGGATCAATGCAGATGCAACCATGGTTTTTCCGATTTCGGTGTCCGTGCCGGTGATAAACCAGCGTTTCATGATGACTTACCCTTGGTGCTTCGCTTGCCTATTGAGTCGATTGAAAAGGTGGCAATGTCACCCTCTGTCGTTTTAAGCGGTTGTCCGTCACGAGGTGCGAATGCCGTGCCATAGATAATTTCATAACTTGCTGGATAGCGGTCATCGTGACGGAAGGGCTCATAAGCCCTGAGCATGGATTTCAAGCGGGTTTTACCGGTCAAGCCGTGGTTTCGGTCACGGGCGACATTGTGTGCGCCGATACCCTTCAGGTCACGCATCAGTGACATGACATCCGGGTATTCCATGGTTATGCGCTCGGTATCCATCACCGGTTCACGAAACCCTGACGCCAGCAACACGTCGCCGATATCATGCATATCGGGATGGTCATTCACATGCGGGTAATCATCCACGGCGCGCCACGCCTGCTTGAGTTCACTCAGCGTATCAGGGCCAAAGCAGGTGAAAACCAGCATGGCATCGGCCTTCATGATGCGTCTGAACTCGCTAAAAACAGCCGACAGATCGTAACTCCACTGCAAGGCGAGATTGGAAAAAACCAGGTCTGCACTGCGCGCGGCCAGCGGAAGCGAGTGCATATCGGCACACAAGCGGTTTACATTGGACAGGGCCTGGTGACCCTCACCCGCTGTTTTGGCCAGCATCGCTGGTGCCCAGTCAAGCGCGATGACATCGGACTGCGGAAACTGTCCTGCGAGGGCACGGCTGGCAGATCCGGTGCCACAACCCAGGTCCAGTATCCTGGACGGTTCGTGACGACGAAACTCGATACGTTCAAGCAAGCGTGATTCAATTTCACGTTGTAATACCGCGTGCTTATCATAGCTGGATGCAGCACGGTCGAAAGATGACCTGATGGCGTTCTTATCGAGTACGGTCAGGCTCATGGTCTTTGTTGTTCCAACCTGGGTTCTTGCATAACAAATCCTTGAATGATGTCCAAAAACTGGTCCTGATGACTGATAAATGGCGCATGGCCCGCACCGCGAATCAAGCAGGAACTGGCCCTGGGCATCAGTGCTGCTGCGCGCTCAAAGGACTCCGGCTGAATGGTGCGGTCACGTGTACCGCCAATATACAAGGCAGGCACCCGGCAAGCATTTAATTTATCGCGCAGATCATAACGATACAACAGGTCCAGACCGGTGTGCATCGTCTTGAGCGTGGGTACATTCTCGGCGCATGTTGACCTGTCCAGACGGTGCAGTGCTTCATCTACCCCTGCTACGCCAAAGGTCTGCAAACAAAACTGGTCAAGTGTGGCAACGAGGTCGTGATCAAGACCATTGGCAAACGCCTGTTGCTGGTTTACTCCTACCCCGCAATCCCAGTCTGTTTTCGCAGAGAAGCATGGTGTTGCTGCAACCAGGATGGTCTTTTGGACACTGTGTGGCCGCAGCATGGCGGCATTCATCGCGACCAGGCCACCCAGCGACCAGCCCATCCAAATCGCCGCTGGCAATTCTGACATGATCAGTTCAGTCACTTCGTTCAAGTCAGGAGATAAGGCAATAGATTGATTCACACCATGACCGGGCAGGTCCACCAGGTGGACACGAAAGTCTGCGGCCAGCAGCTCAACCAGACCACCCCAGATTCCGCTGTTCATGGCCCAGCCATGTAACATGACCAACTCGGGTCCCTGGCCTCGAACCCTGATTCTCAGGTGGTCAGACATTGCCTGTAGCCACCAGTATGGCATCGAGCAGCGCATCGAGTTGTTCTGTCTCATGCGCTGCTGTCAGTGTAATTCTCAAGCGAGCAGTGCCTTTTTTTACCGTGGGCGGACGCATGGCAACCACCAGGAACCCTTGGTGTTGCAGGTCTGCAGCCAGGTCCAGGGCCGCCTGGCTGTCACCGATGATCATCGGCTGGATGGGTGAATCTGATTCCATCAATACCAGGCCGCGACGTGCGGCACCTTCCCTGAAGTGCCTGATCAGCTGCTGGAGCTTCTCACGTCGCCAGTCGTCTTCGATCACCCGTTGCAATGCAGCCCGTGCCGATGCGGCAAGCGCCGGTGGCATGGCCGTTGTATAAATATAGCTTCGGGCCTCGTTCACAAGATGGTTGATGAGCTTTTCAGATCCGGCTATAAATGCCCCGAAACAACCAAATGCCTTGCCCAGGGTCCCGGTCAGTACCGGCACATCAAGCCCCCCGAGACCGGCCGCCGCGACACTGCCCCTGCCATCGGGTCCACAGACACCTATCCCGTGGGCATCATCCACAACCAGCCAAGCCTGGTGCTGCCTGCAAAGTGCTGCCATCTGCACCAGTGGCGCCGTATTGCCATCCATTGAGAAAATACCATCGCTGACCACCAGCGTTTTACCGTTATTGGCTACTGTAAGACGTCTTTGCAAGGCGTTCATATCAACATGGCCAAAGCGCGCCAGACGGGCGCCACTCAGGCGGGCAGCATCAATCAGCGATGCATGGCAAAGCCTGTCCTGGATGATGACATCACCCTTGCCGGCCAGGCTGGTAGCCACCGCCAGGTTTGCCAGGTAACCAGATGAACACAGCAGCACTTTTTCGCGCCGGAGAAACTCCGCGAGCTCTTTTTCCAGCAACTGATGCTCGCTACGAAAACCGCTAACCAGTGCAGATGCACCGCTACCCACGCCGTGGTTGTCTGCAGCATGCTTTAATGCCGAGACAAGGTCAGGGTGAGACGCGAGACCGAGGTAGTCATTACTGCTGAAATTCAGCAACGCCTTGCCATCGACCTCTGTATTGACGGCATGATTTCCGCTTAAGACACGCCGCTGACGTTCAAGGCACCGTGCCCGCCTGTCATCTGCACGGCCAGCCAGCCACTGGTCCATTGAACCCGCCGGGTTAACGGATGCATTTTCGATGAAATCAGGCATTTGATTCGCGACGGATGTCGTCCATGAACCTGGACTGGCTAAACCGCGACAGCCTGTCCTGGCTCCGTGGTTTGCATGCCAAGCCGCTTCAACAGGGCCATATCCCTGGCTGCTTCGGGATTATCCGTGGTGAGCAGTTTGTCACCGTAAAAAATTGAGTTTGCACCGGCGAAAAAGCAAAGTGCCTGCATCTCGTCATTCATTTCGGCTCGCCCTGCGGACAATCGAACCACCGATTTGGGCATGACGATGCGCGCGATGGCGATGGTACGGACAAACTCCAGCGGGTCAATAGATTCCACACCATCCAGCGGTGTACCCGGAACCTGCACCAGGTTATTGACCGGCACACTCTGCGGGTGGGTGGGCAGGTTGGCCAGTTGTACGATCAACTCCGCACGGTCCTCACGGGCCTCACCCATGCCGACGATGCCGCCACAACAAACATTCAAGCCGGCTGATCGAACATTCTCCAGCGTTTCGAGACGGTGTTCATAAGTGCGTGTCTGGATGACTTTTTTGTAATACTCCGGTGACGTATCGAGGTTGTGGTTGTAGTAATCCAAACCAGCACCCTTGAGCCGCTGCGCCTGTTGCCCGTTGAGCATACCCAGCGTGACACAGCTTTCCATCCCCAGCGCCTTGACCCCCTTGACCATCTCGATAACCTTATCCAGGTCCTTGTCCTTTGGGCTGCGCCAGGCAGCGCCCATGCAAAACCGAGAGGCCCCGCCATCTTTCGCCGCTTGCGCCGCCTCCAGCACCGCCCCCACATCCATCACCGTTTCAGGCTCGAGCCCGGTATCATAGCGGACGCTTTGCGGACAATACTTACAATCTTCAGGGCAAGCGCCTGTCTTGATTGAGAGCAAAGTGCTGATTTGAACTTCACTCGGATTGAAGTACAAACGATGTACCTGATGTGCACGAAACAACAAATCATTAAACGGCAGTTCAAAAAGGTCAATTACCTCGGACTGTAATTAGTCATGACGAATTTCAGCTTTATCGATGTTCATGGCTACCGGGCTCCTGCCTCAACAATTCTGCCGGATACCTACGGGGAACCAGCGGGGACATGAAGTATGAAAAGCACAAGATAGCCTGTCAACCTGAAAATCGATTTACGGTTGACAGGCCCTGGTGGCAATCCGCACTGGATTTTATGCTACCCCCTTATTGTGTACTTTGCGGACAGCCATCGGGATCGGCTTGCTTATGTACCGGATGCAAGTCGGACCTGCCTTTTACCGGCACACAGTGTCTTCGTTGCGGCCTGCCACTGGGTTCGCCCAAAGATAAAATCTGTGGTGAGTGTATTCAGAAAACACCACCTTATTTCCGCACGGTATGCCCTCTCCGGTACGAGTTTCCGGTCAACCGGCTTGTGCAGGCCTTCAAATTCAGACGTCAACTAGCCGCGGGAAGAATACTGAGCCAGTTGATCTGTGAAACCGTTGACAGCAGTCAATTCAGTCTTCCGGATACACTGGTACCGGTCCCTTTGCATGGTCTGCGCCTGCTGAGCCGTGGGTTTAACCAGGCTTATGAACTCGCCTCTTACGCGGGCAGGGTTCTTGATATACCCATACTCAACGATGCTTTGAGGCGACGGCGCAACACCAGGGCCCAATCAGGCCTGAGCCGAAAACAACGTCACAGAAACCTGCGGGGAGCTTTTTACTGGCGCGGATCCACCAGGCCCGGACGCCACGTTGCTCTTATTGACGATGTAATGACAACGGGAACAACGGTTGCCGAGTGCTCGAGGATCTTGAGGAAAGCAGGTGCCAAACGCGTTGATGTATGGGTGGCTGCCAGGGCACTTCCACCCGGGCGGAGGCAGTCTGTTCAGTCCGTATCGGCAAGCACCGCCCAACGTTCGTGATCACACCACTTACCATTGATCCTCAACAGGCGTGGTGAATATCCCTCGTACTGGAAACCCGTGCTCCGGGCCAGCGCAATGGATGCCAGGTTTCCCGGTTGAATATTGGCCTCCAACCGATGCAGACCGAGCTTGTCAAAGGCATACCTTATCACCTGTAACATACCTTCCTTCATATAACCCCTCTCCGCCTGTCCTTCCACGCCGTAATAGCTGACATAGGCGCTGCAAAGAGCCTCGTAAGTAATGACATTGAGGTTAATCACGCCACAGATCGCACCATCATGGATTCGCTTTATCAGGAAACCTTCTTCATTGGCCCTCGCCAGGCGCTTCATGTAGCGATTCCAGCCGGCGTGGTCCTTGGGTGCAGAAACCCAGGGGTGGAGTAAACCAATACTGTCTTTCATCGCTTGCAGCAGTGGCTCTTCGTCTTCCGCTTGCGGCCTTTGAATACGTGTTCTGAACCCCTGTGTTGATAACATAGTCAATCAGTCCAAAGCGTAAGTGAGCAGTAAACCGGCCCAGATGGCGACACCGACCCAGTTGTTATTCAAAAATGCTTTGAAGCAGGCATCCCGATTCCTGTTTCTGACCTGGAATTGCTGCCAGGCAAACAAACTGGAGGCCACTGCCACGCCGGTGAACCACGGCCAGCCGAATTGCAGCCGCATCCCCAGCCAGACAAGTAAAGCGATCATTATCAGTTTCAATAGACGCAGAATCGCCAGGTCATATCTACCAAACAGTATCGCCGTAGACTTCAAACCAATCGACATATCGTCTTCGCGATCAACCATGGCATAGAGGGTGTCATAAATGACTGACCAGGTAACATTGATGAGAAGGATCAACCACGCAGCGGATGCTACGTATCCGTTTTCAGCGGCAAACGCCATCGGTATACCCCAGCCAAAAGCCACACCCAAAACCACTTGCGGGAAATGCGTCCAGCGTTTGAAAAATGGATAGGTGGAGGCCAGCACAGCGCCCGCAAAAGCCAATTGAATGGTCAGTGTATTGGTCAACAGGACTAAACCGAAAGCCAGTAACATCAACGTGAAAAACGCCAGCAGCGCCTCACGCACGGTCAGTTCCCCGGATGCCAGAGGGCGGTTACGGGTGCGTTCTACGTGGGGGTCAAAATTCCTGTCGGCAACATCATTCATGATGCAACCCGCAGCCCGCATCAGGACGACACCGGTACAGAAAATCAATATATTCCGAAGCGAAGGGGACCCATCACCTGCTATCCACAGAGCCCACAGTGTCGGCCACAGCAACAGCAGTATGCCTATCGGCCTGTCAAACCGCATCAATCGCCACAGGGCGTTCCATTTCACGTACATTTGCGGAATTGTATGGCAACACGGGACTTGTGTAAGCATTTCCAATAAAAAAACCATTACAATGCGCGCCATGGAAATAATTGACATAGGCTGCAACCTCACCCACGACTCGTTTGATGCCGACCGTGACGAGGTGATTGAAGCAGCATTTCAAGCAGGCGTCAGCCAGATGATAGTGACCGGTGCCAGTGCTGAGGGCAGCAAACAGGCACTAAAACTGGCGAGGCAATGGCCACAAAAACTGTTCGCCACTGCGGGCGTACACCCACACCGTGCCGCCGATTACGATGACGAAACCGATAAGCTGTTGCTGAAACTGGCTGCTCATGACGAAGTGGTTGCAATTGGCGAGACCGGGCTGGATTACTTCAGGGACTTTTCACCCCGTAAAGCTCAACGCTCGGCATTTGAGCACCAAATCCAAATCGCCATTGAAACCGGCTTGCCATTTTTTCTGCATCAGCGTGATGCACATGACGATTTTATAGCCATACTCAAAGAACACCGCGACCAGTTGCATGAAATTGTCGTGCATTGCTTTACCGGCAGCCAGGCAGAGCTGCACGAGTGTCTCGATTTGAATTGCCATATCGGTATCACCGGCTGGATATGCGACGAACGGCGCGGTACGCATATGAAGGACTACATGGTGGATATCCCGTCAGACCGGCTGATGATAGAAACCGATGCACCGTATCTGAAGCCGCGAAACCTGCGCCCAAAAGTAAAGAGTCATCGTAACGAACCGAGGTTGCTACCATGGATACTCGGCACACTGGCTGCCTGTAGGCAAGAGCACCCCGAGGAACTGGCGAAAGCGACCACGCGAAACGCGAGAGCCTTTTTTCGTTTATGCTAATAAAAACTTAGGGAATCAATGTCATGGCGGAAAACAAGACAAAACCTACTCCACAGAAACCATCGGAGTTCATTGCCGGTATCGAAGATAAGGTCAAACGCGCTGACTGTCGTGAGTTGATGAAGCTGATGTCGGGAATTACCGGCAACCGGGCGAAAATGTGGGGGCCAAGTATCGTTGGTTACGGTAACTACCACTATAAGTACGCAAGTGGTCGTGAAGGCGATTTCTTCCTGACGGGATTCTCTCCACGAAAACAGGCCCTGTCGATTTATATTATTTCCGGGTTCAAACTCAATCCGGAACTGATGGAGAAACTGGGTAAATACAAAACAGGTAAGTCCTGTCTTTATGTCAAGAAACTTGATGACATAGATCGTGAGGTGTTGGCGCAATTGGTGAAGGAATCTGTTGCGCATTTGCGAGAAAAGTATCCTGGCTAGTGATGACTTTTAAAATTGCTCATCTCTTGGTGAGTTTGTTTGAACCATGCGATATTTCTGTTTTCTCCGATTTAACAGGAGAGTGGCTGCGCTGGGTGGTAGTGCTTACCAGGACACGACACAAGCACATCCCTGTGGTCTCGTTCTCGACATCCATGTCTCGCACGGTCCTGGTAAGCACTACCACCCAACACAGCTTCAGCAAACCGTAGTTCATCTATCAGAAACCACTGAGCTATGCCTTTGCACATAGCAGAGGGTGTGCGGTATCTCTCTTCAGGACCGTGAGCGATAGGGATATCGCGACCGAGCCCCCATGGACGGGTCTACGGCGTGTCCTGAAGAGAGGTACCGCATGGCCTCTGCTACCCTTTCGAAGCACGGTTTTTGCTCTAACCTAATTTGTGCCACGCAACCTAAGATTCCTAACAGAATTCGATTGTCATTCCCAAAAAAAAGGAGCCAACAGGCTCCTTCTTTCAATCAAATAGCAAAAAATCAGCCAACAAACTGAGCCGTCAACATGATGACGCGTTTACGCTGTATTTTAAGGTCTCTTTCCAGTTCACGGTAACGTGCTTTCAAGGCACTCTGGTCAATGGCATCAGCCAGTTTCTGACGGCCATGCTGTACACGCTCCAATTGCAATTGCTGCCATTGGTTAACCGTTTCCTTGAACTGTGCGTATTCCTTTTCAAGCATCTCACGCCATCTTGGGTTAGCCGTAGACCGTTCGATTTTCTCCTGGGCCCGCTTGAATATCATCGCCAGACGCGCGCGCTGAATTTTGAAATCCGGTGTGCGTTTAAGGTTTTTTGCCATACCCAGCCACGCGCAGGTAGCAATAAACCACTTGTTGATATCGTACTGCCACCAGCGTATGCCGTTGCGATAGTCACTTTGGAACAGGTGGTGAAAGTTATGGTACCCCTCGCCGTAAGTCACGATGGCGAGAAACCAGTTATCCCTTGCAGAGTTTTCATCGGTGTAAGGACGGCTGCCCCACATATGAGCCAGCGAATTGATGAAAAACGTCAGGTGATGACTGATCACCAGGCGCGCAATACCCGCTAACAGGAACACACCCCAGATATCACCCACCATCCAACCCAATAGTAGCGGCAGGAATACATTGGTCACCAGCACCAGTGGCCAGTAGTACCTGTGCTGCCAGGCAACGATCGGGTCTCGTTCAAGGTCAGGCACTATACTCCAGTCCAACTCGCCGCTTTTATAATCTTTCAACATCCAGCCAATGTGTGCAAACCAGAAACCACGTCCGATGGAGTAAGGGTCCTTATCGTTATCGTCTACATCACGATGATGAAAACGATGCCGGATACACCAGACGAGAATGCTATTCTGAAGCGCCATGCCTCCGACAATCGCCAGGTACAAACGCATGACCCAGTTTGCCTCGTAAGCCCTGTGCGACCACAAGCGGTGATAGCCGCTGCCAATCCCGATACCACTTGTGATCAGCAGAACCGCAAAGAAGATCCAGGCCCATCCGCTGAAACCATAAACGATGCCATACCAGGGAACGATGGTAATGGCCGCCAGGAAGGTCAGGCCAAGCACCAGCGTAACCGGCCAGTTGATGGGGGCCTTTTCAGTTAAATAGTCATTCGTCATTAAAACTTACTCGATAATTGGGTGTAACAGAACAGCATATTTTAGCTCAGTGCGATAGGCGAGTCGTTAAGTTTTCAATAAGCCGGGCAAATTTACCCGTCAACTTCTCAGACCGGTCCCACGGTGCAATAACCAAAGACAGAGACCGCCCAGTCCGATCACAAATACACCCATGATGATATAGGCGTACACGATTTCGACATCTGACACACCCAAAATGCCGTAGCGGAAGCCATTGACCATGTACAAAATCGGGTTGAATGCCGAAAGCTTCTGCCAGAATTCCGGCAACAGGCTAATGGAATAGAATACGCCACCGAGGTAAGTCAGCGGGGTCAGGATAAATGTCGGAATGATTGCAATATCATCAAATTTGTTGGCAAAAATGGCATTGACCATCCCGGCCATGGCAAATACGACAGAGGTCAGCAATAACACGGAAACCATGATAAGCGGATGCTGGACTTCAACGCGTGTAAAAAACAGTGAAATTACCATCACCACCGAACCAACCATCAGGCCACGCACCAGTGCACCGGTGACATACCCGGCCAGGATGATAAAGTTCGGCAATGGAGAAATCAGTAATTCCTCAATATGCCGTCCGAACTTTGCGCCGAAAAATGATGAAACCATGTTGCCGTAGGAACTGGTGATAACCGACATCATGATCAGACCGGGCACGATGAACTGCATATAGTCAAAACCACCCATCTCGCCGATACGGCGGCCGATCAGGTTGCCGAAAATAATAAAATAAAGCGTCATCGTGATAGCCGGGGGCACGACGGTTTGCGCCCAGATGCGTAAAATCCGCGTGACCTCCTTATGGACGATGGTTTTATAGCCTATCCAATTCACCCGTGCATTCATGTCAGAGCACCTTTTTCGACCAACCGTAAAAACAGTTCCTCAAGCCGGTTGGACTTGTTTCTCATGCTCATCACGTTCACACCTGCAGCATCAAGCGTAGAAAATAATGTATTGAGTGACTTCTGTTTTGGCAAAGAGGCCTCGAGCGTTGTTGCATCACGAATTTTAAACTCGATACCTTCCACCTGTGGCACAGTTTCCACCGGATCACGTATATCCAGCACAAATGTCTCTATATCCAGAGTTCCAAGTAACGATTTCATATCGGTGTTCTGGACAATTTCACCGTGATCGATAATGGCGATATTTCTGCATAGCTCCTCTGCCTCTTCGAGATAGTGGGTGGTCAAAATGACCGTTGTTCCGCTTTCATTGATCTCGCGGATAAACTCCCACATCGATCTCCTGATTTCGATATCCACGCCGGCAGTAGGTTCGTCGAGGATT
>Ga0102946_1000499_pt1 | contig 13676 bp, 10 predicted proteins | sample SalPon2A_A_D1_MG_FD_78209 | JGI IMG/M metagenome (GOLD analysis project Ga0102946, IMG submission 78209) | Soil microbial communities from South San Francisco under conditions of wetland restoration - Salt Pond MetaG R2A_A_D1_MG | ecosystem: Environmental > Terrestrial > Soil > Wetlands | place... | reverse complement strand
GCACGCAAGAGGCAGCCTCTCAAGGAACATCAGCAAACCATTCCAGAACAGCTGCCGTGGAAGAGGAAGTCGCTACATTACGGCAGGAATTCTCTGAACTACGGAAAGAATTCCATGAGTTCAAGGAACAGTTCAATTAACAACAAGATCGAAACAGAGCTTCTTTGGCTATATCGTAATTAAAACCTCCGTGTAACCCCGGCCAGCAGAGAAAAGGACTCCCAGTTTACTTCGTTAAGCAGGGTTCCGGATGTAGACCCATTCGCCAAATAGGTCACATCCGTACCATCGTCAGTATGCCACTTCTGAAAATTTACGTTCAAAGTCCCGGACCAGGAGCGATTAAAGTTACGTAGTAATCCCATTGTAAAGGAGAACCCCTCACCTTCCGCCCAATGTCTGAAACTTGCAGGGTGTTGCAAATCTTCCCGCAAATTCCAGTCAGCCTCTCCATAATACTCGATCAGGTGGTATTCAACAGTGCCGGTTATGTTCCATTTTTCCGCTGACGCAAAGATCAACTCCAGCCCCAACCAGGGCCCATACCACTCAGAGTGGTAACGACTGTCCAGACCGACAATGGGACCTAGAGGGGGCAGATTAATTCTTCCAGTTCCAAAAAAACCATCGGCTAGCGCTTGTTCTGAAACAGTTTGATATCCATCCGTGATCTGCAAATTTTGTTCGTGATAAGAATATCCCAGCAAAGGGATGAAGGTCCAGACCTCCCCTCTGCCAAAGAATTCCAGTCCAGCGCCTACGGAGAAATCCTGAACATCTCCACCGTCTGCTGCATTATTTGATCGCGAAAATTCAAGCGTACGATTGTCTCCAGCGTAATCCGAGTCCTGATTGTCCCCATCGAAAATATCACCCCACCCGAACAGACCGCGTAAATGATACCTGAACCCACTTTTCATTTTTCCAGCCACGCTCAAGCTCGGTTGAAACTGAACCTGATATATCTCAAGGTCATCCCAGCTTAACTCAGATAAAACATTAGGCTGGCTCCCGGTGAAGTCACGGGCAATATTCCAGTTCAGCTGGTCGCTTCTGTATCCGGCTTTGAACCCGAGTTCCAGAGCTATACGAGGTTTTTCAGCATGCGCTTCTGAAACCTCAGCCCCTGCCGCAAACAGAGTGGAGTTCGCACAAAAAAGCACAAAGAACAGAAATACTGCCGTGAGGCCATTTACGGTTTCATGCATCATCAGCTCCATAACGAGATGAATGAATAGTGGCAGATTAAGGCTAAAAAAGCAAAAAGGCCGCCCATTCCTAGAGCGGCCTTTCATTTACTCACCTGCCGATCGATTTATTTATAACCATCCATCTCGTCAAACTGCAGATACTGATAAATGGAATCAGTCTTCGGGGCAACCTTCTCTTTATAAACCGCCAGGTATTCGGCTGGGGTCGGCAATTTACTCATGGTCGCGGTTACGGCTCCCAGTTCGGCTGAACCAAGATAAACCTGAGCGCCATTACCGATCCGATCATCAAAGTTACGGGTGCTGGTGGAGAACATGTTGACGCCATCAGGAACCCGGGCCTGGTTCCCCATGCATAGCGAGCAACCTGCTATTTCAAGACGTGCCCCCATGGCGCTGAAGACCGAGAAGATCGCTTCTTCTTTTAGTTTCTGTTGATCCATGCGGGTCGGCGGACAAACCCAGGTCCGGACGTTCGGGTTGAACTTCTCACCACGCCAGATTTCTGCAGCAGCCCGAAAGTGACCGATGTTGGTCATGCAGGAACCGAGGAAGACATCCTGAATCGCGGTCCCTTGAATGTCGGAGAGCAACTTGACATCATCGGGGTCGTTCGGACAGGCCAGGATAGGCTCGGTGATCTCTGACAGATCAATCTCGATCACTGCTGCATACTCGGCATTTTTGTCGGCACGGATCAGTTTCGGGTCCTTGAGCCATTCGTTGACTGCATCAATTCGGCCCTGCAGGGTCTCTGGATCCTGATACCCTTCTTCGATCATCTTTTTCATCAGGGCAACGTTGGAGCGCAGGTAGGTACAGACGCTCTCTTCGGACAACTGAATGCAACCGGCAGCAGCACTTCGCTCGGCAGCGGCATCGGTCAGCTCGAATGCCTGCTCGACCGACAGGTTCGGCAAACCTTCCATTTCCAGTATCCGGCCGTTGAAGATATTGACCTTATTCTTTTTCGGTACGGTCAGGTGGCCTTGCTTGATCGCCCAGTAAGGGATGGCATTGACGGCATCACGCAGAGTGATCCCTTCGTTGAGTTCACCCTTGAAACGAACCAGCACCGACTCAGGCATATCGAGTGGCATGAAACCGAGAGCCCCGGCAAAGGCGATCAGTCCGGAACCGGCCGGGAAGCTGATACCGATCGGGAAACGGGTATGGGAGTCGCCACCGGTACCGACAGTATCGGGCACCAGCAGACGATTCAACCAACTGTGAATAACACCATCGCCCGGACGTAACGGCACGCCGGCGCGGTCGGATATGAATTTCGGCAGCGTGTTGTGCATCTTCACGTCGGCCGGTTTCGGGTAAGCGGCGGTATGACAGAAGGACTGCATGACCATCGGCGACTTGAACTTGAGGCATGCCAGCTCCTTGATCTCATCAGCGGTCATCGGACCAGTCGTATCCTGCGAACCGACGGTGGTCATGATCGGTGCGCAAGAAGATCCAGGCAAAACGCCTTCAACACCACAGGCGCGACCAACCATCTTCTGGGCCTGAGTATAGCCCTGATCCGCTTTAGGAGTGGGATTAGCTGCCTTGGCAAAGATATCAGTCTCGCCGAGACCCAACGCTTCACGTGCCTGCCTGGTTAAAGCGCAACCAATGATCAGAGGAATCCGACCACCGGCCCGAAACTCGTCGGGAACCGTTTCCGGCTTGATTTCGAAGGTGGAAACAATCTCGCCAGTTTCATTGGTGACTTCACCCTTTGCGGTATTGATAGTGACAACGTCGCCCATGTTCAGGCTGGAAACGTCCATTCGCAGAGGCAGAGCGCCCGAATCTTGAGCGGTATTGAAGAAAATCGGGGCGATAACACCACCGATGATCACGCCACCACGACGTTTGTTGGGAACCGCCGGGATATCATCGCCGATGCACCAAAGAACACTATTGCAAGCCGACTTACGGGAGGAACCGGTACCAACGACGTCACCCACAAAAGCAACCTGATGTCCTTCAGCACGCCACTTGGCGATCTCTTCTATGCCACCAGGAAAACGGGTCTTGCCCATCGCCAGTGCATGCAGTGGGATATCCGGACGACTCCAGGCATCACCAGCCGGGGAAAAATCATCAGTATTGATTTCACCCTCAACCTTGAAAACTTTAACTTTGATGGTTTCAGCCATCTCCGGCTTATCGGTAAACCACTCCGCTGCGGCCCAGCTCTCAACAACCTTCTTTGCTGCCGCATTACTTCTGGAGAGGTCAATCACCTGATCAGCAGCATCATAGACATAGGTCATGCCAGAGAGTGCACAAGCAGCCTCATCAGCCAAAGCAGAATCACTCAGAGCATCAATAAGTGGCTGGACATTGTAACCACCAATCATCGTTCCAAGTATCTGAACAGCTTTAACCTTGTCGATCAGCGGCGAAGTCTTGGCACTGGTGGTGATCTCAGCCAGAAATGCTGCTTTTACTTCGGCAGCAGGATCGACACCGGGGGAAACCCTCTCGGTGAGCAGTTCCATTAAAAGATCTTCTTGTCCTGCTGGTGGATTCTGCAGCAACTCACAGAGTTCTGAAGTCTGCTCAGGAGTAAGGGGCAGAGCAGGAATCCCCTGCGCGTTACGCTCCTCTTTTTGTTTCAAATAAACGTCTATCATCTCTCTCTCCTCTACAATAAGTTACAGCATCTGCTGCACGATTTGTTGTCTTGTTGTTAACAAACTTCTGATCGGCTAGGACAGTCAGACCGACATCGTAAGATTGCATACTGTATACGATTAAGCCAATGTCTGTCAATCTTTGCAGACACTGTTTTAATCCTTTTTGATTCTCTAAAAAGACCTATCCACCCAACCATAACTATCTGATTTATAGTATAGTATTAGCTTAATGACATATTATGTCACACCGCTGTTCAATAGTATCAGACATGATTAGTTCATCTCAACCACATCACAGGAGATATCATGTTTGAATTTCTTATGCTGTTAGCGTTCCTAACTATGAGCCTGAGTCAACTTTTGTCCATTTCTGATCGGCCTCCATCGAAACAGAATGATCAGCAGTCCAACAAACATCAAAAAAGACAAACGATTAAAGCTCCACGGAAAGTGGCCGCTCAACCTCGAAATCATCACTTGAAATTGCGCCACTCAGGTACTGTCATATCAGCGGTCAGCCGTTTACAGCAATAAATAAAGCCCTACCAGAAAGGAAGGGCTTTATCGTTTAAGCTTATGATGACAGAAGTTACTTCTCTACAATCTCAAGTAACTCCAGCTCAAAGAGCAGGACAGTATTTGGTTCAATCCGAGGTGGTGCACCCATTTCGCCATAAGCCAAGGATGGTGGAATAGCTACCTTTAATTTCTCCCCAACATGCATTAATTGAAGAATCTCAACCCAACCCGGAATAACCCCGCCAACCGGAAATTCTACAGGGTTCCCAGTTTGATAAGAACTGTCAAATTCGGTGCCATCAATAAGAGTCCCTCGGTAATGGACCCTGACCGTATCATCCTTGGTAGGTATCGCTCCAGCTGCCTTTGTAATAATCTTGTACTGCAGACCGCTTTCAAGAGATTTCACCCCTTCTTCTTTGGCGTTTTGCTTCAGAAACTCATTCCCTTTTTCAAGGTTTTCTTCAGCGATTTCAGCCTGCTCGGCCATAGCCCTCTGTTGTAACTGCTGCTGCAGAGAATTCAAAACCGTGCCCATCTCGGATTCTGACAGCAAGCCCTCTTCACTATTAAAAGCAGCAGTCAGTCCGGCAATCAAGATATCGAGATCAATGTTAAAATCAAGAGCCTCGACAGTCTTACCAATATTCATACCGACTGCGTAGCTGATTTTATCCTGATCATTTTCCAACGTATTAACTTCAGCGGCCCAGAGAGGGGCAGCAATAAAAGTGAAAAGTAGAGGAAGAAAAAGTAGACGTTTCATGACAACTCCTTGGTGATTTTGGACGTAAGAAAAAAGAAGGCCCGATGCAAAACATCGGGCCACAGAGATATCAGTCCAAGTCAAAACTGACAAGTGTTAATCAGCCAGTGACTTCTTTTGCCTTTTCAAATCCAAGGCTATAGGCTTTTTTATTCAAATCAACAAATGCCTCTGGAACTTTAGCCAGAACGGCTTTTTCGCCAGCCTCGCGTGAGACTGCGCCGGTCATGGCGATCATAGCGCCGAGTGCGACCACGTTAGCAACAATCTCACGGCCCAGATCTTCTTTGGCAGTGCGCATGATCGGAATTTTGACAACCTTGAAATCCCCCGCTGGCGCAGTAGGAGCAAAATCAGAATCGAGCAACAGCAAACCACCTGGTTTGATGCCGTTCGCATATTTGTCTGCAGCTTCCTGGGTCATTGCCAGGCAGGCATCAACGATAGTTGCCTTCGGGTAATCGATGGGATCATCAGAAATAATAACTTCCGATTTGGATGCACCACCACGAGCCTCAGGACCATAACTTTGGGACTGGACCGCGTACTTTCCCTCAATAATAGAGGCGGCCTCCGCGAGTATAATTCCGGCGGTGATCAGACCTTGACCACCAGCACCGGAAAACCGAATTTCATATCTTTCAGCCATGATTCAATTCTCCTTAAGGTGATCAAGCGCCACCGGCGCGTGCAATAACCTGGGCGTACTGCTCACAATACTCAGGCTTGTCTTCCTGATAAAGAACTCCAGTCAGGATCTTGCCTTCAAGTTGCTCAGCGGTCATCTTGCCTGCTGCTGCAACCGGAACTGCCATATCCTTGAGTCGCTTCATCATATCGACAACACTCCGGAACTTATTCCGACGACCATAAGTAGTCGGGCAATCATCAAGAATTTCAATGACTGACAATCCCTTATGCTTGATCCCTTCAGCAATCAACTTATCGATCTGGGTCGCATGGAACGCAGTCGTCCGTGCGACAAAACTGGCACCGGCACCGATAGCTAACTTGCTGATATCGAAGACAGGATCAGGGTTGCCATATACGGTGGTCGAAGCCTTGTCACCCGTAGGGGTACAGGGCGAGAACTGGCCACCAGTCATCCCGTAGATGAAGTTATTAAGGATGACATAAGTCATATCAATGTTTCGACGACAGGCGTGGATGAAGTGGTTACCGCCGATAGCGGTTCCATCGCCATCACCACCAACGACGATGACATTCATTTCCGGCTTGGCCATCTTGACGCCGGTGGCAAAAGCAGCAGCGCGTCCGTGAGCGGTATGCAGAGTACAGAAATCCATGTAGCCGGGCAGACGACTTGCGCAGCCGATACCGGAAACGATGGCTGTGTTGTTCTTTTCCAACCCACAGGTATCCATGGCCCGGATCAGACCCTTCATCGCGATTCCATGTCCGCAACCAGGGCACCAGATGTGCGGCAACTTGCCGGGACGAATCGATTTTTCGTAATCATAAGCCATTTAAAGCACCTCCTTAACCTGAGCCATAATCTGACCAGGGTTGATCGGCTCGCCATCGACACGGCCAATGAAAGGAACCTCGCAGGCCCCTCTGGTCACACGCTCAACCTCAAGGTTCATCTGACCGAGGTTCAATTCGGCAACGACAATAGCCTTCGCTTGTTTTCCCAGTTCAGCAATACGCTTTTCAGGGAAAGGCCAAAGAGTGATGGGACGGAACAAGCCAACCTTAACACCCTCCTTCCGCAGTTCGTTAACCGCGTAACGAGCTGAGCGTGAGGTGGAGCCGTAAGCAAAGATTATCACCTCGGCATCATCGGTCATGTATTCTTCATTTGATTCAATGTCCGCCTGTGCCGCATCAACTTTACGGATCTGGCGGCGTTGTTCATCATCCACCAGTTCAGCTTTTGTTGTCGGGAAACCGTCCTGGGCCTTATTCAGACCAGTGACATGGAAACGGTATTCGGAACCAAACGCCGCCAGTGGAGGAACGTCACCGAATGACGTATCGAACGGCTTGTACTCTTCAGGAGCAACTGTTGGCACAGTACGATCGATGATTTCAAGTTCACCCGGTTCGGGGAATTCGATCCGCTCTCGCATATGCCCAACAATCTCATCATAAAGAACTTGAACCGGCATGCGATATTTTTCAGCAAGATTGAAAGCTCGAACGGTCTCGGTAAAAATTTCCTGGCAGGAAGCAGGGACCAGAGCAATCGCAGCGTGGTCACCGTGAGTGCCCCACTTGGCTTGTTGAACATCAGACTGACCTGGTCCAGTCGGCATACCGGTTGAAGGACCGCCACGCATGACATTAATGATAACGCAGGGGACTTCTGCAATACAGGCGTAACCGATCAGCTCCTGCTTGAGGGAAACACCAGGACCCGAAGTCGCGGTCAAGGATTTTTGCCCGGTCAGGGAAGCCCCGATAACCGATGCCATAGCACCGATTTCGTCTTCCATCTGGATAAACTTACCACCGGTTTTGGGAAGTTCTTCAGAGAGAACCTCTGCAACCTCGGTAGACGGGGTAATAGGGTAGCCACCGAAAAATGTGCAGCCAGCATAGACAGCACCCATGGCGCATGCCGTATTCCCCTGTAATAGAGCTACTTTTTTAGCCACGAACCGACCTCCTCTATAGCGATTTACAGCTTGTGAACTTTGATGGCAAAGTCAGGACAGCGCAATTCACATTGCATACAAGCAATGCAAGCATCCGCATTGGCAACCCTGACAACAAAGGCGTCCATCTCAAGAACTTTCGTGGGGCAGAATTCTGCACAGATGCTGCACCCCTTACAGTACCTTTCGATGATTTCAATTTCCGCTTTCGCACTCATTCGCGTCATTCTCCTTTAACTTCGTGTTTTGCCGTGATCATCGGCGCTTCTTTAGTAAAGCGGCGGAATACTAGCATAAGCGGCGATTCTAAGCCAGCATAAATGTATACACATTGTGCCGGCTGATCGGCTCACCAGACGGCACTTCACTACTTAATGCGCATATTTATATACTTCTTCTGAAAGAAAGGCAGCCTTTCGGCTGCCTTTCTCTATTTACTAATCAGCTTTCCTAGATCCCCATACTGCCAACAAGTTCCTTGACAGCGGCAACAGAGTTATCCATCAGAGCTTGTTCAGTTTCATCAAGTTTGAACTCGATGATCTTCTCAATCCCGGCGGAACCGAGTACGCAGGGGACCCCAACGTAAAAACCTTTAACACCAAACTCACCATTCAACAGTGCGCAAGTTGGCAGAACACGCTTCTGGTCTTTGAGAATTGATTCAGCCATTGCAACGGCGGAAGAAGCAGGACTATAGAAAGCGCTACCATTGCCGAGCAGTTTAACGACTTCTCCGCCCGCAGCTTTGGTACGTTCAACCATAGCAGTCATGACTTCCTGAGCTTTTTCGGCACCATATTTCTGCTCCAGCAGTTCCATAACCGGAATACCGTTGACGCTGGCATAGCGAACCAAGGGGACCATGGTATCACCATGACCACCGAGGGTCATTGCAGTTACATCCTTAACGGAAACGCCGAGTTCCCAAGAGATAAACGCGGCGAAACGGGCTGAATCAAGAACACCAGCCTGGCCCATGACGCGCTCAGGCGGGAATCCGGTGATCTTCTGGCACAGAGTAACCATTGCATCGAGAGGATTGGAGATGATGATAACAAAGGAATCAGGAGCGTACTGCTTGATCCCTTCAGCAACCGTGGTCATAATCTTGGAATTGACCTCGATCAGATCGTCACGGCTCATGCCAGGTTTACGCGGCAAACCTGCAGTCACGATAACAACGTTGGACCCTGCAATATCCTTGTAGTCGTTGGTGCCCGTGACGCTGACGTCAAAACCATCTACCGGGGAAGCTTCTGCGATATCCAGAGTCTTTCCCTGAGGCATGTTTTCGACAATGTCAAATAAAACGACATCACCAAGCTCACGCAGTGCGCAAAGTTGAGCAAGTACGCCACCAATCTGTCCGCCACCGATCAACGAAATTTTAGGTCTAGCCATTCTCTCTCTCCTTTATACGATAAATTCGCCTGCCGACAATTGGCAGACCAGGATAAAATCCGTATGCGCTGCCAGCGATACCAGTCGCCTAGCGGTGTATACAGTATACAAACAATTTTTGACTGTCAAGAGCCTTTGCGCTTGAAAGTAATTTTATCCCTACCGGTTACCCACGCTGAAAAACCATTCACCGTCTTGTTTCCGGGAATAAGACAATAAGATTCTGTTTTTACAGGTTAATCAATACGATACAACAAAGACATTTCATATAAAAAAAGCCCGCCGGAAGGCGGGCTTTTTTTATTGCAAAACAGCGTACTATTTACATCACATCAATGATGGCATTCAGGGTCGCACTCGGGCGCATGGCTGCATCAGCTTTGGCTGGATCAAACTTGAAGTATCCGCCCACATCAACAGGAGACCCCTGGCAGTCGATCAACTCAGCATCGACTTTGTCAACATTCGCCTCAATCTCTGCAGCCACCTTGGCAAAGCGTGCCTTCAAGTCAGCATCCTTGTCCTGAGCGGCGAGTGCCTGTGCCCAGTAGAAAGACAGATAGAAGCTGGCGCCTCGATTATCGATCTCCTTGACCTTACGGGAAGGCAGCTTCTGATTTTCCAGATACTGGCCGATAGCAGCGTCGAGCGTCTCGGCTAAAATCTCTGCTTTTGGATTATTATCAGCGGCGGCAGCCTGCTCCAGAGACGGAACCAACGCACAGTACTCACCGAGAGAATCCCACCGGATGTGACCTTCTCTGAGGAACTGCTCAACGTGCTTCGGAGCAGAGCCACCGGCGCCGGTCTCGAACAAGCCACCACCGTTGATCAGAGGAACAATGGAGAGCATACGAGCCGAAGTACCCAGTTCCAGAATCGGGAACAGGTCGGTCAGGTAATCCCGCAGAACGTTACCGGTCACTGAGATGGTGTTCAGCCCTTTGCGAACGCGCTCGAGGGAGAAACGCATTGCCTCAACCGGAGGCATAATACGAATATCCAGACCAGTGGTATCGAACTCAGGCAGGTACTTGTTGACCTTCTTGATAATCTGCTGATCGTGACCACGCTTCTCGTCAAGCCAGAAAATGGCCGGCTCACCGGAAGCTTTAGCGCGGGTAACCGCCAGCTTGACCCAGTCCTTGATCGGAATGTCTTTCGCCTGACTGGAGCGATAAATATCGCCAGTTGAAACCGGTTGCTCCATAAGGACCTGGCCGCCAGAGCTAACGACCTGAAAGGTTCCTGCAGAAGGTGCCTCAAAGGTTTTGTCGTGGGAACCATACTCTTCGGCTTTTTGCGCCATCAAACCGACGTTGGCGACACTACCCATGGTGGCCGGGTCGAACTGTCCATTTTTATTGGCGTCTTCGCAGATCTCTCGGTACATGGTGGCGTAGCAGCGATCGGGAACCATGGCGATGGTGGTCTGAAGTTCATCAGCCTTGTTCCACATGCAACCGCCGTCACGAACAACGTTCGGCATCGAAGCGTCAACAATGACGTCGTTTGGAACGTGCAGATTGGTGATGTTCTTGCGGGAATCGACCATGGCCAGAGCAGCCTGGCCTTCGTAGCAGGCGTTGATGTCGGCTTCGATTTCGGCTTTTTTGTCAGCCGGAAGTTTATTCAGTTTGCCGAGGATATCGCCCATCCCGTAGTTTGGGTTGGCACCGATCGATTTCAGGGTGTCACCATGTTTCTTAAGAGCGTCCTTGAAATAAACCTTGACGCAGTGACCGAACATGATCGGATCGGAGATTTTCATCATGGTGGCTTTAAGGTGCAGGGAAAGCAGCACGTCTTTTTCTTTAGCCTCTTGGGCCGTCTTGGCGTAGAACTCTTGCAGTTCAGCGACCTTCATTACCGAGCTGTCAAAAACTTCGCCAGCCTGCAGGGCAACTTCTTTTTTAACTTCAACATTGCCAGCTTCGTCAACAAACTGAATTTTGACAGTATCAGCCTTATCCATAGTGACCGATTGTTCGGTCTCGTAGAAGTCGCCACCCTCCATGTGAGCAACACGGCACAAGGATGTGCCGGGAGCGGGCCACGGCTTCATCATCCGGTGCGGGTTCTTCTGTGCGAATTTCTTGACCGAAGCAGCGGCGCGACGGTCGGAGTTGCCTTCACGCAGAACCGGGTTAACGGCAGAACCGAGGCATTTGGCGAAACGGGCCTGCAGCTCTTTTTCAGCCTGAGTGTTGGCTTCTTCCGGATAATTCGGAATATCGTAGCCCTTTTCCTGCAGCTCTTTGATACAGGCCTGTAGTTGAGGGATCGATGCGCTGATGTTCGGCAGCTTAATAACGTTGGCTTCAGGGGTCAGAACGATGTCACCAAGCTCCGACAGACAGTCGGGAATCTTCTGCTCTTCAGTCAGTTTGTCGGGGAAGTTTGCAATGACCCGACCGGCCAGGGAAATGTCCTTGGTCTCAACGTCAACACCGGTACCTTTGCAGAATGCCTGAACGATCGGCAGAAAAGCATAAGTAGCTAATGCCGGTGCTTCATCAATTTCTGACCAGATAATTTTTGCCATGTCTCTCTCCTTGTTATTGTCTGTTTCACCTAAGGAACAAAAGCAGACCATACGGGTCCGCCAAATCAAATTAACTCTTCTAATACAGCCACTTAAGAAAGAAGACGGGCCTCAGCCCGCCCAAATAATGTTGTATACAGTATACAAACTATATTTGACTGTCAAGTTCATTTGCAACAGAAAAAACCATCGCACCAACCGGCGTGTCACAGCCTTAACGGGTCCAATTTTTATCGAATAGAGAGTGCGGGGTTACCCCGCACTCCTCCCACGCCACCCTACTTACGGTTTCGTACACAGAGGCTCACGACGTGTTTTTAAAACGATGAACTGATTCATATGTGAACACCCCCGTCCAGAGGACGGGGGTGTTCTGCTTCCCACTTAAACGGATGGCGCTTTCGGCCCACGCGCCCTGCAAGCCGCATTATAAAAAAGGGATACTATCCGGCACACCTTCTCAGACAATTTGTTGTAGCGAAATCTACATCCTTTCTAGCGTTTCAATCCCCAGCAGAGCTAGCCCTTGCTTGAGAATTTTTGCTGTAACCAGAGACAGAATCAGGCGACTTTTCCTGACCTGTTCCTCCTCCGCCCCCAAAACCGGACAGTTCTTATAAAAGCTGGAAAAGAGTCCTGCCAGTTCGTACAGATAACCGCACAGAAAATGAGGGCAGCCGCGATCTGAGACACGCATGACGATCTCTTCAAACTGAACAATTTTAGCCGCGAGTTCTTTTTCATACTCTTCGTTCAGCAGCACCTTCCCCTGTAGTTCTCCTTCAGCGATGCCAGCTTTTCTGAAGATACTGGCGACCCGCGTGTAAGCATAGAGAAGATAGGGGGCAGTATTTCCCTCAAAACTGATCATATTGTCAAAGCTGAACAGATAGTCACTGGTGCGATTTTTCGACAGATCGGCATACTTCACCGACGCGACACCAACCACGCGACTGATGTTGTGCAGCTCATCTTCACCCATCTCGGAATTTTTCTCTTTGACCAACCGATAAGCACGACTTTCCGCTTCATCTAATAACTCGGACAGCTTGGCGACTCCACCGCTACGGGTTTTGAACGGGGTTCCGTCTTCACCCATGACAGTGCCAAAAGCCATATGTTCCAGTTCTGTCTGCGGGTTGACGAACCCCGCCTTGCGAGCGACGGCAAACAGCTGCCGGAAATGAAGGGACTGGCGAATATCAACAAAATAAAGTACCCGATCTGCCTGCAGGGTTTTCTGTCGATAACGGATCGCAGCCAGATCGGTGGTCGAGTACAAAAAACCACCACCCTGTTTCTTTACAATCATCGGCAAAGGCGTTCCGTCCTGCCCATGAAATTCATCCATGAACACACATTGCGCCCCTTGGTCCTCGGTCAGCATCCCGACAGCATTCAAATCGGTCAACACCTTCGGCAGGTCGTCGTTGTAAGCACTTTCTCCCATAACATGTTCACGGGTCAGGGAAACATTGAGCCGGGTATAGAGATCATGACAATGTGCCAGCGAGATATCGAGAAACTCCTGCCACAATTTATTGCAGTAGTCATCTCCGGATTGCAGCTCAACGACCAGCTGTCGAGATCGATCTGCAAATTTCTCTGATTCATCAAAGCGGGTTTTGGCTGCCCGGTAGAAGTCTTCAAGATCAGCAAGCTGCATCTTCAATTCTCCGCCCTGCTTATGCAGCTCTTCCATGTGCGCCAACAACATTCCGAACTGGGTTCCCCAATCACCAACATGGTTTTGTCGCAGAACGGAGTGTCCAAGAAATTCAAGCGCCCGGGAGACAGCATCACCGATAATCGTGGAACGCAAATGGCCGACATGCATCTCTTTGGCCAGATTCGGGGAAGAATAATCGACCACAACTCTCTGCTTATTCTCTGCCTCTGCCACTCCGGCCCTCGGATCAAGAAGGGCTGCTTCAACCTGCCCGGCCAACCAATCGGGGTTAAGATAAAAGT
>Ga0102946_1000498_pt1 | contig 13679 bp, 12 predicted proteins | sample SalPon2A_A_D1_MG_FD_78209 | JGI IMG/M metagenome (GOLD analysis project Ga0102946, IMG submission 78209) | Soil microbial communities from South San Francisco under conditions of wetland restoration - Salt Pond MetaG R2A_A_D1_MG | ecosystem: Environmental > Terrestrial > Soil > Wetlands | place... | reverse complement strand
TTCCGATGGCAACCAGTTCGGTCTCGGTGCGGAGATCGGCATTTCCACCACCAAGCTGCACTCATTCGGGCCGATGGGGCTGGAAGATCTGACAACACGCAAGTTCATTGTCCTGGGCGACGGCCAGATTCGCTCCTGAACAACATGCAAACGTTGAATGCTTTTGGTGTTTTGCTTTGAATCTGCCCCGAAATCAAATCTTATCGTTATGAAAACCGGCATCCTCGGCGGAACATTCAATCCGATCCACCTGGCGCATCTGCGCATTGCCGAAGAGGCACAAAAGGAGTTCCGGCTCGATCGGGTCCTCTTTATTCCCGCTGCCGACCCACCGCACAAGGATATTGCCGACGAGGTCTCTTTTCCCCACCGGCTTGCCATGGTCGAAAGAGCCATCCGTGACTATCCGGATTTCCAGGCCTCAGACCTGGAAATCCACCGCAGCGGCAAGAGTTTCTCCGTCGACACGCTGGAAATCCTGAAACGGGAAGACCCCGCCGGAGAACGTTTCTTCATCATTGGTCTCGACTCTTACCGTGATATCGCCTCATGGAAAGACTTTGCCCGGCTTTTCATACTTTGCCACCTGGTCGTGACGACCCGCCCCGGAGTCGCAATCAAAAATCCGCTTGAGCCCCTGCCCGTTGCCATTCGCAAGGACTTCTGCTACGATAGCAGGGCATGTAAAATTCTACACAAATCAGGTAATTACGTGTTTTTTATATCAGAAACCCACCTCGACATTTCCTCGACCCAGGTCCGCCAACGACTGCTTGAGGGTCAATCGGTCCGCCAGCTGGTCCCGTCAGCTGTCGCAGACTACATTGAAGAGCATGGGCTCTATCGCGCAACATCACGCTCAAGGAGTCAATAATTTGCAATCCATAGACCGGGCGCAGCTCTGTGCTGCTTACGTCCTCGACAAAAAAGCCTTCAACGTCCGCATCTTGGATGTTCGCAAGATATCATCGCTCACTGATTTTCTGGTCATCGCTTCGGGTAGCTCCGACCGTCAGGTATCGGCCGCAGCAGAGTCCGTCCACCTGGGGCTGAAAAAATCACATAACACCAAGCCGATCGGCATCGAAGGGCTTAACGAAGGGCGTTGGGTCCTGATCGATTACGGCGATGTCATGGTGCATGTCTTTCATGAACCGGTGCGGCTCTTTTATGACCTGGACGGCCTCTGGTGTGATGCCGAAGAAATCCCTGTAAATGAAGAAGCTCTCGGGATGGCCCGGGCCACTTCATGAGATTGAACCTGCTCTGCGTCGGCCGGCTGACCCTGCCCTACCTGAACGATGGCTGTACTGAATACGCAGATCGCCTCAAGCGTTACATGCCCCTGGACATTACCGAGATCAAGGAATTCAAGACTGGTCGCAAGCTCGACTTGCAGCGTACTGTCTCGACCGAGGGAGAGCTTTTGGCACAGCGCATCCCTGATGGAACTTTCGTCATCGCCCTTGACCAGCGCGGCAAACATCTCAGTTCGGAGAAGCTGGCCGCGATGATGAACGAACACATGGTGCAGAGCATACCGGGATGGACCATCCTGATTGGCGGCCCGTATGGATTGAGCGAAGCCTTGCGCAAACGGGCCGACCTGGTCCTGTCTTTATCGGCCATGACCCTCACCCACCAGATGGCGCGCCTGCTGCTCCTCGAGCAACTCTACCGATGCTGCACGATTATCCGCAATGAGCCCTATCATCACTGATGGTTGAAAAGTTTGTTCGAGGCATTCCGGGGATCATCCCGGAGATGGTTTTTTTTGCCTGAAGACCTTCTTTTGTGGTTAACTGGCAAAGTATCTATTAAAATGTCATCCAGACTGTATTTAAGGAGAGTAGCATGAGTGACCAGTTTGACCATGTCCGGAAGCAGCTTCTGAAAGAGCGACAGGAACTGCTGCAAGATGTCAGCAATTCTTACGAGACCTGCCGTGAAATTGGCCAGGATGGCGTTCCCGATATCGGCGACATGTCTTCCGCGGCCTATAGCCGTGATGTGCTGTTCAATGTCAGTGAGACCCAGCGTCAGCGGATTCACGATATCGATGTAGCCCTGGAGCAGATAGAAAAAGGTGAATATGGCATCTGCATGAGCTGTGGCGAAGGAATTTCACCCCGGCGCATGGAAGTTCGGCCTTTTTCGCGGTATTGTATTGAATGTAAAACTGACATTGAGAAATTTGGCGAATAATCACGGTCTTAATTTTATCGGGATGACTTCCGGGAGGTCATAATGACATTGATGGCATTCTTACTTATCGTTATTTTGTTTTTAGCATTCTTTATCTATTTCAGCTGGCTTAATCCCGCTGACATAACCCTTTACTATTACACAGGCAAAAGCTTAACCTTTTCACCTTCGATTCTTATTATAGGCTTCGTATTGCTCGGCCTGATTATCGGTTACGGCGCACACATTTACAGCGTCATTACAAACGGGGTAAAACACTGGAAGCGTGACCGGGAAGATAAGAAACAGCGTGAAATAGGCACTATCTACCGTGAAGGTGTCGGCCGGTTGCTCTCCGGCGACCTGAAAAAGGCCCGGGGGTTGCTGAGCAAGGCTCTGGATCGTGACCCGAAAAGGGTTGACACCCTGATCGCCCTGGCGACACTCAACAGCCAGGAGGGCAACCCCGCGGAAGGTCTGGAGGTACTGCGCAAAGCCAGGGAAATAGATCCGAAAAGCATGGAAGTTCTGTTTAAGACAGCGACGATCCAGGAAGAGACCGGACAGGACGATGAGGCTATTGAGACTTATCAGGGGCTGGTCGCTCTGGAAAAGGACAACCGCAAGGCATTGCGGGCAATACGCGACCTCCACATCAAGCACGATCGGTGGCAGGACGCACTGGACATTCAACGCCAGGTTCTCAAGGCCGGCCCCGGTGCCAATCGGGTCGCCAATGAAAAGGAGTTGCTCCTCTACCTGCGTTATGAGGTGGCCCGACTGGCCATCTCTGACGGCTCTGCCAACGATGCAAAATCCGAATTGAAAGACATCCTTCGCCAGAAAGACGATTTCGCCCCGGCCCAAGTCTCTCTGGGCGATGCCTATGTGGCTTTGAATCGTGGCGATGATGCAGTCAAGGTCTGGCAGGAAGGCTACCGAAAACTCGGCAAAGGGGTTTTCCTCGAGCGCCTTGAAGATTATTACATGAAACGAGAAGACCCTTCCTCGCTGCTTAACTTCTTCCGCAGTCAGAGTCTCGAGCAGGGTGAAGACCTGATGTTCCGCATCTTCTACGGCAAGCTTTGCCTGCGACTGGAGATGATCGACGAAGCCAAGGAACAATTGCAGGCCGTGGAAAGTTCCGGCGTAGACTCATCTCAGGTTCATTTACTGCTGGCGGAGACGTATCGCCGTTGTCAAGACTCGGAACAGGCGATTAACGAATACAAAAAGGCCCTGGGCATATCCAACCGCCTGCACCTCAATTTCGTCTGTGAAAAATGTCAGTATGTTTCCAGCGAATGGAACAGTCGCTGCCCATCGTGCGGCGAGTGGAACAGCTCCAGCCTGGTAGACCGCAAGTTGTTTCAGGACGCCCGCCCGCTTGCTCTGGACAACATGATCGTACATCACGGTGAGCAAAAAGAGTGGGAAGGTGCATGAGAAAACCGGTTGCACTGATTATTCTTGATGGCTGGGGAATCAACGAGAGCTGTGAGAACAACGCAGTCTGCCAGGCGCGAACGCCTCGTCTGGACGACTTTGCCCAAAAGTACCCGACTGCCTGGCTGAACGCATCCGGACTCAACGTCGGACTGCCCGACGGACAGATGGGCAATTCAGAGGTCGGCCACCTTAACATCGGCGCCGGCCGTATTGTCTATCAGGAACTGACCAGGATCAGTCGTAGTATCGAGGAAGGTGATTTCTTCACCAATCAGACGTTCATCGATGCCCTGGCGAAGATTCGACGGGCTGGCGGCAGGCTCCACCTGATGGGGCTGTTATCCGACGGTGGAGTTCACTCGCACAACACCCACCTCTATGCACTGATTGAGCTGGCAAGACAGGCAGGCGTCGACGCGTGTGTTCACGCATTCATGGATGGGCGCGACACGCCACCGCAAAGCGGTGCCGGATACCTTGAAGAGCTTGAGGCGGAAATGGCACGGATGGGCCACGGCTGCCTGGCTACAGTGACCGGTCGTTACTATGCTATGGACCGCGACAACCGATGGGCCCGTGTCGAGATGGCCTGGCGTGCCATGGTGCTTGGTGAAGGACAAACAGCCGAGTCGGGGGCAGATGCGATCGGTTCCGCTTATGCCGCAGGGCAATACGATGAATTCGTCGAACCGCGGGTTGTCCTGCACAATGGCTCGCCCGCCGGGATCATCACTGATGGCGACGGAATCATCTTCTTCAACTTCCGCGCCGACCGGGCCAGAGAAATCACCCGCGCTTTTACCCTGCCCGGCTTTGACGCTTTCTCGCGACCAAGTGTCCCGCAGCTTTCGACATTCGTCTGCCTGACCGAATACGACGCGACATTCGACCTGCCGGTTGCCTTCACCTCGGAGAGCCTGCACAACATTCTCGGCGAAGTCGTGGCAAACGCAGGACTGAGACAATTGCGAATTGCGGAAACGGAAAAATACGCTCATGTGACCTTTTTCTTCAACGGCGGGGAGGAAGTCCCGTTCGCCAATGAAGACAGGGTCCTGGTGCCATCACCACAAGAAGTTGCCACCTACGACCAGAAACCGGCCATGAGCGCTCCTGAAGTCACCGATGAGGTGGTCAGTCGCATCAGGCAGGGGTCCTATGACCTGATCATACTCAACTTTGCCAACCCGGACATGGTCGGCCACACAGGGATTCTCCGTGCTGCGATTACTGCCATGGAAACCGTTGATGAATGTGCCGGGCGCGTTGTCGACGCCCTGCTGGAAGCCGGTGGCTGCGCCCTGATCACGGCCGATCATGGCAACTGCGAAACGATGGTCGATGAAACCGGGGGACCACAGACGGCACACACCGCCAATCACGTGCCGTTGATCCTGGTGGACCCGGACAACCGGCTGACAGAGTTGCAGCCGGGCATTCTTGCCGACCTGGCCCCGACTATTCTCACCCTGATGAACCTTGCCGTCCCGCCGGAAATGACAGGCAAAAGCCTGATTCCCTGACAATCTCTCTGTCGCAGAAAAACCCGCTCAATAATGCAAGACCTATGTTGCTTCAGATGATTTTTTCTGCGTCTTGATTCACTTCATTGCGTTTTTGCGTTAACATTTGCGCATTGTAATTGCATTGTATTGAACTATGGAGGGAATTCATGTGGCAGGGTTTCTGTCAAAGCCTGAAAGCGAGTGTCGATCTCTTTCTCCCACCGGCCTGCCTGCTTTGCGGACAGCGCCTTCACAATTCGACAAGGGAATTTGACTTCTGCGATGCATGCATGGCAGGAGTAACACCGTTGGGACCGGCGCATTGTTGCCTCTGTGCCCAACCTTTTCCTGACGCAACCTCCAGCCATCTCTGCGGGACCTGCCTGAAACACCCGCCCGGTTTCGCCAGGGTTCATGCCGCAGGCAGATACCGGTGCAGCATAAAAGACGCGGTACACCTTTTGAAGCACCGCAATCAGCTCGCCCTCGCCAAACCGTTGGGGTTGATTCTTGGCAAGGTTTTCATCAACGCTGAGCCCGGATTCCCGTTGGACTACATCGTACCTGTGCCGCTGCACCCACATCGTTTGAGGCAGAGGGGTTACAACCAGGCCCTCGAAATTGCCAGGCCGCTTTCACGTCAACTTGGACTCCCGATAGAGACCGGACGACTGCAACGTTCTCGCAGGACGCCACCACAGCAGGGGCTCCCGTCAGACCAGCGCAGTCGTAACCTGCGTAATGCCTTTGGTCTTATCGGACAGGTGACAGGAGCAAGGATCCTGCTGGTAGACGACATTATGACCACCGGAGAAACCGTCCGGGAGTGCTGCCGTACTCTTTTACAGGGCGGCGCTGAAGAAATTCAGGTTGCCGTCGTTGGCCGGGTATAAACTGACGAATCTTGTGTAACTCCAGTTATTTCTGTTAGTATGTGGCGTTGATTTAAAAGAGCACCAGGAATCCTGATGACAGCTGACAAGACAATTTTTCAAAGCCTGACTCTCGAGAAAGCCCTCGAAACTATCCCAAGCGGCCTGTTTGTCGTCAACAACGATATGCAGATCGTCTACTGGAACCAAGCGGCCGAGAGAATCACCGGGTACTCCACCGAAGATGTGGTCGGTCAGCATTGCTCTTTTTTGCAGGGCATACCCTGCGGAGAAGGATGCGGCCTGTTCAATCCCGAAATCCCCAAGCCGATCATCGGTGCCAACTGTGCGATTGTCACCAAATCCGGCGAAACCATTCACCTGCTGAAGAATATGGAATACCTGCGCGATGAGAGGGACAACATCATCGGCGGGATTGAGTCGTTTATCGATATCACGCCCCAGCGTTCTCTGGAAGAATCGATGCGCGGTCAGGCGACGGAATTGGAGAGCCGCGTCGAGGAGCGAACCAGAGAACTGAAAAAGAGCGAGACCCGTTTCCGGACGGTACTGGACAACATGGACGATATGGCCTATATCGCCACAGAAGACTATAAACTTACTTTTATGAACCGGGCCATGCAGCAAATTTTCGGCGACCGGACCGGCGAGCAATGTCACAAAGTTTTACACAGCGGGGGGGAAATCTGTTCATGGTGTCCAATGGACAAGGTTTTCAGGAATCGCACAATACGCGACGAACGCTACTTCGGAGATCGCGGCAGACTTTATGAAGTCATTCACTCGCCCATGCCGGAAGAGGACGGACTGAAGCAGAAGCTGGCGGTTTGCCGGGACATCACGGAGCGCAACAAGACTGAAAAGGATTTACAGGAAGCTAATCGCGAACTCGACGCCTTCGCACATTCGGTTTCCCATGACTTACGGGGAATCCTTGCGCCTGTCGTTACCTACATGGACTTTCTGCGCCTGACTTATGCAGATGTGCTTGACAAGCAGATCCTGCAAATACTCACTGAAGTAGAGCATCAGAGCGAGCGTGCTATCGCTCTGCTCGACGATCTTCTCGATCTGGCCCAGGTCAGCCACATCAATCCCGGAGATCACCTGACCGATGCCAACATGATCGTCGATGAAATCCTCCGTGAACTGGAACTCGAAAAGACCAACCATCCGGAGGTGATTGTCGACAAACTGCAGCAGACCTGGCTGCCTGAGACCCTCGTCTACCAGATCTTCTCGAATTTGCTCGGCAATGCCTGCCGATACGCCCCCGTGGAAAGCGGCCCGATCAAAGTCGGCTGCTGGGACGAAGCAAGCCGGATCACCTACTATGTCCAGGATCACGGGCCCGGCGTCCCGCTCAAGGAAAGAGAGCAGGTTTTTGACATCTTCTTCCGCGGAAAAACTTCCCAGGACAGTCGTGGTACAGGCGTGGGACTGGCGATTGTCCGCAAAATTGCCATAAGATGCAGCGGGCAAGCCTGGGTAGAACAGACCCCTGGCGGAGGCGCCACCTTCTGCCTGTCGGTACCCAAGACCCCCGCCTTTGGCAAGAGCGTTGCGGAAAAACCCTGATTCAGCCAGGCCCAAACCAGAGATATGGCCGGCCATGACACTCCTTCCCCACAGTTTGATCCACAGCATTCAGCAGCGGCTTAACGAGCATTTCGGACCGCTTAACTGGTGGCCGGCAGACACCCCTTTCGAAGTGGCCGTCGGAGCTATCCTGACCCAAAACACGGCCTGGACGAACGTGGAATTCGCCATAGACAATCTCAAACATGCCGGGATCATGTGTCCAGTGGCCTTTGCCGGTCTTTCTCCCGGCAAACTGGAAAAACTGATCAGACCCGCCGGGGTTTTCCGACAAAAAGCCAGCCGCCTGCAGAACCTGGCCAGACACCTGGTCAATGACTGGCAAGGAGACGTCACCGCGTTGTGCAGTGGGCCGCTTCCTGAAGCCAGAAGCAGGCTACTGGCACTGCCGGGAATCGGTCCGGAGACGGCCGACTCGATCCTGCTCTACGCAGCATCACGACCCAGTTTCGTGGTTGATGCCTACACCAGACGCATATTCCAGCGCATAGGTCTCTTGCAGGGCGACGAAACATATGATCAGATCCGCCGGTTGTTCATGCAGAATCTCCCCGAAGATGTCTCCCTTTACAACGATTACCACGCCCAGATAGTCCAACTTGCCAAAACCTGCTGCCGCAAACAGATCACATTGTGCACAGAATGTCCGCTTGACCAAACCTGCCTGTACTCCCGTCGAAATGAGGCTTGACAAAAATTCTCCCTTCCGACCGGGGTGATCAACCGACCAGGCAAAAGGCCTGATTTACCTTGACTTATTCAGCCATTTTGATAAGTTGCGGTGTTCTAAATCTTCACCAACAGAGGGGCCCGCGGAGCTTAACCATGGATTACAAAGAGACGCTAAACTTACCAGTCACTGATTTCCCGATGCGCGGCAACCTGCCACAACGCGAACCGGAGATCATGCAGCACTGGGCTGAGCTCGAACTGGACCGCAAAGTCAGTGAGCCGACCCCCGGAAAACCGAACTTCACCCTGCACGATGGCCCTCCCTATGCCAACGGCAACATTCATATCGGACACGCGCTGAACAAGATTCTCAAGGACATCGTCATCAAGAGCAAGCGCATGCAGGGCTTCTACGCACCTTACGTGCCGGGCTGGGACTGCCACGGTTTGCCAATCGAACTGAAGGTTGACCAGAAGCTTGGCCGCAAGAAACGAGACATGAGCAAGGCAGAAGTCCGCAAGGAGTGCCGGGCTTACGCCCAAGAATGGGTCGAAATCCAGAGTGAAGAATTCCGGCGTCTCGGCATCTTCGGCGACTGGCAGCACCCGTACCTGACAATGACCACCGATTACGAAGCGGCCACGGCACGCGAACTGGCACGTTTTGCCGAACGGGACGGCCTCTACAAGGGACGCAAGCCGATTCACTGGTGTTCATCCTGTGTGACCGCCCTGGCCGAGGCAGAGGTCGAGTATGACGACCACACCTCACCGTCGATCTATGTCAAATTTCCTTACCGGGACGAACTGCCTGCCGGTTTCTCCGAACTCTCAGGCAAGCCTCTGTCCTTCGTAATCTGGACCACGACACCCTGGACAATCCCGGCCAACCTTGCAGTCTGCCTGCATCCTGAGCTGCCTTATGTCGCTGTTGACACCGGCAGCGAGCTGCTGGTCATGGCTGAGGGCCTCTATGAAAAAGTTCTTGCAGAACTGAAAATAACCGATTACACAGTTGTCAAAACCTTCCAGGCGGACACCTTCGAAAAACGCGCATGTCGCCATCCGATCTATGACCGCGCCTCGCTTCTGGTCCTCGGCGACTATGTCACCCTGGAGGCCGGCACCGGCTGCGTCCACACCGCCCCGGGACACGGCCATGACGACTACCTGACCGGTCTGCGCTATGGCCTTGAGATCTATAACCCGGTCGACGACTACGGTTGCTATCGCGAGGACCTGGAATTTTTCGGCGGCGAGAAGGTTCCGGCAGTCAATCCGCAGGTCTCTGCCAAGTTGGCCGAAGTCGGCGCCCTGCTCGGCGAGGACAAGGTGGCACACAGCTACCCGCACTGCTGGCGCTGCAAGAAGCCAATCATATTCCGCGCCACCGAGCAGTGGTTCATCTCGATGGAGGCAAACCAGCTGCGCAAGAAATCTCTTGAACACATTAACGATGTGAAATGGATTCCGCACTGGGGACGTGACCGTATCTACAACATGATCGAAAACCGTCCTGACTGGTGCATCAGCCGCCAACGCAGCTGGGGCGTACCGATCACTGTGTTCTATTGCGACAAGTGCGACGAGGCGTTGGCTGACGGCAGGGTCATGCACCATGTCGCCGACCTCTTCGAAGAAGGCGGCAGTGATATCTGGTTTGAAAAGGACGCCGGGGAACTCCTGCCAGCAGACACCGCCTGCCCTGGTTGCGGACACCGCGGTTTTCGCAAGGAGATGGATATCCTCGATGTCTGGTTCGACTCCGGGGTCTCCCACGCCGCCGTGGTGGAAAAGAATCCGCAGCTGCAGTCGCCGGCAGACCTCTACCTCGAAGGCAGTGACCAGCATCGCGGCTGGTTCCACTCGAGCCTGCTGGCTGCGGTCGGCACCCGTGACGCAGCGCCATACAAGGCAGTCCTGACCCACGGTTTTGTCCTCGATGAAAAGGGCCGCCCGATGTCCAAGTCGGTCGGCAACGTGGTCGCGCCAGAAAAAGTCATCAAACAGTACGGTGCCGAGATCCTGCGCCTGTGGGTGGCCACCCAGGACTACCGCAACGACACCCGCGTCGGCGATGCAATCCTCAAGCAGGTCTCCGAGGCCTATCGCCGGATCCGCAATACAGCCCGCTACATCCTCGGCAATATCCACGATTTCGATCCGGCCACGGACAGCGTTGCCGACCATGAACTGCTCGAAATAGATCGCTGGGCCCTGTCAAAACTAGAAGGCCTGGTGAGTCGGGTTCTGAAGGCTTACGATGCCTATGATTTCCACGTACTCTACCATGCGGTTCACAATTTCTGCGCCGTCGACATGAGTGCCTTCTACCTCGACGTCCTCAAAGACCGTCTCTACACCTCTTCGAAGCAGGGGCCGCCACGCCGCAGCGCCCAGACCGCCATGTACCGCATCCTCGACGCCCTGACCAGAATGATGGCACCGGTCCTGTCCTTTACCGCCGATGAGATCTGGAGCTTCATGCCCGGCGAGCGCGAGGCAAGTGCCCACCTTGCGGAATTTCGACGTTTTGAAGCCAGCCTGATTGATGCCGAACTGGAAGCGAAGTATGACCGCCTGCTGGCAGTACGCGGTGACGTTGCCAAGGTCCTGGAACTGGCCCGCGCCGAGAAGACCATCGGTCATCCTTTGGATGCCAGGGTTGAGCTCGCCGCCGGAGGTGATCTCGGGACGCTTCTGCAAAACGAGTCCGGACAACTGGCCGGTCTGTTCATCGTATCGCAAGTGGATCTCTGCGACAGCCTGGAGAACGGCTCAACCGGCGAGAACCTGCCGGAGCTGCAGATTCGCGTCAGCAAGGCCGCTGGAGAGAAATGTTCGCGCTGCTGGAACTACGCCACAACTGTGGGCGAACATACTGAGCATCCGGAGATCTGCCACCGGTGCATTCAAGCTCTTGCCTGAAAGAAACCGGGATTCTTACCGGCTGGTTATGTCAAGATATCGCATCCTATCAATCATCAGTGTTGTTATCCTGGCCCTTGACCAGGCCACCAAGCTGTACGTAGACGCCAATTTCCGGCTCCACGAATCGATTCCGGTGATCCGCGGTTTCTTCAGCCTGACCTACGTACGCAACAAGGGCGCTGCGTTCGGCATCCTTGCCGACAACGCCGTGCGCATTCCGTTTTTCATCACCGTGTCAATCGTTGCCATGCTCGGCATCATCTGGTATATCAAACGCATCAGGAACGACCAGAAGCTGGCGGTTTTCTCCCTCTCTCTGGTCTTCTCCGGAGCCTTCGGCAACCTGATTGACCGTGTTCGTCTCGGCGAGGTGATCGATTTTCTCGATGTCTTCTGGCAACGATATCACTGGCCGGCATTCAACGTCGCCGACTCGGCCATTACCGTCGGCGTCACCCTGCTCTTTATCGACATGTGGCGTGAAGATCGCAAAAAATCCGCGGAGGACTCCGCTAACAAACCCAAGGAGAGTGCGCAATGAAGAAGATCCTGATTATTCTGGCCCTGGGCATGATGATGTGCACGTTGTCCGCCTGCGAAACCATGAAAGGCTTAGGCAAAGACGTGGAAGACGCCGGAGAGTGGGTCCAGGAAAAAGCGAATTGAATCAGCGGAGTCGACCCAGAAGGGTCGCCTCTCGATCTTTGAGGTCTCCTATAAAACCAACTTCACAGTCGCCCGATCATCTTCTGTTTCGGTGACAGCCGCATGCGGCGCATATTCCCGTCTCAATAGCCCTGCGAGCATACCAGACCGTGAACGCCATACTTGTATAGACACTACTTATTAATAGCGCAAATCTAATTATTTCAATGTGGAATTTTACCGGCGAAGATGGCATGCTACGTCAAACTTTCAGAACAGCAACCTGTCCGTCCCCGCAATCCGGGAACAAACAAACGGCCTGAGCGTATGACCGAAGCGACTGACAGATTGATGGCACCCACCCGGAGCCATCCACCCAAAGCAGAGAAGGAAGATCCTTACAGACCGGGACGTTTCAGCCGCCGGGTCGTAAGTATCAAGGTCAAATTGACGGTCCTGACACTGGTCATCATCGCGCTGATCACCACAGGGTCATCCATCGTGGCGATACGCAGCATGGACCGGGAGCTGCTCGACTCGCTGGTCAAACGGGGCACTTCCATCGCTCTCAGCGCCTCAATTCCGGCAGGTTACAGCATCCTCACCGACGACCGGCTGGCTCTCGACAACCTTGCGGCGAAGATTGAAGCCTCACAAGAGGATATCGGCTATCTCGCGATACTCGACAAGAAAAACCATGTGCTGGGCCACAACAAATTGGCGACAACCGGCACCCTGTTCAAGGAGGCCTCCGGACCGCCCCTGCTCAAAGGAACGGGGTTCACCATGCACCAGGTTGACCGTTACGGCCTGGCCAGTTACGAATTTCGCACACCCATCCAGTTCGGCGACAGCCAGGTCGGCAACATCATCGTCGGTATAAGCACCTCCAGCCTTGTCAGGGCCAAAACGACCGCACGAAGGCAGATTCTGCTCGTCTCACTTGGCGTACTGGCCTTCGGCGCCCTGTGTACGTTTTTGTTGTCGAAGCATATAACGACTCCAATTGAGCGCATGAAGGCCGGTGTCTCACAAATCACCGCCGGCAATTATCACGTCCAGGTCAAAGTCTCCTCAAGAGACGAGCTCGGTGAACTGACCCGCAGCTTCAACGAAATGACGCGGGTGATCATGTCTCAGAAAGAGCGCTTGCAGGATTATGCCAGCAACCTAGAGGAATCCTATCTTTCGACCATCCAGATTCTCGCCACGGCCCTCGATGCCCGCGACAATTACACCCTGGGCCATTCTACCAGGGTGGCCAGGCTTTCCCTGTTGACCGGACAGCTCCTCGGACTTTCCAGTGCCGAACTCAAAGAACTCGAGATGGCTTGCTTCCTTCATGATATCGGGAAAATTTATGTACCTGATTTGATTATCAACAAACCTGAGCCGCTCGACCGGCAAGAGAACCTGATCGTCATGAAACATCCGGAGCAGGGCGCGGAAATTCTGCGTCTGTCCGAATCGCTGCACAAGTACATTCCCGTCGTCCTGCATCATCACGAATGGTATAATGGCAACGGCTATCCGCATGGGTTGAAAGGCGATGAGATTCATATCTACGCACAGATCGTCTCAATTGCGGACGCCTACGACGCCATGACCACATCGCGACCCTATCGCAGCGGCTGCACCCGGGATGAGGCTACAGCGGAAATCATCAACTTCCGCGGCAGCCAATTCAACCCTGAGCTGACGGATATTTTTCTGGATGCGCTTAACGATTATGAAGATGACCAGTCTTTATTCGCTGCTGGAGAAACGCATGACACGCATGATTTTCTATCTCATCACAGTC
>Ga0102946_1000497_pt1 | contig 13681 bp, 9 predicted proteins | sample SalPon2A_A_D1_MG_FD_78209 | JGI IMG/M metagenome (GOLD analysis project Ga0102946, IMG submission 78209) | Soil microbial communities from South San Francisco under conditions of wetland restoration - Salt Pond MetaG R2A_A_D1_MG | ecosystem: Environmental > Terrestrial > Soil > Wetlands | place... | reverse complement strand
GAGGGATCGACGACGGACCCCGTCCCGGGTTCTGGTGGCGGTGCCGCAGCGGAGGGGACCGCGCTGAAGGGGTAGGAGGACCAGGGCACTTCTGTATAGAAGGCGAGATGGACCGCGCCCGTGCCCGACCAGACACTCGGCACCGTCACCGTGAAGTCGTCGACGTCCCCGGGCAGCGGCGAGATGACCGGAGCCGTGGGGGTGTCGGCGCTCCGGTCCACACACGAGAGTGCCACCGGACCGGGCGCGTCCGGGTCGGCGGGCTCCGATCCGGCCTGCTCCGGAACGGTTTCGACAGGCTCTCCGGTGAGGTCGTGTGGCATGACCGTGATGGCGTCGACGACGGCGTCGACGTCCAGGGCATTGCCCGGTAGGTCGCAGTAGGCGACCGCGTAGAGCCGACCACCGTCCTCGACCTGTGGTGCGCTGACGCGCTTGCTGCGCAGCGCATAGTCGATGACCTCGACCTTCTCCAAAGCCAGCCCATCGACGTACGGACGCGGACGACCGTCGACCAGGCCGTAACCGGCCGCGTAGGCCGGGTCGGTCCGGGCGGCTCGCACGCGCTCGGAGCGGTCGTCGGTCTCAGTCGACCAGGTCACGACGCCAGCGGTGAGGGCGAGGACGCCGATGGCGCCCACCGCCGCTCGCATGGCGCGCTGCCGCCCGTATGCGATCGCCCGCGACCGAAGGACAGCGTTGAGCGCTGACGCGTCCGGGGGCGGGAAGGAGTCGGCCACGGCTCCCAACACGGGCTCCAGCTGGGACATCGACTCGACACCGAGGGAGTCGAGGGTCCGCGCCTCCTCTCGCGCTCCGGCCCGCCGGCCCATTCGCAGCACGGATGCGGCCCCCGCTGCGGAGTGTCCATGCAGCGAGCGCAGCACGCACCAGGCCCGGCCGCGGCCGGAGAGGCCGGCCAGAGGGTCACCGAGCGGTGGGTCGGTGGCCACCGACGCGGGCTCCTCGTCGGTACGGGCCCACGTCGGCGGCCGCGCCAGTTTCCTGGACCCCTCAGCGTCTTCCTTTCGGCGACCGCCGGAGGAGCGCCGCACGTAGTCCCGGACCAGAAGCCCGCGCACGTCGCTCTCGAAGGTTGCCCACTGCCGTCGCCGGCCGCGACCCGCACGCACGAGAGCCACGAGCACCAGCTCACGGGCGGCCTGCTCGTCGTGGGTGAGCACCACCGCCGTGCGATGCAGCGCCGAACCCCGCGCGGACACGAAGTCCGCGAAGTCGATGCTGGGCCGACGGCTCATCGCTGACCTGGGTCTACGAGCCCGGGCCGTACGGGGTGATCTGAGGACCGCGCACGCCGTGCTTGTCGAGGGACGCCTTGACCCGGCGCCGGATGTCACGCGGCATGGCCCACTGCTCACCGGGTTTGCACTTGGCGAAGATGCGCAGGGTCATCACGCCACCGGAGACCGACTCGACCCCGGCGACCGACGGCTGTTCGATCAGCTTGGCGTGGAGCTCGGGGTCCTCCCACACCTGCTCGGTGACCTCGTCGAGCAACGGGATGACGCGGGCCGGCTCCTCGTCGTAGGAGACCGGGATGTCGATCGTGGCCAGCGACCACCCCTCGGACTTGTTGCCGATGCGGACGATCTCGCCGTTGCGCACGAACCAGACCACCCCCTCGAGGTCTCGCAGGCGGGTGATCCGCAGTGTGACCTCCTCGACGGTGCCGATGGCCTCACCCGTGTCGATCAGGTCACCGACGCCGTACTGGTCCTCGATGATCATGAAGATGCCGGAGAGGAAGTCCTTGACCAGCGCCTGGGCGCCGAAGCCGAGCGCCACGCCCCCGACGCCGGCCGAGGCCAGCAACGGACCCACCGGAATGTTCACCTCTGCCATCACCGTCAGGATGGTCACCGCAGCGATGGTGAACGTCGCCACACTGCGCAGCAGCGAGCCCAAGGTCAGGGCCCGCTGGTGCCGCCGCTCGATGTCGGCCGCGGTCGCCGGGTCCGCCACCTTCTCCGCGTTCTTACGGTGCTTGTCCTCGGCCCGAGTCGCCGCGGCGGTCTCCACGCCGCGGATGGAGCGGTGGATGAGCCACCGCAGCACCACGGCTCCGACAATGATCAGGGCGATCCGCAGGGGTGCTCCCAGCAGCGCAGCGCCGAATTCTTCCCAGGTCTCGAACGGCATCCCCACATTCTCACCTACCTGGGTGGCCGGCCTGGCAGACTGAGGCCGCCCGCGCCGACCGGCACCGGAACCTCGACGAGAAGGACGCTCCCGTGACGCAGATGTTGCCCGAGGGCCTGAGCGAGCTGGCCCACGCGTACGGCGTCGCCACGGAGTTCTGGGACTGGCAGGGGCGACACCGGCCAGTGACCCCAGAGACCGTCCGTGCGGTGCTCGCCGCTCTGGGGGTGCAGGCCGACGACGCGAAGCAGACGGAGCAGGCGTTGGCCGAGGTCCGAGACGCTGCCTGGCGCCGGATCGTCCCCCCCTTCGCCGTCGCCGCGCAGGGACGCGTCCCACACCTACCGGTGCACGCCACGCGCGATGAGTCGGTCCGTGCCCGGCTGCACGCCGAAGACGGGACCGTGCGCTCGCTCACCGTCCTCGACGTCGAGCGTGAGGTGCGCACGGTGGACGGGACCGAGACGCTGCGCCATACCCTCAACCTGCCCACCGACCTGCCACTGGGCTGGCACACCCTCGAGGTGCACTGTCAGGTCCAGGACCAGACGCCACGCAGTGCCTCGACCACCTTGGTGGTCTATCCCGCACGGCTCCAGCTCCCCGACGGCCTCCCGGTGGACGGCGAGCAGCAGTGGGGCCTGATGACCCAGCTGTACGCGATGCGCTCGGCCCAGTCCTGGGGCCTGGGCGACCTGGGCGACCTGGCCGATGCCGGCGCCTGGGCGGCAGGCCTCGGGGCGGACTTCGTCCTGGTCAACCCGTTGCACGCGGGCGAGCCCCAGGCTCCGCTGGAACCCTCGCCCTACCTGCCCACCACCCGCCGCTTCGTCAGCCCGCTCTACATCCGGGTGGAGGACGTCGACGAGGTCGCCTACCTGTCCGCGGCCGAGCGGCAGCTGGTCGAGTGGCACGCCGACGACGCGAAGGCGTTCCTCGACCTGGACCACCTGGAGCGGGACGCGGTATGGCAGGCCAAGGAGGCGGCGCTGCGCCTGGTCTTCCGTCAGCCGCGGTCCTTGCGGCGTGAGCGCGCTTTCCGAGCCTTCTGTGAGCGCAGCGGGGACAATCTGGTGGACTTCGCGACCTGGTGCGCCCTGAGCGTGCAGCACGGCCCGGTATGGAGCGCATGGCCCGAGGAGCTACAGGACCCGGCCAGCCCGGCCGTGGGGGAGTTCCGCGCCGAGCGCATCACCGAGGTCGAGTTCTGGTGCTGGCTGCAGTGGGTCTTGGCCGACCAGCTCGCCCAGGTGCAGCGGGACCTGCTGGAAACGGGGATGCGCCTCGGTGTCATGCACGACCTGGCCGTGGGCGTGCACCCCCTGGGCGCCGACGCGTGGGCCTTGCGGCACACCCTCGCCCGCGGCGTCACCGTAGGCGCGCCTCCCGACCAGTACAACCAGCGCGGCCAGGACTGGAGCCAGCCCCCCTGGCAGCCCGCCGGCCTCGCGGAGGCGGCCTATGCGCCCTACCGGGAGATGATCGCGAACGTCCTTCGGGACGCGGGGGGGCTTCGTGTCGACCACGTGATCGGCCTGTTCCGGCTCTGGTGGATCCCCGACGGGCTGCCGGCGGACCAGGGCACCTACGTGCGCTATGACCACGAGGCCATGGTTGGCATCCTGATGCTCGAGGCCCACCGGGCCGGCGCCGTGATCGTCGGCGAGGATCTCGGGACCGTCGAGCCATGGGTGCGGGACTACCTACGCGAGCGGGGCATCCTCGGCACCTCCATCCTGTGGTTCGAGCGTGACCAGGACGGTCCCTTGCCTCCGGAGGAGTACCGCGAGCTGTGCCTGGCCACGGTGACCACGCATGACCTGCCGCCGACGGCCGGGTACCTGACCGGTGTCCACATGGACCTGCGCCGCGACCTGGACCTGCTGACCCGCCCCTGGGAGGAGGAGCTGGCCGAGGATGAATCCGCGCGTGCGGAGGTGCTGACCCGGTTGCGCGAGCGTGGCCTGTTGCGCCCGGACGCTGCCATCGACGAGCAGGTCGAGGCCTTGCACCGCTACCTGACCTGGTCCCCGGCGAAGCTGGTGGGAGTCTCGGTCTCCGACTTGGCGCGAGATGTACGCATCATCAACCAGCCGGGTACCCACGAGGAGTACCCGAACTGGCGGGTTCCGCTAGCCGGTCCCGACGGCGCGCCCTTGCTGCTCGAGGAGCTCTTCGAGCAGCGCGCTGCCAAACGGCTGGCCCGGACCGTCTCTCGCCGGTAGCGCCGGCTACTCGACCGGCACGGGCGAGGACTCGGTGGCTGGGGGTCTCGCGACCAGCACCGTGAACCGCTCGAGCACCACCAGCATCCGCGGGTCGAAGGGGTCGTCGGGACGGCCCGGGTGAAAGAACGTGCGGTGCGCGCTGCGCCATGCGCTCAACGTGCGCGAGCCCTCGCCCTCGGCCTCGGCGTGCCCTTCGTCGACATCTTCGAAGGGGACCACGCTGACCGCGGTCGTGCGAATCAGGGCTCGCGGGTGGCCCCGGCCGTCCAGAAGGATCGACAGCGCACCGGGCTCGGGAAGTGACTCGTCGTCGGTGTCGTAGTCGCTGCGGCGGCTCGAGGTGGCCGTCTTGACCCCGCTCAGCACCAGGGCCAGCAGGTGGTCGGCCTCCTCGGGAGTATGGGAGAACGACCACGCCGGGGGAGGGAGGGTCTCGGCGATGTTTCGCCCCAGGTACGCGCCGGCAGGGTTGAGCCGGCCTCGGATCTGGGCGTCGCGCCAGAAGGCGTCGATCTCGCCCTGGTTCATGCCCCGACGCTACCCGGGGCTCCGCCGCGGTCGGTCGGCCGCCTGCGCGCGCAGTGCACGAGCCACTCCGTCGCGATGCTCGCTGAGGGTGCGACGCAGCCCGTTCGGCGCGTCCGGATGGGCGTCGAGCCATTCCTGCGTCGCCTCGAGCAGCTCCCCGTCGGCCAGGGCCGCGGGGTAGAACCCGACGGCCAGCGCCTCCGCGATCGCGTGCGTCCGCGTCCTCCACAGCTCCTCGACCACGGACAGGTAGCGAGGCAGGAACGGCCGCAACAGCTCGGGATCGTGGACCCGGGCGAACCCCAGCGCCATCGCGTTGATGACGGCGTTGGGCAACGTGTCCTCCTCCACGGCGGCGCGCCAGACCTCCTCCTTGGCGGCGGGATCGGGGCGAGCGGCCATGGCGCGCGCGGCCTTCTCGCGCCCCGCGGCGGTGTTGTCCCGCGAGCGCTCGCGCTCGATCTGCTCCGCTCCGGCGGCGCCACCCGAGACCAGGCCGGTGAGCAGCGTCCAGCGCATGTCCTGGTCCACCGTCATGCCATCGATCGGTGCCGTGCCCTCCAGGGCTTCGCGCAGCCGCTCCAGGTCGTCGGCCGAGGTGGCCGCGCCGGCCCAGGCGCCGACGAGCTGGAGCTGGGCGTCGCTACCCGGCGCGGCGGCCAGGGCGCTCGACCGCAGGCTGGTGGCGATCTCTCGACTGAGCTCGTCGCGATGCGCCGGGGCGACGTAGGTGCGGGCAGCCGCCGAGAGCTGCATCAGCAGCACCCGGATCTGGGTCGAGTCGGTCTCGCCCTTCAGGGCCCGCAACGCCAGGCGCACGTAGTCCGAGGCAGGCATCTGGGCGTCTCGCGTCATGTCCCAGGCGGCGCCCAGCACCAGAGCCCGGGGCAAGGAGTCGGTGAAGAGACGCAGAGACGACAGGGCCGTGTCCGCCGAGTGCGGGTCCAGCCGGATCTTCGCGTAGGCCAGGTCGTCGTCGTTCAGCAGCAGCAGATCGGGCATCGGCTGCCCGGCGAGCTCGGGCACCTCGGTGAGCTCGTCGGTGACGTCGAGCTCGAGCCGTCGGCTGCGTCGCAGCGTCCCCGGGCCGAGGTCGTAGCATCCGATGGCCAGCCGGTGCGGGCGCAGAGTCGGCCATTGGGGCGGGGCGGACTGCTCGACCCAGGCCGATCGGATGACCCCGTCCTCCACCTCCAGACGCGGCGTGAGGGTGTTGACCCCCGCGGTCTCCAACCACAGGCGTGACCACTGGTTGAGGTCCCGACCGGAGGTGTGTTCCAGCTCGGTGAGCAGGTCGTGCAGTGTCGTGTTTCCCCAGGCGTGCCGGGCGAAGTAGGCCCGCAGACCTGCGGTGAACGCCTCGCGCCCGACGTAGGCGACCAGCTGCTTGAGGACCGAGGCGCCCTTGGCGTACGTGATGCCGTCGAAGTTCACCTCCACGGCGTCCAGGTCGACCATGTCCGCGGCCACCGGGTGGGTGGAGGAGAGCTGGTCCTGACGGTAGGCCCACGCCTTCTCCGAGGTGGCGAAGGTGGTCCAAGCGTGACTCCACGACGTGGCCTCGGCCTGGCACACGGTCGAGGCCCACTCGGCGAACGACTCGTTCAGCCACAGGTCGTCCCACCACTTCATGGTGACCAGGTCGCCGAACCACATATGAGCGAGCTCGTGCAAGAGGGTCAGGGCCCTGCGCTCCACGATGGCGTCGGGGACCTTGGAGCGGAAGACGTAGTCCTCGACGATGGTCACGCACCCGGCGTTCTCCATCGCCCCCATGTTGTACTCGGGAGTGAAGATCTGGTCGTACTTCGCGAACGGGAACGCGTGGTCGAACTCTCGCTCGTAGAACGCGAAACCGGCCTTCGTGCACGCGAAGATGTTCTCCGGGTCGAGGTGCTGGCGCAGGCTGCGGCGGCAGAAGACCGCGAGCGGAACCGTCCCGGCGCGCGTGGCCACCTCGTCGCGCACCACGTCGTAGGGCCCGGCGACCAGCGCGGTGATGTAGGAGGAGATGCGCGGGGTCGGCTCGAAGTCCCAGCGGGCCACCTCGATGCTCTCTGAACTGTCTGCCCGCACCCGCTGCGGGGCCGGCACCGGGTGCGGTGTGGGCTGGTTCGAGATGACCTGCCAGTGCGCAGGGGCGAGAACGCTGAAGGCGAAGGTGGCCTTGAGGTCGGGTTGCTCGAAGACGGCGTACATCCGGCGGCTGTCGGAGACCTCGAACTGCGTATAGAGGTAGACCTCGCCGTCGGCGGGGTCGACGAAGCGGTGCAGACCCTCTCCGGTGTTCATGTAGGCACCGGTCGCGGCCACGCGAAGGACGTTCTCCGGCCGTAGCCCTTCGAGACGGATGCGCGAGTCCCCCCAGACCGTGGCGGGGTCGAGCTGCTCTCCGTTGAGCTCCACCGAGTGCACCGACGTGGCCACCAGGTCGATGAAGCTCTCCGCCCCCTCCTGGGCGCAGTCGAAGCGCACGGTCGTGGTGGTGGTGAAGGTCTCCGCGCCGCAGGTCAGGTCGAGGTCGACGTCGTAGGACCGGACGCTGACGATCGCCGAGCGCGCCCGCGCCTCCTCACGGGTGAGGTTGGTGCCGGGCATGAGACCTCCGAGGAACGCTGGGGTGGTGCGTGGCTAGAGATGGTGTCATGGTGGGCTCGGCAGGCCCAGTAAACCCATGACAGCAATCTGAGGAGCACACGATGCGGGTGCACATCGGCGGCGACCATGCGGCATACGAGATGCTGCAGGACCTGCGCGACTGGATGACGGAGCAGGGGCACGAGATCACCGACCACGGCCCGCATGAGTACGACGAGCAGGACAACTACCCGGTGTACGTGCTGCGGGCCGCGGAGGCGGTGGCCGCCGACCCCGACTCGCTCGGAGTCGTGTTGGGAGGCTCCGGCAACGGGGAGCAGATGGCGGCGAACAAGGTCGCCGGAATCCGGGCGGCGCTGTGCTACAACACCGAGCTGGCCGAGCTCGCGCGGCGGCACAACAACGCCCGGGTCATCTCGCTCGGTGCCCGCATGCACAGCAATGACGAGGCGCGCGAGATGGTCGGGATCTTCCTCGACACCGCCTTCTCCGGCGAGGAGCGGCACACCCGGCGCATCGACATGATGACCGCGTACGAGTCCGACGGAACCCTTCCGCCGCTGCCCTGAGCATGACCGCGGACGCAGAGCTGCTGCGGGCCTTCGAGCCCGCGGTGCGGTTCACTCGCGGCGAGTACTTCTTTCCCGTCTCGGCCGCACGGTATGTCGAACATGCCGCGCTGTGGAGTGACGACGCCACCGGCGAGTCCCGGGTGGTGCGGGAGGTGGGAGAGGTGGACCTCGACGTGCTCACCGAGGTCAGCCAGGTCACACAGGGCCTGGCCTCGTCGCTGTCGGGTGTCGACACCGGCGCTCCGCGCACCCGCCCCGCCATCGTCCCGCCGAAGGACCGCCCGCCCGCGCTGCGCGGCTCCAACCGGCTCGCGTCGGTCGGTGTGACGGCCCGCACCATCGACGCCCTCAACCGGCTGTCCCTGCTCTTCCGCGGCAGCGTCCCCGGGGGCAGCGCGGCGCGCTCGCTGCTGCTGCAGCGCGATCACCTCGCTCCGGACCGGCCGACCTACTACGGCCGGGTGGTGCGGGACGGGCACTGGGTGGTGTGCCAGTACTGGTTCTTCTACGCCTTCAACAACTGGCGCTCCGGCTTCGGGGGCGTCAACGAGCACGAGGGAGACTGGGAGCAGGTCACCCTCTACCTGGACGGCTCCGGAGCGGTGGACGCCGAGGGCCTGCCCGAGCCTCGCTGGGTCGTCTTCTCCGCGCACGACGAGACCGGCGACGACCTGCGGCGGCGATGGGACGACCCCGATCTCAGCGTGGTCGAGGGGCGTCATCCGGTGGTCTTCAGCGGGGCGGGGTCCCACTCGGGGGCCTACCTCGCCGGTGACTACCTGATCACCGTGCCGACGCCCACCTTGCCGTCGGCGGTGCGGTGGCTGCGGGCCGGGGCCCGCCTCTTCACCCCGTGGTCGACGACGGCGAAAGGTGGGGGCCTGGCCATCCCGTACGTGGACTACGCGCGAGGTGACGGTCACGCCATCGGACCCGGGGGCAGCCGGGACTGGGAGGTGGTCGTGCTCGACGAGTCGCAGCCGTGGGTCTGGGCCTACCGGGGCCTGTGGGGGCACGACACGCGGGACCGGTTGGGCGGAGAGCGCGGCCCGGCCGGGCCCCGCTACGAGCGAGACGGCAGCGTCCGGGAGTCGTGGGCGGACCCCGTCGGATGGGCCGGCCTGGCCAAGGTGGCCCCCAACCCCACCGTCGAGCACGCCATGATCCAGGCGCACCGGGAGCAGATCGAGTCCCGGCTGCGCGACCTGCAAGAGCGTGCCGCGCACGAGCGGCACTCGCTGGGGATGGCGGGTGCCGGCCTGGCTCCCGGGTCGGCCGAGATCCGCGCTCTCGCCCCCCGCGAGCAGGAGGCTATGGCCCGGCGGATGGAGCAGACCGCGTTGCGCGACGAGCTGCACCAGCTGAGCATCACGGGTGCGACGGCACGGGCGACCTCGGGGCCGCACGACCACCTCGCCCACCGCCGGCTTCCGCTGGCGCCGGTGCCGGGCGTTCGGGGTCGGCTGCTCTCGTGGTGGGCGGTCATCAGCACCCCCCTCATCCTGTGCGTCATCGCCGTGGTCGTCTCGCCGGTGTGGGTCTTCAGTGCCTCCTGGGTGGCCGTGATCGCCACGCTCTCCCTGATCTCCGTCGAGGGCCTGTTGCGCCGCGCGTTCCTGGCCGTGCTGCTGAGGTTGCTGGCGCTGGCCGCCCTAGGGCTGGCTCTGTACTGGAGCGTCGACCAGTGGCGCTACGCGATCTCGGTCCCGTGCCTGGTCGCGGCCGTGGTCGTGCTGGGCGCGAACCTGCGCGAGGCTTGGCGCCGCTGACGGTGCCTGCCTCCGGGGCCCTATCGCGGTCGGGTGGGCAGCTCGCCGACCCGTCGTCCGATGCAGCGGCCCTGGTCGACGCCGAGGTCGATGGCCGGCCGGTAGTGGATCCCGCCGTACAGGCGTGAGATGGCGGCCTCGTCGGCGCACGAGGAGAAGGAGCTGAAGGCGCGGGGGCTCAGCCCCCGGTCGTCGTGGGTGTGGTCGACGAAGGAGGTCTGGTCACCGAACAGGTCGGCCATCACAGTGCAGGCGGCGGCTGACTGGACCGAATGACCCGAGGTGTACTCCGGGAACGGGGGAGTGCCGAGGATCGGCATCCACGTGGTGTCGATGTGGTCGTGGATGAACGTGACCGGGCGGACCAGGTGGTGTCGGTACTTCGTCGCCCAGCAGGCGATGAAGGCGTCGCCGAGGGAGACCCCGACCTTCGCGTAGGCCTCGGCAGCCTCGGCCAGTGACGCGTCACGGTCGGCCAGGACCTGGCTGAGGATGGAGATCGCATGCCCGGGCGGGGTGGACGTCATGGCCGGGTCGTCGGACCAGAACTGGGCGATGGCCTCCTGCTCCGGTGTGCGCCGGTTGACGGCGCGGTACACCTCGAGAGCCTCGGCATAGAACGTCGACTCAGGCGAGGACGAGAACGGTGTCGGCGGCGGTGGTGCGCACGAGCCGCTGGAGGGCAGGACGAACGTGCGGTTGTCTCCCCAGGTGGGCTGCATCGCGGGCTGGTACTCCGGCGGTGTGGGCTCCCACCGTCCGGGCCCTGTCGGCGGTACATAGTCGGACGGGAAGTTCCGCTGATGCCCGAGGTGGCCCCCGTCGGTCGTGGACCACCGGTAGACGGCGTCGGCCACCTGGCTCCCATACTGCGCGGATCGGACGGTGCGAGCCGACGCGGCTGGCATCAACGCCTCCGCGAGCCGGTCGACGGTGCGCTGGTGGTCCGCGTTCGCCCCAGGGAAGAACCGGCGGACGGCCGTCTCGAGCGCAGCGTTGGCCACCGCATCCCAGTCCAGCGCACGCGACGGTGGCCGAGGGAGGTGGTCCAGCCCCGTCAGCTCTCCCTGCAGGCTCTTGAACCCGGGCATGCCGGGCACGATCGCTTCGTAGAGCGAGACGCCGAGGTAGGCGAGGGCGCGCGAGGCCACCGGCGGTGAGTACCCGGGCGTATCGCGCAGGAGCTCCTGACAGGCGTCGAACCACGCCAGCGGCACACGGGCGTCGCGTCGGGTCGCCGGGACGGGTGGGGTGGGGCTCCTGTCGTCTGCGAAGGCCCGACCGGTCCGCGGCAGCATTAGTGCTCCGCCGACGATGGCTGCGCCCCGCACCACCTGTCGCCGCGTGACGTCGTGGGACCTCGTGACGGGCGAGCCGTCACGGACAGGCGATGCTGCCATGGTCCGGCCTCCTTCGCGGGCACTCAGGTCGAGAACGCGGTGCTCCTGGCGCCCCCGGAATGTCGAAAGGCCAGAGGTCTCCACGGTCGCGCATGCTGCGCGACGCCGGCTATCCGACATTCGTCGTATGTCTCGGCGGGGCCGCGCCGTGAACCATGAGGCTATGGATGAGAGCCGCGTGTCGCACCGGACCCAGGACGCCCGGAAGGAGAGCATGATGCCGCCCAAGGACCGCCCGCCACGGAGCAAGGGTCAGGGGAGCCGACGAGCTCTCCTGGGGATGACGCTGGCAACCGGGCTCGCGCTCGGTGCCGCCGTGCCGGCAGCTGCCGGGCCTGCCGAGAGAGCCGACGTCTGGGAGCAGGGCGGGGCAATGGTCCTCGCTGAGGATGGCGCCCGCCTCGTTCGGCAGCCCAACGGCCTCCACGTCTCGCTGCGGATGCCCGCACCCGAGGCTGGGACCTACGTCTACCCGGCCGGCACGACCCCCGGTTCACCCGAGGTGTTCACGCTGTGGATGTTCGTGTTCAACCACCCGGAGAACTGCACGGGCCCCTGCGGGCCCGATGACTCCACCAACCCCGCTGTCGAGTTCGGCGTGTACAACCCGGCCGGGCACGTCAACGCAGGCGGGTGGCTGACGCTGAGCGGACGGGTCGGCGTCGGCGATGAGGCGCAGGCCCCACCCGGGGTGCAGCCCTATCCGCTCGTGAACCCCGACGGCGCAGAGGTGCACCTGGCCGTCACCTCGCACGGCGAGCTCGACCCCGCCACCCTGCCGAACGAGTTCCGCATCCCCACGGGGTCGCCCCTCTGCGGCTGCTGGTGGATCGCGAAGTTCTGACGACAGCATGACCGCGGTCGGGACCGTCCACGCGGCGGTCCCGACCGCGGTGGTGGAGCGGGCTTCACCCGTTGAGCAAGGGGGCTGCCACGGCCAGGGCCTCGGTCCGGCTGTGGACCTCGAGCCGGGCGTAGATGTGCTCCAGATGCGTACGCACGGTGCTCTCGGCGAGGCCGAGGTGCCTGGCGATCTGCCGGTTGGTCTCCCCGCGGGCCACACGACGCAACAGCTGCACCTGGCGGGCGGTGAGCTCGGGGGCGGACCTGCCCCGTGCCCCGACCCGGTCCAGCACGGCGGCCACGTGGGGTTGCAACAACGTGAGCAGCAGTCGGTCACGCTCGCTGAAGCGGGCCTCGCCGTGCAGACGAGCCAGCACGAGCCAGCACGCGACCCCGGTGCGGTCGGCCAGCGGCGCCATCAGCTCATGCCGGAAGCCGATCGTGCGCAGGTAGCCGGCGACCAGGGTGGCGCCGTCGTCCCGCGCACGGAAGGGGTGGACGACGAGGCCTCGGGTATCGATGGGCGCGACGCGCACCGGCGCGGAGGAGATGAACTGGGTCGCTCGCAGGGTGTGGCGATGCCGGTCCAGCTCGATGAACCCGATGCCAGCACAGGCGACGAGCTCGGCCAGGCGACCCAGCACCGCGGTGAGCACCTCGGCATCCGAGGAGCCAGCGCCGGTGGGTGACACCGTGTCGAGCAGCTGCCGCAGTGCGCTCTCTGTCAGGGCGAGCGCGCCCTGTCCCAAGGCAACAGGAGAGTGGTCGGTAGGGCGCCGCAGCGTGCTCCGAGCGCCACTCATCACTGTGCTCGGTGCGCCGTTCACCCGTCTCACCCGCCTCGATGTCTGTCTCGAGACGAGGTCTACATCCGGGGGCTTAGCAGGCCCTTAGCAGGACATGGTGCGCTGTCGGGCCCAGCAGCCCGACCAGTCGTGAGGCGTCCGGGAGCGGGTGACGAGAATCGAACTCGCGTAGCCAGTTTGGAAGACTGGGGCTCTACCATTGAGCTACACCCGCGAGCGCGGCCTTCATGCTGGCCGCGCCGAGCAGATAGTGTAACGGCCGCCCGGGAATGCACCGGTCCTGCACGACGAGCACCGGAGGGTCGGTCAGCCCAGGTGTGTGCGGATGTGACGCGGGGTATGGCGCAGCTTGGTAGCGCGTCCGCTTTGGGAGCGGAAGGCCGCCGGTTCGAATCCGGCTACCCCGACCGACTAGCATGCCGTGATTGCCGACTTCGCGGCCACGGATGCGCCGCGCAACCCCCAAGCCTTGGAGTGCCCCGCAGTGAAGAGTGCCGTCAAGACCCTGTCCGAGACCCGGGTCAAAGTGACCGTGGAGGTCCCCGCCACCGAGCTGAAGCCCCGGCTGGACGCGGCATACGCCACCATCGGCCAGCAGGTCAACGTGCCCGGGTTCCGCAAGGGGAAGGTGCCGGCGCGCATCATCGACCAGCGCTTCGGCCGCGGCGCCGTGGTGCAGGAGGCCGTCAACGACGCGCTGCCAGAGTTCTACACCCAGGCCATGCGTGAGAACGAGCTCACCCCCCTGGGGCAGCCGGAGGTCAACCTCACCGAGCT
>Ga0102946_1000496_pt1 | contig 13687 bp, 9 predicted proteins | sample SalPon2A_A_D1_MG_FD_78209 | JGI IMG/M metagenome (GOLD analysis project Ga0102946, IMG submission 78209) | Soil microbial communities from South San Francisco under conditions of wetland restoration - Salt Pond MetaG R2A_A_D1_MG | ecosystem: Environmental > Terrestrial > Soil > Wetlands | place... | reverse complement strand
CCTTTTGGCCAGTCTCGCAAATGGATACTCTAAGCTAACCGGTCCTTGAACTTTACTTGATCATTCGCAAAGGTCAAAAAAGTCGTTCTTGACCCTTGGTAACTACAAGTTAAAGTTTATGTGTGCCCAGCTTGGAGTTGCCGATGAAAAAAAATATCTTTATCCTTGCCCTGGATGAGTTTACCAATGCCCTTTTCGCAACAATCCACCACGCCGACAATTATCAGTACTACCCTCTGCTCCCTCCGGAAAAAATCATCTCCGCACCCAGTTACTCAATTCCTGACCTGATTGACGAGGCCTGCCAGAAAATCACTGACTTCAAGGGAAAAATTGATGCGATCGTCTCATATTGGGACTTCCCTGCGACCCTTATGCTGCCGAGGCTTCGCCAGGAGGCCGGCCTGCCGACAACGTCCATCGAAAGCATCTTGCGCTGTGAACACAAATACTGGAGCCGCATGGTCCAGGAAAAAGCGGCGCATGCGATGATCCCCAGGTTTGTCCCATTTGACCCGTTTGACGATGAACCTTTGAAGCAGGTTAACCTTGAATACCCTTTCTGGATAAAACCAGTCAAAGCGCACTCTTCAATTCTCGGCTTTCGCATCGAGAGCCGTGAAGACTTCGCCGCCGCGATCACTGAAATCAGAAAACGCATCGGTCGGTTTTCTGACCCGTTCAATGATATTTTCAAAGAGGCCGACACGCCACCGGAGGTTACGCCGATCAATGGCAATTATTGCCTGGCCGAGGAAATTATTTCTGCGCAAAACCAATGCACCCTTGAAGGTTATGTTTACGAGGGCAAGACCACCATTTATGGGGCCGTCGATTCGTTGCGTGAAGTGAACCCGACAAGCTTTAGCCGTTATCATTACCCCTCACGTCTGCCGAAAGATGTCCTGGGAAAAATGATTGAGGTGACGACCAAAGTCATGCCTTTGACCGGCCTGAACAATGAGCCGTTCAACATTGAATTTTTTCATGGTCCGGACACGGGACGCATCTCTTTGCTGGAAATCAATCCGCGAATTTCAAAATCACACTGCCCGCTCTTTTACTTCGTAGAAGGGGCTTCGCACCAGGAAGTTATGCTTGAGTTGGGGCTTGGTATGAAGCCTCGCTATCCACACGGAAAGGGTCGCTATCCAATGGCCACCAAGTTTATGGTGCGCCGTTATGCAGGTGATGCCATGGTACAACGTGTCCCCAGCCGTGAAGAGATAAAGGCTGTACAAAATGAGATCGACGGAGTTTTGGTGGTCATCTGGGTGAAGGAAGGAGACCGACTGTCTCATTTTGCTGACACTGACAGTTACAGCTTTGAAATTGCCAATATTTTTGCCGGTGGAAAGAATGAAGAAGACTTGATTGATAAATACCAGCGCATTATGCAGAAACTGCCTTTTGAATTTGAACCCATGTCAGAGCAGGAGCATTAGATGCGGTACATCGAGTCTTTCCCTTGTCATGTCAAAACCTTTGAAAATGTCTGGATCCCGATGAGTGATGGTGTGCGGTTGGCGGCTCGCTTATGGTTGCCCGAGGGATGTGAACAGGAGCCCATTCCGGCAGTTTTTGAGTATGTCCCTTACAGAAAACGTGATTTCACCCGGTTGCGTGACACAAACCACCATCACTATTATGCCGGCCATGGCTACGCCTCACTTCGTGTTGACCTGCGTGGCAGTGGGGATTCGGAAGGGGTGTTAACCGATGAATACCTGGAGCAGGAGTTGGCCGACGGCGAGGAAATCATCACATGGCTGGCAGAGCAGCCGTGGTGCAATGGCAAAGTGGGTATCATCGGGATTTCATGGGGAGGGTTCAACGGCCTGCAAATAGCGGCCCGACAGCCCGAGGCATTAAAAGCAGTGATCAGTGTCGCCTCGACCGATGACCGTTACGCAGACGATGTCCACTACATGGGGGGATGTCTGCTGGGTGATAACCTCTCATGGGCAAGTGTTATGTTTGCCTATAACTCGATGCCGCCAGACCCTGAGATCGTCGGCAGCGCATGGCGAGACATGTGGTTTGAACGTCTCGAAAAGAGCGGCCTCTGGCTCGATACGTGGTTGCAACATCAACAGCGTAATGATTACTGGAAGCACGGCTCGATCTGTGAAAACTATCGTGATATCAAAGTGCCCGTTATGACTGTAAGCGGTTGGGCCGACGGCTATACTAATGCGGTGTTTCGTATGTTGGAAAAACTTGAATGCCCCCGTCTCGGATTGGTTGGTCCATGGAGCCACCGGTACCCTCACGATGGCATTCCCGGGCCGGCCATAGGGTTCTTGCAAGAGGTGGTGCGATGGTGGGACCACTGGCTGAAGGGCGTTGACAACGGCATCATGGAGGAGCCTATGCTGCGGGCTTATATGCTTGACAGCGTGCCGCCGACAACCAGCTACGAGACTCGTCCGGGACGGTGGGTAAGCGAGAGCGAATGGCCTTCAAAAACTATCACAGAAAAACCATACACGCTTGGCTGGCGCGGTATTACCCCGGGGTTCGGTTATGCACCCGAAGTTATGGAAACCATCCGATCCCCCCTTAGCGTTGGCTTGTTCGCCGGAAAATGGTGTTCTTACAGTGCAACACCGGATTTGCCTCATGACCAGCGCCAGGAAGATGGAGGAGCACTTGTCTTTGACAGCGAGCCACTGGAAGAAACTATGGAAATCCTCGGCCAACCGGTTGTCAATCTTGTTCTGTCCTCCAACCAGCCGGTTGCCATGATTGCGGTACGCTTGTCCGACATTGCTCCTGATGATAAGGCCACCAGGGTGACTTACGGTATTCTGAACCTGTGTCATCGAGAAAGCCATGAATTTCCCGAGGTCCTGGTTCCCGGCAAGCAATATCGTGTGCGGGTCAAAATGAATGACATCGCTCAGACCTTTCCCGCAGGGCATCGTTTCCGGGTGGCCGTGTCCACATCATACTGGCCTTTGGTCTGGCCGCCTCCGCGGCCGGTTCGCCTCTCAATTTTGACCGGCGCGAGCCAGGTGATTCTGCCGGTACGCAATACCAGACCGGACAACCAGGCCCGTCCGTTCAATAAACCGGAATCAGCCCTCCCGCCTGAAACCTCCCAGCTTGGGACAACGGACCGCAACTGGCGGGTTATCCGCGACCTCGAACAAGACATCTCAACGATGGAAGTCATCAAAGACGAAGGCAAGGTTTACATCAAGGAGATCGACCTCTTGATGGAGAAATATGTCCTTGAAAGCTATAGTTTCAAGGGGGATGACTTTGATTCTGTGCGCGGTGAAGTCCTCAGCAAAAGGGGGTTGAGTCGAGGTGACTGGAGGATAGAGACTATCACCCGTACCGTCATGCATTCAGATGAGAATAATTTTTATGTACGTGCAGACCTCGATGCCTATGAGTCAGGGTTTCGTGTTTATTGTCGAACCTGGGATAAAACCATACCGCGCAGATTCGTTTAGGGACGTCCGTAGCTATTTTTAAGCCTGTTTGACAACATTCTTAAGTATTAAGAACAGGTACAGCTATGCGGCAGAATTGAGCTGAGCTTCACTACATCACCAAAAACCAGGACGGCAGGACGCTTGGCCTGGCCAGCGTCTTCAGCCAATTTCTCGATTGACGTGGAAATGGTTTCCTGGTTGGGGCGTGTAGCATTGGAGACAATAGCAACGGGCATTTTGGCAGACACCCCAGCTTGTAAAGCGAGGGCAGCAATTTCCCTTGCAAAGCTTAACCCCATTAACACCACGGTTGTATGGTTGGGAATTTTCAATAACGGAAGCCAGTCATAATTAAGCCTGCTCCCGGCGAGATGCGCAGATACGATCGAGATGTTGGCAGCATATCCTCTTGCCGTCAAAGGGATGCCCGCGGCCGATGGTGCAGCCACGGCTGAGCTGATTCCGGGGATGACCCTCACCTTCACACCATGGCGAGTCAGAAATTCTGCCTCCTCGGCCCCGCGACCGAAAACGTAAGGATCGCCACTTTTTAATCGAACAACCCTGAGGCCACTGCGTACCTGCTCCAGGATCAGGTCGTTGATCTCTTCCTGTTTCAGGCTGTGAGCTTGTTTTTGTTTGCCAACATATATTCTCCCTGCCCGCGCCGGGATGAGGTCGAGAATCTCTTTTGTAATCAGGTGATCGTAGAGGACCACCTCCGCCTCCTCGATGCAGCGACAGGCCTGAACAGTCAGGAGGTTGACATCTCCTGGCCCGCAGCCGACCAAATCAACCTGTGCCAGCCGTCGGAACGTTTCTGCTCTGGTCGCTTCTACATTAATAATTCCCTTCGCTCGTTCGGATGCCTTGTCAGCGACAAAAGCAGCGATCTCTTCGGGGATAAATCTCTTGATCCGATCACGCACTGCCTGTCCCAGGGTGGGGCTGGCGCCATCCGTAGAAACCGCAATTTTCAGGCGCCCGTAATTGAGCAGCGAGGCGAAATAAAAGTCCGAAGCCGTCGGATCGTCGACAATGTTCAGAAGCAGGAATCGCTCGGCCCTTGCGCGGTTGAGCAGATCTTTGACGCCGGGGTTCCCGGTGGCATCGATGATGATATTGAACCCATCGAGGTCGCTTGTCTCGACATCTTTGACCCGTGTGAGCTGCTGCATGTCCAGTGCCTTGAAGGCGCTTTCGAAACGGCTCGCCAGCAGGTCAAAGTGAATCTGGTTTTGCTTCAGGACAGTTGCTTTGTGCAGGGCGACTTTGCCCCCGCCGATGAGCAAAATCCGGGGATCTTTCAGTAGGACAGGCAGTGTCGACACGATATCACCATTTTTGAACCGGCTATTCCAGGGTACCAATCAATTCATAGAGGTTGAAGGCGGAGAGCCCTTCCGCAATGGGTCGGCCGAGTTTTTCATCATCACGACGGTAGAGATCGTACAGGGGTGACTTACAACCTGCCTGGTCGGTGACAAGTTTGCTGGTGACGATGCCGTAGTCGGCCAATTGAGGTTGAGAGCAGCTGTTGCTGCAACCTGAAATTGCCCAACTCGCGTCTTTGGCGGTTGCCTTGATCAGTGGAATTATCTGCCGGGCAATCTCCCGGGTCGCAGACAGTCCCATACGACATTCGTGGTTGCCGGGACAGACTCTGAATTTTGCAGCCGTCCCTGAAGAACCCGGGTTGAGATTGTTCTGCTCACAAGCCTTTTCCAAAGCCGCTCTTTCGTCAGCTGATTCAGCCAGCAATGCGATGTTCTGGTCTGCTGTGGTTGCCAGGTATCCCCCTGAGTTCTCCGAGGCAATTTTTGCCAGAAGTTGCAGTGTATCTGCTTCTAGCTCGCCGGCAAAAACAGGAAATTCGATGAAGGTTCCCGGTGGCGCCAGGACCCCGCCGCTGCCGGGTTCTGGTTGTTCTACGCAGGGACGTCGGGTCATTTCAGCTTTCAGAAGTCGGCGGAATTCAGCTTCTCCGATCGTGTTGAGCAAAAACTTGAGCCGTTTAGGCGGTGGCGTATTCTCGCGATAGACCTGAACCACGGATTCAACCAGCTGGATCAAGCGGTCTTCAGGAACAGCCTGCTCAAGCAAAAAACCGGACTGTGGCTCCCGTCCCAGACCTCCCGCACACCAGACGTCAAAGCAGGCCCGTTTGCCTTCGGCATCGACCAGAACGAAGCCGAGATCCTGAATCAGGTGACGCGCTCCCAGATAGCCCGCATCAATGCCGACCTTGAATTTCTTGGGCAGCCCCTCGAAGTCAGGGTTTCCCGCAAAATGTTTGTTGAGTTTTTGTGCGACCGACTGAACCACCGGAAAACCGGGGGCAATAGTCGTACTGCAGGAAATCCCCCGCACGGCCCCTCCGCAGGCACCGCGGGTGGTCAGGCCGACATCGGCCAGGCGCGAGAAAATCTCTTCAAGGTGCTCAGCCCTGAGCCAATGGAACTCGATACTGCCGCGACTGGTCAAGTGAAGCACACCGTTGCTCAATCGCTTACTGAGAGAACAGATGACCTCCGCCTGGGTGCTGGTAAAAATACCGGCGGGGATCTTGACCCGCAGCATGAAATGGTCGTCTTTGTCCTGTCGGTACACACCGTACAGACGCAGTTCCTGGTCACTTTTGTTCATACAGGTTGTCTCGATTCCTTCTGACAGATGCCCGAAGGCTCGCCAAAGAATGCATTCGGCAGGCAGAGCATACACGCGCAATGTGCCGTGCAAATATATATGCTACTTGACTTGTTGTGTCAAGTATAGTATTAATTTTCCACTCTTATTGTCCAGCTTGCATGTGTACAATTGGTGCGCGACATGCAGCAACAGTCTCCATCCAGGCCAGGGCAGCAAAAAAACACGGGAAAGTCGAGATCTGCTGTGAAAAGTTTCAACCTCAATGAAGCCAACCGAACCCTTGCAACGAAAAGCGTCTTGGAACGAATCGTATACGGTATTGACCGTTTTGGCCAGAGCGCAGTGCTGTTAACGAGCATGCAAAAAACCGCATCGGTTCTCATGCATTGTTTTCACAAGCTCGGCCTGGAGAACGATATTGTCTTCGTCGATACCGGATTTCACTTTCACGAAACACTTCGGCTGCGTGATGAATTTATGCGCAAGTACAAGTTGAACATCATGACGGTTTATCCGGAGATGACCCCTGAACAACAGGAAGCCGAATACAGTTGCAAGCTCTACAAAACCCAGCACGGGCAGCCGACCTGTTGTGCATTGCGCAAAGCGCAGCCTTTCATTGATTACATGAACCGGCAGGGAAAGCGGCTCGCTTTTGGTGGCCTTCGCAAGGCAGAAGGCAAGGCCCGCGCCAACCTGGAAACATTGTCAGCGGACCCCCGGTTTGGCGGCTACAGGCTCAACCCGATTCTGGATTGGACAGATAAGATGGTTGATGAGTACATTCGGGAACATGAAGTTCCGACACATCCATTACATTTCCAAGGCTATCCCAGTGTCGGATGTCAGTGCTGCACGACACCTGTTGAGCAAGGGGAGAACGCCAGGGCCGGTCGTTGGCGTCACATGCGCGAAGAGGGTGGAACCGGCCCAATCTATTGTGATCTCAACTTCTCAGATGGCTCCGGTATTTAACAGAGCGAGAGACTAGATTTTTACGCTATCATCCCCTCGCTCATCTTCGTCTGTAATGGGGAGCCAAACCACACAAGGTGTGGTCCGACTATCGGGCCACATCTTTTTTTGTCCCCCTTTGGCGCACTTTGAACTGAAGCACGATTACTTCAAAAAGTGTCTCACTCCGGGTCTTTAGACTTCATTCACATTTGCCTGCTTATCCGTACATATCATGATCGTCCATCCGTCATAGCCGATGATATTAAAGCGCTACTTTTCAGGATTGCATATAAGGTTCACACTGGTAATATTCTGTAATAGAACTAAATCTAAAGAAGGCCAAACCTGTCGGGAGGCAGGGACGGAAAGCCACGGGTCCTATCTTCTTTTACCAGTTCAGCCGATAGCCGGGTTGCCTTTAGGATTTCTTCCTATTAGTGCAGTCCGGCTTTTGACATTAAAAAGCAAGGGAAGAAAGGGCATTATCAAAATCAATTTCAAGGAGCCAACAATGGGAGCCATTTCAATTCAGTCCCGTCAGGGACAATCCAAGATGTTGAGTGAAGATATTTTGTCCGGATTCCGAGAGCAATTGCGTGGAGAGCTGCTTGCGGCGAAGGATGCCGGCCATGCCGAGGCGAGCAAAGTGTGGAACGGTGCCATCGATAAACAGCCCTCTCTGATTGTCCGCTGTTGCGGTGTGGCCGACGTAATGGCTGCTGTTGATTTCGTCCGTGAACACCAGTTGAAATTCTCAGTTCGAGCCGGGGGGCACAATGTCTCCGGCGTGGCCATTGCCGACCAGGGGTTGGTCATTGACGTCTCGCACATGCGAAGCGTGCAGGTCGACCCGCAAAAACACATTGCACGAGTCGAAGGCGGTGCGCGCCTGGGAGACCTCGACCATGAAACGATTCCATTCGGCCTCGCGGCGCCGGTCGGCATTGTCTCAGAAACTGGAGTGGCCGGGCTTACCCTTCATGGCGGAGCAGGCTGGCAGATGCGTAAGCACGGGTTGTCCATCGACAACCTGAACGCCGTTGAAATCGTAACGGCCGACGGCAAAATGCTTCGGGCCTCGGAACAGGAGCACCAGGACCTGTTCTGGGCGCTCAAAGGCGGCGGCGGTAATTTTGGTGTCGTGACTAATTTTGAATTCAAATTGCATCCGATCGGGTCACAAGTCGCCGTGGTCATGCCTATCTATCCACTGGAGCATGCCGAGAAGGTCATCAGCACGTGCCGCGACTATATGGCGGGGGCACCGGACGAGATTATGGTGATCGGCGTCTATTGGAGCGCACCGCCCATCCCCGAAGTCCCCACCGAGTATCATGGGCAACCGGTGGTTATATTGCTCGGCTGTTACACCGGTCCACTGGAGCAGGCCGAAAAAGTGACTGAGCCACTACGGAATATTGTTGAACCGATTGCCGATTTAAGTGGGAACATGCCCTGGAAAGACGCACAGCGTTTGCTCGACGAGGATTATCCTGACGGAAAACTATATTACTGGAAGTCGACCTACCTCGATCGTCTCGACGCTGACGTCATGAGCGTTTTGGAAGATTATGCGCGCAACCGCCCATCGCTGGAGTCGTCCATCGACGTTTGGTACCTTGGCGGCGCACAAAGCCGCATCGAACCGTCAGCGACCCCGTTTGTTAACCGTCAACATCCGGTACTGATAGGGATCGAGGCCAACTGGGAGGATGACACCGACTCGGAGGCTAACATTGCCTGGGCGCGCGCACTGCACAAGGATTTACAGCCGTTTTCTGGTGGTGGTAATTATCTCAATTTTCCGGGTTTTATAGAAGATCGTGAAGCCATGTTGCGTGGTGCTTATGGGTCAAACCTTGAGCGTCTGCAAAAGACCAAAACGAAATATGATCCTGACAATCTCTTTCCTGGCCTGTTGAATATCAAGCCAGGCTAGATTGTTTACAGCTGACAGCGCAATTTCTCCCTAGCCAAAGGGTTGCATCTTGCTATTTGTCTATGTCAACGGTCGACTCAGGTAGCCGAGGGGCTAGTTTGTTTAAAGGAAAGCTTGTAAAACCGGGAACAGAAAGACTCTTCCCAGGGTTCGCAATCGTCCGGCACGGGGCGCCACTTAGGACCCGAACAACCCGTTCTTGCTTTCACAAAATTCAGGGTGGGCAATAACTTCTGATTACTAGCGATCAGGGCCATCAAAAGAAGGCAACAGCATCAATCAGAACGTTTCAAATTTATTGTCCAGGGAATCCCGTTTGCCAGTTGCTTCAAAGGTTTCGCCCTTCTGCTGCGATGCTGGCTTGAAGGTCGATTCGCCAAGTTGAGCATCCTTAAGTTGTGTGTTGGCGTTCCCTCCACTCCTGTTGTCATGTGAAATACGGTTGAGGCCATGAGCCCGTCCGTCCAGAACGAAGAAGGATATCATCTCTGCCAACTGTTCCGATTGACCAGAGAGTTCTTCGGAGGTGCTCGCTATCTCTTCAGAGGCCGAAGCGTTCTGTTGGATGACCGAATCCAGTTGTTGAATACTTTTGGCTATCTGGTCGGCGCCGGCATCCTGCTCACGGCTGGATGCGGCAATCTCCTGGACCAGATCTGAAGTCTTCTGGATGTTCGGTACCAGTGTATCAAGAAATGTACCCGCCTTTTCAGCCACTTCGACGCTGCTGGTCGATAGATCGTTGATCTCTCCTGCAGCTTTCTGGCTACGTTCTGCCAGCTTGCGAACTTCAGCGGCAACCACCGCAAACCCCTTGCCATGTTCACCGGCCCGGGCCGCTTCAATAGCAGCGTTCAGGGCCAGCAGATTGGTCTGACGTGAGATCTCTTCAATGATCAGGATCTTGCCAGCAATTTCCTTCATAGCGTCAACCGTTTCGCTGACAGACTGCCCGGCAATTTGAGCCTCACCTGAAGCTTGAACAGCAATTTTTTCAGTTTGTATGGCATTATCTGCGTTCTGTCGAATATTGGCTGTCATCTGTTCAACGCTTGACGAAGCTTCTTCGGCAGCAGCAGCCTGTTCGGAAGCCCCCTGCGACATCTCCTCGCTTGACGCACTCATTGCCTGCGCACCAGAAGCAACGTTTTCTATAGAGAGCTTAACGTTGTTAATAACGTCTTTGAGCCTGGCAACCATGTTACCCAGAGACTGAACCAGAACATCCTTGTCAGAACGCTCCTTGAGTTGAACCCGCAGGTTGCCGTTAGCAATCTGCCCGGCCATGTCAGCAACCTCCTGGCTGGACGACACCATATCCTTCATTGCCTGCAACAATTGACCTGTCTCGTCCTTGCTGACTTGACCCATCTTCACTGACAGGTCACCAACGGCAAGGGCACGAGCGGTCTTCACTGCCTGATTGAGAGGACGAACTATGCTGCGGGTGATAAAAATGGTAACCAGGACTCCGGCAACCAGTGCAACGATACCGATGATTAGCTGTAATGTTTTAACATGATCAGAGGCCTGCATGATGTTATCGACCTGGCTGTTGATCTCATTAACCTGGGTGTCACGCAACGCAACAACCAAACTGGCCAGATTCAGGGAATCAGAGTCAAATTCCTCCATAACAATGTTGCCAGCTTCCTGGCCATCGTTTATATAAGCGTTGGTCATGCGTTGAGCGGTATCAAACATCTCGTCCATGGCTGTGGAGAGCTTGCCGATTTCTAGTAATGCCGTCGTGTCATTTTCTTTTCGGAACATCTCCCTGAACTTGGCAAGGCCGGCATGAAATTCCTCATAGTGGCTCCTGGCTTCATCAAGGACTGTAATATCCTTTGTTACCGATGCATCTGTAGCAAACTGCTGAACCTGTACGGTGTTAAAGACCATACGATCGGCCAGAAGCGTAAAGGGCAAGCTCTCTTCATTCAAATATTTAGTATTATATTCAACCTTGCCAAGCGACCAGAACGTGATCACCATGGTGCTGACCATCAACAAAAGAACCACGCCGAAACCAATGCTCATCCTTGTGCCGACTTTCAAATCCTTGACTGCCATCTACGTCTCCCCCGAGATAATCGTTTAAGTATCCTGAATAATACAGCCAATTATTCAATCAATATTTATGCCAAAAAATTCACAGCAGGAACCATCATAATTGCAAAAGAAGGAAATCCCTATATTGCTGTTTTTAGGTTTATATTCGACATGCGCATACATTATTGGTCGCGACTAATTAACTTTTCCGGCCCAAGGCTCATGATAAAAGACACACCATTGTAACCAGGTGGCAACCCGTTTGGCACACAGGCATTCAGTCTGCACAGACATATGAATTGTGACTGATTGCATCGGCAGCCCTGTTATCAAGCTTTTCCCCTGAAAGTCTCGCCGAAAGGGAGGCCCCCATGTAACGGGCCGGCTTCTTGATCTCAGTGGTTATTTGAAGTGCTTGAATACCGGCAAAGGAGATGCCCTCCGCAAGGAGGAAAGACGTTTTTGCTTATATTTTGTCGCCGTTTGGACAAATAGTAAGGTGCCTGGCGGGACGCGACCCGCTGGTTATGATTTTCTACTGGTAAGAACTATTCACAGATATTCAGCCAGGAAAACAAAACCCGGGGGTTGCGCCCCCCGACTGCGCCTTACTCTTTTACTGGCCTAAAAGAGTAAGCAGAAAAGGGCCTGCGCTGCGCTGGGCATGTCTGGTTCGAAATGGCAGCAACATCAATTCAGGCAGGATTATCAGCCTAAAAGGCGACCTGTCCCCCGCAGGACCCGAGGCTCTTGAGAGCCACTCCTTTTATGGAGAATTGTATCGGTAGTTGTTCTATTCAGCTTTTCCCTTGTAGATCACACAAAAAGGAAGGCCCCCTGTAACGGGCCGGCTTATTAAGCTCTATCGTGATTGGATCCATCAGAAACCCGGCAAATGAGATGCCCTCCGCAAGGAGAAGGCATTTTTGCATACTTTTGCTGCCGGGCAAAAGTTATGGCGTCTGGCGGGACGCGACCCGCTGGTTTTGATTTTAAACCTTTCAAAAGGAAGAAAAAGGGCAACAGATGAACCATCGGTTGACCTTGGCTTCATAGAGACTCCACCTGCCAGACATAAAACAAGCCGGCAGCAGAACACGTCAACTTAAAGCACGTTATTGACGTGCCCCAAAACTCGCAGTTTTGCGATATAATAATCAGCAAAGTCCCATACCGGGACCGGAGATATGCAGATGAAAGGTCTTGTGCTCAGATGGCTGGTCCTGTGCGTCGCCATCATGGTGGCGGCGTACCTCTTCCCCGGCATACGGGTCGGCGGGTTCGGCTCGGCCCTGGTCGCCGCCCTTGTCCTGGGCTTTCTCAATGCGTTTTTCCGCCCGATCCTGATTATCCTGACCCTGCCGATCAATGTCCTGACCCTTGGCCTGTTCACATTCGTGATCAATGCGTTCCTGTTGATGATGACATCGGGTTTGATCGGCGGTCTGGTGGTGGACGGCTTCGGTTCGGCGCTGCTCGGTTCACTGATCATCAGCGTGGTAAGCTGGCTGCTCAGCTCCTTCATCAACGACCAGGGGCGGGTTCAGTCGCTCGACATTGAACTGCGCAGCCGCCGCGACGATCACTGGGAGTAACGATGACAGATCTGGTTAACAGGAGCTGTGCGGCATGCCGGACCGGCGCCCCGCTGGCGACCCCGGAGGAGATAGCGGGCTACCTGCCGCAGCTGCCGGGTTGGCGAATCACGGAGGCAGCCGGCATCAGGCGCCTGGAAAAGATCTTCCCTTGCAAAGACTTCGCCCGCGCCCTCGCCCTGACCAACCGGATCGGTGCCATCGCCGAGCAGGAAGGCCATCATCCGGCCATCATCACCGAGTGGGGCCGGGTGACGGTGTCCTGGTGGACGCACGCGATCGCCGGGCTGCATGTCAACGATTTCATCATGGCAGCGAAAACCGAGCGCGTCGTCGACGCCGGTGATCCGGTTGCGAAATAAGTTGCCTGGTCAGGGCAAGAGTGCTATAGATGCGCGTCGCAACGACCACAGGGGCCGGCCCTGTGGTTTTTTGTTTTTTTCAAATGCTTTGCAAGGAACGATTCTACTCATGATCAGCGCATCAAATATCTGCCTGGCTTACGGCAAACGGACCATTTTCAATAACGTCAACATCAAGTTCACTCCCGGCAACTGCTACGGTCTGATCGGCGCCAACGGCGCCGGCAAATCAACTTTTCTGAAGATCCTCGCCGGCACTGCTGAGCCGGACAAAGGCGAAGTGACGATCGGCAAGGGGCTGCGCCTGGCCGTGCTGCGCCAGGACCAGTTCGCCTTCGACGAGGAAACAGTCTTCAACACCGTGATCATGGGTTACGAGCGCCTTTACGAAGTGATGACCGAACGCGAAGCGATCTATAGCAAGGGCGAGTTCACCGAGGAAGATGGCGTGCGCTCCGGGGAACTCGAAGCCGAGTTCGCTGAGATGAACGGCTACGAAGCGGAAGCGGAAGCCGCGGTGCTGCTCAACGGCCTGGGGATCTGCGAGGCGCTGCGTCAGAAGAAGATGAAAGAGCTGGAAGCCGGGGAGAAGGTGCGGGTGCTTCTGGCCCAGGCGCTGTTCGGCAACCCCGACGTGCTGCTGCTCGATGAGCCGACCAACCATCTCGACCTGAAATCGATCCAGTG
>Ga0102946_1000495_pt1 | contig 13696 bp, 11 predicted proteins | sample SalPon2A_A_D1_MG_FD_78209 | JGI IMG/M metagenome (GOLD analysis project Ga0102946, IMG submission 78209) | Soil microbial communities from South San Francisco under conditions of wetland restoration - Salt Pond MetaG R2A_A_D1_MG | ecosystem: Environmental > Terrestrial > Soil > Wetlands | place... | reverse complement strand
GGACCTACGCAGTTACCCCGGAACCGCTCACCTTGCCCACCGACGAAGCCGCCCTTGCTCTCGGCGAGAAGTGGGCAGATACGCTCTGCACCAACTGCCATCGGGAAGACTACGGCGGACAGGAATTGATCGACGATGAAAGTATCGGGCTGTATATTGCTTCCCCCAACCTGACCTCCGGTAAAGGCGGCATTGGCGAAAGTTACACCGACGCAGACTGGGTGCTGGCTTTGCGCCACGGCATCCGGCCAGACGGAACCCCCCTGCTTGCCATGCCCAGCAACGCTTTCTACTACATGTCTGACGAAGACCTGGGTGCGCTTATCGCCTACCTCGAAACCGTTCCCCCGGTCGACAACACCCTGCACGAATCTTACCTGACCCCGACCTCCTATATTCTCACCAGCCTGGGCGTTTTCCACACCTTCATCGCGGCGGAAGTGATCGAACACGATGTCCGGCCGCCCACGCCCTTACCCGGCGTGACCGAAGAATACGGCCTCTACCTGGTGCGGGTCGGGGACTGCGCCAACTGCCACGGCGAAAAATTGGCCGGTGGCGAAAGCCCTGTGCCCGGCTCACCGCCCAGCCCCAACCTGACCCCTGGCGGTGCAATTGCTTTCTGGTCGGATGAAGAATTCATCACCACCATGCGTACGGGGGATACGCCCTATGGACGGCAGCTCGATTCCGAATTCATGCCCTGGAAAGAATACCAAAACCTGAGCGACGAAGACCTGCAGGCCATCCTGCTCTACCTGCAATCCCTGCCCGAACTGGAAACTAAAAACTAAACCAGGCCTATTTCTGGTTTACCTACACATCAAATAGAGCGGAGAAACCGCTCGATTTGATTTAAACGACAAGGGTTAACTGAATCGAGTAAACCTCGATCAAACTGCGGTATACTACCCTCTTGGAAAGACAAACCATACGGAGTACGTGCCATGCGCGCTTTAATCTTAGACTTTGATGGGCTAATCCTGGATACCGAACTGCCGGATTATATCTCCTGGCAGGAGGTATACCACAGCTACGGTGTGGAGCTGCCCCTGGAGAAGTGGGCAACCGTCGTCGGCGGAGACGCCGAAAGTGAATTTGAACCGCACGATTATCTCGAATCCCTCATCGGCACCAAAGTAGACCGGGAGCAAATCTGGGTTAACCGCCGCAAAAGCTACCTCACCACCCTCGATAGCCAACCAATCCTGCCAGGGGTCACCGAAACGTTGAAAGACGCCAAACGGCTTGGTCTAAAATTAGCCATTGCCTCCAGTTCTCCCAACAACTGGGTCATCGGCCACCTTTCGCGCCTGGAGCTGCTGGACTATTTTGACGCCATCTGCACTGCCGACGATGTCACCCAAACTAAACCAAACCCCGCCCTCTTTTTGCTGGCCGCCGAGAAAGTCGGCGCACAGCCAAACGAGTTGATCGTATTTGAAGACTCACGGAACGGCGTGCTGGCGGCCAAAAGGGCTGGTATGTTCGTTGTCGCAGTCCCCAATCAGGTCACCGAAAAATCAGACCTGAGCAAGGCCGATCTGAAACTGACCTCGCTGGAGGACCTCAGTCTGGAAGACTTGATCGTCCAGGTGGAGCAATCCCATGAATAACTCACAGAATGACCAACCAACCCTACCGCCGATATCCTTCGCCAACCTGAATCCGTGGTGGCGCATCTGGCTGCAACCCCGCAAAACGATCCAATCCCTGATCACCACCGACTCAAGAATTCACTTCTGGGTATTGGCAGTTTTTTACGGCATTATCCGGGCTGCATCGCTGTCCATGGACATCGCCCTGGGAGACCACATTCCCCCCTCCGATGTCGCATTATTCATCCTGGCAGCCGGCAGTTTCTCCGGGATCATCAGTATCTTTTTCCTGAGCAGTTTGCTCAAGATCGTCGGCGGGCTGCTGGGCGGCTCAGCGGAAAGCAAGCACATCCGCACCGTACTCGTATGGGCAACCGTGCCCCTCAACGTGCTGACCGTGCTTGGTTTATTTCCGCTCATCAGCCTGTTTGGCGCCGACATCTTCACCACTGATCCCAAAGTGCAGCAGTTTCTCTTTGGCCAGGGGATGACAGCCAACTTTATCGGCCAGGGCTTGCTGCTGTGGCGCAACCTGTTGGAGTTGATCGGTTCGCTCTACTACCTGCTCATTCTCATCATCGGGTACGCGGATATTCAAAAATTTAATATCTGGAAATCGATTGGCGCGTTTGTGATTGTATTTGGCGGGATGCTGCTGATGTTGGCCGCCTGCCTGACACTTTCTCCCCTGCCCGTATAATCCTGTTGTTCTATAAGAAAAAGAGGTCAGGCATCACCTGACCTCTCTTGTTATTTACTATCAAACCGCTCGTTTATGCGGTTAGTTATCCAGTAACTTCACTTTGTCCAGCACCATCTGGCCGTAATCCATCACGATATCTTCAGAGACCTCGCCCTGTACGCCCTTGACGAACACCCAGATCACCACATTCTTGTAGCGGAAGGCGACATCATAACGTTCGACGATGCTGCCGCCGCCCGGTTTTACCTCTTTATACATGAATGTCACACAGTCGCTGCCGAGGCTGCAGTTCTCATCCAAAAATTCTTCCGGTGCACGGTCTTCCAACTGATAGGCCCAGAACCAATCGCTGCTCAAAGCCTCAGATGCGCCGTCTGCCTCCTCAAAATAGGACACCTGGCTGCGCACTGTCTCCGGTCCAAACGCATTTGCGTTCACGCGATCCAGGGATACATCCCAGCCATCCACACGACCAGTGTGGTTGACAAAGGGTTTGACATAGCCCGAGCCCATGAATTTGGAGAGTTGGGTGTTGTCCATTCGTAAATCGCCGCCTGCCGAAATACTATAGGGATCATCCATATCATTAGGACGAAGTGGGAATTGATCCATCCGGACGATGAACTCATCCTCCGGGAGAGTCCCGCCCCCACCGAGCAGCTGCATTGCGGTTCCGCCCAACATTAGGAACGCCACAGCACCCAGCAGTATCAGCACAACCACTACCAAGATAATTACAACAATTCGATTATTCCCTTTTTTGGTTTGTGTAGTTTCAGTCATGATCCTTCCTCCGTTCTGTAATAAGTTTTAACATGCTAAGTATAGATGAACTTTGTCAATCTGAACACAGGTCTTAAGTCCCACTGACGGGAGTAGATACAAAAAAAATACCTCTGGCGCAAACACCAGAGGTATTAAGATACAAACTATTTTAGATCGGTCAATCAGCCGTACAGCTTGCGGTGCACAATGCTCAAGGCGCGTACTTGCTCGGCGGCATGGTACGAGGAGCGCACCAGAGGGCCGCTCTCCACCCATTGGAATCCGATCTCTTCGCCGTAATTTTTGATTTCTTCAAATTCTTTCGGCGTGTAGTAGCGTTCAATCGGCAGGTGCTTGCGGCTGGGCTGGAGGTACTGCCCGACCGTCAGAATGTCGACTCCCCAGGAGCGCTGGTCGCGCATAACTTCTTTGACCTCTTCCATTGTCTCGCCCAGACCGACCATGATTCCGGACTTGGTCAGCACTTCGGGGTCAATCTTCTTGGCGTTGGTCAGCGTAGCCGCGGCCCAATCGTAGTTGTCCTGCGGCTGGACTTGCTTGAACAAGCGCGGCACCGTCTCCACATTATGGTTCAGGATTTCCGGGCGGGCTTCCATCACGATCTGCAACGCCTCGATACTGCCCTTGAAATCCGGGATCAAGACCTCTACCGAGCAGCCCGGTTGGGCTTTGCGAATGGCCTTTATCACCATGGCGATGATCGGCGCACCGCCGTCTTTGCGGTCATCGCGGTTCACGCTGGTAATCACCGCGTGCTTGAGTTTCATATTCTTGACCGCCTGTGCAATCCGCAGCGGCTCTTTCCAGTCCAGGGCGTCTGGCTTGCCAGACTTAATATCGCAGAAGCCGCAAGTGCGGGTGCACACATCGCCCATCATCAAGAAGGTAGCCGTGCCGGACCCCCAGCACTCGCCCAGGTTGGGGCACATCGCTTCTTCGCAGACGGTGTGCAGCTCTTTGCTGCGCATCAGCGTTTTTAGTTCTTCGTATTTTTCACCCATCGGCGCACGCACCCGGATCCATTCTGGGCGGCGCAGCGGGGTGGTATCGTGTTTATCAGGGTCAACTCGACCTCTGGATGGCGCTTTTGGCATATTATCATCCTTTATACAGTTCAAAGTAGAACGTAGCTTGACCATTGTACCCGACCAGCCCGCTTTCATCAAATCACAATCCCCCATTCTAAGAAAACTCTAACGGCAAAACGCCATCGCCACAAATTAATCTTCATTTAATATTATATTATTGACAATACTGTTTGATAAACAGTATAATAAGACAAACACCTCAAATATCAAGGCTAGAAAAAAGGATTGGCTATGACCACACCCATCAAAATAGAAGATTTACTGGAACTCTATCAGCAAGAACTACGCCGGGGACTGATCGTACTGGCGGTACTCAGCCACCTCGACCAGCCCGAATACGGTTACTCGCTCATCAAACAGCTTGGGGGCAAAGGCTTTGAGGTAGACCAGGGCACGCTCTATCCTCTGCTGCGTCGGCTGGAAGAACGCAGCTTACTAGAAAGTGAATGGGTGGTTGAGGATGATACCCGCCCCCGCAAATATTACCACATCAGCACAACCGGCACATTGGTGCTCACAAAGTTAAAAGAAGAATGGCACACGCTGGTGAAGGTACTGGAAGGAGTTTTAGAATGAATAATCCATTTGATTCTCAAGAACTGTTTGGGATCTACGCCGCCGAGGTTGGCATCTACTTACCCCGCCGTAAGCGCAAAGACATTGAACTGGAAATCTTGTCCTTATTGGAAGATGCCTTGGAAGACAAAAGCGACACCGCCGAGCAGCCCGCCGACGAAAAGTTGGCATTGGAAGTACTCAAAGAATTCGGCCCACCAATCACCTTCGCCAGCAGCTACCGCACAAACCAGGTACTCGTCGGCCCAGAGATCTTCCCACTATTCCGTCCAGTGTTACAGCTCGCCGCCATTATTTACCTGACCCAATTCCTGATCGGGGTCGTCATTACCCTGACACATTCCCCATTCGACATCCTCAACACCGTTGACGCTTTCTTCGATAAAGGCTTTCAAATCTTTGGAATTCTGGTGTTTGCCTTCGCCCTACTGGAACGCACTACGCCAAAAACCTGGTTGTACTGGCCTTTCAAAGACATGGAAAACACTTGGGACCCCGCCGGATTAATGCCGGAAAATGCCAAAAAACGCATCAAGCCAACTAAATATTGGTTTGAATCCCTGGTGATGCTTGGGTTCGCAGTCCTGTTTATCGTATTCCCGCATTGGGTAGGGTTCGGTAATAATACCAACGGCGTATGGAGCTTCATCCCGGTACTATCTAAAAATTATCTTCGCTTTGCCCCATGGATTGGTGCCTTCTTCCTCAGCAGATTCATCTTCGCAGTCATGCTTGCCCGGCAAGGGCATTGGGACAATAAAATGCATTGGTTTGAAATCGGGTTGACGGCATACGGCATCCTTTTACTGATCGCTTTGCTTTATGGCCCAGACATCGTCGGTATAAACCAGACCTTTCTATCCATGCACACCTACAATCCTGATCTACTCGCATGGTTCAAAGCCACCTTACAATACTGGAACACCGGCTTACGGATATACCTGTTACTGATGGTCATTATTCAAAGCATCGTCCTCGTCATAAGAACTATACGAATGGTGTTGAATCGAGGTGCACTCAAATTCCCGCTCCCAACCAAAAAGATCTAAAAAGCAGCATTCTCCCAAACCCCCAGCTTGAAATAAGCTGGGGGTTTTAGATTCGAGTATAATTCGACTGTTCACCCTGAAATGGAGAACCCCAATGACCGATGATTTCCTCAACCAATTACTCAACCTCCCAACCGTTTTATACGCCAGCCTCTCCCCAGACCGGCGCTGGGTAGTATTTGTCTGGTACCACATGCACGAAAATTTCGACGTTTTCGTCGTCCCCACGGATGGCAGCCGTGCACCAATCCCTCTAACTCACACCCCCGAAGCCACCTTCCCAGTCAGTTGGACGCCCGATTCCAAAGCCGTGATCGTGAAAGAAGACCACGACGGCGATGAACTGACCACCCTCTACCGGGTCGACCTTGATAATCCCGGCGGGATGGTGCCGCTGACGGAAGACCGCCCGCCCTTCTTCCTGCGCGGCGGCAGCCTGCACCCCAATGGGCAAGACCTGTTCTACGGTGCCAATTACAACTTTGAGACTCAATCCCCGCAAGACGCCACCTGGGTCTACCGCCACGACCTGACCACCGGCAAACGGCAGCCGCTCGCCAAACTGGCAAAACCCGCCTACTTGACCCCCATATTAAACCGCCCCGGCACCCGCCTGATCTATGGCGCGAAAGAGCGGCACCCAGCCGGGCGGCAGTACCACTTGATTGACCTGCAAACCGGTGAAGATACCGAAATCCTCAATTTTGGCGATCCGGTCAAAGTATCGGCGGTCTGGCTGGCCGATGGCGAGCGAATCGCCTTCCTGGCCGAAGCCAACGCAAGCGGCCCGGTAGATTACCAATGCCTGGGCCTATACGACTGCCGCACGGAAGCCATCACCTGGCTGATCGATGACCCGGACCGCAACCTGGAAGGGCTGCGCGGTACGCCCTGCAGCGCGCTGATGGTGCATGAGATCAGCCAGGCAAACCGCCGTCCAAGCTGGATTAACCCGGATACTGGTATCGAGGCGTTCTTTCCCCCCGTACCCGGCAACCTGATGCCCCTTGGGCGCAATACCCAGGGCGACTGGATTGCGCTGTATTACGCCGCCGACGCACCCGCCGAACTGGTGCGCTTCTCCGACGATGCCAGCTCACCAGACGAATTTATCTCCCTGACCGATGTGTGGGCGCGCACCCAGCTGACCAAAGACCAGCTCACTCCCGCCGAATCGGTCACCTGGGCCTCCTCCGATGGGATGGACATCCAGGGCTGGCTTTACCGGGCACAGCCAAACAATAAGCAGGCCGTCCTCTACATTCACGGCGGCCCAACCAGCCACAGCGAAAATAAACTTAACCCTCAAATTCAATATTTTGTCTCGCAGGGCTTCAACGTGCTGGATGTCAACTACCGCGGCAGCACCGGCTTCGGCCTGCCCTACCGCGAAGCCATCAAAGAGGACGGCTGGGGCGGGCGCGAGCAGGACGACATCGCCGCCGGGGCGCAGTGGCTGATCGACCACGGACTGGCTGCCCCCGGGAAGGTCGGCATCACCGGCACCTCTTACGGCGGGTACAGCGCCTGGTGCCAGATCACGCACACCTCGCCAGAGATCATCGGCGCATCCGCACCCATCTGCGGCATGACCGACCTGGTGGTGGACTACAATACCACCCGACCCGACCTGCGCCCCTACAGCGAGGAGATGATCGGCGGCACCCCGGAGGAAATCCCCGAAAAATACTACCAGCGCTCCCCGATCAATTTTGTCGACCAAATCAAAGGCCAACTGCTGATCGTGCAGGGGGGTAAAGACCCGAACGTGACGCCGGAGAACATGCGCGAGGTGGTCAAGCGGCTGGCGCTGGAGGATATACCCTATGATCTGGAGATATTCGAAGATGAAGGACACGGCATTTACAAGCAGGCCAACCAGGCCCGGCTGTATTCCCGCTTAGCAGCATTCTTCAAGCAGGCATTTGGGAAAAACGAAACCCCCACCTAATTTTCAGAAAAAATTGACCAATCACTCTTGCGCCCATGCTCTGCGTGGGCGCATTGGTGTAAATACTCGTTAGTCCGCCTTACGCACCCTTAGCCGCAGCCCCTCCACAGACACCACTTCGACCACTTCTCCAGCGGCCACGTCAGGGCTGCCGGGCTCCAGTTCAGCGCTCCAAAGCTCACTCGCCAGGTTCACCTGACCAGATGAACGTGACGTAATCGCTGTGCGCGCCCGCCCCAGCCGTCCGACCAGGCTTTTTTGTTTTATTTGGGCGGGGCTGTGCATGGCCTGCAGCGTAAAGGTGATCGTCATAAAGAACACCGCCGCAGTAAGCACCCCCATCACCACCACCAGCGGCACGCTCACCCGGTAAAAATCAGGCGTGTCGGCGGAATTGAACAGCACCAGCGCACCAGTAATGAACGAACCCACTCCAGCAGCCGCCAGCGCGCCGTGCGTGGCCGCTTTGAGTTCCAGAATAAAGAGCACAAAGGCAGTGCCGATAAAGATCAAGCCAAACCAGTTGACCGGTAAAATTCCCAGGCCGTACCCCGCCAGGGCCAGTGACACCACCCCTAAGAATCCGGCCACCCAGCCGCCCGGGCTGCTGATCTCGATCAAGACCGCCTGCACCCCAATCGTGAGCAGTAAAAAGACGATATTAGGATTGGTCAGCATGGTCAGCACTTCTTCAATAAAGGAAAGGGAGAACTCCTCCACCTGGGCGAACTGGGTATCAATCGTCACCAACCCAGCCGCGGTTTCGGTAGTCTGCCCGTCCAGCTGGCGCAGCAGGTCGGTCAAGTCGTCCGCCAGGAAATTGACCAGCCCGATCTGATAGGCTTCAATTGCAGATAGCGCACTGGCATTCTCGACCGTATCCTCGGCGGCGGCAATCGCTTCCGGGGGGATGCGGCCCTCGGCCAAAGAGCGGATCTGCGCTTTGATGATCGCCTTGATCTTAGCTTCCAGGGTATCGTTCAGGTTTTCTCCCTCCACCCCGACCGGGCTGGCGGCGCCAATGGCGGTCTCCGGCGACATGGCCGAGAGATGCCCGGCTACCGTGATGACCGTCCCGGCGCTGCCCGCTACTGCCCCGCGCGGCGTGACATACACCACCACCGGGATTTCGCTGGCCCGGATGGCGCTCACCATGCGGCTCATCACATCCGTGCCGCCGCCGGGGGTGTTCAGCTTCAGGATAACGACTTCGGCGTTCTGTGCTTCGGCGGCTTTCAGGCCGCGCTCCAGGTACTCGGCCAGGGAGGTGGAGATCGGCCCATCAATCGACAGAACAAACACCTGAGGGGAATCCGATTGGGCCTGGGCTGCCAGTGCCAAAGCCCCCAGCAGCACCACCACAGCCAATAAAGAGAAGATTTTGATCGCACGCATAGGATAATTATACCTGTGGAAGCCCGATTTATTTCGCTGTTTGTGCAAGTCTAATATATTTCCAATACGACTGTCTCTGGCCCGCGCCAGGCTGGTGGAGGTGCCGTAAAACAAAACCCAATCCCGGCATACAACAGAATAAACCAAATTAAAAACCCTTCCCCCTTGAAAGGGGAAGGGTGGGGGCACAACGAAGTTACGGGTCGGGATGGGGTTAGCCCCTACAACGGATTCCCACAGTATTGGCACACCGTCCAACCAGCCTCGATCTCGCCGCCGCAGTTCGAGCAGGTGCCGACAATATTCGATCCCGGCTTGATCGGCTTCGGTTGAGGTGTTGAGGGCTCGCCGCGCACAACATCCGAAGAAAAATTCCCCTCATGCAGCCATGAATCATCCCTGGTTTCCACCTTAGGCTTTGCAGGCGTCTGGTCGCCAACGCTGCTGCCAGTCTCACGAGACTTCCGCATAAAGAAAAATACTGCTCCCCCAACCAGCAAAAGCATCACCAGCAATCCCCCGCACACCAAAATAAAGATCAACCCCATATTCATCATATCCATCTCCTTGATTTTATAAAAAGAAAAGGCGCAGTTACCTGCGCCTCAATCATACTATATGGAGTACTAAGTCGGGGAAAATCCGCCCGGCTACATCAACGCCAGCACGGACTGCGCCGCCCAGGCCAGGATCGGCCCGGACAGGAAGAACAGCGCCAGCGTGCCGACCACCGTCACGGCAGTCACCAGGTTCAAGACCGGCTCACTGCGCACGGTCGGGTCGCCTTCCTCAAAGTACATGTGAATGACCACCCGCAGGTAGTAATAGGCGGAGACCAGCGAAGCCAATACACCGATCACGGCCAGCCAGGCATACCCGCCTTGCAGCACGGTGCGGAACAGATAGAACTTCCCGCCAAAACCGAGCGTGGGCGGCACACCTGCAAACGAGAGCATGAACACCAGCATGGCAGCCGAGAGCATCGGGTACTTCTTGCCTAAGCCGTTGTAATCGTCCAGCTCAAGTCCTTTGCCTTCGGCTTTCTCCAGGGCGATCACCACCGCCCAGGAACCGAAGCTGGTCACGGCAAACGCCAGCAGATAATACAGCACCGCGGCCACCGCGTCGGCATACACATCCGCCTGCCCGTAGGTGATAAAGGCCATCATGATAAACCCGGCGTGGGAGATCGAGGAATAAGCCAGCATGCGCTTGATGTTCTTCTGCGCCACCGCGGCGATGTTCCCGATCACAAGGGTCAGGATCACAATCGCCGCCAGCACCGGCACCAAATCGTCACTCAAGGCGGGGAATGCAGAGATAAAGACCCGCAGCAAAGCGGCAAAGCCGCCCGCCTTGGCAACTACCGCCATGAACGCCGTCACCGGCGTGGGAGAACCCTGGTACACGTCCGGCGTCCACATGTGGAAGGGCACCACTGCCACCTTGAATCCCAGCCCGATCAAGATCATGGCTGCGCCCACCAGCATATACAGCGGGGACTGCGTGCTTCCGGCGGCTTCGACCACGGCCAGCAAATTGGTCGAGCCGGTCGCCCCGTACACCATGGCGATCCCGTACAGGATGAACCCGCCCGAAAAAGCGCCAAGCAGGAAATATTTCAGCCCGGCCTCTTCCGAGCTGGCATCGTTCGGTGCAATTGCCGCCAGGATGTAGAGCGGGATCGAGAGCAGCTCCAACGCCAGAAAGACCACGATCAGGTTAGCGGCCGAGGCCATCAGCATCGCGCCGGCAATCGAGAACAGCATCAGCACGTACACCTCGCCGCGCGCCCAGCCCATCCGTTTGGCGTAATCATACGACAGGCCGATAGTGAGCAAACCGGACGCCAGCACCAGCACCCAGATAAAGACGGCGTACCCGTCCACAGTCATCATTGTTTTAAAAACCGATGCTTCAGTGCCGATATGCATGACCGTCAACACCAGCGCAGCCACCAATCCCAGAACTGCCAGCACAATCACAAGGCCGCGGCGCTTGCTGAAGGCTTCCACCACCAGCAGCACCATCGCCCAGACAACAACAAAAACAATCGGGAGAATATTTAGAATGTCTTCTATACTATACCCAGTCATGGCTGTGCCCTACATTCCCAAAGTGGCGACTAGATGCTCCACTGTTGGTGCGATCAGATCAAAGAACGGCTTGGGATACAGGCCGATCCAGAAAATCAAGACCAGCAGTGGTACTAGCGTGATAATCTCACGCCAGCTCAGGTCTTTGAGGTTTTCGTTCTTTTCATTTGTCAGCGGGCCCAAGAACATGCGGCCGAACATATACAGGATGTAGATGGCGGCCAGGATCACGCCCGCGGCGGCAAATGCAGCATACAGCGGAGTGCCGAGTACGCCCTCGCCAGCGCCCCAGGCGCCCAGCAGGATAGTAAACTCGCCGACAAAGCCGTTCAGGCCGGGCAAGCCCATCGAGGAGAGCGACACGATCAGGGTCAGCACGGCGTACACCGGCATCACCTTCCACAAGCCGCCGAACTCGTCAAACTCACGGGTGTGGCGGCGCTCGTAGATCATGCCGATCAAAAGGAACAATGCGCCGGTGCTCAGACCATGGTTGATCATCTGCAAAATACCGCCTTCAATCCCCTGCGGGTTGAGGGCGAACAAGCCGAGCATGACAAACCCAAGGTGGCTAACGGATGAATAGGCCACCAGCTTCTTGACATCTTTCTGCCAATACGAGACCGCCGCGCCGTACAAAATCCCGATCACGGCCAACAAGGCCATCAGCCAGGCCCACTCTTTGGCCGCCTCCGGGAACAGCGGGATGTTGAAACGCAGGAAGCCGTAGGTGCCCATCTTCAGCAGTACGCCCGCCAGAATAACGGAGCCAGCCGTGGGGGCCTGCACGTGTGCGTCAGGCAGCCAGGAGTGCAGCGGCCACATCGGCACCTTGATGGCGAAAGCAGCGGCAAAGGCGAAGAACAGCCAGGTCTGGATATTCTCCGGGATGCCGCCCTTCAAGATCAGCTCCGGCACGTAGAAGGTACCCTGGGTGTTGCCCAGCCACAGGATCGCCAGCAGCATCAGGATGGAGCCAGCCATCGTGTACAGGAAGAACTTGATCGCCGCGTACATGCGCTGAGCGCCGCCCCAGATACCGATCAGGAAATACATCGGCACCAGGGTGAACTCCCAGAAGACGTAGAACAGGAACAGGTCCTGCGCCAGGAAGACGCCGATCATCCCGAATTCGAGCAGCAGGAAGAACAGGTTGAAGTCGCGCACCCGGTCTTCGACCGCCGACCAGGTGGATAAAAGTGAGATCGGGGTCAGGAAAGTGGTCAGCAGCAGGAGCAGAATGCTCAGGCCGTCCACGCCCAGGGCGTACTTGATCTCCCAGTCACCAAAGGTGAACCAGGTCTCGTTGATCTCCATTTGCAAACCTGTATTGGCGGCATCAAATTGAGCCAGCACAACCAGGGAGATACCGAAGGTCACCAGCGAGGTCACCAGGGCAATCCAGCGAGCGGCGTTTTTCTGCTCTTTTTTGAGGAACAGCAGAACAAGCACACCCACCAGCGGGGAAAATGTTACTAAATTTAGCTCTCGTAGAATAAAGTCCATCATCATCCTCTTTATCTATTATTTCTGCTACCGGACGATCAGGTAGCCTAAGATGGCGACCACGCCGACAAATACTGCCAGAGCATAGTTGCGCACAAATCCAGTTTGTAATTTGCTCAGCCGTCCGGCTGACCATTGAACACCTTGTGCCAATCGGCGGGACACGCCATCCACCACACCCATGTCAATCGGGTCTGCCAGAATGCGGGCCAGCCGCTTGAAATTATCACGAATACCTTTCTCATGGAACCAGTCGTGCCAGAAGTCCCAGTCGATGGTCTGGGAGAAGAATTTCGCCAGCTTCTCATACGGGGTCAGAATCAAGGTCTGGTAGATCTCATCCACCCACCATTTTGCATTCATACCCTTGAAAAGTATGCCGAGTTTTGTGAGCGGGTCTTCCTGCCCGGCTTCCAGCGGCTTGCGGCCGTAGATCAGCCAGGAAATGAAAATGGCGGCCACGGCAATCAAAGTGGATTGCCCGGCCACGCCAAAACTGAACTCCGGCACATGCAGTTCGTGGCCGGTGGAGGCTTCCAATGTGTAGCCCAGCCAATGCCCGAACTGATGCCCGCCTTCAAACGGCCAGTTCATAAAGCCGCCCAGGGTGGCGAGTACGGCCAGAGCCACCAGCGGCACAATAATCGTCCAGGGGCTTTCTTTGGCCTCTTCAGCAGCGTGGTGGCGGGGTTTACCGAAGAACACCAGCCAGATTTGCCGCCCCATGTAGAAGGCAGTGAACGCGGCTGCAATCACCAGCAGCCAATAAACTGCTGCAGTGCCCTCAAAGTGAGAGGCGTCCAGCAGAATTTCGTCTTTTGACCAGAACCCGGCCCAAATCGGGATACCGGACAACGCGAGCGTGCCCATCATATAAGTCCAGAAGGTCCAGGGGATGCGCTTGCGCAGGCCGCCCATATTGCGCATGTCCTGCGGGTCAAACACTTC
>Ga0102946_1000494_pt1 | contig 13714 bp, 10 predicted proteins | sample SalPon2A_A_D1_MG_FD_78209 | JGI IMG/M metagenome (GOLD analysis project Ga0102946, IMG submission 78209) | Soil microbial communities from South San Francisco under conditions of wetland restoration - Salt Pond MetaG R2A_A_D1_MG | ecosystem: Environmental > Terrestrial > Soil > Wetlands | place... | reverse complement strand
GCTTCCCCCATGCCCTTACGGGTAATCAAAATGGTGGTATCCGAAGTCGTCATATCAACCTCCAGGTATTGTGTGGGCTGCCAAAAAGCAGCCAGTTAAATAAAAAAACCACCGCTCGCACCTGGCAGTGGTCTGGAGGTGTAAACCGGATCAGAACCGTCCAGCACCTGCACCACGCCCGGGCAATCGATCTGTATGGCGTTGGCCAACGCCGTAAAGCCGGATTCAAGTGAAACGGTGGTACAGGAACATCTGATATATACTCCTAATCGATTTCGTCCAACGTCTCTATCCTAACGTATGTGGCGGATTTTCGCAAACAGGCAGGGGATATACTCTCATTCAATTTTCCCTTAAACCGAAAGGACGACTAACCATTCTCCATGTTAGCCGTCCTAAACATCCCGAATTGGTCCTGGTACGGGTGTTTCCTAAATTTACGCTTCTCTTAGTTCAAGCGGTTATTTTTTCTTTTTTGCGGTCTTGGCTTTGGCCTGTGCGGCGGTTTCCATCACCGGCATGTACAGCTCAGTGGTGTATTCTTTCACCATCCGGCTCATACTGAAACGCGGCGCAAGTGTGCGGATGCACTCTTTGATCTTGTTTACCCAATCTTCAGAAATGTTCTGACCAGAACGCTGATCGTAGTACAGCGGAATGATCTCATTTTCCAGTTTCCGGTACAGGCTCTCCAGATCTTCGGCGTCCTGCAAGTTGGGATCATCGCAATCCTTATCTTCACCAATGGCCCAGCCGTTGCGCCCGTTGAAACCTTCGCGCCACCAACCGTCCAATACGGAGAAGTTCATTACCCCATTCAGGGCGGCTTTCTGGCCAGACGTGCCGGAAGCCTCATTTGGCCGCCGCGGTGTATTCAGCCAGACATCCACACCCTGGACCAGATAGCGGGCCAGGTTCATGTCGTAATCTTCCAAAAAGACCAGACGGCCACCGGTTTCTGCCCGTTTGACCTTGCGGTACACTTCCTGGATCAGGAGCTTGCCGGGTTCATCAGCCGGGTGAGCTTTGCCAGCAAAGATGATCTGCACCGGCATGTTCGGCCGATTAACCAATTTTAGCAGCCGGTCCATGTTCTTCAGGATCAGGCCGGCACGCTTATAGGTGGCAAAGCGGCGGGCAAAGCCTATCGTCAGCTTATACGGGTCGATCAACGTCCCGGATGCGACAACCTGCACAGGATGGACTTTGTCTGCCTGCCACTGGCTGCGGGCCCGTTCTCGCATGTAGGCCACCAGCTTGCGCTTGAGATGCAGACGGACTTCCCACAGTTCTTCGTTGGGGATTCCCAATACGCCTTCCCACATTTCCGGGTCATCCATATGGTCACGCCAGCCATCCGGCAGATACGCGTCAAACAGCACGCCCATTCGCCGAGCCAACCAGGTTTCGGTATGAATGCCGTTGGTAATATACGAAATCGGGACATCATGCTCTTTACGGTCAGGCCAAAGGAAATTCCACATTTTGCGAGCTACCTGACCGTGCAGTTCGGAAACGCCATTGATCTTTTCAGACATTTTTATGGCCAATACCGGCATGGCAAAAGTCTCTCCCCAGGAGACCTGCTGCTTTGCCAGATTGATGAACGACTCACGGTCCAGCCCCAGCTTGGGCCAGACATCACTGAAATATTTATCCATCAGCCACAGCGGGAACTGGTCGCTCCCGGCGGGGACGGGGGTATGTGTGGTAAACACAGTGCTCTTGCGGATGAATTCAACAGCCTCATCAAAGGTCAAGCCTTCATCCACCATACCATGGGCACGCTCAATGCTCAAAAAGGCCGAATGGCCCTCATTCATATGCCAGACATCCGGTTCGATGTCCAATTCTTGCAGGGCGCGCACGCCGCCAACACCCAGGATGATCTCTTGCGAAATGCGCAAATCGAGATCGCTGCTGTACAGGCGGGCTGTCAGTTGGCGGTCGGTATCGGAGTTGCCGTCCACATTCGAGTCAAGCAGATAGAGCGGCACCCGGCCGACACGGACTTCCCACAGGCGAGAATACACACACCGCCCCGGCAGGTCCACGCAGACCGTCAAAGGAGTGTCATCGTCATTCAGCACCGGCATCACGGGGAGGTCCTCAAAGCTCATATGAACTTCGTTGGCCTGCTGCCAACCGTCCTCCGTAATATGCTGAGAGAAATACCCTCGAGTATAGAAAAAGCCGATCCCGACAAAAGGCAGACCGAGGTCACTGGCTTCCTTGGCATGGTCACCAGAAAGCACGCCCAGCCCACCGGCGTAGATCGGCAAAGTTTCATGCAGGCCAAATTCGGTGGAGAAATAAGCAATCTGCTGATTGGCAAGATTCTTGTAATTTCTCAGGTACCAGGTGTCTTTGGCTTCCATGTAAGTATCAAATTCATTGATGATCTTCTTGTAGGAATGCATGAAGTCGATATCATGCGAAACTGCGTTCAAATTTCGACGGCGAACCTTGCGTAAAAACAGCACCGGATTATGGTAGGTTTCTTCCCATAAGTTTGGGTCGATCCATGAATACAAGCGCTGGGCGTCTGGACGCCAGGTCCACCATAAGTTATAAGCTAATTTCCCCAGCCGATTAATCTTTTCTGGCAAGTCGAAGTTATTAGCAGGTTGTCCTCTAAAATGATTCATACGTTGTCACCTTTGTAGTTAATGCAACCGGTTGCATATTTTACCACCTAGCTCTCCAGCAGGGAAGGTATCTCTTCAAGCTAATGATATAATAACCAACATCACCCACACTCTAGAAGCTGTCAGCTTATTCTAACTTATTACAAATGAATGAAGTAGAAGAAATCAAAGCCCGATTAGATATTGTGGATATTGTTTCCGAGAACGTACAGCTCAAGCGTTCAGGAAAGAATTATACCGGATTTTGCCCGTTTCATGCCAACACGCGCACGCCAGCGTTCGTGGTCTGGCCCGAAACGGGTACCTGGCGCTGTTTTGGGGAATGCAGCGACGGCGGCGATATCTTCAAATATGTGATGAAACGCGACGGTTGGGATTTCCCGGAGGCCCTGCGCCAACTGGCACAGATGGCCGGGGTTGAACTCCGACCAGCTACCCCGCAGGAAACTGCCCGCCGGGAAGAACACGACACCCTGCGCGGCCTGCTGGAGCAAGCCGCCACCTACTTCCGCCACAACCTGTTCAATAACCCAGCCGGGAAAACCGCACTCGATTACCTGCACAAACGCGGTCTGACCGATGAGACCATTGAAATTTTCGAGCTGGGCTACGCCCCAGACGGCTGGGAGACAATGGTCAACCATTTTTTGGAGAAAGGCACGACCCAAGATGACCTGGTGGATGCCGGGCTGGGCTCCCAGCGAGATGACGGCAGCCTGTACAGCCGCTTTCGCAACCGGGTGGTGTTTCCGATCCGTGACCGTCGTGAACGGCTGTGCGGCTTTGGGGCGCGGGCGCTCTCCGATGAGGATATGCCCAAATACCTCAATTCCCCGCAGTCCGAGCTGTTTGATAAAAGCAGCCTGCTGTATGGGCTGGATAAAGCCCGCCGCGACATCCGCAAACAAGACCAGGTCGTGATCGTGGAAGGCTACCTGGACGTGATCGCCCCCCATCAGGCCGGGTACACCAACCTGGTCTCACCGATGGGCACTGCCCTGACCGAGGAACAGCTCCGCCAGCTCAAACGGCTGACCCGCCGCATCGTGCTGGCGCTGGACGCCGACGCGGCCGGGGCCAAGGCCACCCTGCGCGGCCTGGAAGTGGCCCGCAAGACCCTGGACCGGGAAGCTGACCCCGTTTTTAATCCGCGCGGCCTGCTGCACTCCGAAGCACGGCTGAATGCCGATATCCGGGTCAGTATGCTGCCAGATGGGATGGACCCAGACGAGGTCGTACAGGAAGACCCGGCTCAATGGCAGAGAATCATTGACGAAGCCCAGCCAATCGTGGTGCATGTCATGCAGACCCTGGCTGCGGATAAGGATATTGAAGACCCGAAGATCAAGACAGAGGTGGTCGAACAGGTCATGCCGCTAATCCAGGACATCCCTAGCGCAGTCGAGCGAGATACCTATATCCAACAATTGGCCCGCTTGCTGCGGGTGGACGAACGCAGCCTGCTGGCACAAAAGCCTGCTTCCCGCCGCCCGAAACGCCCGGTGCGGCGTAAACCGCAGATCGAGTTCGTTGATGATGCCCCACCCAGGCAGAAGCGATTTGACAAGGGCGGCAGTATCCTCCACATGGAGGCGCACTGCCTGTCCATCCTGATCCGGGAACCAGAATTGATCTACAAGATTGACCGGGCCTTGAAGCAAGCCAGCCTGCCATCCCTGACTGCCGAGGATTTCCAGCACACCACCCACCAGGAAATCTTCAGAGCCGCGGTAGAATCATTATCGCAAGACCATATCGAGCCGGTTAGTTTTGCGCTAGACCACATCCCCTTCCCGCTTTTGGAGCAGGCGGAAACTATTTTGGTAAAATCAAAGGAGATTGACCCGCTCCAGGATTTCGTACTGGAAGATATTATCCGTACGATACTGCGCTTACGCCAGGAACAACTGCGTATCTCCAATAACCAGATTCGGTTCCTAATGGAAGACCCGGACGTACAAGCCCCGGAGAACATGATCCAATTTAACCAGGCCATGCAGCAAAACAGCCAGACCCTTTACAGGATTCAGAAAGCATTAGCCTCACCACAGATCAAGACCAACAACTCGTAACCATTAAAAGGTGAAACCAAATGCCGAACACGCCGTCTCAATCTGATCAAAACAATGAAAAAGTAAAACCAATTGATGCTGATCTGAAAATTGATTCAGATGAAGAGGTCATCGAAATTGATCCGGAACAGGAAGAAGAGCTAGATGAAGACCTAGTACAGGAGATCGCGCTGGCCGACGAGATTCACAAGATGGAACAGGCCATGAAGCAGAAGAACGCGGCGCGCGTGCCCATCCCGAAGATCACCTCAGAGAGCAGCGACGACCCGGTCCGGCTGTATTTAAAAGAGATCGGCCAGGTGGACCTGCTGGATGTAGACCATGAGTTTTGGCTGGCCACCCAACTGGAAGCCGAAAAAATGCTGGATCGCGTTGGCAGCCAGCAGTCGCCCCCCAAAAAGGGCGAAACCAATATCGACTCCATCTACCGCTCCCTGTACAGCGACCTGACCACGCTTTGGAAGCACATTTTAGAGGATACTAAAGACCTGAAAGTAGACCCGCCGGATTTTCTGTGCATTTTGAAAGAAGCCCAACAGCTCCAGAAAACCTGGCATCTTCGCCGGGAAGCTTACTTGCGCGATTACCTGGATAACGGCATGTGGTCGCAGAACGAAGACTGGGACGAGGTCGCCCGAGCGGCTTTCAAAATTTTTGTCATCCTGTATTTACTGCCGCCCGAAACCGCCAAAAGGATCGAAGAATTTTACACGCAGAAGAATAAGCTCCCCTCCCGGCGGTCATACGCCCGCTATTTACCGGATACCCGTGGACTACAATATCAGGAGGCGGCCTCCCGCCTGCGGTCGACTGGCGCACAGGATGCCATCATCAGCGCCAACCTGCGCCTGGTGGTCAGCATCGCCAAGCGTTTTGTCGGGCGCGGCAGTTCATTTGAGGACCTGATCCAGGAAGGCAATATCGGCCTGCTGCGGGCTGTACACAAGTTTGATGTCACCCGAGGCTTCAAGTTCAGCACGTACGCTACCTGGTGGATTCGCCAGGCCATCACCCGCTCGATAGCCGATCAGGCCCGCACTATCCGCATCCCCGTCCACATGCTGGAATCCATTCATCGACTGATGCGCACCCAGCGGCAGCTGACCCAAACACTGGGACGCGACCCGCGCAGCGAAGAACTGGCCCTGGAATCCGGTTTTATGGAGCCCGAACACGTGGCCGCCATCAAGCAGCACCTGGATGCCGATACGCCAATCCCCTCCGCCCTGCGCCGCCGCTGGAACCGGGCCACCACCAAGGTAGAAAAAACCCTGCGCACCGCCGAAGAGCCAATGTCGCTGGAAAGCCCGGTCGGCACCGGTGACAACAGCCAGCTTGGCGATTTCATCGAAGACAACGACGCGCTGGAGCCAATGGATGCTGCCGCCCGCGAGATGCTGCGCGACCAGGTACAGAACGCCCTGGCCGCCCTGACCGACCGCGAGCGCGAGGTCTTGGAACTGCGCTACGGCCTGCTGGACGGGAAGGACCATACCCTGGAAGAGGTCGGCCAGTATTTCAAAGTGACACGAGAGCGCATCCGGCAGATTGAGGCCAAGGCATTGCGCAAGCTGCGCCACCCCACCCGCAGCCGGGATTTGAGGGATTACCTTAGTTAGCCTGGAACTGCATAAATTAAATAAAGAGGGATATTTTTATGTGGCTGCTAATCTTTGATCTTGTGCTTTTCTTAGGGACTGTCTGGTATCTAAGATGGAGGAAAAATACAAACGAATTGACCTCTATTGAATTTGGTCTATTTGTTGGAGCAGTTTGGAGTTTTATTACACTTTCCCCCTTCCTCATCTTCGCAAGCAACAATTTTCGCGCGCTGACAATTGGGGCTGTGGTTTCAATCATTGAATTCATTATTTTGTTTATCTTTGGCAATTGGGTGTATAAAAGGATAATTTAGTGAACAGAGGCATGTTGTAAAGCGTCTCAGTTTTTCATCATCTAGACCAAGAATATGACACACCCCAAATCTCATAATTGAGTCGGTAAAATCAGAAAAAACCTCTTGAATCAAAATTTCAAGAGGTTTTTTTTCACCGAATAAAGTTTACAAAAAAAAGCTAGATCAGCTTCACCAGAAGGGGGCAGGGGGTTGGGGATTGGGGCGGCTACGCCGCCCCATCCTCCGCAAAAAATGTTCCCTCCCCCAGACAACTAGCGCGGATTTACAAATTCGGTGTCTGTCTGGGGGAGGGAATCAAAGGGTGGGGGCTTTATAAAGCTTGTTTTAGAATCAAAGATTAAATTTAGACGAAAATAATCACCCGCACTGCCAACCGGCTTTACACTTCCAGAAAATCCCCTGATTTTAGATCGAATAGTACTATCATTTAGACATTCACTCAATGAGGGGTGGAGACGCCATTGTTCGACAATGTTTGGATGTGTATATGCCTGTTGTAAATCCTGCTGCCAGCATAACCTTGATTACCGGCCCGCGCGGATACACCCGGCAGCGCATGTTGGAGCGCCTGATCGAAACCGCGCTGCAAGAGCAGGTCAGGATCTTGATCGGGGGAAATCATTTCCCGGTGTATCAGATTGCCTATGCCCTGGCGGCTCGAACGGGTAAATACTACACCATCCTATCGGAAGAGATCCTGCTCTCTCGCGCAGAGACCGGCTATCAGTTGGTTGAACTGCTGCAGCAACCCCCAATACGCCAACTGTTATTTTGGTCTCCGATTTACTCTCGCCCCTTATGGACGACAGCCTGCGGGAAAAGGAAGCCAATCAGCTCTTGTTTGAGTGTATCCTGGAACTGCGGCGGTTGGGAAAATCTTGCCGGGTATTGATCAGCGCGCATCATCCCCAGCCGCGCCCGCGTCTGCTGATGGCGCTGACCAACGCCGTCGGGCAAGTGGAGAGGCCGATTTTGGAAGAAATGCCTTCCCAGGAGCTGCAGCAAGGATGGTGGAGGTAAGATGGGGCATACCAAAACGCCTTTCACCTGGCAATATTCAGTCGAACGTCAATATTTCAGTATCTACCGGCGAGCTTTGCAGATCAAGCGGGATAAAAGGCTGTTTGACCGGTTGTGGGGAAAGGCAGAATTCCATATTCCTGCGGCCGAGAAAACCGCTCACCCGCTGCCGATTGTAACGATTTTGATCTCAATGAATTTGGAGCAAGAGAAAAGCATCGACCTGCTGGAAACTCGCCTGAAAAAGCAGGCCGCCCGGATCAAGAAACAGGAAAACCTGAACCGGGAGAAAGATATCAAGCTGCTCAGCTTGCAAAAGCAGATCAACGAACTCAAAGAAACACTGGAAAGGCGTCTGATCGAGCAGCGTCAGGAATTGATCGAAATTCGGTATTCAGACTATGACCGCTGAACTGTGCGGATGGGTGCTGGCAGTGTATCCAGATGCTGTCGATGGCGCAGTCATCTGGCTGTTGGGTGAGGATGGGGGCCGCTATCGGTTGACCGAACCATTCAAAACGACTTTTTATATTGCCGGGGAGAAGGATCATTTGAGGGGGATCCGCGCGTACTTGAGCCGCCGAAAAACGCCGCCGCAGATGACGTTTACCCAACGGCGCGAATTGTATAAAGGGATGCTGGATGTGCTGGCAATCCAGACCGCAAACCCAATTGCCCAGGAAAAGCTGTTCAGGTGGATGCAGAAAACATACCGCCGGATTCAGTACTACGATGCGAAAATCCCCTTCTCAATCCGGTATGGTGCAGGAAGGGGAATCTTTCCGATGGCAAAGTGCCGGGCGGTGGTGGATGCTCAACAGACCATTCAATCGATCCATGTCCTGGAAGACCGCTGGGAAGTGACCTATGACCTTCCTCCGCTGCGCGCGTTGCATATTGCCCCGGATAACGACCCGCACCATGCCGTGCCAAAGGCACTGCATTTACAGGCGCTTGAAGGGAACAAGGAATGGGAATTCGTTTTGGAGAAACCGGCACGGCTGCTGCGCCAACTGCAAGCGATTTTAAATGACTATGACCCGGATGTCGTGCTGGCGCGCTGGGGCGATTCGTGGCTGTTTCCTTATTTGAATGAGCAGTCAGAAAAATCTGGCTTTGATTTCAATCCCAATCGAGATAAAAGCAAGCAGCCCTATACCATTCAGGCAATGACCTTTGAGAGCTACGGCAGTATTTACCACCGGGCTGCCCAGACGCATTTATTTGGCCGCTGGCATATTGATCCAGAAAACAGCTCAATGGACATGGGCTTTCATTTCAGGCTGGAATCAGCCGTTGAGCTGGCCCGGGTGACCTGCGTTTCCGTGCAGACGGCGGCGCGCAACAGCCCCGGATCAGGCTTTACTGCCATGCAGATCAATGAAGCGATGCACCGGGGTATTTTGGTCCCGCTTCATAAGCGTCAGACGGAGCGCTATAAAACAGCTTTGCAGCTGAATGCGGCAGACTGCGGCGGATTGAACTACCGGCCGATTATCGGCCTGCACCGGGATGTCGCCGAGATCGATTTCTTTTCGATGTATCCTTCGATTATGATGAGCTGGAATATCAGTGGGGAGACCGTTGGGGTGGTTGGGGAAAGGCCTTTCTATGTCCCCGATACAAGGATGCCGATCAATCAAGATGAGCCGGGGCTGGTAGCCTCAGTGCTGCGCCCGCTGCTGTATAAACGTCTGACGGTCAAGCGGGCGCTCCGAAAACTTGAGCGGGATGCCCCACAGCGCGAGAAGCTGCAGTCGATGGCCGATGCGCTAAAATGGTTGGGGTACGTCTCGTTTGGTTACCAGGGCTATAAGAACAACCTGTTTGGCAATATCCAGGCGCACGAAGCCATCACAGCAATCGGGCGGGAAATGCTGGTGACGGCGATGGAAACGGCGCATGAGATGGGCTTTGATGTCCTGGCTGCAAACGTGGATAGCCTGTTCGTTCATAAGGCAGGCTGCCATCGACCGAAAGACTTTTCCCCGCTGATGAAAGAAATCCTTTTCCGCACAGGGCTGATCATTGAATTGGAAGGGGTTTATGAATGGCTGGCTTTCCAGCCTGCCAAGCAGAACCCCTACATTGGTGCGGCCAACCGCTATTTTGGCAAATTCATCGATGGCTCGCTCAAGGTGCGCGGGCTGGCTCAACGCCGCTCGGATACCCCAACCTGGATTGCGGATGCTGAGCGGGAGCTGATGGAATTTCTGGCTGGGGTGGAAGATGTTTCGGATATGGATGCGAGCTTGCAAGATGCGATTGACATTGTGAAGCGCTATTGTGCCGAGTTGGATGCTGGTTGTGTACCGATCAAGGACCTGGTTTGCCAAACGCGCCTGAGCCGGGCACCAGACCAGTACAAAGGGAATTCCACTTCGGCCAAGGCAGCCCGCCAGCTGGCGGCAGCGGGAAAAGAGGTACGAGTCGGACAGCGGGTGAAGTTCATCTATACACATGGGACCAAGACGACTATTTATGCGTGGGATCTGCCGGTGGAACCGGACGAGAGTTTTATCAACAAGAAGCGTTATAAAGAACTGCTGCTGCGTACGGCGCACCAGGTGCTGGCTCCCTTTGGGTTGGCGGAAGATGACCTGGCCTCGTTGGTGCACAGCAGCCTGCGCCAGCTGGAACTATGGCCGGAAGACAATGATTGGGATGCCCTGGAAAGCGAGGATGAATTGTCTCTGGCGGAGGTCTTGTTCATCCCATACCTTCCGACATAAAACTATAACGCTCTCTCCGTACACTCTGCCAGTCAACAACCCCATCACACAAGATTTGGGAAAACTATTTCAAAAATACCGTGTTGTAGCACATACCAATCAACCTGGTTGAAAACTTAGTGATATACTGGTTTTCTTCACTACCACTTGTATGTAAAACCAAACCAAATTCCAATGCCCCGATAAAATAAACTGTATCCGGGGAGAAAGAGCAATTCATTGACAATCACAAATACGTTACTCAGTATGCTAATTGGATACCTGTTGGGCTGTATTCAATCGGCCTATCTGATCGGCAGGATATTTAGGAATCTGGATATCCGCGAGCATGGCTCCGGCAATGCCGGAGCATCCAATACGGTTACCATCCTGGGCGTCAAATACGGCGTAATTGTCGGGCTGATTGACGTACTCAAGGGAATATTCGCGGTCGTGATCGTGAAATGGCTCTATCCTGAGAGCCCCAGCCTGGCATACCTTTCCGGCTTGATGGCGATTATCGGGCACATGTTCCCCTTTTATCTGGGTTTCAAGGGCGGGAAAGGGGTTGCCGCGCTCGTTGGCATGATGATTGGGGTAGACTGGAAGCTGGGTCTGCTGTTCGCCCTATTGGTAATCGTACCAGCCGCGATCACAGATTATATCGTGGCCGGGTCGTTCACGTCCTTTGTTGCTCTGCCAATCGTATCGTTCCTGCGCGGCTATTCAATCCCGATACTGATTCTCAGCCTGGCGTTGACCGGCGCGTGTTTTTATCTCCACCGCGGCAATATTAAGCGCATCGCGGCAAAAGAAGAACTAAAGATCAGCGCGGTGCTTTTCAAGAAAAAATAAGTCTGACAGTTAGTTTCCACGTAAAATCTAAAACAGCCGCCCGGCGGGCGGCTGTTTGCATATTAAGTTGGAAATAAATAGTAAACTATTGAAGACCTTCAGTCTTCATCGTCATCGTATTCGTCGTCGTAGTCATCATCATCGTAGTCATCGTAATCGTAGTCCGCATCTTCATCACTATCATCCAGCGGCCAATCCAACTCCAACGGTTTTATGCTAACGACTTCCAATTCAGCGTCACAGGCGTCACAAAACACAATATCGCCTTCTTTAGCATTTGACGCGACACTCACTTTAGCCCCACACATCGGGCAATTCACGTTTGGCATGTCTTTCTCCTTAATTATGTTGCCATTACGAGTTTGTCGAGAGAAATCTTAGAAATTTCATTCGACTTCCGCGGAGTATACCGATTTCATGTCCAAATTCTGTCGCAATGTTGTATTAAATCGGTACGATTTTGGAGAAAATGTATTAAATTTTTTATACCACTGGGGAAGTAACGATTATTCGCCGTCCAGGTAAGGGTTGAAACGATAGCCAATGCCCGGCTCGGTGACGACAAAGGTTGGGGTGGATGGGTCCGGCTCCATCTTGGCGCGCAGCCGCTGCACCAGCCCGCGCACCAGCCCCCGGTTGCCCTCCCCGCTGAACCCCCAGACATACTCGACCAGCGTTTCGGTCGGGATCACCCGCCCGGCGTGGGTCATCAAGGTGAACAACAAGCGAAATTCCAGCTGGGTCAGCCGGATGGACTCCCCCTCATTCACCTGAATGGTGCGCGTGGAGGGATCAATCATCACGCCGGATTGGGACAGAATAGGCAGGCTGAAAAAGGGCATCCCGGCCGAACGGCGCATCAATGCCCGAATCTGGGCGATCAGGGTGCGGGTGCTGTAGGGACGCGTCACCAGAAAATCCGCCCCGGCCTCTAGCAGCCGAACCTGGGTTTCCTCATCCAGCTCATCAGTAATCACAATCAAGGGAACCGTCGCCTGGAGGCGCAAAGACTCAATCAGCTTTAGCTCCACCGGCTTGCCGCCCCCAAAAGTGAGGACGACCAACTCACCGGGTTTATCCGGCCAATTTTCGATCACTTTCTTCATTTCCGGCAAGGCATGCGGCGCAAAACCCGCCCGCTGCAGCACCAACTGGAGCACAGCGGCTTCATCTAAATGATACGCACATAAGATCGCTCTCATCGTTTCAAATCCCTGCGCTAACCCGCGGCGGTGACGTTCTGAACACTCTGCAGGATTTCAGCCGCTGACTGCAGCGTTCCTTCACTGACCTCCCCCAACATCTGTGCCAGTTCCAAAATGCGGTCTTCGTCTTATATCGAGCTGACGACCGTGATCGTGCGGCTGTCTTTGATCTCTTTCTCCACTTTGAAGTGCCGCCCGCCAAACCCGGCCAGCTGCGCCAGGTGAGTGATGCACAAGACCTGGTGCTCCTGGCCCAACTGCCACAGCTTATGCCCGACCACCGCGCCAACCCGCCCACCAATACCCTGGTCGATCTCGTCGAAGATCAGGGTTGGGGTATGGTCGGCTTTGGCCAGCACATTCTTCAAGGCCAGCATCAGTCGGGAAGTCTCACCACCGGAGGCCACTTTGACCAGCGGCTTCAACCCCTCGCCCACATTGGGAGCTACCATGAATTCAACCTGTTCGTAGCCGGTATTGTCAACACTGACCCGCTCACCGCTGGGCAAGGCAACCCCTTTTTCATCCGGCACCGTCTTGAAATCCACCGAAAAACGAGCCTGGTCCATGCGCAGGTCTTTCAGTTCTCGTTCAATCTGGGCGCTCATCTCTTCTGCAGCGGCGTGGCGTTTTTTAGAGACCACCAGCGCTTTTTCCGCCAGGGTGACCAGCAAAGTCTGTTCCTGGGTTGCCAGGGCTTGCATGCGTTCTTCAGCATGGGTGATGTCATCCAGCTCTTGCTGAGCCTGCGCGCCAAAGGAAATGATCTCCGCAATCGAATCGCCGTACTTGCGCTTGAGGATGAAAATATCGTTCAGACGCTCTTCCACCTCTTCCAGGCGGGCCGGGTCGAACTCGACTTCCTGCAAATAATGGTTGAGCTCACGAGCCAGCTCAACCGAGCCATCGAACAATTCCTGAACGCGGGCCAGCAGGTTGGCGCTTTCCTCGTCCACGTTGGCAAGCTCTTCCAAAGCCTGCACCGCAATCCCCAGACGGTCAGAGGCCGAAGCCGAATCCAGTTCGCCTTCGTCCAGGGCAATCATGGCAATTGAGGCCTGTTTAGCCAGGCTTTCGGCATTTGCCAGGCGTACCCGCTCGCTTTTGAGTTTCTCTTCCTCGCCATCCTCCAGCCCAGCCTGTGTGATCTCTTCCACCTGGAAGGTCAGCATCTCCGCCTTGCGGGCGGCTTCTTTTTCAGCCTTGCGCAGTTCGGCCAGCTCACGGCGTACCTTCTGGAGCTGGCGGTAGGTATCCTTATAGTCTTTCAGCTCAACGTCCACCT
>Ga0102946_1000493_pt1 | contig 13717 bp, 14 predicted proteins | sample SalPon2A_A_D1_MG_FD_78209 | JGI IMG/M metagenome (GOLD analysis project Ga0102946, IMG submission 78209) | Soil microbial communities from South San Francisco under conditions of wetland restoration - Salt Pond MetaG R2A_A_D1_MG | ecosystem: Environmental > Terrestrial > Soil > Wetlands | place... | reverse complement strand
GCAGATAGATGGCGCGCGCACCGTGCAGCATCATGTTTCGATCCTTTTGCCGGTCAGTTGCAGGAAAACATCTTCCAGAGTGATCTCGCGTATTCTTACTGAGGTGTCCAGCTGTTCCAGGCGCTGCATCGCTTGCGCCCGCTCTTCGAAAAATTCGCTTTGAATCTCCTCCTCAGCGTAGATGTCGAGCACGAAATTACCTGCCGATCTCTTTAACTGTTCAGGTGTGCCGCAAGCGATAATTCTGGCCTGATCGATAATCAAGACCCGGTCTGCCAAGGCATCAGCCTCTTCGATATAGTGAGTGGTGAGAAAAACGGTGCAGTTCTGTTCCAGGTTGATGCGGCGTAAAAAAGCCCACATCTTACGGCGACTGTGCGGGTCGAGGCCGACGGTCGGTTCATCAAGGAATAGAATCTCCGGTTGATGAAGCAGGGCGCGGGCAATGACCAGTTTACGCTTCATTCCCCCCGAGAGCTTTCCGGCCGGGATGTCCCGTTTCGTGGACAGATCGGCGAACTCCAGGCAGATATCGATCCGATGCTGCAATTCCTTGCCGCTCATGCCGAACAGTCGGCCGTGAATCAGCAGGTTTTCGGCGGCGGTTAACTCGCGGTCGAGGTTGTTGTGTTGCGGGACTACGCCAATCAGGCGTTTGACAGACAGGTGTTTCGAATCGAAAAGTTCACCATGATAGCGCACCTCACCAGCATCAGGCTTGAGCAAACCGGTCAGCATGTTGATAGTCGTGGTTTTGCCAGCGCCGTTCGGACCAAGAAAGGCGAACAGCTCACCACGACCGACACGGAATTCAATACCGTCGACCGCTGTGGTGTTGCCAAAGGTACGGGTCAATCCAGCGACTTCAATCTCGCAGGGCCGACCATTACAGCCGAGCGTCTCAGCGCAATTCAAGCCCGGCCTCCGCAGCTGCATCATGTAAATGGCTGATGAATAGAGCACGGACAGCAGCATTGTCTCCCAATCCCTGCATGATCGGCCGGACGCCAAAACCTAGCGCTTTTAATTGAGACGACCACGAATCAGCCCCATTGCCAGCCATGTCCTTCGATGCGTGATCACCGGCTACCACCATCAGTGGTTTGAGCAGAACGTTTTTTCTTCCCGACTTCTGAAGCTTTTCCAGGGTCTCAGAAAAGTCCGGATGACCTTCAACCAAGCCAACGATTGTTGTAAGCTGCGGATAGCGTTGATTCATTAATCGTTCGAATTCGTAGTAGAGTCCAGTGGAAAGGTGCTCGTTGCCATGCCCCATATAGAGCAGCACAGCTTGTTGCTGCTCAGCAAGTTTCACGTCCTCAGCGACTGCTTCAGTCAGCTGCTGGAGATCGTGTTCATAAGGATGCTTATCGCCCCAACTCCCCATCAATGGTCGGCCGAGGGCCAGCCGTTCAAATGGTTTCCAACGCTCCTTGACAGTGTCGATCGCCATCAATCCCTCAAGGTAGGCTTGAACGTCGAGATATTCTTCGCCGTGAGTCAGCAAGGTCGGCTGGACGACTATACTTCTATAGCCCTGATCCTGAAAATCAGCCAGAGTGCCAAGGACATTTTTGATCCGGTAAAAATATTCCGGTACCTCCGGATGCTTTTGACGGTACTCTTTGTTGTCAGCCCGGCCATGCCATTTTTTGCGGATGATATTCGAGGTGAACGCCATCTGGACTGGTGTCTCAGGGTATTTCGCTTCGATATCGCGCACGATTGCCAACAGTGAATCGACAGCGGAGGGATAACTGGTGCCGAAGGCAGCGATGACGATAGCTGATTTCTCTGGTTTTGCGTCCATGGCGAAACCTCCTCCGCAGAGCAGTAGACTGACGAATATGGATAATAGCAGTTGTGTCAGGATGCAGTGCTTCACTTTTTTCTTCCTCCTTGCGGCGCATATTGGCCCCCGGAAACAGTATCGGGGGGGGGCGTCCCATCCTTTAGACCTGATTTCCACAGTTGAAACATGCGGCAGCGGATATAGCATCGAAGAGTTAAGTCCCCGTTGCAGTGGTGGGCCCGTTGGAGGTTTACTTCACTTTTCTTACGCCTGGTACCTGAAGAAGAAAGAAGCCCGCACAACTGGCCTGTCGTGCGGGCTTCATCCGTTTTTAGAAGCGTTCTGCGGTCCAGTATCCCTAAATCCCGGGGAGTTACGACTGGATGGTTCGAGACGGCAGGTCTTCTGGCTTGCGAATCGTCCTTGGAGCCGCCTTCCCGGCCATGAAACCAGTGGCAATTTGGCTCTTCGTCATCGCTTACAGCGGCGGGTCCACGGAGGACTTTCACCTCTCTTCCCTTGGCCGACGAACATTATTTATTCAGTATCGAACTTATACGGCAGTCAGTCGGACCCTGTCAAGGGAGCCTCCTGTTGCCCGCTCGTGCCTTCTGGCTGAAAATCGGGTGCTTTATAAGCGGTCAGATTGATCTGAATGCGCCGGTTTTTTGCTCGTCCTTCACTGGTGGCGTTGTCGGCGACGGGGCGATACTCGCTGAAGCCGGTTGCCGACAGGCGGTCGCCCGATATGCCGACCACATCCTGCAGGTAGTGAACAATGCTGGTGGCACGGGCTGTGGAGAGTTCCCAGTTGGTCGGGTATTGCTCTTTCAGACGAGAGCTGATCTGGACATTGTCGGTATGTCCTTCAATACTTAAGGCCCGGTCCGGTGATTTGTTGATCACATCCCCCAGATTACTCAGCAACTTCTTCCCTTCTGCGCTGACATCGGTCTGGCCCGAATCGAAGAGGATCTGACTCAGCAGGTTGACGGAGAGTTTCCCTTCCAGGTTTGTGATGGTAATTTCACCACGCTCGATCTCGTTTTCAAGAGCTCCGACCAGTTGATCATATGTGTTCTTCAGTTTTGCCAGGCGTGCTTCCCGAGCAATTTTCTCACGTTCCAACTGCTGCTCCAGTTTCAGCTTTTCCTGTTGCAGTTGTTCGATAGAAAGCAGAAGCTGTTCGTTTGCTTGCTGCAGTTGGGCGGATTGTTCCTCCATTTCCGCTTGCTGATGAGAGAACGTCTGGCTTTTTCGGGTCTGATCAGCACGAGTATTGATCAGAGTCCGCTGTAGATCAGAATTCTGGTTGAGAGCGTCAATCAGCCTCTGGTTGAGGTTGGACAGCTGCATTTCCAGTTCTGATATATCGGTGCTGAGGTCACTCTTTTCAGTTCGCAACTGAGCAACATCACGGCTGAGAAGGTCAGCTTCATTGACTTTCTGTTGGTAGGTATTTTTACTGACACAGCCGCCCACTAACAACAAGAACGAAAGTATAATAAGTAGTGGGTTCATTTGATGGGACATGAAAGACTCCTGAAGTTGAATGCTATATATTGATTGCACTCATATTTAACACAAGCCATCGAAATGTAAAGGGGATTTATCCCCGTGGGCGGGGGGTTTCCGGTTGCAGGTGGTCGACCTCTGTGCTATACAGTAAAAAATTTTAACTGGGTAAAACCTCGTTTTCCGGGGTGAAGAATTGACACACACTGGAGTCAGGGCATGTTTGAAATAGAGCGAATTGTTCGCACCGCATTAGAAGAAGATATCGGGCTGGGTGACATCACCACCGAGGTGACAATCGCCCCCGGAACCTCAGCACGCGCCGAGCTGGTGGCAAAAGAAGATTTTTATCTCGCCGGAATCGATGTTGCGGCCAAGGTGTTTTCTGTTCTTGATCCCGATGTGGCATTTGAAAAATTACTTATGGATGGACAGCAGATTCAGCGTGGTGATGTTCTGGCCTGGATCAAGGGCTCGGCCTCCCTCCTGCTGCAGGGGGAACGGGTCGCTCTGAACCTTTTGCAAAGAATGAGCGGTATCGCAACTATCACTGCTGCGTTCGTCAAGGAGGTTGAAGGGACCAATGCCGTGATCGTCGATACCCGAAAAACAGTTCCGGGGCTGCGGGCGATCGATAAGTATTCCGTACGGATGGGGGGTGGACGAAATCACCGCATCGGTCTGTTCGATGGGGTATTGATTAAAGAAAATCATATCGCCGCCGCAGGGGGGGTCGAGGTTGCGATCAGCCGGGCGCGGCAAAAGCTACCCCATACTCTCAAAATTGAGATCGAAACCCGTAATATACAAGAAGTTGAGCAGGCGCTGCAAGCCGGAGCTGATATCATCATGCTTGACAATATGGGTCTGGATGAAATGACTGAAGCAGTTCTCTTTATCGACAAGCGGGCTCTGGTCGAGGCCTCCGGTGGAGTGAGCCTGGAAACGGTGCGCGGAATCGCCGAGACCGGCGTCGATATTATCTCCGTCGGCAGCCTGACCCATTCGGTCAGGGGTGCAGATATCTCTATGCTGTTCGATTCGTAACAAGTCTTCCCCTTTGCAGGGAGTTATTTTGAGCTCACGTGATCAGATTCTCAGCCTGTTCCGCAGTAAGGAGGGAGAATATCTCTCCGGGCAGGAAGTCAGCCAGACACTGAATATCTCGCGGGCCGCAGTGTGGAAACAAGTTGAGCAGTTGCGTGAACTTGGCTTCGAAATTGAAGCGCGACGTTCACAGGGATATCGACTGATTAATGGTCCTGATCTGCTCCTGGCCTCCGATATCGAGAAGGACCTGGGTTGCAGGCTCGACTGGGCTGTTCATTGTCTGGAGAATACCGGCTCAACCAATCAGGATTTGCGACACATGGCTGAGCAGGGTGCTGCGGAAGGGACCGTTCTCGTGGCTGACCGGCAAAGTGCTGGCCGAGGTCGTCTTGGGCGGCGCTGGGAATCTCCCGCTGGAGTTAATCTTTACTGTTCCCTTCTGTTACGCCCGCAGATTCCTCCTCAGCAGGTTCCTCAACTCACATTTTTGACCGCTGTGGCAGCGGCCGAAGCTTTGATCGAATTATATCAACTTCCAGTTCGTGTCAAATGGCCCAACGACCTTCTGGTCGAGGGGAAGAAGATCGCCGGAATGTTGAATGAGATGAGTGCCGAGTCCGAGCAGGTCCATTTTGTTCTGCTCGGCCTTGGCATTAATCTGAACATGACGGCAGAGCAGTTCCCGGCGGACCTGCGTTACCCTGCTACCTCGGTTATGCTGGAGCGTGGTGCGACAGTAGAACGTCTCGATTTTGTTCGATTCCTGCTGCAGCGGGTCGACGATCTTTATCGTATCTATCTGGAAGAAGGGTTCTGGGCGATTCGCCGGCGTTGGGAAGGTTTCTCCGACCTGCTCGATCGTGACGTGCAGGTCGATCAGAACCCGGGAATAAGGAAGGGGCGGGTGGTTGGCCTCGATGACGATGGCGCTCTCCGTTTACAGTTGGAAGATGGACAGATTGAGCGTATTCTTGCCGGGGATGTGAGAGTTTTGTAAAAAAAGTTGTCAGACTTCAGGATTCGGGTTTCGGGCCAGGTGTGCTCTGACCTGAAACCTGATCTCTGAAAGTAATAAAGTGGAGTGTATTTTTAATGCTTTTGGTGATCGATGTTGGAAACAGCAATACTGTCCTGGGGCTTTACCGGGATGGGGTTCTGGAACGCAACTGGCGGGTTGCTACAGACAAATATCGGACCGTGGATGAATATGCCATGCTCCTTCACAATCTTTTCCGTCTGGCGGGAATTGCTTTTGTTGACCTGTCAGATGTCATGATTTCTTGCGTCGTCCCGCCGATGTTGAATACTCTGGAAGGGCTCTGTAAACAGTATTGTAACCTGACCCCTTATGTGGTCGGTCCTGGGATCAAGACGGGGATGCCGATCCAGTATGATAATCCCAGGGAGGTCGGTGCTGACCGGATTGTAAATGCGGTGGCGGCCTACGATAAATGCAAGTGTGGACTGATTGTGGTCGATTTTGGCACGGCAACGACCTTTGATGTTATCTCGGTTGATGGAGAATATCAGGGCGGAGCGATTGCGCCAGGGATCGGAATATCTTCAGAGGCACTCTTCGAGCGAGCCAGCAAACTGCCACGCGTCGAGTTTTCTCGCCCCGCTCAAATTGTTGCCAAGAACACGGTCAACAGTATGCAGGCTGGAATCTTTTTCGGTTATGTAGGGCTTGTTGAGGGGATCGTCAGTCGGATGAAACAGGAACTGACGATTGAACCAACCGTTATTGCGACCGGTGGGCTTGCTCCTCCGATAGCCGAGGCGACAGATTCGATCGATCTGATCGAACCTTACCTGACACTGGAAGGTTTATATCTTTTATACTGTCGGAATCGGAATTCCCCGGTGTTATCTCAAAAGACAGACTGACGGTTTTCTGAGCTTTTCGCCAGATTGTTTGCGACGCGCCAGGCGTCGACCGATTGGAGCATATTTTTATACAGTTAACTCCAGCAGGTTCCCTTTTACTTAAAATAGAAAAGGAGCGATCATGAGCAAGTACGATACATCGATGTTGAGAAACCTTGGAATTGTGGCACATAACAGTGCCGGGAAAACCTCCCTGGTCGAGGCTATCCTGTTTAATACCGGGATGACCGCTCAACTGGGAAAGGTTGACAACGGCACGTCCTCAATGGATTTTGAGGAAGAAGAGATAAAACGCGGCATTACGCTTAGTGCCAGTCTGAATCATTGCACCTGGAACAAACATAGCCTGCACATCGTCGATACCCCCGGCGTCAGCAATTTTCTGCATGACACCCGGCGTTGCCTGCGCGTTCTGGGCGGGGCGGTAGTGATCGTTTCGGCCATTTCTGGCACCAAATCACAGACCAAGCAGATTTGGGGCTGGTGTGATGACTTCGAAGTTCCCCGGATCGCTTTTGTTAATAAAATGGACAAGGAACGTGCCGATTTTCTCAAAGCAGTTGATGATATGGAAAAATCTCTCGGCGCGAGGGCGGTCATCGTCACCATGCCGATTGGTGCCGCAGAGGAATTCAAGGGGACCATCGATCTGCTGACCATGAAGGCCCGAATCTACAAGTTCGACGAAAAAGGGACTTACGACGAGGTTGAGATTCCTGCAGAGCTTATGGCTGAAGCTGAATCCCTGCGTGAGCAGATGGTGGAAGCGATCGCCGAGTCAGATGACGAGTTGATGGAGAAATATCTTGAAGGTGAAGAATTGAGCCAGGAAGAGTTGCTCAATGGCCTTCGTGAGGGGACTTTGACCAAAGTCTTTACTCCGGTCTTCTGTGGTAGTGCTCTGACCAATGTCGGGATTCGTCAATTGCTTGATTACATTGTGGCATGTTTGCCTTCGCCTGTTGACAAGGGGGTGCAAGAGGGTGTTGATGCCAATGATGAGCCTGTGGAAAGGGCGCCGAAAGAGGATGATCCTTTTTCGGCCATGGTGTTCAAAACTATCAATGACCCTTATGCCGGGAAATTGTCCTTGTTCCGGATTTATTCTGGAACTTTGACCCCCGATATGACCGTCTACAACCCGAACAAGAGAGAAAAAGAGCGCATTGGCAGCATCCTTGAACTGGAAGGCAGGAAGCAGGTTGCCATCGACACGGCTGTAGCCGGTGATATCGTTGCTGTTCCCAAACTCAAATATACCGCGACAGGTGATACTCTGTGCGATCTGAAGCAGCAGATTATGTATGAACCGATCCTTCCGCTCAAACCGATCATCTCCTTTGCACTTGAGCCCAAAAAGAAGGGTGATGAGGATAAAATCTACACCGGATTGCAGCGGTTGATGGAAGAAGATCCTGCCCTCAGAATCACCCGCGATGACGATACCCACGAGATGGTTCTGTCCGGAATGGGACAAGTCCACCTGGAGGTTGCCGTTGAACGCCTGGCGCGTAAGTATGGGGCTGAAGTCGAACTTAAAGAACCGAAAGTTCCGTATCGTGAGGCCATTCGAGGCAGCGCCCAGGTCCAGGGGAAATACAAAAAACAGTCGGGTGGCCGTGGCCAGTTTGGCGATGTCTGGATTGAAGTCAAACCCTTACCTCGCGGCAGCGGCTACGAATTCATTGATAAAGTAGTTGGCGGAGTTGTTCCGCGCAATTATATCCCCGCAGTAGATAAAGGGATTCAGGAGGCTATGAAGCAGGGACCTCTGACCAAAAATCAGGTCGTCGACGTTCAGATTACGCTCTATGACGGATCTTATCACTCCGTTGACTCTTCAGAGATGGCATTTAAAGTCGCGGGTTCCATGGCCTTCAAAAAGGCGATGGAGCAGTGTCAGCCGATCCTGCTCGAGCCGGTCATGTCGATGGAAGTGACCGTTCCAGACGATTGCATGGGAGACGTTATCGGCGACCTGAACTCACGAAGAGGCAAGGTCGTTGGTGTTGAGCCACAGGCTAACAGCCAGCTGATCAAAGCAGAAGTTCCCATGTCCGAGGTTTTGCGCTATGCTCCGGAGTTACGTTCCTTGACCTCGGATCGTGGCATGTTCTCAATGGAGTTCAGCAAGTATGAAGAAGTCCCATCGCATCAGACCTCCAGGATTCTGGCCGAGCAGGGGACTGAATAATTCAATTGAATAACCAGAGGTGTCTCATCCCCTCCGGGTGAGGCGCCTCGATTTTATTCAGTTTGTCTGGCCTAGCGGGCCGTGATTTACAAGGAGGAATCTATGAGTAAGCGGGATGACCTGTTTGATGTTGATCCCCCGGGAGAGGAAAGTTCAGCCGAAGGGCAAGATGAGGATTTTTTCTTCGAGGCGAATGAGGAGGATTCTAAAAAGGCCGAACCGCAGCACTCAGCAAATGTGGATGATGAATCCGTTGATTATCAGGAGGTTCCGGTAAAGGTCGAGAGTGGTTCACGCCAACGGATTCTTCTGCTGCTACTGCTGGTGGTTCTGTCGCTTGGAGCGGCTTATTTTTATCTGGGAGATATGCTCTTTGCGCCGGAGCCGGTTGCACCGCCGAAAGTTGTTCAATCCAAGCCGCAAAAATTGAAAATTCCCGAGCGTAAACCGGTACAGTCTGAGAAGCAGGCCGTAGAAGATGTCGTTATGCCAACAGAGAAAGTCGTTGGTACACCGGTTAAGAAACAGCCAGAAGCTGCAGTCGTTGCCGCAGCGGCCGAGTCGGAACCTGTCGTAGCTGCTGATGAGCCGGCAGCGGAACAACCTGCCAAGGACGCTCCGAAGCGGGAAGCAACCTCTGATGTCGCTGAGAAGAAACCGGAGCCCGAAGCTGAGGTCGCAGCAGTAAACAGCGAAGAAAAATTCGAAAAAATAGCGACTTCGCCCATGCCAAAGGGCCCATATGTTTTACAGATAGGTGCATACGTTCTGGAGTCGAACCTGGTACGGACTCTGGATTTGGTCAAGAGTCTCGGCTATGAGCCGATTGTCCTGGACGGCAAAAAGAATGTTTCCATGACTCGCCTGCGTGTTGGTGCCTATCCAGAGAAAGTTGCTCGTCAAAAACTGATCGAACTGCAAAAGCTCGCCCCTTCGGCGTTTTTGCTTCTGGAAGGTGATCAGATGGCACTCTACGCCGGATCCTATTATGGTCTGGATCGGGCTCGGAGCGATTCTGATCTGCTTTACCAGCACGATATCCATCTTGATGAAGAGACTGTCGAGGTTGCTGTCCCGATCCAGACGGTTCAATTCGGGGCTTTTTCTAACGCCCGTGAAGCTGAGGTTATTGCAGAGAAAGCGAGAAAAAAAGGGCTTGATACTCTGGTGATCAAGAAAAACTAGACGGTCTTTATCGAACAAAAATTATGCGCTGTGGAGAAAAGATTGTCCGAAGAGAACACCCGCAAGAGTAGACAGGTCAGAATTCCGGTCGAAGTAAAAAAAATAATGCAGCAATGGAACGGCCGCGAGGCAAAACTCGCGGCCGCTCGCGGTTCTTTACCGATCTCCGGTCCGCACTTGGTGACGGTTCTGTTTATCTTCTGTCACGGCTCGGACGAGGAACTGAGGAAAGAGGCACTGAAAACTCTCAGAGATCTTTCTCCGGGGATTCTGGTATCTGCAATAACTCAGGACGACGTTATTCCGGAGATTCTGGAACTGGTCGCACGAATCCGTTATCATGACCCGGAGGTCATGGGGCCACTCCTGACCAGCCGGTTGGCCTCTCTTGGAACTCTTCTGTTTCTCGCCGAAAAGGCATCTGGAAAAGTCCTGGATATCCTTGCCAACAACGATCAGGCAATGCTCAAGTCACCAGCGTTGAAAACCCTGATTATCAAAAATCCGCATGCTGATCAGGCTTTGAAACTTAGCCTGGGATGGAAACCGGTGCAACCGGAAGTTGTAGCTGCTCATGATGAGAAATGTTCCGCCCCGGTTACGGAAGCTGCGCCTGTCGATGATTTCGCTGATGATGACGTTGACATGGAAGATTCTTTCGACGAGGAAGATGAAGAAGAGCTGACAAAATATCAGCAATTGCTCGATATGAAGGTCTCAGAGAAGATCAAGATGGCGATGACGGGTGACAAGGAGTGGCGGACTTTGTTGCTGCGCGAGTCGAACAAATTGGTGACCTCAGCTGTATTGAAAAATGCTCGAATTTCTGATGGGGAGGTCGTTATGGTTGCCAAAAACCGGGCAGCCAGTGATGATATGATCCGGATTATTCTGTTGAACAAGGAATGGGTCAAACTTTACGAGATCAAGAAGGCGTTGTCCGTCCACCCGCGGACCCCACTGCAAAAGGCGCTGCGTTTTCTCGGCTTTATGACAGAAAAGGATCTTAAGGAGATCGGGCGCAGCAAACAGATTCCACAGGCCGTTGCCGTTGCAGCAAGAAGGCTGTATTTAGCAAAAACAAAGGATAAATAAAAGATGTCCATGTCTGCACAATACCGGATCGGCATACTCACCCTGTCGGACAAGGGATCGCGCGGTGAGCGTGAAGACGAAAGTGGACAGGTTGCTGCAGACATGGTACGCCACCTGGGAGAGATAGTCTGTTCTCAGATTCTGCCAGATGATCAGGCCGCTATCACAGCCTTGCTCAAGGATTGGGCCGACCGGGAACATCTCGCCCTGATTCTGACCACCGGAGGGACCGGGCTGACCCCCCGTGATTCGACCCCCCAGGCGACTGAGCCGATCCTTGATTATCAAATCCCCGGAATGGCTGAAGCGATGCGTGCCGCCAGTCTGAAAATAACGCATCATGCCATGCTCTCGCGTGCTCTGGCCGGGGTCCGTGGAGCGACACTGATCGTCAATCTCCCCGGGAGCCCACGTGGGGTGCGGGAGAATCTGGAGGTCATCCTTCCTGCTTTACCCCATGCCCTAGCCAAACTCCAGGGAGATTCCTCGGACTGCGCAACCTGAAGACCCCTCTGCCCGAAGAGATTTGCTATACTTCCAATATAGAGCGTGTTTTCTCTTCTGTTTCTCGCTCAACTTAAGATCGTGGTGGTCTATGGAGTTTTTTGATCAACCCCAGTACAGCTATGAACTATCGATCCTGTATCGCTTGCTGCTGGCGGTTCTTCTTGGTGGGCTGGTTGGTATGGAGCGGGAGATTCATGGCCGTCCCGCAGGGTTCCGGACCCACTTGCTGGTGACTGTTGGTGCATGTTTAATGAGTGTGGTGTCTGAGCACTATTATCTCAAATATGTTTTTCTGGACAGCTCATCGGCGGTGCGCTTTGATCCTTCGCGTGTCGCAGCCCAGATCGTTACCGGTATCGGTTTTCTTGGCGCAGGTGTCATCATCAAAGAAGGGCTTGCCGTTCGAGGATTGACGACCGCCGCTTGCCTCTGGGTTGCTGCAGGCATAGGAATGGCCATCGGTGGCGGTCTCTATCTTGCTGCCATAGTTACAACGCTTATCGCCCTGACAAGTTTGCTGGTGCTGAAGAGACTGGAACGCTTCTTCAAGAAGGATCGTTACCGAACGCTGACAATTCATGCTGAAGCGGGCACATTGGATCTTGAGTCTATGGAACAAGCCCTTGGGGTCCATAGACTACGTATAGCGGATTATGGAATTGAACTGAATCGAGAGCTGAATGAGGTTCGCTATGATCTGGTGATTCGTCATCCCGATGGCGCGTTGAGTGAAGAATTAATAAAAACGTTCTCTGGTTTGGACCAGGTCAGAAGAGTTCGCTTTCGTTAACAGGGGATTGCTATGAATTTGGATAAAATATCTTCTCGCCGACCTTTGGGTGTCGGGGATCATTCAATCAAAATTCTTCTGGTCGATGATGTCGACCTTTTTCTCGAATTGGAAAAGACTTTTTTTCGCCGGGAGAATGTCGTTCTGGTGGTGGCACGTAGCGGCGAAGAAGCCCTGGAGTTAGTCGAAAAAGAGCAGCCGGATTTGATTTTCCTCGACCTGTATATGACGGGTATTAACGGAGATGAAGTCTGTCGGCTCGTCAAGCAGGACGAAAAAAATCGAGAAATTCCCATCATTATGGTTCTTCAACCTGGAAGTGATGCTGATGAGCAGCTCTGCCGGGAGGCGGGTTGTCGTGATATAATTTACAAGCCCGTACGCAAAAGTGATTTTATCTCAGCCGCAGTCAGCAGCCTTTCAATTGCTGAGCGTGCTTTTCCCCGGATCGACGCTAGCCTCATGGTCAGCTTCGGCTTGCAGCCCAAAAAGTTTCTCGAAAACTTTACCGTGAATATCAGTGAGGGCGGTCTTTTTATTGCCACTGGAGCTATTTTGACTGTCGACACCCTTTTGACTCTGGAGTTTCAGATTCCTGAGCAAAAAAAGCGCATCTTTTGCCAGGGGCGGGTCGCCTGGGTGAATCACCCCGACTGGCTTAAAAAGCCTGAATTGCCTGTAGGTATGGGTGTGGAATTTGTCGACGTCAACCCGGAAAATCGAGAATTGTTGCAGCTCTTTATTGAGCAGCAGAAATCCCGATCTTCGGTTCTCTGATTCGCCGACTATACAGTCGGGGATATTGTCGCTGCGATTAAAACAGCCCGGATGTTATTGAACAAAAACATGCCAAAGTGTTTCCGTCCTTGTTTGACCTGCCCGAAGAACTCCCAAGAGCGAAATCCTGAAATTGTATAAGCAGCTCTTCCGTGCGGGACCCTAGAAGCCAAAACTAACGCCGACGCGATAGACCCACGGGCTGTCGTACGGACTGTCGGGGTTATTGTAAGAGAAATTATAGAGAGCAGAAGCATAGAGGGAACTGTTCCCACCAAGCGGCTGAGACACCCCGGCACCCGCAAGGAAACTGGAGAAGTCATCTCTGCTTTTGCTCAGATTAAAACGATAGTACTCATAATTGAGATACTCATATTCTGCCTGCAGAAAAACTGCAGGAATAACGTGGTAACGACCGAACAAGGTGCCCCCATAGTCCTCCGTCTTCAAATCCTGCGCATAGCGCGTATCCTTGCGATAACGGTAAAGTAAGCTGACTCCTGTTGAAAACTGAGGGGTCAGTTTGACTCCAATCATCGGTTGAACATCAAAATATCTGACATCGCCGAAGTTTAAGCCCAAACCACCACCAAGAAACATGTGCGGAAAAGAGTTGCCAGCGCCAGTTGTCGAACTGGCGGTTGAGACACTGGATGTACTCGACCCGGAGGAGGTGGCGGCTGTGCCCCAGACTTTTGACTGAGCAAAAACCGGAACTGCAAAAGTGAGAAACAGAACAACAGCCGGAAGAACATATTTCATAAATACCCCCTTTGGTGGAAACTGATTCATAACTGTTTAGAAAAATAACATAATTTCCTATGGATGAAAGAGTATTTGAACGGATTAGGTATAAAAACAGGTAGGGTGTGAATTGAGTATTTCGCTCAACGGCACGGCACGCGCAATTCTACGTTGATAGTCT
>Ga0102946_1000492_pt1 | contig 13743 bp, 10 predicted proteins | sample SalPon2A_A_D1_MG_FD_78209 | JGI IMG/M metagenome (GOLD analysis project Ga0102946, IMG submission 78209) | Soil microbial communities from South San Francisco under conditions of wetland restoration - Salt Pond MetaG R2A_A_D1_MG | ecosystem: Environmental > Terrestrial > Soil > Wetlands | place... | reverse complement strand
GGCCGGCTCCTGCTCGGGTGCAGCCTCGGCGGCTTCGTCGGCTGCCGGAGCAGCGACGTCAGACTCGGCGGGCGCGTCCTCGCCAGCATCGGCGGACTCGGCGGGGGCAGCCTCGTCGCCACCAGCGTGGGCGGCCTGCTCGGCGGCCTGCTGGCGCTCGAGTTCGATCTCCCACTCGGCCTTGGGCTCGGACACGTCCAGGCCACCACCGGCCGACGATGCAGCCTGCATGGCCTGCACGCGAAGTTCCTCGTCGGGCGAACGCGAAGCCCGCAGCAGCAACCCGTCGGCGCAGGCATCCCCGATGATGCGGGTCAGCAGGGCCGACGACCGGATGGCGTCGTCGTTGCCCGGAATCGGGTACTGCACGACGTCAGGGTCGCAGTTGGTGTCGAGGATCGCGATGACGGGGATCCCGAGGCGGTTGGCCTCCTTGACCGCGATCTCCTCGATCACCGTGTCGACGACGAACATCGCGTCGGGCGTCTTGGTCATCTCGCGGATGCCGCCGAGGTTGGTCTGCAGCTTCTCGTGTTCACGATCGAGCATCAGGACCTCCTTCTTGGGAAGGAGTTCGTGGGTGCCCGACGCCTCCATCGCCTCGAGTTCCTTCAGGCGCCCGATGCGCCCCTTGATGGTCTGGAAGTTGGTGAGCATGCCACCCATCCAGCGCTCGGTCACGTACGGCATGCCGACGCGGTTGGCCTGGTACTCGATGACCTCGTGGGCCTGCTTCTTGGTGCCGACGAACAGCACGGTGCCGCCGTTGGCGACCAGGTCGCGGGTGAAGGTGTAGGCCGACTCGATGTAGCCGACGGTCTGACGAATGTCGATGACGTAGATGCCATTGCGTTCGCCGTAGATGAATCGCTTCATCTTGGGGTTCCAGCGTCGGGTCTGGTGTCCGAAGTGGACGCCGGCCTCGAGCAACTGGCGCATGGTGACGACAGCCATTGGGGTTCCTTTGGTTTCGGTTGGGCCTCCGCCCGCGTCTTCCGTCCGACCCACCCGAGTTGCCAACGCGCGAACGCGTCATGGCAGTGCACGGGCACCGGGGCCGAGCCGTCGGCAGGCGTGTGGAGTGAGGTGGTCGCGTCGTGCGACCGGGTTGTCGTGGGTGCGTCCCACCGAGCCTGTCGGCAGGACGCGAACGAAGGCCCGGTGCGAGACACGGGCCTTCACGTCGTCCAGTGTACGCACTCGCAGGCCGCACGTGGTCGTGCTGGCCGGCCAACGCGCAACCCGGTCGACGGCGAACGGTCCGGCCCGACCGCCTCTGCTGCCCAGAGGGGGCCCACCACGGCCTCGCGGGGCCGTCGGGACCAGCGCCACTAGCATCCAACGGGCCATGGAGGGTCCAGCCGTGCCTGACCGCGACCAGTTCATCTTCGGAGTCGACCTCGACGGGGTCGTGGGCGACCACACCCGCCGCTTCCGGGAGATCTACGCGGACATCGAAGGCATCGACCCGGAGTCGCTGCCGCTGGAACGTGACTGGCAGTTCTCGCAGTGGGGGTTCGGTCCCGACGACTACACCACCTTCCACACCATCGCCGTCAACGACTACGACCTGTTTCGCACCATGCCACTTGTCGAGGGAGCCGCCGACGCACTGTGGCGGCTGTCCGACGCCGGGATCTGGATTCGCATCGTCACCCACCGGCTGTACGTCAACTGGGGGCACGAGAAGGCCGTCGGCGACACGGCCGCGTGGCTGGACAGCAACCGCATCCCGTACCGGGATCTGTGCTTCCTGGGCGCCAAGCCCGAGATCCAGGCCGATGCCTACGTCGACGACGCGCCACACAACATCACCGCCCTGCGTGCCGCTGGCAACGACGTCATCGCGTTCGACCAGCCCTACAACCGGGACATCGACGGATTGCGGGCCACCAACTGGACCGAGGTGGAGACCATCGTCACCGAGCTGGCTGCGGCCAAGCTGGGAGCCATGCCGCAGCAGCTGCCCGGCTTCGACGCCGGCGCCGACCGGCTCCACCGCCGCCAGGGCGAGGCGACGGGGCGTCCCCCCGGCGCCACCTGACACGCGGCCACCGGGTCCTGGAGCCGGTCAGCCCGCCCGGCGGCTGGTCCGGCGCATGTGCGACCTCGCCGCGTGCCTCGATCCGCGACTCAGCCCGCCATCTCCAACAGGCGGTCGGGGTCAACCACCTCGATCCGTCCGCGAGCGGTGGTCACCGCGCCCGCGCGGCGCAGTTCGCCCAGGCTCCTGGCCGTCGATTCGCGCGTGGCGCCCACCCAGTCGGCCAACTCGTGCTGCGTCATCAGGATCGGGTCGCCACGATCGAGCGCGGACAGGCGCGCGGCGACCCGCGAGAGGGTGGACTTGCTGCAGCGCTGGACCAGCCGGTCCTCGGCCCGCCGGACCTCGGTCGAGAGGTGGGCAAGCATGAGGCGTGCGACCGCGGCGTCGTCTGCCACCAGTGCCTGGACGACGGCACTCGGAACGTGGACCATTCGGCAGTCCGTGGCTGCGGTCGCGGTCGTGGCATGCAACCCGCCATCGGCTGCGGAGACGGCACCGAAGGCGTCCCCGGACCCGACCATGCGGACCACCAGTTCCTGGTCGGCCCCCACGGCCACCGTCAACCGGACGATGCCGTTGGTCACGAGTGTCAGGCCGCTCTCGGGCTCGCCCTGCCGGTGCACCACGCGCCCGCTCGGCACGGCCACCTCGGTCCCCCGCCGAGACAGCGCGCCCCAGGCACACGCGTGCGATCGCCGCGGCAACGACGCCGCGCCGGCTTCCCCCAACATGATCCCCCCAAGCGCCGGGCATCCCCCAGCCCGGTCCCCTGAGCATAACCATGCAGGCATCGACACGGGCCGACTTCCACGTGGAAGTCGGCCCGTGTCGATCGCACCTGTCAGGGTGGGGCGTGGCGCCCCCACCCCGCGGGAGTCATCCCTTCGTGCCGTCGTGGATCTGGATGTTGCCACCGGTCAGGTCGTCCCAGACGAAGGCGCCAGTGGCGCAATCAACGTCGAAGCTCAGGATCGAGTCCTCCTGTGGCTCACCATGGTCGACGAAGACGGCATGCACCGTGCACCCTTCCTCCCACGGGTTGTTGCCAACCCTGACGCGCGCCGCCGCAACCATCGCGGCCGTGTCGGCGTCAGCCTCTGGCGGGGCGGGATCGCCACCGAAGTCGTAGAACTGCAATGCGGTGATCTCGGTGGTCTGGATCTTCACGCCGTCCTGCTGGAAGTTGAAGTTCCAGTGGCCGACAAGGGATCCGTCCTCCATGTAGCCGGCGTTGCCACCGAAGTTCAGCAGCGTCGCACGGTTCTTGCCCTTCTCACCGTTGGTGATGTGGCCACCACCGGTGACGAAGTTCTCCGGGACCAGGATGGTCTTGGTCTCGTAGATGATCTCGCCCTCGTCGTCGCGCATCGGCTCACCGTCGATCAGCGCCCAGTCTTGGCACTCGTAGACGCCGCCCGGCGCGTCGGCTGCCACCGAAATCGTCTCGGTGAACACGGCATCCTCACCGTTCTCGACGACGAGGGAGTCCGGTGCGAACGTGGTGTCGATGACTCCGCCTGTGACCGCGTCGCAGTCGCTGTCCATCTCGACCTCGACGTCGATCTCCTCGAGCGCGGCCAGGATGGCGTCGGCAATGTCGGAGCTGTTGCTGGTCGTGGGCGCCACCGCGCCGCCAGTTGCGGCTGCCAGTGCGTCCAGTTCACCACCGGCCCCCGGCGCCTTCAAGCCGATGACCTTGATGTCGGCAGCCTGGAGCGCAGCGGTGGTGTCTGCCGCGGAGGCCCCCGGGTAGGGGAAGGGACCGCCACCGTCATCGGCGTTGTGGAACGCCGCATCGGTGGTCAGGACCGCTACTCGCGTGGCATCGTCGCGATAGTCGCACTGTTGACCCGCATCAACATCACCGGGACTGTCACCATCCGGAGGCACATCATTGCCCTGCCCCGTCGCGACCTGGTAGAGCGCCTCGTACTGGGACTCGGGACCGTCGCCGAGGAAGTCCACGGCCATCCCGTTCACGGCGGCGAGCCACGTGACCTTGTCGCCGGTCAGTTGCTCGTCGAGCCGGTATGCATAGGTTGTCGGCGTTCCCCAGACTTCGAACGGAAAGTCGATGAATGACGCGAGTCCGGCCTGCAGATCTGTGACGCCGCCGGCCACGATGTCGTCCCAGAGCGGACCGGCCAGTGCCTTGATGTTGGGCAGGTCGTCGTCGTAGCTCCCCGACAGGTCGACGATGAGGCACATGTCGAGCTTGGGTGGCAGGTTGGGCGTGTGGACGGTCTTGTCGATGTCGACCGACTGGCCCGGAAAGACCACTTCGTCGACGGATTCAGGTGTCAGTCCGGGATGGTCGCCGTCGGCGCTGGCTGCGGTGCCCATCAGCATCAGCGCTGCGACCGCACCTCCGACGATCAGTCGTTTCGGTGTCCTGTGCATGTGGAGTTCCTTCGTGTCTCCCCCCGGAGACTCCCTCCGGGGCCCCAGGCATCAGCAAGGGTGATGCCAGTCCCCTTGACGGTAGGTTTGGCGATCGGCTCCGTCTGTGACGACTGGTACACAGCCGCGCTCACCGGGTTGGTGGGAGCAATGTCGGGACCAGGCGTCCAACCTGGCCGGTGGGGTCCACGTAGACGCCGTCGATTCGGACCGACACGTGCACGGACCCTGCCACGCCGTCCGGGTCCCCCGGGTGGGCCACGCCGGTGACGGTGCCGAGTCGGGTGGCGACCGTGACTGCCTGCCCGGCATCGACGGCGATCGTGGCCATCGGCCCCACGGTGGTGCGCACACCGCCGGCATGGTCGACGCTGACCCAGGCCGTGCCGGCGACCACACCAGCCCAACCCACGACGCCCGTGCCCATGGCCGTGACCGATTGCCCTGCGCTCGCGGCCAGGTCGACGCCCCGGTGGCCGGGTGCATAGGGACCGGCAGGCCCATCCCAGGGCGCCACGATCCGGCCCGACACCGGCCATGTCAGGACCGGCAGGGACGGCCCACCGCTTGGTCCGACCGTGGACGCGAATGGCACGGCATCCGCATGCGGGACCACCGAGAGCGCAGTGGCCGAACTGCCCTCGATCGGCCGGGCTGCCGCAGGCACCGGGGTCGCCGGCGCCACGACGACCATGCACACCGTCGCCAACCAGGCCACCAACTCGATGACTCGGCTGCCGCCTGCCAACCGAACGTTCATCGGTGCGGGTCCCGACACAGACGCAGGCCGTCGAGGTCGCGCGTGACCTGTCCAGCCACCTGCGCGGCCGTGATCGCGGCCAGCAAGGTGCCCGCGGCAACGTTGGACTGCGCGGCCAGGTCAGCCATGGTCACGGGTCGCGGCCACGCCTCGGCCAACACCGCCGCTGCTGCCTCGGGCAGGCTGGAAGCCACGAGCCCGGACGTGGCAGGCCCGTCCGGCACGGCGCCCCCCGCGACGTCGTCGCGGGCACGGTCGATGCCCTGCGGCAGGGCCGCGAGGAGGTCGTCGGGAGACCCACAGACCCCCGCGCCGTCGCGCAACAGCCGCAGCGGCGCACCGGATCCCGGCGCGCGTACGTCTCCCGGGACCGCCAACACCGTGATGCCATAGTCGGCTGCCCACGTGGCGGTCACCAGCGACCCCGACCGACTGCCCCCCTCGACCACGACGACCACGTCGACGAGCGCCGCGATCAGGCGGTTGCGCGAGCGGACCCGCCAGGGTCGCGGCGGTTCGTGGGGCAACGATTCCGAGACCAGCGCTCCCCCGGCGTCGACCACTCGCTCGAACAACTTGCCGGGACCGGCATGGGGTCGCGGGTAGGCCACGTCGTGACCGCAGCCGAGCACGACTGTCGTGCCACCATCGGTGTCCAGCGCCGCCCCATGGGCCGCCGCATCGATGCCGACCGCCCCGCCACTGACGACGTGCACACCGGCAGCCCCTGCCGCCTCGGCCAACCACGCCGCGATGCCACGGCCATAGGCACTGGCCCTGCGGCTGCCCACGATCGCCACGGCTGGTGTGTCCCGACGCCTGACCGCGCCCCTGATGGCCAGCCACGGCGGCTGCGCCGATGTCGCGACCAACCGCTCGGGCATCGCCGGATCCCCGGCCAGCGCGACCCGGACACAACCCTCGCTCCAGGCCTGTGCCACCCGCTGGCCCGTCGGGCTCGGCAAGACGGCCTGGGTGCCGGCCGCGCGGATGGCACTGCCGGGGTCATCCGTGTGCAGGGCCCGGCGCCAGTCGGTGGCGAACCCGCGTGGGTCCGCGGCGGCCCGCTCGACGATGCCGGCCAGCGCCTGCGGGTCGGTGCCGGCGGCGGCGACGTGCGCCCACGAAGCCCCCCCGGCCCGCGTCGTGGCACCCGGGTCCGCGGCGATCACGAGGGGCCATCCAGGTCGACGCGGTGCGCGACCGCTTCGTCGACATCGGCGGGCTCGACCCGATCGCGACCGTCGACGTCGGCGATGGTGCGCGCAACACGCAGGCACCGATCGAAGGCACGCGCCGACCATCCGAACGCCTCGATCGCGCGGGCCAGGCGACGTTGGGCGGGACGTCCCGTGCTGGCGCGCACCGCGTCCGAGGACACGTCGCGGGTGAGCATTCGCGCCCGGGGGCCGGACGGCTGGGCACCGAACTCGGACCAACGCGACGTGGCAAGTGCCCGTGCGGCGACCACGCGAGCAGCGACCACGTCGGACGATTCGCCGCTGGACGGGCCGACCAGGACGTCCTGGGACACCGGCTCCATGGCCAGGTGCAGGTCGATGCGATCCAGCAGCGGTCCGGACAGGCGACTGCGATGACGGGCAACCTGGTCGGGCCGGCAGGTGCACGGACGCCCGGCTGCTCCCGCCCGACCGCACGGACACGGGTTTGCGGCCGCCACCAGCTGCACGGCGGCCGGATAGGTCACCCGCGACTGCGACCGGACCAGCACGACGCGTCCGGTCTCGAGTGGCTCGCGCAGCGCATCCAGCGTGGCCCGCGGTGTCTCGAGCACCTCGTCGAGGAAGAGCACGCCCCGGTGCGCGCGCGACACCTCGCCGGGCCGTGCAACGCCACTGCCGCCCCCGATCAGGCCGGCGGTCGAGGTCGCATGGTGCGGGTCGCGAAACGGCGGACGCAGGTCCAGGCGCACCCGCTCTCCCATGATCGACCGGATCGCGGCCACCTCCAGGGCTTCCTCGTGTGCCAGCGGCGGCAGGATCGACGGCAGCCGTCGTGCCAGCATCGACTTGCCGCACCCGGGCGGTCCGACCATCAGCATGTGGTGGCCGCCGACGGCCGCCAGCTCGAGACAACGACGGGCAACGTGTTGGCCGCGGACGGCGGCAAGGTCTGGACCATGTGGGGAGTGGCTGACGGCAACCGGGCCCGGACGCGCACCCGACCGGTGGCCGGCTGCCACGGCGACCGCGTCGCGCAGGCTGTCGACACCGACGACGTCGAGGCCCGCCACCAGGGCTGCCTCCGCCAGTGCCTGCGACGCCACCATCAGGCGACCGGCACCGTTGCGCCGGGCCGCGGTGGCCACGGGCAGGGTCCCGGCACTGGGACTGACGCCGCCGTCGAGTCCGACCTCACCCCAGGCGACGATGCCGTCGAGGCGATCCGGCGGGATGTGGCCGGCGGCGCACAGCACGGCCAGGGCGATCGGCAAGTCGAATCCGGAACCGACCTTGCGAATCCCGGCAGGAGCCAGGTTCACGACGACCTTGGCGCCCGGCAGCGAGAACGCCGACTGTTGGCACGCCGAGCGGATCCGGTCGGCGGCTTCCCTGACGGTCGCGTCGGGCAGGCCCACGATGCGGATCTGGGGCAGGCCGCCGGCCACCACCGCCTCGGCCGTGACCATGGCACCGGCGAGTCCGGTCAGCGCCACCGCCCCGACACGTGCCAGCACGCGACTGGACGTGTCGCTGGCCGGACCGGCCGACACCTCGACCGTGAACGAATTCCCGGCGCTCACAGCGCATCCACCACGTGGTGGAGGTGACGTGTGTCGAGCCGGACGCCGACGACGTCGAAGCGAACCTCGCGGTAGGGCAAACGCGCCTGACCCATGAACGCCATCGCCAGCCGGCGAAGTTGCGCGCGCTTGCGACCATCGATGGCGCCCAGTGGCCCACCGAACCCCTCGCCCCGCCGCGTCTTGACCTCGACGAACACGACGATGCCGTTGAGGTGGTCGAGGGCGACGATGTCCAGTTCACCGCGCAGGTCGCCCTGGCTGATCCGCCAGTTGCGGGCCAGGACCTCCATGCCCAGCGACGACACGTGCTCGACGGCCAACTGCTCGCCGTGGGAGCCGGTCGCTGCATGCCCTGCACCCGCAGGCATGGTCACCTGCGCCGGGCATGATGGCGCAGTGGGCAGGGGATCGTCCGGTGTCGTCATGCCTGCCACGCTACGGACGTGCCCGACGGGTCCGGCCCCCGCGCTCGCCGCCTGTGGACAGGGCCAGGAGCGCCCCGGTCGACTACGCCATCCTGCAGTGGCGAGACGACGTCCCACGCGTGACGCCGGGTCAGTCCTGGTCAGGCCGGGTCAGACCGGATCCCGCTCCCTGCCGGTGCGCAGGGGACCCGCCGACACCAGCAGCGCCAGCACCAGCGTCGCCACCAGGCCGTCGACCAACAGCGGCCACAGTGCCCGAGGCTGCTCCGCGATCAGGAACTGCTCGGGATCGACACGCAGCAGTTGGATCTCGGGAGCGATCAGTTCCTGCACCAGTCCGTCACCGGGTTCGGCGAAGGCATCGGGCTGCACGATCGCGACCCATTCGATGCCGAGTTCGGCCAACTCCCGGCCGTCGAGACGGTCGGGCCACGCCGACTCGAGGGTGCGCACGACACCCGGTGTCGGACCGTTCGTGGTCGGCACCGGAGCCGCCTCGACATCGTCGGGGGTTGCAGGTCCGATCACCACGGTTGGCTCCGAGGGCCCCAACGTGGCCGTCGGTGCGGACGAGGGCTGGACGGGATCGGCTGCCACGGGCGGGTCGTCGTCGACCACGACGATCGTGCCATTGCGAACCACCTGCCAGCGGGAGTCCACGAACACGTCCGTGGCAACCAGCTCCTGCAGCGGCGACCTCGCCTCGACCGGGGCCATGTCGAAGTCCTGGTGTCGAGTGCCCGGCACCTGCAGCACGGTGCCCCCATCGGGGTCGTCGTTGATCATCCGGGCCGCGAGCAGCCACGACGCCGGCACCTCGCCCGTTTCGGGCAACGGGTCGGTCCCTCGGGCGTCGGGCATGAGCGCCACCACCAGGATGATGCCGGCCAGGGCGACGCCGTACCCGGTCAGCCCGCGAACCCCCGGCGCCGCGTCCTTGAGCACACCATCGCCCAGCCAGACCACGACGCGCCAGGTCAGGTGCCCAAGGCCGACAGCCAGCATGAGGACCCAGGGCGCCAACAGGTTCGTGGAGTCCCGGACCGCGACCAGCCACGGCGCCACCGACGCCAGTCCGCCCACGATCGACTGGCCGGCCACGCTGGCCATGAACAGCACACCGACCACGCCGACGATCGCGGCCAGCGCAAGGCCGCTGCGAGTCCGCCAGTCGTGCAACAACCGCGGTGAGTCGCGCCAGCGACCCGCACCGTAGATGGAGACCACTGCAACGACGATCGCGACCAGGGCCACCAGCCAGGAGCCACGCGACGATGGTGCGACCGCCGCGTTCCAGTACCCGCCGCTGGTGAGCACGCTCGTGACCACCCCCGATGGGAGGTCGGCCGTGGCCGCCATGGCCTCGAAGCCGGCCGGATCAGCGGCGAATCGACCGGCCGCGATCAGCGCGGGGATGGCCGTGGCGGCCAGCACCAGCAGGGCCGGCACGGCGGCCCGCAGTCGGCGCGCGACGATGGCCACGACCAGCAACGTGGGCAACACGACGAGCCAGCCGGGACCACCCGCGATGCCGGCGAAGGCGGTGGCCCGCGCGAGCCGCCACCGATGGTCCGCGCGCAGGTGGATGACCACCCACGGCAGCGCGGCGAAGGCCACCACCGTCAGCCAGTCACCCTGGTCCAGCCGTGACCACACGAACGGATTCCAGGTCACGGCGACAGCCGCGACCGCCGCCGCCACGCGCGACCCGTTCGTGCCTGCCAATCGGCCTGCCCCGGCCCCCAGCGCGATGAAGGATCCGACCAACATCACGCGGACGAGCAGGTCCATGCCCACCACCTGCCCGACCAGGAGCGCCATCGACTGGCCGAGCAGGTCCCATGACGGACCCGCGCCCCTGGCCAGGGCCTCGACGTTGATGACGGGGTCCGAAATGGCGGCGAGGTCCCGCACGAGGATCTCGCCCGACCACAACCACGGTCGCAGGATCACCAGTCCGGACAGCAGCCCCAGCAGTCCCCCGACCCTGGATTGGGTGATCGGCGATGCCACTGGAAAGCGGACCTCGCCCGACGGCGGGCCCTCGTGGTAGGACCAGGAATCGGCGTCCCCGTCCCCTCCCACGCCGTCGCGCACCTCCCGGTCGGTGCCCGCAACCTCCAGCGATGAATCGATTTCTTCGCCGCCGCCATCGGTCGCATCATCGCCACCGGGGCCTGCTCCGGCCTCCAGCCCCTGTCCCTCCGGGCCGGTGAATGCCTCGATGGCCTGGGTCGGTTCACCCATCCCCTCCGACTCCGAGCTCGACGCGGCGGCCCGGGACGAGCGTTGCGCGCCGGCATCGAACGAGCCCTGCGCGCCGGTGTCGAACGAGCCCTGCGCACCGGTGTCGAACGCGGGGACGTCCGTGGACCCCGGTGCGGTGACGACCGGAGTCCGAACCCCGCCAGGCGGCACGAGCTGCGAGCCGCGCTCCGCTTCGGCCGGCGACTGCGCCGCCGTCGACGCGTCGGCAGACGGTCCCCCCGACGGCGCTGGGGTGGCGTCGGGGTCAGTCGAGGGGGGCGGGTGGTTGGTCACGGTGGATGGTGCCAGTCATCTCGGTCGAGAACGCGGCTGCGACGGGGGCACGCTCGCAATGGCCGATGCCCGTGTCGCTGCGGGCAACCCGGCCAACCCCGACACCGAGCGTGCCCGCCTGAGGGTAGGCCCGCTCCACCCCGCTCGTCCGGCAACCACGACGTGCGGTGAACCACGAGCCAGACCGGACGTGGCGCCCCCACGCTAGGCTTGCCACGCACGTTTTGCGCCGCCGAGCGGCTGGAGGCACCCAGATCCCTCCCGTCACACGCCTGTCGGTCGCCTCCACCGCACGCCCCGCCGCGGCACACTGTCGCTTCGCGCGAGCCCGCGGCCCACCCAGCCTCCAGGTCACTGAACCCATGCCAACCGATGCCGCCACGTCCGCCCCGCGGCCCGATGCCGACTCCTCGGTGCGCGGGGGGCGCTGGGCGATGGGCGCGGCGAGCCTGGCACTGCTGACGTTCGTCACCCATGCCGCGAACTTCGGGTTCACACTCCTGGGTGCACGCCTGCTCGCCCCCGGCGACTTCGCAACACTGACGGCGATGCTGGGCATCGTGCTCATCGGCATGGCGCCGGGGATGGCACTGCAGGCCCTCACCGCAACTGGAGTCCTGGGGGGGCCAGCCACGATCGAGCCCCCGATCGTTCGCCGCGTCGCCCTGTTGTTCGCGACCCTGGTGGCCGCCATCATGATCGTGCTGGGTCCGGCCCTGGGAACCGGGAATCCGTTGTCGGTCGTGGCAATCGGTGCAGCCGCGGGCCTGTTGCCGATGTCCGCCGCGAACGAGGGGGTGCTGCAGGGACGCGGCCAGTTCGCGCTCCTGGGGGTGGTCCTGAGCACGGGTGCGCTGGTCAAGCTGACAGTCGGAGCGACGGGCATGGCTGTCACCAGCGCCGTATGGGCGGCGGCATGCGGCATCGCCATGGGCTACGGCGCCCAGTTGGTCCTGTCACGATGGATGGTCGGCCACCGACGGCCGGTCGATGCATCGCCCGGGGGGACGCCGGCGCCCACGGTCATCGGCAGCGACGCAGACGGGATCGAAGACGCCGACAGCATGTTCGGCCTGCCTCGATCCGTGGTCTCGGCTGTCGTCATGATGGGCCTGTTGCTGGTCGTCCTCCACGTCGACGCGGTCATGGCACGACTCCTGTTGGGCGACCTGGCCGCCGGCCTCTACGCCGTCGGTGCGACCGCGATGCGAATCGTGTTCTGGGCCCCACAGTTCGTGGTGCTGTTGTTGTTCCCGGTCCTGGTGACCGATCCGCGCCGCCGGATCGTCGCCCTGGCCGTCGGCGGCCTGGCCGCGGCCGGAGCGCTGGCGACGTTGGTGGCCGCAGCCCTCGGCCCGGCGCTGGTGCCGTTCGTCTTCGGCCAGGAGTATGCGGCAATCGGTGCCGACCTGTGGCGATTCGCGTGGCTGGGCACCGCGGCGGTGAGTCTCCAGGTGTTGTGCCTGTCGGACCTGGCGACTGGCCGGCGCGAAGCGCTGTGGCTGCTGGCTGCGACCATCACCACGATCGTGGCGACGCTGATGGTCATGGAGCCGACCGCACCGGTCACGATCGTGACCACTGTCGCGACCATCGTGACGGGGGCCGTGGTGCTGGGCACGGGACGACGGCTGATGCACCGGTCCCCCACCGGGCCGGGTTGACCAGGACCACGAACGCCGCCACCCTGCTGGTGCAGCGGCGCGACAGACCAGCCGTGCCCGTGCGGACCGCGACCGGGAGGAACCTGCGTGGTCGACAACCCCAGCCCAGACGAACTGTTCGCGACGGATGCCTACCTGCGCACCGCCGAGGCGACGGTCACGGCCGTCGACGGCGACCGGGTCATCCTCGACCGCACCGTCTTCTACCCGGGCGGTGGCGGCCAACCGGCTGACCGCGGCATCGTCACCTGGGACGCAGCCGACGGCGGCGTCGGGCACGCCGACGTCGTGGGCGTGGGACGCGCCAACGGGCGCATCCAGCACCAACTGGCGCTGCCCGGTCCCGACGCCGGGCCGCCGCCGGACACGCCGGTCCGACTCGAACTCGACTGGGACCGGCGCCACCTCTTGATGCGGACGCACACGGCGCTGCACATCCTGTGTGGCGTGATCTGGGATGACTTCGGGGTCGCCGTGACGGGCGGCAACATGGAGCCCGGCAAGGGTCGCCTCGACTTCGCCCTGGATGCCGTGACCTCCGAGCTCGGCGCGGCGATCGAACGTCGGCTCAACGAAGAGGTCGAACGCGCCCACGAGATCGTGGTCGAGTTCGTCGACCGGACGGCCGGTGACCTCGATCCCGCGCTCATCCGCACCAAGGCTGACTTGATCCCGGCCTCGATCAACCCCCTGCGGGTGATCGACATCGTCGGCCTGGACCGCCAGGCCGACGGCGGCACCCATGTTGCCGCAACCACCGAGGTCGGTCGCATCGAGGTCACCAAGACCGAGAACAAGGGCCGCGACAACAAGCGCATCCGACTCGCCGTTCACGACGCCTGGCAGGCGTGACCGCCACCCTTCGACGGGCACGCCAAGCGGCCAGGTTCAGGTTTCCCTCCATCCAATGAGGTGTCCGGATCGACGACGGGACCGGGAAACCTGGCACCGGCATGCCCAGCTCGAGACGCCAGGCCGGCGTGATCGCCCCCGGAGTGATCGTCAGAAGGCGCCGAAGGCCCATGCGACCAGCACCCCGACGATCGCCACGGCCAGCACGAGCAGCCACACGTCGCGGTTCTTGCCGTCGCGGTAGCGCCGCGTGGCGTTGAAGCCCATGGTCAGTCCCCGAAGATCGG
>Ga0102946_1000490_pt1 | contig 13808 bp, 13 predicted proteins | sample SalPon2A_A_D1_MG_FD_78209 | JGI IMG/M metagenome (GOLD analysis project Ga0102946, IMG submission 78209) | Soil microbial communities from South San Francisco under conditions of wetland restoration - Salt Pond MetaG R2A_A_D1_MG | ecosystem: Environmental > Terrestrial > Soil > Wetlands | place... | reverse complement strand
GTCCCAGGGCTCGCCGGCTGCAACCCGGACGCGCAGCCGCTCGCCGGCCTCGAGGACCTCGACTCCGCGGGTGCGCACCGCGACAGCGCGGGCGTCCCAGCCTGCGTCGGCAACGACGAGGTTCGAGCCCCCCGCGACGACGAGCAGCCTGGAGCCGGCTTCGTCGGACTCGGCCACCACCTCGGTCAGCTCGTCCGCGGACTCCACCTCGATCAGCTCGGCAGCGGGCCCGCCGAGCCCCAGCGTCGTCAGCTCGGAGAGCGGGTAGTCGGTGTGGCGCCTCATGGGCGGGGAGCCTACGGCCCCGCCGGGACCGCTGGGCGCGCGCCGATAGGCTGATCCTCCCGAACTCGAACCGAGAGGATCCGCCCGATGCCCGAGACCAACCGCCGCCTGCTGCTCGCTTCCCGCCCCGAGGGCCGGGTCTCGCTCGAGAACTTCAAGGTCGACGAAGTCGAGGTGGCCGAGCCCGGCGAGGGCGAGGCGATCATCAAGACCCTCTACCTCTCGCTCGATCCGACCAACCGGGTCTGGATGGCCGGGGACTCGTACCTGCCGGCGGTCAAGAAGGGCGAGGTGATGCGGGGGATGGGCCTCGGTCAGATCGTCGCCTCCAGGAGTGACTCCTACGAGGTCGGCGACCTCTGCGTCGGGATGCCGGGCTGGCAGGAGTACGCGAACACCGCTGACGCCGCGACGCCCTGGAACGTGCTCCCGCGCGGCACCGGCCTGCCGCCGACGACGATGCTCGGGGCGCTCGGGATGACGGGGATGACCGCCTACTGGGGCGTCACCGATGTCTGCGCGGTCGCCGAGGGCGAGACGTTCGTCGTGGACGGTGCGGCCGGTGCCGTGGGCTCGGTCGCGGGCCAGATCGCCAAGGCTCGCGGTGCTCGGGTCGTGGGCATCGCCGGCACGGTCGAGAAGTGCGACTGGTTGACCTCTGAGCTCGGCTTCGACGCTGCCGTCTGTTACCGCGACGAGGACTTCACCGACCAGCTGAAGGCGGCCTGCCCCGACGGCGTCGACGCCCAGTTCGAGAACGTCGGCGGCGAGATCATGGACGCGGTCTACGAGCTGCTCAACACCCACGGCCGGGTCGCGGTCTGCGGGCTCATCGCGGGCTACAACGAACACGAGATCCCGAAGGGACCCACCAACTTCGGCAAGATGATCTTCGCCCGGCTCAAGGTCCAGGGCTTTCTGATCATGGACTACGCCGGCCGGGCCGGCGAGGCGCTCGGCGAGATGGTCCCCTGGATGCAGGAGGGGAAGCTCAAGCACGAGGAGACGCTCGTGCAGGGTGAGGTGACCGACGTGCCCGAGACCCTCAACATGCTCTTCGAGGGCGAGAACCGAGGCAAGCTGATCCTCGAGATCGCCCAGCCCGACCTCGGCGTACCGGAGGCCTGAGCCGGGCCGCGCTCTCGACGAAGCCCTCAACTAATCCCGGGTTGCGGTCGATAGGCCATTACGGGGGAAATCGACGGAGGGAGACACAATTGATCCGGTTCGCTCGCCGTCCGAGGGCTAACCTGTCCTCGGCGATCGGGGCTGCGGCGCTTGTTCTGGTATTGCTCGGCGCCCAGTCCGCCCAAGCGAAGCGCGCCGTGATCGAGGTCAGGACCGTCAAGGTCGGCAACCCCGACAACCGCTCGGTGGGCGTCGTGCCGTTCACCGACGCGATCTACCGCAACTGCGCCGACGCCCCTTCCGGCTCCTCGTGCGAGAAGGTCGGCAAGGTCGGCTACCGCTACGATATCGGCGAGCTCGAGGTGACGGTCGATCAGTGGGTCGACTTCCTCAACACGACCGACCCGCGCGGCCGCAACAAGCACCGCCTCCACGCCCGCACGCAGAGCTCGAAGCTGTGGCCGCAGTATGGGCAGGTGAATCGCAAGCGCAAGGCGAATAAGGGGCGCCACTACTCGGTGGCCACGCCCGAGTGGAGTGACAAGCCCTTCGGCTTCGCGGACTTTTTCTCGGCCGCCCGGTTCGTGAACTCGCTCTACAACGGGCGCGTTCTCAAGCGCGAGAAGCTGAATCAGGGTGGCTTCAAGTACCGGACCTACCGGGTCAAGCTCTCGCCGAAGACCCAGCGTGGGATGTACGACCTCAGCAATCGCAAGGCGGCCCGCACCGACAAGACCGGCTTCGTCGTTCCAAGCCAGGACGAGTGGATCAAGGCCGCCTACTACGACCGCGGCGGTGGCGGCACCTTCTCCTATTGGAAGTACCCGACCAACCCGGGCGTCTTCGGCGACGGCGATGCCACGGCGCCCAGCTCGACCTCGCTCGACTTCTCGACGGGAGACGTGACCAACTCCGGGACTCAGCCGCTCGCCCAGTACCGGGCCGCGGGCCAGCCCGCACCGAGCTGGTGCCCGCCGGGCGCACAGACCGGCCCGTCGACCTGCTCGACGCAGAATCCGTTCGGGATCAACCCGACGACCTACGTGGAGATCTACGCCGGGGTGGTGGGTGCAGTCGGACAGGCCGGCACGACCTCGCCCTGGGGCACGCTCGACCAGGGCGGCAACGCGGTCGAGTGGACCGACACGTTCGCGCCCCCTCCCGCCGGCAGCGGCGGTGGGAAGGTCTGGCGGCGTCTGCACGGCGGAGTCTCGAACGCTCCCGGGTTCCAGATGTGGCCGTCTGCGGTCGGGCTACAGCCTCAGGACAATCAGTTCTTCGAGCACGTCTATCCATGGCTCGGGATCCGCGTCGGCGCGATCGGCAACCTGAGACCGGCGCGCTGAGCTCAGCGGGAGCTTTCCCGATTCGTCGCTGCGGGCGGGCCGATGGGCATCACTCAACTAGAGTGCTGAGGCCGCGCCCAACCAGCAATCACCAGATCAGGAGTCCGCGATGGAGAGCAGCGTCACCGAGCCCGGGATCGAGTCCGACGAGAGCCCCGAGGCCGCGGACGGCGTGCTGTTCAACCCGCACACGTACGAGGGTCCGGAGCTCGATCCCGCCTCGCGGCGGATCATGCGGGCGACGATCGAGTGGTTCGAAACCCGCGGCAAGGAGGCGCTCAAGGATGCCGACCACGAGCGCACCTTCTACCGCGACTTCATCGGCTTCCAGGCCGCCGAGCATGCGTTCGCGACGCTGCTGACCCCCGACCGCGACGGCGGCGAGGACCCCGACAAGCGCTGGGATACCTACCGGAACTGCCAGTTCAATGAGATCACCGGGTTCTATGGGCTCGCCTATTGGTACACCTGGCAGGTCTCGATCCTCGGCCTCGGGCCAATCTTCATGTCGGAGAACGAGAAGGCCCGCGCGAAGGCGGCGAAGCTGCTCGACGAGGGCGCGATCTTCGCCTTCGGGCTCTCCGAGCAGGCTCACGGGGCCGACATCTACACGACCGACATGGTGCTGACGCCCGACCCCGACGTCGAGGGTGGGTTCAAGGCGAGCGGCGCCAAGTACTACATCGGCAACGGCAACGAGGCCGGGATGGTCTCGGTATTCGGTCGGCGCGCCGACGTCGAGGGGCCGGAGGGCTACGTCTTCTTCGAGGCCGACTCCCAGGATCCGCACTACAGGCTGGTCAAGAACGTCGTCAACTCCCAGAACTACGTCTCGAACTTCGAGCTCGAGGAGTATTCGGTCGCGCCCGACAGCATCCTCCACACAGGGCCTGAGGCGTTCAACGCGGCCCTGAACACGATCAACATCGGCAAGTTCAACCTCGGCTTCGCCTCGATCGGGATCTGTACCCACGCCCTCTACGAGGGGATCACCCACGCCCACAACCGGGTCCTCTTCGGCTCGCGGGTGACCGAGTTCCCGCACGTGCGCCGACTGCTCGCCGACGCCTACGCCCGGCTCGTGGCGATGAAGCTGTTCGGGACGCGGGCGATCGACTACATGCGCTCGGCTACACCCGAGGACCGTCGCTACCTGCTCTTCAACCCGCTGACCAAGATGAAGGTCACGACCGAGGGGGAGAAGGTCGTTGACCACATCTGGGACGTGATCGCGGCGAAGGGCTTCGAGAAGGACATGTACTTCGAGATGGCCGCCCGCGACATCCGCGCGCTCCCGAAGCTGGAGGGCACGGTCCACGTGAACATGGCGCTGGTCCTCAAGTTCATGGCCGGTTACCTCTTCAACCCGGGCGACCTCGAGCCCCCGCTGCCGCGGCGGGATCCCGTCGACGACACCTTCCTGTTCGACCAGGGTCCGACCCGCGGCCTCTCGAAGATCCAGTTCGCCGACTGGTTGGAGACCTACAAGCGCTTCGAGCACGTGCCCAACGTCGCGGTCTTCACCGAGCAGGCCGCGTCGCTCAAGGACCTGCTGACCACCGCGCCACCCGACGAGCACCAGCAGAAGGACCTCGACTATCTGCTCACCCTGGGCGAGCTGTTCAGCCTGATCCCGTACGGGCAGCTGATCCTCGAGCAGGCCGAGCTGACCGAGCTCGCCACCGACACGCTCGATCAGATCTTCGACGTGTTCGTGCGCGATTTCTCCGCCTACGCGATCGAGCTCCACGGCAAGAACTCGGCCACGGCGGAACAGCAGGACTGGGCCCTGCGCGCGGTGACCAAGCCGGCCACCGACGAGGCCCGGTTCGAGGCCGTCGTCGAGAAGGTCTGCGCGCTCGCCGGCGCCTACGAGATGAATCCCTAGGGGGCTTCCCCGCGAGGCCTACGCCGGCTCGGCCTCCAGCTCGGCCTCGGCCGCGCGCACCGGGGCCGGGGTCAGAGCCGCGGCGAAGACCACGAGGCAGAAGGCGAGGATGCGGATCGCGAAGCCGACGGGATCGTCGGGCATCGGCTCACCGAAGACGATCGGGCCCGCCGCGATCGTCAGCGCGTTGGCGGCCACGCTGGTCAGCGCGATCACGGGGACGGCCTTGCCGATCTGCAGGCTCTTCGCTGAGATAACGAGACCGATCAGCGAATAGACGGCGATCATCAGGCCGAACGGGCTGAGCACGATCAGCAGCACGCCCTCGCTTCCGATCGAGTCGCTCGCCGCCTTGATCGTCGTATCCGAGGCGGCCCAGAAGATTCCGGCGGAGGCGCCGAGCGCAACGCCGGCGTGATGCGTGCGCTGGCCGAAGTAGGCGACCAGCGTCGCTGCGATCGTGAGCGCCACCAGGTAGACGGCGAGGCGCGAGCCCTCGAAGCCCGAATAGGCCTCCGAGGCACCGCCGTCGAGGGTTGCGGCGAGGAAGGCGAGCCCGAGCGCTGCGAGGCCGACGCCGATCCACTCGCGCCGCGTGACGCTGTGGGCGAAGAGCCGGTCCGCGGTCACGGTGAGCAGGACGAGGCCACCCGCGATCACCGACTGGACCAGGGAGATCGGCGCCAGCGCCAGGGCGGCGACGTGGAAGCCCCAGCCCAGGGTCGCGATCACGATCCCGAGCGAGTACCACGGGTTGCGGAAGAGCGCGAGCGAGGTACGGATCGGGCGCCGCCACTCAACATCGGGCGAGTCGACCGCGCCACGGTGCTTGTAGAGGAAGCCGAGCACCGAGGCGAAGGCCGTGGCCACCGCGAAGAGCAGCCCGATCTGAACGGAGAGGGACATGAGGGAGCGGCAGGCTAGAGCAGCGCCGTCAAGGCGCTCTCAACGGCGGCGAGAGCGCCGCGCTGCGGCTAGGCGGCCGACGGCCCGGGGCCGTCGTCGGGGCTCGGCTCGGGTCCCTCGTCGTCGCGATCGAGAACCGCCGGGGCGCCGCCGCCGTTCAGCTCGCGCTCCAGTTCGGTGTCGAGACTGATGGCGCGCATGGCGTGCTCGTCGGGCAGCTTGTCGAGAACGTCCCTGATTACCCGATGGACGTCCGACTGCTCGTGCCCGAAGTCGTCCAGCAATGAGTGCAGCGCCGTATGGGTGATCTTCAACTGCGCCGGCGTCAGCTCCAAGTGGTAACGGAAGGGTCCAGGGCTTGGTGTCTGGCTGTCGTCGCTCATTGCTTCCGTTCCCATCTATATGTCGGCTGCGGCGGTGGCTAGCTTGAGGATTGGGAGGCCCGCTCCACGACGCCCGGTTCTTCCCCGCCGTCCCGCTCCGCCTGCTCGGCGGCCTCGAGCAGCGCCTCGACCTCGGCCTCGACGCTCTCGCCCACCGCGATGATGTCGGGAATCGCGTCGTAGTCGGCGAGAAGGCCGAAGTTGATGCCGCCGTTGTAGGACATGATCGCGATCGCCAGCGCGTGGTTCTCGGGGAGAAAGGCGACCGGGAACACGTCCTCGAGCTTGCGACCGAGCACGTAGAGGGGAATCTGCGGGCCGGGCACATTGGTGACGATCAGATTGAAGAGCCTCGTGGAGAAGTTCAGCCGGGCGGCCTGAGCCAGAAGCGTCGGGGGAGCGAAGTCGTTGAAGCGGGAGATCACCTCGGCGCCGATCGCCTGCTTCGACTCCTTGACATGGCCCATCTGTGCTCGGACGACGCGCAGTCGCTCGGCCGGATCCTCGATGTGGACCGGGAGAGGGCCGCGGACCGCCGCCAGCTCGTTGCCGAGTTGCCCGTGCTCGTTTTCGGCCCGGATCGAGACGGGGACCAGCGCCCGTAGATCGAGCCTGTCCGTCGCGACGCCCCGGCTCTCGAGCCAGCGCCGCAACCCGCCCGAGACTGCGGCCAGCACCACGTCGTTGACGGTGCCGCCGAGAGCCGTCTTGATCCGCTTGAAGCGGTCGAGGTCGGAGCGGACCCAGACGAATCTCCGATGGCTGCCGATCTCGGTGTTGAGTGGCACGTCGGGTGCCGGGTCCGTGAGCGCCCTGGCGACGTCGCCGACACCCTCGACGGCCTCGACGGCCTCCGAGACCGCGGTGCGGGGACGGCGGGCAGCCGATTCGAGCCGGCGCGCCAGCTGGAAGGGGGTTCGCGCCAGCCCCTCGATGCCACGGGCCGCGAGCTGGGCGTTCGTCGGCGGGTGCCTCGGCGTCCACTTGACCTCGGTGCGGTCGGGCTCGGATTTCGGCTCGACATCGAAGAGCACGGTCGCGATGTCGACCCCCGCGATCCCGTCGATCACCGCGTGGTGCGTCTTCGAGATCAGCGCGAACCGCTTCCGCTTCAGCCCCTGAACGAGCCACAGCTCCCACAGCGGCTTGCCGCGGTCGAGCTGCTGGGAGAAGATCCGAGCCGCGGTGCGCCGGAGCTGGTCCTCGCCGCCGGGTGCCGGCAGCGCCGAATGACGCACGTGGTAATTGATGTTGAAGCGACCATCATCGATCCAGAACGGGCGGCCGGTCTCCGCGGGCGGGAACGCGAGCTTCTGTCGATAGCGCGGGACCAGATACAGCCGGCTGTTGATGTGCGCGACGAGGTCCTCGTAGCTCGGAGGCGGGCCCTCCAGAACGATGACGGCACCGATGTGCATGTGGCTGGTGCTGGTCTCGTTGGCCAGAAACGATGCATCCACCGACGTGAGACGGTCCATGTGGCCTTGGGACATGGGCCTAACGTACCGGGAGTGCGTCCGATTTGGAAGGCCCGATACGCCCTCGTTCTCGCGCTGCTGCTGATCGCGGGCTGCGGCGGTGACGGCGGCGAGCGCGCGGCTGCGCCGGAGGGTCGCTTCGATGCCGAGCGGTCGTTCGATGACCTCCGCGCGCAGGTCGAGATCGGCCCGCGCCCGGCTGGCTCAGCCGCGAGCGCGAGGCTCACCCGTGCTCTGGCGGCGAAGCTCGAGGCGGCGGGCGTGGAGGACGTTCGCATTCAGGCGCCCCTGAGGAACGTGGTCGGCACCATCCCCGGCGCCGAGGACGGCTACGTGGTCGTCGGCGCCCACCACGACACCAAGGACGACGTCGGCCCTGATTTCGTGGGCGCGAACGACGGCGCCTCGGGCGTCGCTGTGGTGCTGGAGCTGGCCCGTAGCCTCGAGCCACCGCTGGACGGCCCCTCGATCGCGATCGCGCTCTTCGATGCCGAGGAGGCCCGCGGGGACCGGCCCTTCACCGAGGACGGCACCCGCGGTAGTCGCCAGTACGTTCGCTACGCGGAAGCCGGAGGCCGGCAGGCCTCGCCCCCGCTGAGTGAACTCCGGGCGATGGTCCTCTTCGACCTGGTCGGGGACTGTGATCTGCAGCTTCCGCGGGAGGCCAACTCCGACCCGGCGCTCTACGGCCTGTTCGCCGAGGCGGCGGGCGGCGCGCCGTTCGAGGGGGAGTCCGGACCGGTCGCCGACGATCACGTCCCGTTCCTCGAGGCCGGGATCCCGGCGGTTGACCTGATCGACTTCACCTACGGCCCCGGCGGAACGCCGGGTGCCTGGTGGCATACGCCCGAGGACACCCTCGACAAGGTCTGCCCGGAGAGCCTCGACGCGGTCGGCGAGGCGGCGGCGATCGCCGTTCCCCAGATCCGCTGAGCGGGCCGGAGCCCGCCGCCCGCGCCCATAGACTCCAGCTCCGATGGCCGATCCGCCGACTACCAGCGAGCAGTCCGGCCGCCGCGACGATCTCGCGGCCAGGGTGCTGGGCGGCGGCGTCCGCGCGGGGCAGCGGATCGCCGGCGCGACCGGAGTCGATCACGCCATGGACGCCGCGGTCGAGGAGGCGATCGTGGGAGCGATGGAGAGCCCGGCCGTGGAGCGGGCGCTGATCCGGCTCGCGGAGGACGGCAAGCTGCAGACCGTGCTCGAGCGGGCGATCGCGAGCGCCGATATCGAGGACGCGGTCTCCCGGGGGATCGACAGCGAGGCCGCCGATCGGATCTGGGAGGAGATCCTCGCCTCGGACAAGGCCCAGATGCTGGTCGAGCGGGTCGCGGAGGCGCCCGAGGTGCGCGCCGCGATCGCGCAGCAGGGCTTCGGGCTGATCAGCGACATCGGGCGCCAGGTCAGCAGGTTGACCGAGGCACTCGACGACGTGGTCGAGCACGTCCTGCTCCGACTGCTCGGGCGCAAGGAGCAGGACGCGGAGACGAACCAGGTCGGCCTGATCACGCGAATCGTCGCCGCGGGGATCGATCTCGCGATGGTCGCCGGCGTGCTCTCGGTCAGCTCGGCGCTGCTCTCCTCGATCGGCTCGGCGGTGTTCGGCTCGAACAGGGGCCTCTCGGATGCTGCGATCGCGAGCTTCTCAGTGCTCGGACTGCTGATCGGCGGCAGCCTCTTCGTCACCTTCTGGTCGCTGGTCGGGCAGACCCCGGGGATGCGCTTCCTGGGCATCCGCCTCGACGCTGACGGTAGTGCCGGGATCGGCCTGAGGCGCTCGATCCGGCGCCTCTTCGCGATCCCGCTCTCGCTGATCCCTTTCGGTCTCGGCTTCCTCGCGATCATTCCCTCCGCGGAGCGACGCGCCTGGCACGACCGGATCGCCGGGACCAGCGTGATCTACGACGAGTCGAGCGCTCCCTGGTCCTCGATGCCACGCGAGTGGGCAAGGGGCGAGGGCGGAATCGGGGGAGCGCCCGATGGCGGCGATCGCAGGGACCGCGCGAGCTCTTAGCTAGCCTGTGGGGCGATGCCCGCTACCGCTTCTCCCAGAAGTCGGGCGCCCAGCCGGGTGCTGCTCGCTGCTCCGCGCGGTTACTGCGCGGGAGTGGATCGTGCCGTGCAGGCAGTCGAGCACGCGCTGGACATCTACGGGCCGCCCGTCTACGTTCGCAAGGAGATCGTCCACAACAAGCATGTGGTCAGCCAGCTCGCCGAGCGCGGCGCGATCTTCGTCGAGGAGGAGACCGAGGTGCCCGAGGGCGCTCACGTCGTCTTCAGCGCTCATGGGGTTTCCCCGTCCGTGCACGAGAACGCCGCCGCCCGCAACCTGCGGACGATCGACGCGACCTGTCCGCTGGTGACCAAGGTCCATGTCGAGGCGCGCAAGTTCGCCGCCGACGGCTACACGATCGTGCTGATCGGCCACGATGGTCACGAGGAGGTGGAGGGCACGACCGGCGAGGCACCGGACTCGATCGTCCTCGTCGAAACCGCCGACGACGTCGCTGACCTCGAGGTCGCGGATCCCGATCGCGTTGCCTTCATCACGCAGACGACCCTCTCCGTCGACGAGACCGCCGGAATCATCGCCGCGCTGCGGGAGAAGTTCCCGAACATCACCTCGCCGAAGTCCGATGACATCTGTTACGCCACCACCAACCGGCAGCTCGCCGTCAAGCAGCTCGCGCGCGAGTGCGATCTGGTGTTGGTGATCGGCTCCAAGAACTCGTCGAACTCGAACCGGCTCGTCGATGTCACCCGTGAGCTCGGGACCGCCTCGCACCTGATCGACAACGCCGGCCAGGTGGATGAGGCGTGGCTCGAGAACGTTGAGACGGTGGGCATCACCTCGGGCGCCAGCGCTCCCGAGGAGCTCGTCGAGGCGCTCGTCGAGTTCTTCCGCGAGCGCGGCGCTTCCGAGGTCTCCGAGCTGCGTACGGTCGACGAGGACGTGCGCTTCATGCTCCCCAAGGAGATCCGCACCGAGCTCGCGGCGCGGGGCTGATCGGGCCGCTTGGTCCGGGCTAGTCCTTGCGGAGGGCCGCCAGGCCCTCCTCGACGGTGATCCGGGGCTCGTAGCCGAGCTCCTCGCGCGCCTTGGAGATGTCGATCGTGACCTCGTTGGCGATCAGGAAGTAGGCCAGGCGCGTGATCGGGGGATCGCCGGGGAACGGGAAGGCGCGCCAGGCGGACTCGAGCGTCGAGGCCAGGACGCGGAGGGCGATCCGCGGTGTGTTCTTGTCCGGCGGGGTCACCCCGCGCGTCGCGAGCAGGTCGGTGATGAAGCGACGGAAGCGGACCGGCTCGCCGTCGGTCACGTAGTAGGCCTCGCCGGGTCGCCCCCGCTCGGCCGCGAGGCGCAGGCCGTGCACGCAGTTGTCGATGTGGGTCGTCGAGGTCAGGTGGCGACCGTCACCGACCCACGTGAATCGCCCGGTCTCGACTGCATCGGCGAACCCCGGCAGGATGTTGGGATCACCCGGTCCCCAGACCAGCCTGGGGCGGAGGGTCACGGTCTCGAAGCCGGGCGCGTTGGCGGCGACGACGAGCTGCTCGGCCCTGGCCTTGGTCGAGGAGTAGAGCACCTTCGAGCCGGGCTTCAGGGGTTCCGTCTCGTCGATGTCGACCAGCGGCTGCATGTCGAAGCAGGCGGCCTCGGTGCCGACGTGCACGAAGCGCTCGACTCCCGCCTCGCGACAGCCGGCCAGGGCGTTTCCCGTGCCCTGCACGTTGGCCCGCTCGAACTCCTCCCGCGATCCCCACTCGGCCGGCAGGGCCGCGGCGTGGAAGGCGACTCGGCACCCGTCCGCGCCGGCGGCGATCGCGCCGGGATCGTCGAGGTCGCCCCGCACCGGCTCGGCGCCGCGCTCGGCGACCTTCGCGGCGGCGCCGTCGGATCGGGCCAGCGCCCTGACCCTCCAGCCGTCGGCGAGCAGTGACTCCGCCAGGGCGCCCCCGACGAAGCCCGATGCGCCGGTGACGAATGCGGTCCGCTCGTCGGCCATGCGTTCAGCCTACTTCGGCCCGGGCGTGAAGCCGATGGACCAGACGCGGACCTCTCCCTCCAGCTCGAGCCGCACCTCGTGCATGCCGTGGCTGCCGTGCTCGGAGAGCTCGTACATGCCGGGAGCCTCGACCTCGATCCTGCGGTCGGCCGGCTCGCCGTCGACGCCCACGCGGACGGTCCCCGAGCCATCCAGGGCCGCCCAGGCGCCGGCCCCCGCGTAGGAGACCTCGAGCGGCTCTCCGGGCTCGGGCGTCCACGGCCGGTCGTGGGAGCCGCCGGGGAACACCTCGTCGCTCGGCTTCGCCAGCTCGCGCTTGCCACTGGGCGGGCCGGCGAGCGGCTCCGGCAGCTCGCGGTCCTCATCGGCGCCGCGTAGCTCGGTGCGGATCGCCTCCTCGGTGGCGGGCAGGTCCGCGATCCCGAAGTGGAACCAGCGGAGGCGCCCACCCCGGCCCCAGAGGAACAGAGAGGGCCAGCCCTTGCAGCCGTAGGCGTGCCAGACCAGGTAGTCGTTGTCGCCGCAGACCGGGAACCGGAGGCCGAGGCGAGCCACCGCGGCGGCCAGGGCCTCCGGGGAGCGGGCGAGGTCGGAGCGTGGGGTGTGGACGCCGATCGTGCTCAGCCCCGCGTCGGCGTAGTGGTGCGCCCAGCGGTCGATATGGGTGAGGCTGCGGACGCTGCTCAGCTCGCCCGCCTCGAAGAAGTGGACGATCAGCGGCCCCTTCGCGGTCAGTCGTTCCGCGGCCTTCGGCTCCTCGCCGACCCATGGCATCCCGGGCGGAAACGGGGGTAGCGGGATGTCGGGGCGATGCGGGCGCACGGAGCGGCATCGTAGAGCCCCGCGCCGTGGTCGCCGAGCGCGCCCACCTTTTCCGCAAATACCGGGAATCAAGCCCGGTTGTCGTCGCTCGGCGACGATATGCTGCGCTCCCTTCGCGACCGAACTACGAGGAGTTGGCCACCGTGCAGAAGACCGTCTGGGACCGCATCGAAGAAGCCCGCAGCCGCTGGAACGTGCTCGAGCACCCGTTTTACGTCGCCTGGTCGTCCGGCGCGCTCAGCGAGGATCAGCTCGCGCACTACTCGGGCCAGTACCGGCAGGCGGTCGAGGCGATCGCCGGGCTCTCCGGCTACGTCGCGGGCGAGCTCCCCGACCGCCCCGAGCTTGCCGATCACGCGCGCGAGGAGGCGGAGCACGTCTCGATGTGGGACGGGTTCGTCGATGCGGTCGGCGGCGAGCGGGCGGCGACCGCCAACCCCGAGACGGCCGATTGCGTGGCCGAGTGGACCCGTGAGGACGGCGCTGTCGCCGCGCTCGCCCGGCTCTACGCGATCGAGAGCGGCCAGCCCGACATCTCGCGCACCAAGCTGGAGGGCCTCGCCGAGCACTACGGCGTTCCCGAGGGCCCGGGCACCGAGTACTTCACCGTCCACCGTGGCAGGGACGTCGAGCATGCGGCCGAGGGCCGCGAGCTGCTCGCGAGCCTGCTCGCGGCCGACCCGGAGGCCGCCGAGGGTGCGGTCGAGGCCGCGGAGGCCGCGATGCGCGCGAACTGGAAGCTGCTCGACGGCGTCAACTAGGGGGCCTTCGGCCCCGGTCGCCGGCGGGGCTGAACCCGCCCACAAGCTAGCCTTGGTCACGGCATGAGCGGGACCGATCGCATGATCGGGATCGCGCTCGGCCTCGTGATCGGGGTCGTGGCTGTGGTCCTCTTCGTATTCCTGGGCGGCGCGAGCTCGCTCGACGCCCCCTCGCTCGATCCCCCGCCGGGGATCGAGCGCGAGGCCGACGGCCCCGGCTCTGGGGCCCAGGCTCCGGCGGAGGGTGGGGGCGGTCGCCCGTGAGTGCGGCGCGCCTCCGCCTGATCGCCGCACTCGTCCCAGCGGGTTTGCTGCTGCATGAGGGGACCTATGCGCTCTCCGGCGGCCCGCGTGTGGGCTCGCACGGCTATCTCGAGCTGGCCGTTCCGCTGCTCGTCCCGCTCGCCGGCGGGCTCGCGCTGGCCTCGCTGCTGCTGCCCCTGATCGGCGCCACCCGCGGATCCTCGCGGGCCGCCCTGACCCCGTTCGCGCTCGCGGGCGGCCTGATCGCAGTCTTCGCTGCCCAGGAGCTGATCGAGTCGCTGCTGTTCGCGGGTGGGCTCGCGGCCTTCGGCGAGGCACTCGCCGCGGCCTGGCTGCTGCTCCCGCTCGCGCTGGCGCTCGGCCTGCTCGCAGCGTGGCTGATCGAGGCCCTCGACCGCACGGGCGAGCTGCTGCTCGAGGCTGTATCCCGACGCCGTCCGGCCGGCGCCGCTCCGGATCCGGCCGCTCCGGCGCCGGCCTGGGACTCGCAGGGGCCCGCCGGGCTCTCGCCTCTCGCATTCGGTCTCGCCCGCCGGCCGC
>Ga0102946_1000489_pt1 | contig 13810 bp, 12 predicted proteins | sample SalPon2A_A_D1_MG_FD_78209 | JGI IMG/M metagenome (GOLD analysis project Ga0102946, IMG submission 78209) | Soil microbial communities from South San Francisco under conditions of wetland restoration - Salt Pond MetaG R2A_A_D1_MG | ecosystem: Environmental > Terrestrial > Soil > Wetlands | place... | reverse complement strand
AAAGTGGCGGAATTGGTAGACGCGCTGGATTTAGGTTCCAGTGGGGTAACCCGTGGGAGTTCGAGTCTCCCCTTTCGCACCACTGGTCCGGGGCCGACATCCCTCAATAACATCAACAGCAGCAGGTTTATTTTTAATGCAAGTTTCAGTCGAAGATACCGGTGGCCTTGAGCGCCGCCTGACAGTCAACATACCTGAAGACGAGTTCCTCGGGAAAATTGAGACCAAATTGCGCGATCTGTGCAAGCAGGTCAAGATCAAGGGTTTCCGTCCGGGCCGCGTGCCAATGAGTGTTGTGAAGCAGCGCTATGGCAAGCAGGTTCGACGCGAGATCGTCACTGAAGCAATGCAGTTCAGCCTGCAACAGGCCATCCAGGACGAAAAATTGCGCCCGGCCACCCAACCGCAGGTCGACAAGGTTCCGGAATCACTGGACAAAGGCGATCTCGAGTTCAGCGCCGTGCTGGAAGTGTATCCCGACATCGGTGAAATCGACGTTTCCACGCTAGAAGTCAGCCGGCCTCAAGCCACGGTTGAAGACGAAGACGTCGAGGAGATGCTGCAAACCCTGCGCAAGCAGCGCCGCACGTGGGACCTGGTTGAGCGGAAAGCGAAAGCGGGCGACCAGGTGCTGCTTGAATACGCCGCCGAAGTCGACGGGAACAGGGTGCCCGAAGAAGACATGCAGCGCCTGGCCATTATCATGGGCGAGTCAGGTTTTGACGAGCTGGAAAAAGCGATCGCCAAGATTCCGGCTGGTGAAGAAAAGAACGTCAAGCTGAATTTTCCGGAAGGCTTTCGCGAGCCCCGATTGGCCGGTAAGAAAGCACCGGTCGATCTGAAAGTCATTTCGGTCAAGGAAAGTAATCTGCCGGAAGTGAATGAAGAGTTCATTCGCGATTTCGGCGTGGAAGATGGAACCGAAGAAACCCTGCGCGAAGAGATTCGGCTGAACCTCGAGCGAGAACTGGCCCAGGCGATCAATTCCATTACCAAGCGGCGCCTGATCAGCGCCCTGGTGAAGTCCAAGCCTGAAATGCAGGTGCCAAAGGGCATCGTCAGGGAAGAGGCCCGCAGCCTGGCGGCTCAGACAGCAGCCCGTCAGGGCATGGAGCCGAATGCGGCAATGGCAGAACAGTTCATGCCGATTGCAGAGGAGCGGGTTCGCGGCGGGTTGTTGATGGGGGAGTTGTCACACATCAACGGTATCCGCAGTGACGGCGCCCGCGTGCGTGAAGCGATCGAGACCCTGGCCAGCACTTATCAGCAGCCCGAAGAAGTCGTGCAGATGTATTATTCGAACGAAAACCTGCTGCGGCAGGTCGAATCTTCCGTGATGGAAGACCAGGTGGTTGACTGGGTGCTGGAAAACGCTAAAGTGACTCCCCAGGAGTTGAAGTTCCAGGAAGTGATCGCCAAGGCCACCTCCGGCGAATAGCCAGGCCATCACGCGGAACATCGAAATGCTCAAGGAGACAGGCGATATGGATGACAAAGGCGGCGCATTGAAATCACACGCACAACTCGTGCCGATGGTGGTGGAACAGAGTTCCAGGGGCGAGCGGGCCTACGATATCTATTCGCGTCTGCTGAAGGAACGTGTCGTGTTCGTGGTCGGCGGCATCGAGGATCACATGGCCAACCTGGTAGTTGCCCAATTGTTGTTTCTCGAGTCCGAGAATCCGGATAAGGACATCAACCTGTATATCAACAGCCCGGGTGGCGTGGTCAGCTCCGGTCTGGCCATCTACGACACCATGCAGTTCATTCGCTGCGACGTCAGCACCATGTGCCTTGGCCAGGCGGCCAGCATGGGCGCTGTTCTGCTAGCGGCTGGCGCCAAGGGCAAGCGCTATTGCCTGCCGCACTCCCGGGTGATGATTCACCAGCCGCTGGGCGGTTTCCAGGGGCAGGCGTCTGACATTGACATTCACGCCCGTGAAATCTTGAAAACCCGCCAGTTGCTCAATGAAATCCTGGCGAAACACACCGGCCAGGATGAGGAAATCATCGCCCAGAACACCGATCGCGATAACTTCATGGATCCGGAACAGGCGCTGGAGTACGGTTTGATCGACAAGATACTCGAGAACAGAAAACTCGACTCAGGCAAGAAAAAAAGTTAGTATTTTCACAGTGATAGTCAATATATCCTTTAGGGCAGATTAAGTTATACGATGAGCGAGCGCGAAAACAAAACGACCGACGGCAAAATCCTGTACTGTTCTTTCTGCGGCAAGAGCCAGCACGAGGTGCGCAAGCTGATCGCCGGTCCCAGCGTGTACATCTGCGATGAATGCGTAGAACTGTGCAACGACATCATCCGCGAAGAACTCGAAGTCAGTGGCGCCCGCGACCACGACAGTCTGCCCAATCCGCATGAGATACACGCCTTTCTGAATGAATTCGTTATCGGCCAGGAAAACGCCAAGAAGGTGCTTTCCGTTGCCGTCTACAAACATTACAAACGACTGGAGTCCACTGCTCGGAACGACGAGGTTGAGCTCACCAAGAGCAACATCCTGCTGATCGGCCCGACCGGTTCTGGCAAAACGCTGCTGGCTGAGACGCTGGCGCGCATGCTCAATGTGCCGTTTACCATTGCCGACGCCACCACGCTCACCGAAGCGGGTTACGTGGGTGAGGATGTCGAAAACATCATTCAGAAGCTGCTGCAGAAATGTGATTACGACGTGGAGAAGGCTCAGACGGGCATCGTCTACATCGATGAGATCGACAAGGTCTCACGCAAGGCCGAAAACCCCTCCATCACCCGCGACGTGTCGGGCGAGGGCGTGCAGCAGGCCCTGCTCAAACTGATCGAAGGCACCATCGCTTCGGTGCCGCCGCAAGGCGGGCGCAAGCACCCACAGCAAGAATTCCTGCAGGTGAACACTGGCCAGATCCTGTTTATCTGTGGTGGCGCGTTTTCCGGCCTCGAAAAAGTCATCCAGGCACGCTCCTCGGCTGCCGGCATCGGCTTTGCGGCGCATGTTGAAAGTAAGGACATCAAGGACAACATCGGCAAGCTCCTGCTCGATGTGGAACCGGAAGACCTGGTCCGCTACGGTCTGATCCCCGAATTCGTCGGTCGTCTGCCAGTGGTCGCCACGCTGGAAGAGCTTGATGAAGAGGCCCTGGTGCGTATCCTGATCGAACCGAAGAACGCCCTGCTCAAGCAGTACAAGCAGTTGTTCTCGATGGAAGATGCCGAGTTGGAAATCCGTGATGACGCGTTGGTGGCGATCGCGCGCAAGGCAATGGCGCGGAAGACCGGCGCCCGAGGTTTGCGCACCATCCTGGAAGGCGTTCTGCTCAACAGCATGTACGATCTGCCGTCGCTGGATAACGTCTCCAAGGTCGTGGTTGACGAAAGCGTCATCGAGGGCGAAACCGAACCCTACATCCTCTACGAGAACCAGCAACAAGCGGTTGGCGCCGGCGACTGAGCTTCGCCTTTTGGCGCGCTCGCGCGCGACCAAAAGCATTTCAATACACCAGGCGATCAATCCCGCATTGTAGGAGCGTGCCTTGCGCGCGACCAAAAGCATTTCAAAATGCCAGGGGATGATCCCCTCCCTGTAGAAGCGTGCCTTGCGCGCGACCAAAAGCATTTCAAAATGCCAGGCGACCAAATCCCGCCAAAAAGATTCGCGCGCAAGGCACGCTCCTACAGACTTGAATTTTGTCCTTCCGTGCCAAATATCTGACATATCCTGATCCGGGGACAAGCCCCGGGTCCCACAGACTGCTATTATTTGATCGAGCACCCGAAAAAAGGCGATCAAGCCTGTAAATGTGTGCCGGAGAGGAACCTGATGCCCGAACCCAAATCGAAATCCATTGCCACCGAAAGCAATCAGCCGACACCCGTACTGTCTTTACGCGACGTGGTGGTTTACCCCTACATGGTCATTCCGCTGTTTGTCGGCCGGGAGCGCTCAATTCTCGCGCTGGACAAGGCCATGGACGTGGAAAAGCGCATCGTGTTGGTTACCCAGCGCAGTGCCGAGGTCGACGACCCGAGCGAGAAAGACCTGTTCAAGGTGGGCACACTCGCCACCGTGTTGCAGTTGCTGAAGTTGCCGGATGGCACCACCAAGGTGCTGGTTGAAGGTGGCGAGCGCGTGCGCATCACGGAATACACCGAGGAAAGCGGTTTCTTCGAAGCCCGCTGGGAGTTGGTGCCGGTGGCTGAGGAAGTCACCGAGAAAGAACTCGAAATCACCATGCGTTCCCTGGTCTCCTTGTTCGAACAGTACGTAAAACTGAATCGCAAGATTCCCCCGGAACTGCTCACCACGCTGGCCGGTATAGACGATCCCAGCCGCCTGGCTGACACTGTCGCCGCCCACCTCGCCATTCGCCTGGAAGAGAAACAGGTGTTGCTGGAAATGGGCAGTCCGCGCCGCCGCATGGAACACCTGATGGCCCTGGTCGAAGGTGAAATCGATGTGTTGCAGTTGGAAAAGCGCATCCGCGGTCGCGTCAAGACGCAAATGGAAAAAAGCCAGCGCGAGTATTACCTCAACGAACAGATGAAAGCCATCCAGAAAGAACTGGGTGACATGGACGATGCGCCCAACGACCTGGAAGACCTGGAGCGGCGCATTGCTGATAGTGGCATGAGCAAGGAAGCAGAGAAGAAGGCCACCTCCGAACTGAACAAGCTGAAAATGATGTCGCCCATGTCGGCTGAAGCCACAGTGGTGCGCAACTACATCGACTGGATGCTCAATGTGCCGTGGAAAAAACGCAGCCGCATTCGCAAGCAACTGGACCAGGCCGAGGAGATCCTTGAGGCCGATCACTATGGGCTGGAGAAGGTCAAGGAACGCATCCTCGAGTATCTCGCCGTGCAGCAGCGCGTGCGCCAGATGAAGGGTCCGATTCTATGCCTGGTGGGGCCGCCGGGCGTAGGTAAAACAAGCCTGGCCGATCCATCGCCCGCGCCACTGGCCGTCAGTTTGTCCGCATGTCACTGGGCGGGGTGCGTGACGAGGCTGAAATACGCGGTCATCGCCGTACCTATATCGGTTCCATGCCGGGCCGGGTGCTGCAGAACATGGCCAAAGTGGGAAAAAAGAATCCACTGTTCATGCTGGATGAACTCGACAAGATGTCCATGGATTTCCGCGGCGATCCATCTTCGGCTTTGCTCGAAGTGCTCGATCCGGAGCAAAACCATACCTTCAACGACCACTACCTGGAGGTCGATTTCGATCTGTCGGAAGTGATGTTTGTCGCCACCGCCAATTCACTGAACATCCCGGGGCCCTTGCTGGACCGGATGGAAGTAATTCGTATCCCGGGTTACACCGAAGATGAGAAGCTCAACATCGGTAAGAAGTACCTGTTGCCGAAGCAGATGGAGCAACACGGCCTGAATGATGAAGAAATCGCCATCAGCGAACCGGTGTTGCTCGATATTATCCGCTACTACACGCGTGAGTCCGGCGTCCGCAATCTCGAACGCGAGATCGCCAAGATCTGCCGCAAGGCGGTCAAGCAACTGGCGCTCGAGAAGGGCAAGGACAAGGTCACCGTCACTGTCCGCAACCTGGATGCATTTCTCGGCGTGCGGCGGTTCCGCTACGGCGTGATGGAAGAGAACAACGAAATCGGACAGGTCACCGGCCTGGCCTGGACCGAAGTGGGCGGCGAGTTGCTGCGCATCGAGGCCACGCTGGTTCCCGGCAAAGGCATTATGACCCTCACCGGTCACCTGGGCGATGTCATGAAAGAATCGATCCAGGCGGCGATGACCGTGGTGCGCAGTCGCGCCAGTGCGCTGGGCATCGATCCGGGCTTCTACCAGACCTTCGATGCCCACGTGCACGTGCCCGAGGGTGCGACGCCCAAAGACGGCCCTTCGGCCGGTATCGCCATGTGCACGGCTCTGGTGTCATCCCTCAGCCAGATTCCCGTTCGTTCCGATGTCGCCATGACCGGCGAGATCACGCTGGGTGGCAAGGTGTTGCCGATCGGCGGCCTCAAGGAAAAACTGCTGGCAGCCCATCGCGGTGGCATCAAAACGGTGCTGATTCCGGAAGAGAATGAAAAAGACCTGGCCGATATACCCAAGGTCATACTCAAGAAACTGGAGATCCACCCGGTGTCCAATGTCGATGAGGTGCTGAAACTGGCCCTGGTGGAAATGCCCGAACCGTTGGCGGTTGTTCCCCCGACGGAAAAGGTCAAATCCACCAAGGACAGCGACGCCGTTACCACTCACTGAGACGGCAAAAACACGGTCAGGATGCGCCTGAAGCATCCTGGCCCTGTGCAACGGCTTTGATGGACAAAAAACGGGTTTTCTCACCTAATGAATCGCTTGGCGTCGACTTCTCATCAAACACCTTTGGAAAGGCGCTGAAAGCTGTTGCACGCTTAGCATTCAGGTATTAGTATTCACCCACAGCTTGCAGGCCTTGGCATACAAGGTTCTCCGAGAGTCACGTTTACTTTCGAAGCAAAAAATATCAGCCTACAGGGTCTGGATGTTGGCGCCTGATCAAGCTGAAGTCTTTTTCCGCATATTACAATCTTAATGGAGTGCTAGAATGAACAAATCTGAACTTGTAGATGCTATTGCTGATGCATCCGGTCTGTCCAAGGCAGACTCTGGTCGCGCTGTCGACGCCCTGGTCAAAAGCGTAACCAAGGCCCTCAAGAAGGGTGATACCGTGTCCCTCGTCGGTTTTGGTACTTTCTCTGTTCGCAAGCGTGCAGCCCGTACTGGCCGCAATCCCCGCACCGGTGAAACAATTAAAATCAAGGCTTCGAAAAACCCGGCATTTAAGGCTGGTAAAGCTCTGAAAGACGCTGTAAACTAGCGCGCCTTCTGAGGGTGCTTAGCTCAGTTGGGAGAGCATCGCCCTTACAAGGCGAGGGTCGGCGGTTCGAGCCCGTCAGCACCCACCAGAAATCGTGGAGTGGTAGTTCAGTCGGTTAGAATACCGGCCTGTCACGCCGGGGGTCGCGGGTTCGAGTCCCGTCCACTCCGCCATTATTAGAAAAGGGCGCCAGCTGGCGCCCTTTTCGTTATGGCTTGTTAGCAAGCCTTGATTGCGTTTCAAATTGGTATCATTGATTTGGGGGGCGAGTTCGTGGCGCGAACTTTTTTGCGTAAGAGGCGTCTTCCGATAACATCATTCAAGCGTGAAAAACTATGGTTCTTCAGACAATTCGTGAACGCCTCAGCGGCATCCTACTCATTTTCATCCTGGCGATTCTGATCATCCCCTTCGCTTTTGTCGGTGTTGGTTCTTACTTCTCATCAGATACAGTCAATAGTGTGGCGGTTGTCAATGATCAACCCATCACGATCACGGAGTTCAATACCAGTTTCCAGAATTACCGCCGCCGCATGCAGTCCATGCTGGGGCAGAATTTCGACGCCGAAATGTTTGACCAGCCCATCGTGCGCCGGCAGCATCTCGATACGATGATTGATCAGACCCTGTTGTCGCAGGCTTCTGAAGATGCCGGCCTGACCGTGGCCAACGAACAGCTGGCCCAGGAAATTCGTGATATTCCCGCGTTCCAGGTCGACGGAGAGTTCAACGCGGACGTCTACCAGAGCCGTCTGCGGGGGCAGGGCCTGAGTTCGCAGCAGTTTGAAAATGACATGCGAATTCAGCTGGTTCAGAACCAGTTTCCCGCCACCATTGCAGGCAGCGCCATCAGCACCAGCTGGGAAATGAACAACTTCGTTCGCCTGCAGGAACAACAGCGTGGCTTTGGCGCCATCGTTGTTCCAGCCAGAACGGCCGAGGAGAGCGCTGAGGAGGCCATCGAAGAGGGCGAGGACGAGGCAGTGGAAGATACGGCCGAGATGGTCGAGGAGTCCGCGGAAGAAGCCTCTGACGAAACCATTGAAGCTGTCAATGCGGATATTGCCGAGGCAGCGGATTCCATGGCCACCGAAGAGGTCAGCGAAGCGGATGTCCTGGCCTGGTATGAGGCTCACCCGGATGACTACAATTCTCAGGAACAGGTCACGCTGGAATACCTGGAACTGGATGCTGCCACGATGGGTGGAAGTGTCGAGATTGACGAAGAAGTTCTCAAGGCCCGCTTTGAAGAGCAGCAGGCGCGTTTCATAACGCCCGAGGGCCGGCTGGCGTCGCACATTCTGATTTCGGTGGATGCAACCGCTCCTGAAGTCGAAGTGGAAACCGCCAGGGAAACAGCCGAAGCTTTAGCTGAACGGGCTCGCGCCGGAGAAGATTTTGCAGAGCTGGCCAGCGAAAATTCGCAGGATGCCGGCTCAGCCCCGGATGGCGGAGACCTGGGTTGGATAGAGCCCGGCGACATGGTGCAGGCATTCGAAAATGGCCTGTATGAACTGTCACTGGATCAGCCCGTATCCGATCCGGTCCAGTCCGGGTTTGGCTGGCATGTTATTTACCTGAGGGATATTCGCCCGGCTGAGGGTATGAGTTACACCGAGGCGCGGGACATCCTGCTGAATGAATACCAGGCCGAGGCCGATGATCGCCGCTTCCTTGAGCAGGCCGACCGGCTGGTGGACATCATCTACGAAGATCCCACCACACTTGCCACGGCTGCGGAAGACCTGGGCCTCGAGGTTAGGGAAGTCGGTCCATTTGGCCGGGGAGGGGGCGAAGGTATTGCTGCCAATCCGGAAGTGATCAAGGCGGCTTATTCAGACCTGGTGTTGTTGCAGGGCGCCGCCAGTGACCCCATTGACCTGGGGGAGAATCACCTGGTGGTCATCCGCGTCAAGGAGCACTTTCCACAGGCGCTCAAACCGCTGGAGGAGGTGCGCGATGAGGTGGTCGCCGCCATTGTCCAAGAGCGCGCCATGGAGGCAGCACGTGCCCGGGCCGAGGGTTTGCTGGCCGAAATTACTGCCGGGGCGGACATGAATGCTCTGGCGGAAGAAAACGGTCTCGAATTGCTCAGTCTCGAGGCAGCCACCCGCACCAGTGTCGAAGTTCCGTCTGAACTGAGAGCTCACCTGTTCCGGATGTCGGCGCCGCCTGAAGGCGAGCCAGAATACGAAGTGGTGGAGCTGAGCGACGGTTATGCGGTCATCCGCCTGGACAATGTGGTTGACGGTGAACTGACCGAAGAAGAAGCGTTGAAACAGGAAAACTACAAGCGCCGGCTGGATAACGCAACCGCCAGCGCGGAGGTTTACGCCTTCCTGCGGATGCTTCGCAGCCAGTCCGAAATTCAGGTTTACGAAGACCGCCTGTAGGAGCCTGGCTTGCGGGCGACCGTGGGGCGGTCTTTAAGAAACTATTCGGACGCCAGTTCGGCCATGCCCAGTATGTTGTAACCAGCATCCACGAACGTCGTTTCACCGGTCACGCCGGATGCCAGGTCCGAACACAAAAAAGCGGCCACGTTGCCCACTTCTCTCGGCGTAATGCTGCGTCGCATCGGAGCGGTGCCTTCCACGTGTGCCATCATCCGGCGAAACTGGGCAATGCCGGCTGCGGCCAGGGTTTTGATCGGCCCGGCTGAAATGGCATTGACCCGGATACCCCGCGGTCCCAGGCTCTGAGCCATATAACGCACATTGGCCTCCAGGCTGGCCTTGGCCAGGCCCATCACGTTATAACTCTTCAGGGCCCGAATTGAACCCATGTAGGTGAGTGTCAGGCAGGCGCCGTCACGGCCCTCCATCATCGGTAGGCCGGCCTTGGCCAGCGCCGCGAAGCTGTAGGAGCTGATATCGTGGGCGATCTGGAAGCCTTCACGTGTGATGACATCCATGTAGTCGCCATCGAGTTGTTCGCGGGGCGCAAAACCCACCGAGTGGATCAGGATGTCATAGTAATCCCAGTGCTTTTTCAACTCGGCGAAGACATTGTCAATTTCCTCATCGGACGCAACGTCGCAGGGGATCACAATTTCTGAGTTGGTCTGTTCGGCAATCTTTTCCACCCGGGTTTTCAGCTTTTCGTTTTGATAGGTGTAGGCCAGTTCTGCTCCCTGTTCGAACATCGCTTCGGCGATCCCCCAAGCGATAGAGCGGGGGCTGGCGATGCCAACGATCAGTGCGCGTTTTCCTTCGAGAAATCCCATGTGGTCATCCTGTGTTGTGCTGTTTTAGAGTACCGGGGAGATTATATTAAATCGAGCTATTCGTCATCCCCGATGCCGCAGACCGGCCTGTAGGAGCGTGCCTTGCGCGCGATTCATTTTTTTTCCGCAAGGCGGGTCTGTACAGGTGTATCGCGGATTTTTTTTCGCGCGCAAGGCACGCTCCTGCAAAGGCTTTTCGCGCGCAAGCACGCTCCTACAGAAATTCCAATCGGGCGGCGGCGTGGTTTTCGACGATTGCGCCATCGTGCCAGCTCATGGCGCCGTTGACCAACGTGGTGACAATGCGAGATCGGAAGTTTTTGCCGTCGAACGGACTCCAACCGCACTTTGACAGAATGTTTTCCTGCTTCACCGTGGTGGATTTTTCAGTATCCACGATCACCAGGTCGGCCCAGTAGCCTTCGCGCAGGTAGCCGCGCTCCCTGACGCCGAAACGGACAGCCACATTGTGGGCGGTTTTCGTCACGATCTCTTCCAGGCTCAGGACGCCGTCGTGAAAAAGTTCGAGGGTGGACAGCATCGCATCCTGCACCAGGGGCAGCCCGGCAGGGGCCTTCAGGTAGTCCGTGGTGGCTTTTTCCTCCACTGTGTGCGGTGCATGATCAGTGGCGATAATATCCAGCCGGCCGTCCTTCAGAGCTTTCCTCAGGGCCGCCCGGTCATCAGCCGTCTTGATGGCCGGATTGCACTTGATCCGGTTTCCCAGTTTCGCGTAATCATCACTGCAAAACTGCAGGTGATGGATGCACACCTCGGCAGTGATCGATTTGCCTTCAATTGGGCCTGGCTCGAACAATTCCATTTCCTTTGCCGTGGTCAGATGCAAAATGTGCAATTGCGCGCCATGCTCGCGCGCCAGCGCAACCGCGATGCTGGAAGACTGGTAGCAGGCCTCGGCGCTGCGTATCCGTGGGTGCTCTGAAATGGGGATGTCGCGGCCGTAGTGTTCCATGGCGCGCTCCAGGTTTTGCTGGATCATGGGTGTCGATTCGCAATGGGTGGCGATCACGACCGGGGAATCGCGAAAGATTCCGGCCAGGGTTTTCTCGTTATCCACCAGCATGTTGCCGGTGGATGCCCCCATGAAGATCTTCACGCCACAGGCGGCGCCGGCCGGCAGGGAGCGAATGACATCAAGATTGTCATTGGTGGCCCCGAGATAAAACGCATGGTTGGCCAGGGACTTTTCAGCGGCGATGGCGTATTTGGCTTCCAGTGCTTCGAGCGTGACGGTCGGTGGCAGCGTGTTCGGCATTTCCATAAAACTGGTGATGCCACCAGCCACGGCCGCGCGCGATTCTGACCAGATGCCCGCCTTGTGCGTCAGGCCGGGCTCGCGAAAATGTACCTGGTCGTCGATCATGCCCGGTAGCAGGTGAGCGCCGGCGGCATCCAGCACCACGCATTGCGCCGGTGCGTTGATCGAACTCGCGATCTTTGCGATCCGCCCATCACGAACCAGCAGGTCACCCTTGGTGATTGCTCCTTCGTTGACCATCCGGGCGTTTTTAATCAGTAGCGTTTCGTTCATTGATTTCTCGTGTTGGGTTTAGTTTTTGTTGAACAGATCGGGGGAGTCTATTCCAGGGGCTGGGTGATGTCACGGCACCGGGTCGTAACCGCCGTCGCAAAACGGATGACAACGTCCCAGTCGCTTCAATGCCAACCAACTTCCCTTCAGGGCGCCGTATTTTCCGATCGCTTCGGACGCGTACTGCGAACAACTGGGCGTGAACCGGCAATGATTGCCGAGGAACGGGCTCAGCGTCACCTGGTAGGCCCGAATCAGGAATTGGAACAGTTTTTTCATGTATTTGTCTACCCACAGAAGCGGGTGGATTTGCGTGAAAACTTGCCGTGGGACTGAAGTTCAGCTATAACACTGCAGTTTCCAATGACGGCAATTTTCTATGTTTTGTAAAAATATATATAAATCAATTAGATAGAAAAACCGATACGAATTGCAGTAAGGAGTAGCTTAGCACGATGCCACAGAAAAAAGTTGTCTTGAAGAAAGGGTACAAGCCGCTGAAGAAGGAACCCTACATGTGCCCCAATCACCAGGAGTATTTTCGCCAAAAACTGGTTGCCTGGCGGGATGAACTGGTTGAGGAATCCCGTGAAACGATCAGCAACCTGCAACACGAAGTAAGGGATGTGGGCGACGAAGCGGAGCGGGCTACCCGCGAAACCGAGAATAGCCTGGAACTCCGCACTCGCGACCGTTACCGCAAATTGATCAACAAAATCGATAAGGCACTCAACCGGCTCGAAGAGGGTGATTACGGCTATTGCGAAGAGACGGGTGAAGAAATTGGTCTCGATCGCCTGGAGGCGCGGCCGATTGCGACTCTGTGCCTGGATGCCCAGGAAAGATGGGAATTACGGCAGAAGCAGCAGGGAGATTCCAGGTAGTCGGCTGGCCGCCTCGTCTTTCCTCCGACGATTCGAATTCGGGAATAGATTACGCAAAAAATTTGATTTTCATCAAATATTCTTAATAGAAAGTTAACATTCCTACTCAAACCGCGTATCATATGTGGTGTCTTTCGTGCACTGCCAATTATAAAGGCAGGTTCAACCCTTGGTAATGCTTTGAGTAGGAGGGGCGTTACGTGAAAAAATCAATATTAATTGCAAGTATAGCAGCAGCCGGTATGGCGATGGGTTCGAACCCGGTCGTCGCGGATGGCGCTCAACCTTGGCATGTCACCGGCATGGTTGGTGGTGTAAATCTCCAGGACAGCCGTGATACACGCAACAATGATGTACTTTGGGGTGTGGGTTTCGGCCGGTTCTTCGGCAACAATTTCAGCCTCGATATCGAGTACGACGAGTTCAAGGGCACCTATCGCGGTTACGACACCGCGGTACCTGGCGCCACTTATGACAAGTGGGGTTTGGCCAATTGGGGCGGCTATGGCCGTTATTATTTTGGTGACTCCGCGTGGCGGCCTTTCGTGGTCGGAGGCATCGGTGCCCAGAAGCATCGCAGCGTGCTCAACGAAAACACCAATATGTCCCTCAGCTATGGTCTTGGTTTCCAGGGCCAGTTGGCCAAGCACTGGAGTGTTCGTGCCCAGGGCATGTGGCGTCGCGATCTGGATGGCAAAAGCATTCCAGCGCATAGCCGCTACGTTGACTTCTATTACAGCCTGGCGCTGAGCTTCGATTTCGGCGGCGCGCCACCGCCACCGCCACCACCGCCACCGCCTCCGGCCGAGCCGGCTCCGCCTCCGAATCCTGATCTGGATGGCGACGGTGTACCGAATGAGCGCGACAAATGCCCGAATACGCGTCCGGGCGCCGTTGTTGACCTGGATGGCTGCGAAGTCGAGGCCGTTATCGAACTCGGTGGCGTTCACTTCGATTTCGACAAAGCCACTCTGAAACCTGAAGCCATGGTGGTCCTGAACAAGGCTGCCGCATTGCTGCAGGAACACGAGCGTGTCGTGGTCGAAGTTGCGGGTCACACCGACAGCATCGGCACCGATGCGTACAATCAGAAGCTTTCTGAGCGCCGCGCGATTGCCGTGAAGGATTACCTGAACAGCAAGGGCGTGAAAGCCAGCAGGCTGACCGCGAAAGGCTACGGCGAATCCATGCCGGTAGCCAGCAACGACACAGACGCAGGACGTGCAGAAAATCGCCGCGTTGAGCTGATCGTGCTCGACCGCTAAGGCGAAAGTCCTTTGGTAGTGAAAAGCCCCGCTTCGGCGGGGCTTTT
>Ga0102946_1000488_pt1 | contig 13857 bp, 11 predicted proteins | sample SalPon2A_A_D1_MG_FD_78209 | JGI IMG/M metagenome (GOLD analysis project Ga0102946, IMG submission 78209) | Soil microbial communities from South San Francisco under conditions of wetland restoration - Salt Pond MetaG R2A_A_D1_MG | ecosystem: Environmental > Terrestrial > Soil > Wetlands | place... | reverse complement strand
GCATCGGTTTTTCCGACAGTTTCAAAAAGGATATACATCAGTGCGGTGATCACTGCACCAAGCATCCATGGCCATCCATGCGCCCGGTAACGAAAAAACAGGTAGATGGCCAGCGCAAAAGTCAGCCCGATACTGATGTAGAGGGCATGGCCGAACAGGTAAATGGTATCCAACCCTTCAATTTTAAGACCGGGAACATATCCATTAATGAGACGGGCCAGAATGGGGGGCAACAAGCCAAACACGGTGCTGATCATCAACGCACCATGCAGATACATATTCCGCCGATACCGAAGCGCCAGGTAAACGATGAGTGGGGTTGTAAACGTCAGCATCACATCACCGGTTAACAGTGCCTGTCCGAACTGGACATAGAACGGATGGTCACCAACCGCTTTTTGTGCACCCAGCCATGACACCAGGGCAAACGCACCCACCATGATCGGTGTCAGGACAAAAAGCGCCTTTCCCAGGCTGCGGTGTAACTGCAGTTTACGGGACTGAATAGAATAACTTTGCGCAGCAATCAGCAGGATCCACAATGTTCCGGTAATCCCATGCAAGTGATGAATCAATGGCGCTTTCGGCAGCATGCCAAAATAACTGCTCCAGAACGCCAGCATCGTGACCGGCAACAATAACAACATGTAGTAGTGAGCTTTGGTATAAGGCATCAGATCTCCCTCATCACCGATGGATAAACTGGCCTATTCGCCCTGATCATCTTCATGATTAAAAACATGAATATCCCGCTGCGGGTAAGGAATGCTGATTCCGGCTGCATCCAGTGCCTTCTTGATGCGCTCGGTGATCTCGCGTACGGCCGGATTGTGCGTTTGTGATGAGACCCAGGGCCGAACAGTGAGGTTGACACAACTATCACCAAGGTCAGAAACCGACACCGTTGGTTCAGGATCAGGCAGGACATGCTCGCTCTCCCGGATGGCAGTGAGGATCACTTCGCGTGCATGATCAATGTCATCGTCGTAACCGATGCCAATAATCAGGTTCACACGTCGTTTGCCTTCATCAGTGTAATTGAAGATCTGGTCACTCATGATCAGTCCGTTAGGAATGATGATCTTGGTGCGGTCGCGCTTGCGCAGAACCGTGGTGAATATTTCCACTTCCTCCACGATGCCTTCTGTGCCGGCCACATTCACCCAGTCACCCAGTTTGTAAGGCCGAAAAATGATCATCAGGACACCCGCGGCAAAATTGGACAGCGAACCTTGTAAAGCCAGGCCAATCGCAAGTCCCGCTGCACCAACCACGGCGACAATCGAAGCAGTCTGGATACCAAGGGCACCGATGGTTGCAATCACCACAAAAACCAGCAGCACGGCATAGAGAATGTTACGGATGAACTTGCGAAGCATGTCGTCCATGCCTTTTCGTTTCATCAGGTTGTTGGCCAGATCAGCAAGCATTTTTGCAACGAATTTACCGATAAAAAATATCAGCAGCGCTTTTGTGATCAGCCAGCCGTATTGAACTGCGAAGGCCTGGGCTGTCACGAGCCATTCCTGGTTTTCCAAGATTTTCTCCTTTGTTATTTGTTGTTCAAAAAAGGGGGTCAGAGTCCCTTTTTATTGTCCGGCATCATTTTAACTTGCAAATTTCCAGGTTGCCCGGGTGATGTACCCAATCATGTACCATTGAAACCCTGGGTCTGTGAGTGCAAGCAGTGCAGACCATGAACACTGACTGATTGAGACCTGAAGCCGGACACCTGAACATGGAACTCGTTGTTTTTGACCTTGACGGCACACTGCTCAATCGGGATTCACAAATATCCCAATACACCAGAGAGACTCTGAAATTGCTCGCTGCGCGCGATATTGCCTACACGGTGGCCACCGGGCGAACACTTCACGGCGCCCGGGCACTTCTCGAAGGCCACGGATTTGCACTGCCACAAGCTTACAAGAACGGCGTCATGATCTGGCATCCGGAACAGAGCCGTCTGTCAAGCGAGGCATTGGTTACCGGCCGCGAACTTAAACACGTGGTTCGCAGCGCCCTCAACGAAGGTGTCACACCATTCGTTTTCACGCTTGGACTTGAGGATGAAAGCACCGTGTACCACTCTCCACTGCAAAGCGACATCGAGCGAGAACTGATCCGGCACTTTGGTGTGGCCGAGTGCTTGATTGCCCGGCCACTTGAAGAATTACCGGAAGATGCCAGCGTGACTCACGTCAACTGTATCGGCGAGAGCGCTAAAATCGAAGCGGTATTTCGCAGCGTTAACGACGAGCCAAATCTGGTCGCTTACTCTGGGGTTGCGCTCGAGGGTGAACAATGGCGTTGGCTGGATGTACATCACAGTGGTGCCAGCAAAGGTGGCGCCGTTCGATTGCTAAAGGACATGCTGGGCCTGGAGCGCGTCATCTGTTTTGGAGACAACGAAAACGATCTCAGCATGTTCCATGCCGCCGATGAGAGTTACGCACCCGATAACGCAAAGGATGTCATCAAAAACGCGGCGACTGCTGTCATTGGCCATCATGATGAAGAGGGTATTGCGCATTTCTTAAGGGAGCGTTTTGACCTGGGCAGCCGAAGATGAGGAGTTTGATGTGACGCTCAGAGAGGTTCGAAAATGCTCACCGAAGTGATTTCGATGTTGAAAGATTTTGTCCCGTTTCTGTTGACCATCGCAGCGGTCATGGTGGCTCTTGCGCTGGTGAATTGGGCACTCAGGCGCCGCTGGCGGGACAATCCCGAGGCTCAGTTCCGTTTCCAGATGATCATGCTGGCGCTGACCCTGGCGGGACTGCTGACCATAGTCATTGCCCTGCCAATTGATGAAACGCTCAGGGGGCAATTGCTGAGCCTGATTGGAATTCTGCTGAGCGCCGCAATTGCGTTGTCCTCGACTACTTTTATTGGCAACATCATGGCCGGCATCATGCTCAAGGCCGTCGGTCATGCACGGCCTGGCGACTTCATCACCGTCAATGACCTGACCGGCCGCATCACCGAGATGGGCCTTTTGCACACCGAGATTCAAACCGAGTTCCGCGACCTGGTGACCCTGCCCAACCTCTACATGGTCACTCACCCACTACAGGTGGTACGCAGCTCTGGCACGATCATCACAGCCGAGGTGTCACTTGGCTACGATGTACCCAATTCGGAGGTGGAGGCCATTCTGCAGCAGGCCACCAACGATGCAGGACTGACTGAAGGGTTCGTGCAGGTGCGCGAACTGGGCGATTTTTCAATCACCTATCGCGTGGCGGGATTACTGGAGGACGTCAAGAGTCTGATTTCGGCACGCTCGAAGCTGCGAACGGCAATGCTGGATGCACTTCACGAAGCGGGCGTTGAAATTGTATCGCCCAACTTCATGAATACACGTTCGATGGAACCCGGCCTGCCCATCATCCCAAAGGCTGCGCGCAAAAGTGATCCATCGCCAGGCACAAAAGCCGAGGACATTGCCTTTGACAAAGCAAACAACGCGGAAATCATAGAAGATATGCGCAAGTCTATCGAGGGCATTACCGAAAGACTCGATGAAAAGGGAGAAGATGGGGTCGAACTCACCGCACATGAGCGTACCCGGCTTGAATCGAAACGCACGATTCTCATCGAACAGCTTCAGCAAGCGGAACTGGCCCTGGAAGAGGAAGAACGAGCGGGCAAAGGCGAAGTCGGCTAGCAGAAAAGGACTCTTACCCCTGTTTCATTGAGACCCACCATCGAGACCAATCAGTATCGCGTCATGGTCACTCGAGCGGTACGGATCAATCGCATAGAGTGCCGCCGGCGCCGGGTTGTCTTCTGAATACCCCAGGGCTCTCGGCTCATCTGCATTGATATGCCAGACAGCCGCCCTGCTGACCTGGCTTGCCAGGCTCGGGCTGGCGATGGCGTAATCCAGCCTGCTCGCCTGCCCCTGGAATACAAAGCTGTAGTCCCTGACTGAGAGAAGATCGACCCAGTCATCCGAGGTACCCGGCACGCCGTCCCACCCTGACGTAATCCCTGCAATCGGGTCCTCGGCGGGATGAGAATTCAGGTCGCCGATGATCAGCACATCCGGGTCGTACATTCCCAGGTTGTTGGTGGTGCCGGTGGGGTCGTTGGCAAACCAGTCGAGCAATTCAACGGCGCCCTGAGCGCGTGAATCGTTGAAGCACGCCTGTCCGTCTCCCTGGTCCATATCAAGACCGGTCGGCGCCGGGCTGCACCCTTTGGATTTGAAGTGGTTGACGCTGACAGTGAAGGCACCAATTGCAGTATCAAAAGTCTGGGTCAATGCAGGGCGGTTAAGCTTGAAAATGTTGCCGTTGGGATTGGCAAAAGCATCCGTGTAAAGCCAAACGAGCGGCCCAACCGGTGTGACAGTTGCGGGTTTGTATAGCAGTCCAACCATCAAAGGTGAGGTGCCAAAGCCGTCGTTTGGATCAAGGTACTCATAAGTCCCTGCGCCCACCCTCGTATTGATGCCGTTAACCAGGTCCTGGATGGCGCTCATGGGTCCGGCAAGATAGTCATTTTCGAGCTCGATAAGCCCAACAATATCGGCATCCATACCGACGATGGCCTCGACCAGTTTGGCACGCTGCCGCTGATATTCGGTAAAGGTGGTTTGTCCTCCACCGAGCGGAAAACTTGCCGGATCGCCACCATCTCCATTCAGGAAGAACTCCAGGTTAAAAGAAGCCACCTTGACGTCACCGCGCACTCGTGGTGAACGAATGGGACGCGGGTTGGTCCTCCTGAACCGCGGTTTCACGGTTGGCATAAGACGAAAGGCCTGGTCGCCCTGCGGGCCATCAGCACGGCGGTATGTCATCACACCGATCAGCCTCCTGGCGGTATCGCCAGTTCGGATTCCATTGCTCAGGCCAAGCGCAGGCGGCGGGTATGGAATCGGGTCGGGCCAGGAAGCCGACAGGCCGTCGTCCAGGCGGAGGCTGCGCCTGGCTGCGTCTTCATTCCAGGCATCAAATCCAGCTGCGTCGGGCAAATTCGTTTGAGTGAACGCTTTCAACCGCCCACCTGACGAAAGGGTGATCTCACCGAAACGATCGAGGTTCTGCAGGTTGGTGACCTTGAGGTTACCAACGACCCTAACCCGCTCCCCCTCAAACCGTTCCAAATCGCCAACAGCACGACCGTCATCGTTGATGATAATTCCCGGTGCAGGCAGTCGAACACGGCGTGGACGCGGACGCGCTCGTCCATGCCTTAATACAACCACGCCTCCACCTGAAACCGTGGCGTCAACCTGGGTTTCATCAAAGTACTCCTGAACCCTCCCGGTGACACAAACCTGGTCGCCGACCGCCACATCCTGAGCCGTCGGCGTGCCGTCAAAGACGAACACACCTTCACTGGTCGCGGGGTTGGAATCGGTGTCGCGCCATTGTTCCTGAACGGCAAAACCATTTAGATCGCCATTCCTGCCACGTCCATCCTGAAAGTCGCCAACCACGATGCCCTCGATCGTCACCAGCAAACCATCCAGCGGACTTGCCGAACCACTGCCCTGGACATCGTGGATGGGCGTGACAGGAAAATCAGGGTTGCAATCGTTAGCCCGGGCTACGCCGCAAAAAGCGAGAAATAAAAGCAAAGCGTAAACAGTTGACGATCTCATGATTCTATTAACACGTTTGTATGGCCTGTAAACACTATAGCCCATCAGAAAAATGGGGTCAGAGTCCTTTCCCGCGACCCTGCAAATTCACGAGAGCAACCGCTTACCTGTAAAATTCTGACTATAAGTATTTGCGGAGTTTGTAATGGATAGACTGTTGTTTCTGATTATCACAGCAATGCTGTGTACACAAGGCCACGCCCACGACAACTCATCGCAGGCGACCTATCTTGGCAATGAAGGGGTGATGGTCGCACGCGGTGATACCCGGATCCTTTTCGACGCCTTTTATTCCGATAGTTATTCCCGATATACGCTGGTCCCGAAAGAAATCGCTGAGGCCATGTTGGCAGGCGAGGCGCCATATGACGGCATTGATGCGATTTTTGTCAGCCATGTTCACGGCGACCATTTCACTGCCGGGCCCGCGGTCACATACCTTCGAGCGCATCCGCAGGTTCAGCTCTATGGCACAGAGCAGATCCGAGAGGCGATTATTGATATCGGCGTCGCTGCCAACGACCCTCTGTTCGAGCGAATCCACACTTATTCAATAGAGCCGGAAGACAAACCCATCGAATTTTCTCTCGATGGCCTTCTCGTCGAGGCGGTGGCAATCCCCCACTCAGGCGGGGAGCAAATGGCAGATATTGACAACCTCGCCTGGCGAGTAACGCTGGACGCCATGACCACGGTGATCCACCTGGGCGATGCAGGTCCGATTATTGCCGATTTCGAGCGGCACCAATCATTCTTCGAAAAGAGGAAAAGCCATGCGGCGTTTGTTCCTTACTGGCTCTACCTGGACGAGACTGGTGTGAGCATCATTGAAAATATCATCGCTGCGGACCAGGCCATTGGTGTGCATGTGCCCGCTTCAGCCATTGGCAAGGGCGATGAAACGCGCGAGCAACTTGGCGCTGATGCCTTTACCGACCCTGGCGAAACGCGCCGGATTGAGGGCAGCAAATAGGGGAAGCAGCTCGCGTATCTCGCGTAAATCAATTCTCATCGGTCACTCGCGAGAAAAAAAGATTGTGTAACTCGGTCGGGAAACCGTCCTCATCGGCCGGGGAATCAAGAACGCCGTGAGACACCAATGGCGATTGACCAGAGTCATCCACGTACCAGAGCTGACGAATTTCCATTCCACTGGCCGGGTCAGTGAGAATGTACCGGTTGGCCGTTACATGTTTTCCGTCCAGGGCAGCAAGGGTTTGGTCAATACGCTGAATATTCATGTGCAGGGTTTGCGTGGTGGCCGGGCCATTGCAGTCCGATGACTGGTAGTGATCAATCTCAAGGGTCATGGACGTTTCACTGAATTCCAAACGCTCTTCACCGTGGGAGGTATTATCGCCAAGTGCCACGCAACCCTCGAAAACCCACTCACCCCCAAGGTTGACCCATGAATGGCTGCTGCTGACCGCTTCGAGGCTGGCACCAGGCCGCAATTGTTCACACAAACGCGTCGAGCCCAGGCGCTGCAGGGCAATCACACCCTCAGCACCATCCCCATCGAACTGGTAATCAAGATTGACTGATTGGCAGGAATGAAAGGTAAGAAAAGCCATACCCACTTCCTGGAGATCGATGGTGCTGGCCTGGTCGAATATTCCGTTTGCCGTCTGGTAAACCACCAGGCTGGCAGAATCACCATTGATATCGCCTTGCGCGATGTACCATTCGCGCGCACCACCTGCCTCTGGATAAGTGAACCAGTAAGCCACGAGCTGATTTGATTCCGGAACCACGTCGAATGCAAAACCCTGGCCGTCCGTGGCCGGCTCGTACCAGCCACCACCCACCCCAGCGTTGATGAGCATTTGTGATTCGTCTGCCATGGCAGGTGTCATTAAATAAAGCATGGCGCACGTACATGGCGTGGCGATCAATTTCATTTGCTTGAGCATCTCCCGTCTCCGGTACTTTCAAAGGGACGAATGATGCCGACATGTGGGTCCAGGTGGGTGAAGGCATGGGTAAATGTCGGTGAATGTTCAGTGAAGGCGCCTGGGCATGTAAAATTCCGGGCTTGCCCCGACCAAATTATGAACACTTTGGAACCTGCTGAAAACATACACGAACGATTCAGAATAGGCGACCTGGAACTCGATACAGGCACCGTCACGCTGCGGCGTGGAGGCGAAGAGATCGCCCTGCCCGGGCTTTCGTTCGAGCTGCTGCTTTGCCTCGCGCGCCACGCCCCCAATGTCGTCAGCGCCGACACACTGATGAATGAAGTCTGGGGCGAAGTGGTTGTGGGGGAAGAAACCGTCAAGCAGCGGGTCAAACTGCTGCGCAAGGCACTGGGCGATGACAGCACAGATCCCCGTTACATCACCGCCGTGCGTGGCCGCGGCTACCGACTGATCGCGAAGGTGTCCGAAATGGCCGGCCGTTCTGAGCCCGGCCTGGACAGAAAAAGAACCAGCAAATCATTCAGTGCCTTGTTGATATCTGGCGTAATCCTTCTCGCTGCAGCATTGGTGGTCTTCCTGGTTTCAAGGGACGACGCACTGACAAACCCGGTCCCGGCGATCAGCCAGCAAGAGGACCGCACGGCCACCGACAATGAGGAAGCCTGGCAGGCCTATCTCAACGGGCGCGAAGCATACCGCCGCTGGACCCCGCTGGATAACGAGACTGCCCTTGCTTTCTTCCAAAGGGCAATCGAACTCGACCCTGATTTTGCCCTCGCCCTGGCCGGAGCTGCAAACGCCAATGCGCTACGCGCGACACAGTTTGGATCCGGTGAGGAGTGGATCGATGAGGCCATTGCCCTGGCCAGGCGGGCATTGGAACTTGAGCCGGAATTGCCTGAGGCCCTCAAGGCCCTGGGCATTTGCTATGTGCATGAGGGCCGTTACCAGACCGCGCTGGATTATTTCCGCAATGCGCTCAGGATTAATCCGGACTACGACGAGGTGCTTTTCAACATCGCCGAACTCATGCACTTCACGGGCCATTGGGACGAGGCCGTGCAGTTTCAGCAACGAGATGCACAACGCCCTCAAGGCCTGGCACGGCTATCCACGTATCTGCGCGACCTGGGTTTCGATCAGCGAGCCGAAACCCTGGCTCAAGCCTTTGAAAAGGACTTGCCCCTTTCGTTTTTGACAGATGCCAATCTTTCTTTGCACCTTTTACTGAACGGTGAATTCGAACAGGCGAGCGAGTATGCCCTCAGCATGCAACGGGCAATTCCCGGCGCGGCAGATGGCTGGCTCCGGGCGGGGGAAATTGATCTCATGACGGGCGATGAGGCATCGGCGATAAAGAATTTTGAGACTGCCATGCAAACCGGGGGCGGTTTTGAGGACTACTCAAGACTGCGCGTGGCACAAATGAAACTGCTCGCGGGGGATATCCAGGATGCGGAGCTGTTACTCAAAACCGTGGAATTGAGTGCCCAACAAGCCATCGCAAATGGTCATGAAGGCTGGTTTCACCGCTGGCACCTTGCTGTTCTGAATTCCCTGTCCAGTGACTCCGAGGAGGCGCTGGACTGGTTTGAAAAGGCAGTCGAATCAGGCCGACGTCGTTACGAGTGGGATGAGATGGAACCTGCGTTTCAGACCATCCGGAACGAAAGCCGCTTCAGGGCAGCAATTCAGCAACAAAAGGACCTGCGACAGGAAATGTGGGAAGTTGTAAGACAGAAATAACCGGATTGGTTTAAGGTGTCATCATGAACCCTGACCAACGATGGTAAACCTCATGCCCAACCAATCTGCAAGCCCGCTCTACCGCGCCATTGAGCCCTATCGCATCGGCTCACTGAAAGTCTCGGACCTGCACACCATTGTTTATGAAGAGGTCGGCAACCCAAACGGTCGCCCCGCCCTGTTCCTTCACGGTGGCCCGGGTGTTGGAATTGTCCCGCCGTATCGCCAGTTCTTTGATCCGGAATATTATCGAATCATCCTGGTAGACCAACGCGGTGCCGGTCGCAGCACACCCCATGCCGAGATCGCTGAGAACACCACCAACGACATTGTTGCTGACCTGGAGCAACTGAGATCTGAGCTCGGTATCAACGACTGGATTGTGATGGGTGGGAGCTGGGGCAGCCTTCTTGCACTGGTTTACGCCATCAAGCACCCAAAAAGCGTTGCCGGCATGATCATCCGGGGCATCTTCCTGGGCCGCCCGGCCGAGATCGAATGGCTGCATGGCCCACATGGCGCAGCGCGCGTGTTTCCGGATGAATGGGAGCGCTACCAGGAGCTGGTGCCCGAAGGGCAGTATGCCGTCGCAACTTATTGCGAATTACTCAAGAGTCCGGATGAAGAGACCAGACTGGCCGCCGCGCGCGCCTGGAGCCGGTGGGAATTTGCAATGGTCAATATATTTCCTGACCACGAGGGTCTTAAAGACATGTTGAATGATCCCTCCGCCGTGTCCGTTGCACACATTGAATCGTATTACACCCTCAACAACTTCTTTATGGAGAGCGACAATTTTGTTCTCGACAATGCGGATGTGATGGCCCATATCCCCACCCGCATCATTCACGGTCGTTACGACATGATTTGTCCGCCAATATCCGCCTGGGAACTGAACAAGGCACTGCCTAACTCCCGGCTGACACTGGTTCCGGATGGGGCACACTCGCCCCTGGATGGCGGTATGACAAAGGAACTGGTTGATGCTGCCGATGAGTTTCGTGATCTCAGGTTGTAGCTGACTCAAATCAGGATCAACTTCATGAAAGACCACGTCAACATCACCAATCGCCAGGTCGATGCAGAAATGCATGCCGATACAAGTACGGTCACCGTTGAAAGCGGCGAGGTCTGCGAGGTCCCACTGGCTGCCATTGCAGGTGGATAGGCCGATTAACACGCCCAGGACCCCCATCCACCAGCAACATATCTCCGATATTCGCGGCCTGGTCCAACTGACCCGGGAGGCAACGCTCGACGCAACGCGTGTTGTCGAAGGGGTTCATCAATCGGTCTGGAGCGGGCTGGCCATGCCCGGTGGGCGGCGTGCAGGTTCAACCCGTGGCATCACGGGCCTGGTGTATCGTTCGATCAATGGGGTAACGCGACTGGTGGGTGCGGGTGCCGATGCTGCGCTGGCCGGCATCCAGCCACTGTTTACCGAAAAAGACCCCGAAACGCCTGAATCGCCAAAGCGCGAGGCTTTTATTGCGGCCTTGAATGGCGTCATGGGGGATCGCCTGCAAGCCGACCAAAACCCTTTTGCTACAGCAATGACCCTGCGTCATCGCGGCGCGGTTCTTGATGAAACACTTTCAGGCACCCTTCCATCAGCTTCCGGCAAGGTCCTGCTGTTGATTCATGGATTATGTATGAATGATTTGCAGTGGCGCCGCAAGGTTGAAGGGCAGATTGTGGACCACGGTCAGATCCTGGCTGATCAGCTCGGCTACACGCCCGTTTACTTACGCTACAACACGGGACTGCCAATTGCGCGTAATGCCGCCTTGCTGGCGGCCGAGATGGAAAACCTGTCGGCAATTTGGCCGGTGCCAATTGAGTCGTTGTCAATGGTGGCCCACAGCATGGGTGGTTTGTTGGCACGCCATGCAGTTCACCAGGCCAGGAACGGGGACATGCAATGGCTAAAACGGCTGAATAAAGTCGTTTTCCTCGGCACCCCACATCATGGCGCCCCGCTGGAAAAAGCCGGTGCCTGGGTTCAGACACTTTTGGGCGCCACGCCATACTCGGCGCCCTTTGCAAAACTGAGCGGACTTAGAAGTGCGGGAATTACCGATTTGCGCCATGGCCTGACGGCAGAGGAACTGCCATTAACGCCTGGCATCAACTGGTATTCAGTTGCCGCCACCACAGCCGCTCGACGCGGTGTACTGGCGAATCACCTGACGGGTGACGGCCTGGTGCCATTGCGCAGCGCACTGGGTGAATGCAGCCGGGCAAATGAATCATTACTCTTTGCCAACGGGCACACCCGCGTGGTCCATGGGACCAGTCATTTAGGTTTGTTGAGCAGCAGCCGGGTGAGTGAGCAATTGCTGAAGTGGTTGGGACAGGTTTGAGGCAAAAACCCGGGCGCTTTTAGGCCTGGGCTGAATTTGTCATGACTTCATGAATTCCTGGTCAATAAAATTGTAGTGGCCCAGGCCTGTCTCCAGGCCCGGGCCCGCGTTGATTACCAGCAAAAAACCGGCATATTCTGATACAGCCTAGTCGTCACAGGCAGGATAACCGGGAGTGGCATCCAGGGAATGGACTCTGCCATCGGTTACCGTCATTTTCATGCACTTGTGCTGTGAGCCACCGTCCCGGGTCCACCAGGTGTATGAGCCATTACGATCTTTGTAGGAGTCCACGACGTAGTAGCCGTGATCTTCCATTTCCTGTTCGCCGCTGGAACCTCGTGCACCGATCAGCTCCTTGCGCCAATGATCCTTATCGTTACTGCCGCTTGAACTTCCACTGTGTCCTGACTGGTGTCTCTGGCAGTCATATTCAGGGCCGGCTGTAATGGTGTCATAGCGACCATCCATCGTGACGACGGTCAGACAGGTTTGGGAAGATCTTTGCCACCAGTTCGTCCAGATACGATCGTTTCCTTTTTCAGTGTTCACCACCTGATATCCCATATCTTCCAGGGCTGCTTCACCACTACTGGCCCGGACGTGAAGCAGGTCCCGAACATCCCTGGGTAAATCGTACTGTGCCCAGGCAAGGCTGCTTGCACAACACAGTGTAATGGCCAATCCAATCCGTTTGAGATAGCGATCCATTCAAAATTCTCCTGAGAATAAAATTAAAGCGGGGATTCACAACACCTGACCAAGTCCAGGGCCAGGAATCGTAGCCTTTTCAAATCGAGGACAGGATCGAACGTTTCAATACCTGCCTGAGTGATTGATCATATTAAACTATGTAGAATCCCGGGCAGAACAACAATTTTCTTGTTCCTCGCTCAATTCCCGGAGATTTACCCGTGCAAAAATATTTTTGGTTGGCGCTATTGGATTCCTCCATTTCAGAATAATTGACCTGTAAGCAGACTCATCAGGGTCCATCACCTGAATAGCAGGATTCCAGCTCGGCGATAAATTCCTCGATCACAGCAACCGCATTAACATCCACCCTGTTTTTACCGACCGGCGGCATGGCAATGCCGCCCAGCGCGCCCGCACGCACGGCGATGATAGACCGTTCAGGATGGCCCGGCGCCAGAAGCCGCGCATCTTCGATTCCCAAATCGCTCACTGCCGGCATGACATCACAGATGTTCATGTATTCAAGCGGCTGGAAGCGCATGTCCGCGGGTCCGCGCCCTGGCCCTCCCGGACGGTGACAACTGGAGCAGTTGGTGTGCAGGTAAGCGCGCGCACGTTCCGAGAACGACACAGAATGATCATCGATCGAAGGGAATGCGGGCAGATCTTCCGGATCAGCTCCAAGCGTCATATCGAGCGCACCGATCAATTCCAGGGTGGTCAACTGGTTGGCGCTGCGGCCGGTGGATGGATAATGAAATTCACCGTTTTGTTGCTGAATTTCCAGTCCGAGACTGCGTCCTGCAGCCTCGGAATGACAGAACAGGCACTGCGAACGGCTGGGCAGCAGGTATGGTTGTCCGTCCAGATCAAGCTCCATGCCGTCGGGGCCAACCAGCTCTGCTTCGGTTTCCTCGTCGTTCCATGCATAGGTGTAACCCGCCCAGTTGCCGTCGTCATGCCGGGTGAACAATCTTGTCTCAATGCGCCTGTCGTCAACTCTGAATTCCTTGATCAGCACTGTACCAATCGGAAAATGAAAGTCTCCATCCTCTCCCACTTCAATGGATTCACCATCGGGTAATGCCAGCCAGCGGGATTTTGCCGCACCATCCGTCCAGAATGCCGTGTTCACGCGATACGGAATCGCGCCTTGAGTGACCCGCGTTGGATCCAGGGGGTCGACGCAACCCGTTTCAGAGAGCGTTGCCGGGAAATCTGATTGCAGCGGGTCGTCGGCCGCCGTAAGCCGGTAAATCGGGCCGCCCTTCACCAGGTACAGTTCACCGGATTCATCCTCAAACATGGAATGAATAATACTGCCCTGTAGTCCGCCATCGATCAGCAATTCCGGATCCGGCTGGCCCTGGTCATCAAGCAAGAGCGCCCAAACGCGATCGGTGCCATCTGCATAAATAAACCGCCCCTGCAGTTCGGGAAATTCCTGCCCCCGATAAACAAACCCTCCGACGACGACGAAGCCGCCAGTGTTGTCATGCGGGTAAGCGTACAG
>Ga0102946_1000487_pt1 | contig 13888 bp, 12 predicted proteins | sample SalPon2A_A_D1_MG_FD_78209 | JGI IMG/M metagenome (GOLD analysis project Ga0102946, IMG submission 78209) | Soil microbial communities from South San Francisco under conditions of wetland restoration - Salt Pond MetaG R2A_A_D1_MG | ecosystem: Environmental > Terrestrial > Soil > Wetlands | place... | reverse complement strand
TGGGTCAGGATGACCCACCAGCGCGGTTCCGATCAGGCGAGTTCCTGAGTGAGGGAAGTGCGCAGCACCGAATTGGCAAGGCTCGTACACACCACCCGCTTCATTGAGCCCACCTTCAAGGAAGTATCTTGTGAACAACGTTGCTGGAATTCACAGCTAATTCGGTCCTACAGCCGACAATTCCAGTCAGCAAAGGGTAAAGACAGGTAAATTCGACCTCGCCGAGCTATGAAATACCGATGGCTTTGCTATCTTATTTCCCATGACTGCCTGTTTACTGGTGAGAAAATGAATTTTGATACGGCCATTGCCGCCAACCGTTTTGGACTCGGCGCCCGCCCCGGCGAGTTGGACCGCTTCGAGAAGAACCCGAAAACTGTTTTGCTCGACCAGTTACAAGGCCCGTCCGCAACACCTGCTGTGCTGGCTCAGTTACCGGCTTCTGACAAGGTGCTGACCGAAGTTCTGGAGGTCAGGAAAGCACAACGTGAGACGAAGAAAATGGTCGGGGAAGGGCAAATACCGGCAGATGTTCCAAAGTATGGCAAGCTGGTCCGTTCCTACTACATCGATCAGGCCGGGGCTCGATTCCGGTATGCCGTGGAAACGGACTACCCCTTCCATGAAAGACTGGTGCGTTTCTGGTCCAATCACTTTGCCGTTTCAGCGGATAAACAGCCCGTCAGCGCGCTGGCCGGTTTGTATGAAAATGAAGCCATCCGGCCAAACCTGAACGGCAGTTTCTTGGAGTTACTTCTGGCCGCTGAAACCCACCCGGCGATGATCCTGTACCTGGATAACGAACGCTCTATCGGTCCCGGATCCATGATTGCACAACCCCGCAGAAAAAGGCGGGCTAATAAACGTGATGTGGGCATCAACGAAAACCTGGCGAGGGAAATTCTCGAGTTACATACATTGGGTGTTAACGGCGGCTACCGCCAGGCGGATGTAACAGCATTTGCAAAGGTGCTTACCGGCTGGTCCATTGGTACTGACCAGGGGCGTTTCAAAGCAGGTACACCGGGCGCCTTTGTGTTTCGCGAAGCTGCACACGAACCCGGTTCACAGGTGATCATGGGTGAGCGCTATCAGCAAGGTGGTTTTGACCAGGGTGTCGCCGTGCTTCGTAAACTGGCATCGGAGCCTTCTACCGCCCGCTTTATTGCCACCAAGCTCGTCCGTCATTTCGTGGCCGATGATCCGCCAGCGGCGATGGTTGAGCGTATCGCCTCGGTATTTTTAAAAAGTAGTGGCCAGCTGCCCGAGGTTCATGCGGCTCTTGTGCAGTCACCGGAACCCTGGCAGGTTCCGCTGGCCAAGTACAAGACACCGGAAGAGTTTGTTATCTCGACCCATCGTGCATACGACCAGGTTCCCGGCAGGATGAACATCGTCATTGCTGCCCTGGAGCAGATGGGGCAGATGCCACTTCGGCCGGGCTCACCGCAAGGCTGGCCGGATACGGCAGCGCAATGGGGAGGTGCCGATGCCCTGTACAAACGTATTGAATGGGCCAATGCCGCGGCCCGCCAGGTGGGGTCACTTCGCAATCCACTGCAGGTCGGAGAGTGGTCGCTGGGTGCCAATTTCAGTGAACCGACAAGAACGGCCATCAGACGTGCTGAGAGCGTAGTGCAGGGGACTACATTGCTGCTGGCCTCGCCTGACTTTCAACGGAGATAGATCATGCTACGCAGACGCGATTTTATGAAGGGATTGGGGCTGGGTTCACTGCTTGCCGGTTACCCGGGTCTGATGTTTGCAAACACCGATACCGATAGCCGCCTGGTGCTGTTTATCCTGCGTGGTGCAATGGATGGCATGTCCATGCTGGTGCCGTACGGCGATGGCAATTATTCCGCACTGCGTGGCAAATTGGCACTGGCGTCACCAGGCCAGGAAGGTGGTGTTTTAAAGGTGGACGGGTTATTTGGTACACACCCGGCCCTGCAGCATACCCACGAACTTTTTCAACAGAAGCAGGCTTTGTTCGTGCACGCGGTTGCCAGTCCTTACCGGGAACGGTCACATTTCGATGGCCAGGATCAACTGGAAAGTGGTTCGGGGGAGAATAACTTCAGACGTGATGGCTGGTTAAACCGGGCACTTCAACCACTGGCAAGTCAGCAGGGAAATGAGCAAGCCATCGCCATTTCGCAAAACACTCCGCTGATACTTCGTGGAAGCCAGGCGGTCACAAGTTGGGCCCCTTCAAAGATGCCGGATGCCGCTGACGATACCTTGAGCCGCCTTGAATCCCTGTATGCCGGTGATCCGTTTTTCTCCTCCCGCTTACGCCAGGCACTCGATTCACAGGAGATAGCGGGTGACATGTCAGGTTCAAAACGGGGCAGGGGTAACAAGCAGAAGCAGCAGGAGGAATTGATCAGGGCGACTGCAAAATTCCTGTCTGCGCCCAATGGCCCGCGTATAGCCGTGCTCGAGTCGGGTGGCTGGGACACCCATGCCCGTCAGGGGGCGGCCAACGGCAGCCTTGCCGGCAAGTTTGCCGAGATTGACATGGCTATCTCGATGTTGCATCGCGATCTTGGTGAGGCATGGGCAAACACCGTGGTCATGGTGGCGACAGAGTTTGGCCGGACCGCGAAAGTAAACGGAACCGGCGGCACTGATCATGGCACTGCCACGGCGGCCTTGCTGGCTGGCGGTGCGGTCAATGGTGGACGCGTGCTCGCAGACTGGCCCGGTCTGTCCGCCTCAAACCTCTACCAGGGCCGTGATCTGTATCCCACGACCGACATCCGCAGTGTTTTCAAGGGCGTCATGGCGCAGCACTTTGGTCTGCAGGGGAAGTTTCTTGATCAGGACGTGTTCCCTGACGCAATGTCCGTCCCGATGATGGAAAACCTGGTTCGCGCGTAAATTCGAATAGCCACACCAACTAGCTGCTTTTCATATACCGGCTGGGAGAATTTTACCCTGTCACCACTGGGTTACTCGAATGGCTTTAATAACAAAAGAGGAGTAACCATGAAAAATCGAATTTCAAAATCTGTCATTACAGCCCTTGGAATCGCGACCAGCCAGTAAAAATATTGTATTGATACGATCATCTTGTTCTTTTTTATTTTTTTGTTTTGCTAAACTGCATTGAATTTCCAGTAACGGACATTCACCTGCCTTGAGTTCCGATAAAAAATCTATCGCTGTGCGCCCTGGCTGGTTAGCCCTGGCGCTTGTTGTACTGACGGTTGCCGCTTACTCATCCGTCGGGTCCCTGGGTTTTGTTACCTTCGACGACCCGCAGTACATTACTGACAACAGGCATGTGAGCGGGGGGTTGACCTGGTCCGGCGTGCAATGGGCCTTTACAAGCGGGCACGCGTCCAACTGGCATCCGCTGACATGGATTTCGCACATGCTGGATGTCGAGCTTTTCGGTTTGAATCCGGGCCCGCATCATCTGGTTAACCTGTTTTTTCATGTAATAAACACCCTGCTGTTGTTCATGCTTTTTCAAGGAGTTACTGGCGCCACGGTTCGAAGTGCAGTGGTTGCAGCCCTGTTCGCCCTGCATCCTCTCCATGTTGAATCCGTGGCCTGGGTATCGGAGCGTAAGGATGTATTGAGCACCTTGTTTTTTATACTGACTCTTATGGCATATGACCGGTACACCCGTGATCCGGCGCTCCGCCGGTATATCGTGGTCTTCGTTTTACTTGCATTGGGATTGATGGCCAAGCCCATGCTGGTTACCGTGCCCTTCGTGCTGTTGCTATTGGATGTCTGGCCATTAAAACGATTCAATCCGGCTTCTCCCCAACCTGGTCTGGTATTGAAGCTGGTGATAGAAAAGTTACCGCTTTTTGTACTGGTTCTCGCTTCAAGCATTATCACCTTGATGGTTCAACAGGAAGGAGGGGCGGTGAGTAGTCTCGCCCAGGCACCGCTGGATATTCGCCTGGCAAATGTCCTTGTTTCCTATGTCGTTTATATGGGGAATATGGTGTGGCCCACGGGATTGGCGGCACTTTATCCAATGGTGAAATCAATACCTTTGTGGCAAGCGCTTGGGGCGGGTGTTCTGTTGGTTGCGATTTCTTCCGGTGTTCTGAAGTGCCTTCGGCGCTTTCCATATTTGACTGTTGGGTGGTTTTGGTACCTTGGCACACTCGTGCCGGTTATCGGCATAGTGCAGGTCGGCAGCCAGGCCATGGCTGACCGCTATACATATATTCCCCTGATCGGCCTGTTCATCATGATTGCCTGGGGTGGTTATGACCTGCTGGTTCGCAACACCGCGAAGAGAGCACCCATCGTGATAATCATCGCTGTAGTGGTTCTTGGCCTTGGTTCTGCCACCTGGGTCCAGGTTCAGTACTGGGCTGATAGCAAGACCCTCTGGAAACGGGCCCTGGCGGTCACGAACAACAATTTTCGTGCACATGTGGCGTATGGTTCACTTCTTGCAACGGAGGATCGTCACAAAGATGCCGCGGCCCAGTTTTCAGCGGCAGTTCGAATACAGCCAAACTACGCCGAGGCGCATAGCAAGCTCGGTGTGGAGTTCGCAGCATTGGGACAGCATGATGCAGCTGTTTCTCATTACAAGGAAGCTTTGCGTTATCGCCCAGACCTGGGGATGGCCAACACCAACATGGGTAATGCCCTGGTCGCTGAAGGCCGAGCGGGGGAAGCATTGGTCTATTTTGAAAGAGCACTTCAGCAGGATCAGGATGATCCTCTCGCACTCAATGCCCTGGGTTCAGCAATGGATGATCTGGGCCGGATAGATGAAGCGATAGACCTGTATCGAAAGGCCCTGGCTATTAATCCCAGGCTTTCTGCTGCCTACAATAATCTCGCAGCAGCACTGGTGAGAAAAGGTCAGTATAAAGAGGCACTAATCGAGCTGGATGCGGCCCTGGACATTGAGCCGGACAATGCAACCTATCATTACAACTATGCGATTTTGACATTGCAACTGGGTAATAGAGAGGCGGCACGTCAGCACCTTATGGAGGTGCTGTCTATCAATCCTGCTCACGAGGGTGCGCGTCAGACCCTGGATAAAATTCAGCCCGACTGAAACGCTGAGCTGGTCACTCTTGCAGGGCGACCGGAGTACGCTATAGTTGTTTCAGGGTCTTTTTCAGGGTTCAATCAGGATATTTGGAAACCTGCCGGACAAAGTTCTCCCGGCTCTAACAAAAACAAGAGAGAAATGACGAAGTCAATTATCATAAATCAACGGTTTCACGGCCCCCCGGACTCCGGCAATGGCGGCTATTCCTGCGCGATGGTCGCACAGTTTATCGATGGTCCGGTTGCCGTGCGTTTGAGTATTCCACCACCGCTGGATACACCGTTGGAAGTACGCGAATCAGAAGGTATAGTTTCGCTGTATCACCGGGATGAACTGGTCGCAACGGCGAGACCTGCAAAGCTTGAACTGGATATCCCGGAGGCACCAGGCTTTGAAGAAGCAATGGCAGCATCCGCTCGTTACCGGGGATTTGATTCACATTTTTACCCGGGTTGTTTTGTCTGCGGACCGGAGCGCGAACATGGTGATGGGCTGAGAATATTTGCCGGACCGGTGGCGGACGGTGCAGGGCCCAAGGGAATGGTGGCCGCGGCCTGGGTTCCCGATAATTCACTGCAGAACTCCGACGGCGTGGTGGCACCCGAGTACATCTTCTCGGCGCTCGACTGCCCGGGTGCTTACGCCTTTCCGGAACCCGACAATGGAGCCCTGTTGCTGGGAGAACTTGCTGTCGCCATACATGGAACGGTAGTTGCTGGTGAGAAATGCGTGTTGATTGGTTGGGAGGTCAGCCGCGAGGGCCGTAAACACTATACCGGCACGGCACTGTTTGGTGAATCGGGAACATGCCGGGCCGTGGCTTACGCCACCTGGTTTGAGGTTTCGTTAACCGTGGATTGACAATTAAAACGGAGCACAGAGCATGTATGCAGTGATTTTCAAGGCCACCATGGCCGAGGTTGATGATGAGTACCTGGCGACGGCTCAACGGTTGAGAGAACTCGCTTTTGAAAAGTATGGTTGCGTGGATTTCGTTGCGGTGACAGAAGGCAAAGAAGAGATCGCGGTTTCTTACTGGGAGACCGAACAACAAATCCGGGACTGGAAAAACGATCCGGAGCACAGGCTGGCTCAGGGCAAGGGTCGGGATAAATGGTATACGTCATTCACCGTGGAAGTTTGCGAAATCATCAGGAAACGATAGTAGCTCAGAAAAATGCGGGATAGGGTATCTATACTGGATTGACCACCGCCAGCCAACAGGACCAGGGATTGATGGGAACTTTAAAAACGATTCACCTTATATTTGTCGCACTGTCATTTGCCGGATTTTTTATCCGTGGCATCTGGATGCTGCAAGACTCGCCACATCTTCGCCAACGCTGGGTCAAAATCACCCCCCAGGTCGTAGACACGGTATTACTGGTCAGCGCGATAGTGCTAGCCATCCAATTACACTTTTCACCGATGCAGCAACCCTGGTTGATGGCGAAGATTATCGCCTTGCTGGTGTACATCGGTGTTGGCCTGGTGGCACTGCGTTTTGGTCGTACCAAGCGGATCCGGTTGTTTGCCTGGCTCCTTGGCCTGGTCATATTTTTGTATATTGTCTCGGTTGCCATGACCAAATCGGTCATGGGATGGCTTGCGTTTGTTTAGCGTCTATACTCAAAACTAGTAACAACTTCTGCAGGAGAAAAACATGTCTGAATCATCAAGCAGAACGGCACCCACTCTGATAATCGCCATTTATCTCGTGATGCTTGCAGCCAAGGCCAAGACTCACCGCTGGACCAGCTAGACCTTGCCAGGTTCTATCCAAAACAAGCGGCGGATCATTCCACCGGTCTATTTACTGATCACCCTGGTCCTGATGTGGCTAATGCACATTGGTTTTCCGTTGTATCAATATATTGATGAACCGGTGGCTTACATTGGAATAATCGCTGTGTTTCTTGGGATTGCGATGGCAGCGATATCTGCCAGGACATTCAGGAAAGCAGGCACGGGTATCAGGCCATTCGAAGAAGCGACCAGCCTCGTGACCACCGGTTTCTACCGTTTCACCCGAAACCCGATGTACCTGGGGATGTTCATGATGCTGATAGGTGTGGCCATGCTTCTCGGAAGCATTGGCGCCATCTTACCGGCAATCGTCTTTATAATGATTATCCGCAACAACTTCGTAATAGGTGAGGAACAGTTCATGGAGGCGAGTTTTGGACAACAATACCTGGATTACAAAGCCAAAGTAAGAAGGTGGATATGACGGCGCCTGATGAACTGCTCAGCCGCGCGGCCTACCGGGTGGAAACCGAGCGCCTTGTGCTCAGGTGCTGGTCACCCGAAGACGCCCCTGTACTGAGGGCTGCTCTTGATGCCTGTGACTCGCACCTGCGTCCGATGATCCCTTTCATGAAGGACGAACCCAGGTCCCTGCAACAAACGGCACAGTGGCTCAGAGGCCACCGGGCGGCATTTGACCTGGGACAGATGTACCGGTATGCGGTGTTTGATGCGGCAGAGCAAAACCTGCTTGGCGAAAACATGCTTCTGGCTCGCGTCGGACCCGGGGGGCTTGAAATAGGTTACTGGACACACAGGGATGCAATTGGCAAAGGTATTGCCACCGAGGCCACCAAGGTCATGACCCGCCTGGCGTTTGAAATCGAAAAGGTCAGGCGGGTTGAAATCATGTGTGCACCCGAAAACAAGGCCAGTGCTTCGATTCCGGCGCGCCTGGGTTTTAAAAACGAGGCCACCTTGAAACAACGCGCAGTGGATTCGGAGGGTGGTATCCGCGATTTGATGGTCTGGAGCCTGTTCGCCGAAGACTATCCTTCGAGCCCGTCTGCAAACCTCACGATGAAGGCATTTGATTGCATGGGTGAACTGATAGTCTGATACCTTCGGATTTTAGCGAAAGTAGGCGTTATTGGGCAATTTTCTGCTCAAGATGATGGAAAACCTACCTTAATGCGCTATATCATACGTGATCAGGCAGAAATGACTGGTTATTGGGAAGGTGAATAAACCCCGCGGCAGGTAAAGCCAGTTTGCGCTGTCATTCCATACACGAATTGTTTAACAGAAGGTGACATGATGAAAAAGATTATTTTTGCGGCACTGGTTTTGATGACGTCAACAGTATCACTTGCGCAAGAGGATGTATTGGAGGATGGCTCAAAGGTCGTATTGCCCATCGAGCTGCAGAGTTGCAAAGTGCCTCACTCACCGCCGCCTATCCCGGAAGACGCAGCCAAAGAAGACCTGCTTAAGGCCAAGAAACTGATCACTGAATTTCAGGGTGAAATGTTGGTGTACCGCACCTGCCTGGGTGTTGAAACAGAAGAAAAGATCGATGGCCTGTCAGAAAAGGAAGGGCTTTCCCAGGGAAATGTCATGGCCATCCTGAGCGCCTATGATTATTCGGTTACCAAGGAAGAACAGGTTGCAACGGCATTTAATGAAGCCCTGAAGGTGTACAAGGCCGGCTTGGCCAAGTAGGAAATGACCAGCCCGGTTCAGGGCTGGTGGTCAGTCACCCAGCAGATATTTTCGTAAAAATAAAAACGTGGCCTGTTGAAACAGGTCACGGTTTTCTTTTTTATCATATCCATGACCTTCGTTCAGGGCATTCATGTACCAGACCGTCTGGCCCTGTTCACGCAGGGCCTTGACCATTTGGTCTGATTCCGACTTGGGTACAATCGGGTCATTGCTGCCCTGTTGGACAAAAAGTGGAATCTTGATGCTGTCGACATTATTCAAAGGACTGATTCTTTGCAGGAAGGCGCGCATTTCCGGGTCACGCTCATCACCGTACTCCACGCGACGTAGTTCGCGCCGGTAATCCTGGGTGTTTTCTAAAAAGGTAACGAAATTACTGATACCCACGCGGTCTACGGCGGCCCGTAGCCGGTCACTGTAATGGACGGCTGATGCCAATGCGACGTAACCGCCGTAACTTGCCCCAGTGATCGCCACGCGGTTCTTGTCAAGCCTGGGTTGTTGAGCAATCCAGTCCAGCAGGGCGCCGATGTCTTTCACCGAGGCTTCGCGTTTGTAGCCGTCATCCATCGTGATGTAGTAGGAACCATAACCCAGGGAGCCACGGATATTGGGTGCTATGACCGCGGCCCCCAATTGATCGATCCACATCTGGAAATTGCTGTTAAAGTGCGGCCGGAACTGGTTCTCCGGACCGCCATGCACATGGATAATAACCGGGAATGGGCCTTTGCCGGGTGGCAGATAGGCAAAAGCGGGGATCGGAATTTCCTCGTATTCTTTCTCCCCCTGGTCCTCAACTGCCGACAGAAACGAAAACACGATCGGGTCTGAGAATTTGGCGGTGTTCAGACCGCCGGCTTCACTGAATGTCCAGCGTGTCAGTGTGCCGGCAGACAGTGGTTTGCGGCCGAGTTCGAGCACAAAGGCCTCGTTGGGGTTCTGCGCGGAATTCAGGGTCATTCCCAGTCGTTTGCTATTGGGGCTGAAATTCAAATCGGTTACCAGGCCCACCGGAACTTTTTGAACACGTTTATACTTCATGCGATCCGGATCAAACAGGAAAAGATGGCTGATACCGCCAATGTTGGCAACAAAAGCGCCCCGTTTGCGGTCGGGGCTTAGAACAAATTGGGTGATGTCCCAGTTGGAGGTGCTCGGTACGAAAGTGGCATCCGGTGTAGCCCCCAGACTAATCTTTGCCAGTTCGGCGGCACCATCATTCTGGTTGGTAACAAACAGGACACTATCATCCTTCCTGCTGAAGCCACTTGCGATATTGCTCGAGGTGTTCACGGCATCACCCGCCAGTAGCGTCAATTCCCCATCGGGTAAATCTTTTATGTAGATTCTTGAATCCGCTACGCTGACAAATTGCTGGATCAGCAATTTCTTTCCATCGCGGCTGAAATCAACCGGCTTCCACAATGTACCGTCATCAGTTGCAAGCAGCAGGGTGGCAGGGACGGAAGAGTCTGGCTCCTGTACCCAGATATCGTTTGAGCGGCCGTTTCTGCGAGTGGAGCGATAGGCCAGTTTTTTGCCTTGCCTGTCCCAGGCCATGCGATTGTTCAATGCTTGCCCGTCCGACAGCATGCGTTTCAGACCGGTATCGGGGTCAAACAGGTACACCTGGTCAAACTCGTCACCGCCTTCGTCAAGTGTCAGGGCGATGAGGTTGCTGTTGGGCTGACGTGCTACCTCACCTACCGGTTCGTCACCAAAAGTCACCTGGTAACGCGCACCGCCGGGCATGTCTACGCGGTGTAGTTGGGTAACAGGCCCGAGACGGGTCTTGATAAATATACTCTTGCTGTCCCTGGACCAACTCGAGAATCCTGCGGACCGGATGTTTTGATAGCGGGCGAGTATCGGCGGCAGGGTTTCGGGTATTGGCGGAATGTCCTCCATGATCAACTGGCCATCATTCGCAGTCCAGCGTAGTACATCGTCTGCCATGATGGTGCTGCTTAACATCAACAAAATCAGGCCAGTTAACAGTCTTCGCATTGATAATCCTTAAAAATCTTGTACAAACCAGTGATAAAAGACCCGATCAGGCCCTTGTATAGGCATGAAGTTGCCCGATTTTTTGCATAGAGCGTCTATAGTGTTAACGGTATAATTCTGATTCAAAATAACTACTGAATACTATGCACAAACCACTTCATATCATAATACTTGCAGCCGGTGCCGGAACCCGCATGAAGTCACGGGTGCCGAAAGTACTTCAAACTGTCGGCGGCCAGCCAATGATTATTCACGTTTTGGATACTGTATTGCAACTTCAACCGGCAGGTATTCACGTGGTTTTTAACCCGGCAACACCCGAAGTACGAGAATCATGTGCTGCATACGACATCACCTGGGCCGCACAAACAGAGCAACTGGGCACCGGTCACGCGGTTGCACAAGCCATGCCCGCTATTCCCGATGAGGCCGACGTGCTGGTGCTGTATGCTGATATACCATTGCTGGAAGCCGGTGTCTTACATGACCTGGTTGGCTCGGCTTCAACCGGTATCAAGGTGCTGACGATGCATATTGATAAACCGGCGGGTTATGGCCGGATAGTCCGGGATGAAACCGGCAGCATCAGCGGTATCGTCGAAGAGCGAGATGCAAGCGAAGTTCAACGAGCCATCAACGAGGTAAACACAGGCATAATCATGGCGCCCTGCACGGTGTTGATGTCCTGTTTGGAAAGAATGGGTAGTGACAACTCCCAGAACGAGTATTACCTGACCGATGTAGTTTCGATCGCATATGAACAAGGCATCCCTGCAACTGGAGTTATCGCACCTGTCGCGAAAGATCTTGAAGGGGCAAATGACCGAATACAACTGGCAGAACTGGAGGCACGGTATCGAATGAAACGTTCAACAGAACTGATGCAGGCGGGTGTGCAACTGGCCGACCCGAAACGCATCGACATACGTGGCAGCGTAGAGGCGGGCAGCGATGTATTTATCGACGTCAATGTCGTGCTCGAAGGTGAGATCAGCCTCGGTGATGCTGTCCAGATCGGCCCCGGTTGTGTACTGAAGGATTGCAAACTCGCTGCCGGAACACGGGTTCACGCCTATAGCGTGCTGGAAGGAATGTGTAGCCTGGGTGCCTGTGATATCGGGCCATTTGCCAGGGTGCGTCCCGGAACGGAGCTAAATAAAGGTTCCAAAGTTGGAAATTTTGTCGAGGTAAAAAATACCTCGCTTGGCAAAAACAGCAAGGCAAGTCACTTGAGTTACCTTGGTGACAGCAGCATCGGTGAGCGGGTGAATATCGGCGCCGGCACCATTACCTGCAATTACGACGGCGTCAACAAATATCGCACCGTGATTGAAGATGACGTTTTTATAGGTTCTGATACCCAGTTGGTTGCGCCGGTAACAGTCGGTGAAGGCGCCGATATCGGTGCGGGCAGTACAATTACAAAGGATGCTCCTGCTGGAAAATTGACCATTAGCCGCGCCAGGCAGACAACCATACGCGGCTGGAAGCGGCCGGTTAAAAAATAAGAGAGCCAGACTATGTGTGGAATTGTTGCAGCGTCGGCGAGGCGTAATATCCGCGATATCCTGATCACGGGTCTGCATACGCTTGAATACCGCGGATACGATTCCGCCGGTATTGCGCTGCAGCAGGATGGTTACCTGGCGCGCCACAGAGCAGCAGGCAAAGTGAGGGATCTGGAAGCCCTGCTGGAAACCTCACCCATCAATGGCCATTGCGGGATTTCTCACACACGCTGGGCTACCCACGGTGTACCAAATACCGAAAACGCACACCCGCATATTTCCGGTGATCAACTCGCACTGGTTCACAACGGTATTATTGAAAACCATGAAGAACTCAGAATAGAGCTTCAACAAGCCGGCTGTCTGTTCAGTTCCGATACCGATACCGAGGTGATGGTTCACCTGATTGCCCAGTTGATGGCCACGGGGCTGGATCTGTTTTCCGCACTTCGCAAGGCTGTTGGCCGTCTGCGTGGTGCATTTGCCATTGCGGTGGTCAGTGCAGCGGAGCCTGGAGTTGTTGTTGGTGCGAGGAAGGGCAGCCCACTGGTGCTGGGTATTGGGCATGGTGAGCATTTCCTGGCATCTGATGTCTATCCGCTGTTGGGTGAGACCGATACCTTTGTTTTCCTGGCAGATGGTGATGCAGTCTGCCTGACCGCCGATGGCTACCAGGTGGTTGACCTGGATGATCAGCCTGTAGTGCGGGAGGTAAAGCAGGTCGAAACAAAGGCCGATGCGGTTCAACGTGGCGTGTACCCGCATTACATGCTGAAGGAGATTTTTGAGCAGCCACAAGCGGTTGCAGAGACTCTCGAGGGACGGCTCGGTGCCACCACGATACTTCCGAATATATTCGGTGTTGGTGCCGGGGCATTATTGCGACAGGTCAAACAGGTTCACATCGTGGCCTGTGGCACGGCTTACCATGCCGGACTGGTTGCCAGTCACCAGTTGGAGCAGTTGGCACGTATACCTTGCCAGGCTGAAATTGCCAGTGAGTATCGGTACCGCGAGCCGGTGGTACCGGAAAACACGCTTTTTATCGCGGTATCCCAATCGGGTGAAACCGCAGATACGCTGGCCGCATTGAAACACGCAAAGCAGGCTGGTTATATCACCACGCTGGCAATATGTAATGTCGCCGAGAGTTCTGTTGTGCGTGAAGCTGACCTGGTGCTGATGACCCGTGCGGGGCCCGAGATTGGCGTTGCTTCGACCAAGGCGTTTACCACCCAGTTGGTTGCGCTGCAGTTGCTGGTCCTTGAGTTGGCGAGAATGAACGGCATCGACAAGGACGAGTACACCGATTACATTTCAGATTTACACCGTTTACCGGAACTACTTAACGAGGCGTTGAGCCTGGATAGCGGCTTCGAGGTGCTGGCTGCTGCATTTATTAATAAAAGCAATGCTTTGTTCCTTGGCCGGGGCAGCCATTACCCGATCGCGATGGAAGGCGCCCTGAAACTGAAGGAAATCTCCTATATCCATGCAGAGGCTTATGCCGCCGGTGAGCTAAAGCACGGACCATTAGCGCTGGTTGATGCCGAGATGCCGGTATTTGCAGTTGCACCCAATAACGTGCTGTTGGAAAAACTGATCAGCAATATCGAAGAGGTCAGTGCAAGGGGTGGTGAGTTGTATGTCATCGCCGATAACAAAGTTGTTTCCAATTTTCAGCAGCGGCATGGCCACGTGATCGGCCTGGATACCGGTGGATCACTGCTGGCGCCGGTGGTAATGACCATCCCGCTGCAATTGCTGGCATATCACGTCGCGGTGCAGCGTGGAACCGATGTCGATCAGCCGAGAAACCTGGCCAAGTCAGTGACAGTAGAGTAGTTCA
>Ga0102946_1000486_pt1 | contig 13900 bp, 13 predicted proteins | sample SalPon2A_A_D1_MG_FD_78209 | JGI IMG/M metagenome (GOLD analysis project Ga0102946, IMG submission 78209) | Soil microbial communities from South San Francisco under conditions of wetland restoration - Salt Pond MetaG R2A_A_D1_MG | ecosystem: Environmental > Terrestrial > Soil > Wetlands | place... | reverse complement strand
GGCGTGATTTTGCGCGAAGTTTCTTCGCAACGCGATTTGGTGCTTGATTGAACACTTCCGTGTACTCCCCTTTCCCTGGGTGGTTTCCCTGTTTCCAACCTGCTGCCTGTGAGTTTCCCCTTTTCCAGGCCCCTTTTACGGGTTGGTGCAACATCTATGTTGCTATAACAATGGTAGCACTACCGTGTGCTTTTTTAATGCCGCTGGTCTGCAAATAATGACCGCTTGTCGAATCATTAAATACGTTACGATTCATATACTTAGAACGCACTCCGGCACCGACCTTTTGAGCGCCGGTGCCGGAGATGTTTCATCAGTGAATCGCCAAGATTATCGGCGATTTAAGCTCAATATCTAACTACGGGAATACCACGCATCCATCGGGAACGTCACCAGCTACCTCGTCGACGATGGTTTCAACGTCAGCCATACAAGCGGCATCTTGTCCCGGGGTCAGACCTGGCAGCATAACCGGATCGGGGCTTAGGAACGAATTATCGTATTCACAACCACCTGTATCGGTTGATACAAAGGTAATCATGTCACCGCTGGCATTCGAATATTCAACAAGTGAGCCGATTCCCGGAACGTTCACCAGGCAACCCATTGGGTCAAGTCCCAAACCGCGATCGGCAAACTGTTCATCCGTCCAGCATGGACATGTCGGCGAGTCATCGACCAGGCACGGCATTTCCGGATCAAGCGAATCCTCGGAATCATCACGCTTTTTGTTGTAGTTGGCGAGAATGCGGTCGCAACTACGAGGCGCTTCTCCTTCAGGGTAATCGTCACAATCCTTTGCTTCGCAAAACGCGTTACACAGTCCGAAAAGCCCGCCTGTGATTCCGTCGTCCTGAAGGACATCACAAACATCTTCTTCAGACGGCGGAAGTCCGTCCGCAAAAATCGATTGCGCACCGAAACTCAGAAGAAGGGTTAGAAAAAAGGCATGGATAACTACTTTCATGGCTGAACTCCGTTTCACTTTATGTATGCTCCATCCGGGAGCAGTTCCAACTAGATTAATGCAGGAACCGTGCCATTATCGGATTGAGACATCAAAACACCTCAGGAAACCGATGCTAGTGCTTGAAATGACTGGATTCGTTGGCTTCCATGACTGTTTTTCAATAACGGGCGGCGCGAGAAAACGGGGTGACCTGTTGACAATTTCCGTCACTTTTCTGACGTGTTACGACAGCAGTTACTGAAATGCCTGGCGTAAGGAAGTAGAGGAGGTCGCTGCGACGAAACGCGCAAAGGCACATCACAATGACTGCTTTCGAAAAAGCCGAAAGGCTTGCCTGCGCTTCAAGCTCGCGCTGCTCCTACGACATCCGATGAAGGGATCCCAGCAGCGTTTGGTGGTGATTGACACAGGGAAGTGTCAACGCCGAAGGCGGTATCGCTTGAAAACCACGCTTTTCAAGGGATACATGCAAACGGGCCATGGATGGCCCGTTTTGCTCATTAAAATCTGCTGCAGCAGTGGTGGGCACGACTGGGTTCGAACCAGTGACCCCTGCGATGTCAACACAGTGCTCTACCCCTGAGCTACGCGCCCACATTGCTGCAAACTTGATTCCCGTTTCCGGGGCGCGCAATTTACCACAGGGCGAAGAACACCCACAAGCCATATCGTTAAATTCGCAGTTCCGAACTGGGGTAGAATCAAGTTTCAAATAATCGAATCAAACAAATACTAAAAACTGTCCCTTAAAACGTGTCCATCCCTTTCGTTCATCTCCACCTTCACACAGAATTTTCGCTGGTCGACGGCACAGTCAGAATCCCGGCACTGGTAAAAAAGGCTGCCCGAAGCGGCATGCCTGCCATTGCAGTCACCGACCACATGAACCTGTTCTCACTGGTCAAGTTTTACCGGGCAGCTGAAAAGGCCGGGATCAAACCCATCGTTGGCGCTGACCTGATTGTCGTTGACCCTCAGTTGCAGCGCTCCAGGTTGACGGTGCTTTGCCAGAACAGGCAGGGATACCTCAGCCTTTGCCGCCTGCTCAGCCGCGCTTTCCTGGAAGGCCAGATCAACGGCAGACCCCATGTTCACCGCGAGTGGCTGGATGAAGCGGCAGACGGGCTGATCGCCCTTGCAGGACCGGGCAGTGACATCGGCCAGGCGCTCTACAACAATCACCCGAACAAAGCAGAAAGCCTTCTCAAAGGCTGGTGCCGTGTTTTCGGCGATCGTTTTTATGTTGAGCTGCAAAGAACCGGGCGTGAACATGAATCGCGAATTGAACGCCATTTGATTTCGCTGGCATCGCGCAATGAATGCCCCCTGGTCGCCAGCAATGATGTTCGTTTTCTGAAGCAGGAAGATTATCGGGCGCATGAAGCCCGGGTATGTATCCATGAAGGACGACTACTTTCTGACAAAAAGCGGGTCCAGAAATATAGCGAGCAACAGTACTTAAGAAATCCCGAGGAGATGGCTGAGCTCTTCGCTGATCTTCCGGAAGCACTTGCCAATTCAGTCGAAATTGCCAAACGTTGTACGCTCAGTCTTGAATTCGGACAGTATTTCCTTCCTGATTTCCCGACACCCGATGGCCAGGACATCGAGACGTTCCTGGCCGTCAAGGCTGAAAAGGGTTTGCGAGACCGCCTCAAGCGACACCACGAGGGGGAGCATCACCTGAGCGAGGGTTACAGCGACCGACTGAAACGTGAACTCGGCGTGATCAACAGCATGGGATTTGCAGGCTACTTCCTGATCGTCGCCGACTTCATACGATGGGCCAAGAAAAATCAAATCCCGGTCGGCCCCGGTCGCGGTTCCGGCGCCGGATCAGTGGTTGCCTATGCGCTTGGGATCACTGACCTTGATCCACTGGAGTTTGACCTGCTGTTTGAGCGGTTTCTCAACCCCGAACGTGTATCGATGCCTGATTTCGATATTGATTTTTGCATGGAAGGCCGCGACCGGGTGATTGAATACGTGGCAGACACTTACGGCCACGACCAGGTCAGCCAGATCATCACGTTTGGCACCATGGCCGCCAAGGCTGTTGTAAGGGACTGCGGCCGCGTCCTCGGACATGGCTATGGCCATGTGGACAGCATTGCCAAGATGATTCCTTTCACGCTGGGGATCACGCTCAAGGATGCGCTGGCAGAAGAGCCCGCACTCAAGAAACGCTACAAGGAAGAGGAAGACACCCGCGCCATCATTGACCTTGCCATGTCCCTGGAAGGCCTGACGCGAAATGCCGGCAAGCATGCGGGCGGCGTTGTGATTGCGCCCTCCCCCCTGACAGATTTTATGCCGCTTTTCTGTGAATCGGGCGGTGGCAGCATTGTCAGCCAGCTCGACAAGGATGATGTTGAGACCATGGGCCTGGTGAAGTTTGACTTCCTGGGACTGCGCACACTCACCATCATTGATCGCGCATTGGAAACCATCAATGCATTGCGTAAAAAAGAAGGGGAACCTCCAGTCAACCTGGAAGAACTCCCAATGGACGATACAAAGACCTTCAGTCTTTTGCAGTCCACCCGGACCACGGCTGTGTTCCAGCTGGAATCACGCGGCATGAAAGACCTGATGCGTCGCCTGGTGCCGGACAGCTTTGATGAGATTGTTGCGCTTGTCGCTCTGTTCCGGCCTGGTCCGCTGGAGTCAGGCATGGTGGGCGACTACATCGACAGAAAACATGGTCGCGCCACGGTTGTTTATCCGCACCCAAAACTGGAGCCGATCCTGGAGCCTACTTACGGCGTCATCCTCTACCAGGAACAGGTGATGCAGATCGCACAGGAGCTGGCGGGCTATTCGCTGGGATCGGCCGATATCCTGCGACGCGCCATGGGCAAAAAGAAACCGTCCGAGATGGCCAAGCAACGTCTTGTGTTCGTTGAAGGCGCCACCGAACGCGGTGTTGATGAAAGCCAGGCAAACATGATTTTTGACCAGATGGAGACTTTTGCCGGCTACGGATTTAACAAGTCTCATTCTGCTGCTTATGCTTTGATTGCCTACCAGACTGCATGGCTCAAGGCGCACTACACACCAGCGTTTATGGCTGCAGTGTTTTCCACTGATATGGACAACACCGACAAGATGGACGAATTGATCCATGAATGCACGGACCTGGGAATCAAATTATTGCCGCCCAACATCAACCGCAGCAACTACGTTTTTGCCGCCGACCTTGAAAACAACATCCGATACGGACTCGGTGCCATCAAGGGCGTGGGCAGGAACGCCATCGAAATCATCACCACGGAGCGTGATGACAACGGGCCATTTTCAAGCCTGCAGAATTTTTGCAGCCGCATTGACCTTCGCAAGGTCAATCGACGGGCCGTCGATGTTCTGATTCGGTGCGGTGCGCTGGACAAGCTGGACCCTGATCACAATCGTGCCCGGCTGATGGCTCAGCTCCCCTCTTCGCTGCAAGCGGCAGAGCAGGCGCAGCAGAATGCAGAAAGCGGTCAGTCTGACATGTTCGGCTCACCCGTCGAAGAAAGCACCACCATCCAAATCAGTGAAGTGGACTCGCCAGTGCAGCCCTGGAGCAGGCTTCAGCTTCTGCAGGCTGAACGTGAAGCATTGGGCCTTTACCTCACCGGTCACCCTGTAAAACTGCAGGCAAAAGACCTGTCCGCTTTTACAACCTGTGCCATCCATCGAATCCCAAAGGTCATGGCTGGTGAACCGGGTGGAAACGGAAATGGCCGAGGACGCGGTACGCCAATGGTGGTCGCCGGCATGGTGCAAGCCATACGAAGGAGAAATCGAGGTGGCGGATTTGCGACCATTGAAGATGGCAGTGGCCGCCTTGAAATCTCGATGTTTGATGAAGGCTGGAACCTGTATGCCGATCTTTTGGTAAAAGACGAAATAGTGGTCGTTGAAGGTAATGTCAGCCACGATGACTTTTCCGGTGGTTACCGCATGCGCGTTCAGAAAGTGATGTCCCTGGTCGAAGCAAAGAACCGCTTTGCTTCAGGCATCTCGATCGCCTTACGCAGCCCGGACCCAACGGTATGTGATGAACTTAATGCGGCCTTTGCCCCGTATCGTGGTGGCCGTCACAGGGTTTATGTTGATTACAGTAATGGCAGAGCACGCGCTCAGCTGGAGTTTGGACAGGACCACCAGATCAGGGCCTGTGACGAACTGATTGCCGCACTACGGGGACTTGACCAGGTCAAGGAAGCAAGACTTCTCTTCTAGTTTGTTCGCTACTGCTCAGCTGCCTCTGAAGGCACTCTGATATCTTTTGTACAGAATCTCAACACGCCTGACGTATTCGCGCGTTTCGTTGTAGGGCGGAATACCGCCATGTTTTCTGACAGCTCCACTGCCAGCGTTATAGGCTGCGGCAGCTAGTTTCACATTTCCATCGAATTCCCTGAGCAGGTCGGAAAGATGTCGAACGCCTCCGGCGATGTTGTGCGCGGGATCAAACGGATTGCGTACGTTCAGCTCTTCCTGGGTGGCAGGCATCAGCTGCATCAAACCCTGTGCACCTGCTGGTGAAACCGCGTCCGGATGATATGCCGACTCGGCATGAATAATCGCCCTGACCAATGACTCATCCACCGAGTTGTAAACCGCGGCCGAGCGAATCTGGGATTCGAAAGCGCTGGTGTTTAAGGGGACATCTTCCCACTTAATTTGTCGGCAGCTGGAATCGGATGCATAGCACGGAAACTTCATGGTGGTGTAGTTCACATCCCTGGGAGGCGCTACATTGGTGTAGGTCAGGATGCCGTTCTCATCGGTGTATTTGTAGACTTCCGCGGACGCGATCACGGGCGCTAGAAACGCCATGATTAATACCAGTGCACCACAGTTCCGGCCTTGCCTGGCAAGGCTTCCCTTTGCATTCCTTGGCATACCGAATCTCTCCTTCAGTATCGATTCGGAGCGGGTATCCCCCAATCCTTGTCTGGTAATTCTAAACCAAATCAAGCAGTTGGTTAAGTGTTTCAGTGTCATTTACGAAAATCAGACTGAACAGTGGGCTGCACCGTTCTTTTCCAGGTAACGTTGGTGATACTCCTCCGCACGCCAGAATTCAGGTGCCGGCTCAACCTGGGTGACGATCGGATCGCGCCAGCGATCGGATAATCCGAGTGCGTCTATTTTCTTCAACGCCGCAATTTTCTGGTCGTCATCGTGATAATAAATCGCCGAACGATACTGCGTGCCATGATCCGGGCCCTGCCGGTTGATGGTGGTGGGATTATGCATCCCGAAAAACTCTTCCAGCAACTGCTGATACGTGATGATTGCCGGATCGAATGTCAGCTGCACCGCTTCTGCATGACCAGTCCTCCCCGAGCAGACGTCCTTGTAAGTAGGATTTTCAGTTTGCCCGCCCATATAGCCAACGGCGGCATCCAACACACCGTCCAGTTCACGGAAACGTGCTTCTACGCCCCAAAAACAGCCTGCTGCAAAACTGGCAATCTCTTTTTCTGCCATTCGAATTCTCCGTCTTTCATCATCTCGTTTTTACTACGATCCGGAATCATCACCGGACGGTTCTTCCGGCCTCAACCTTAAAACGCCTTCCTGGGCCGTGCTGGCTACCAGCCTGCCCTGGCTGTCGAATATGGATCCTCGCGCCAGGCCCCGACCTCCACTTGTGATGGGGCTGTCGCAGTCGTATAACAACCACTCATCAACACGCGCATCGTGATGAAACCACATCGCGTGATCGAGGCTCGCAACCATCAGACGCTGATTGAACCAGGAAATTCCATGCGGAAGCATTGCGGTGCCGAAAAGATGAAAATCAGAAACATATGCCAGCAATGCCCTGTGAACCAGCTGGTCATCTCCGGGATTGCCTCGCAGTCGAAACCATAGTTTCCGATTGGGTGGCGAAGGTTCGGCCAGGTTGAGTGAATCGCCATCGACCGGGCGGAAATCAAATGGACCAAACTGGTTGCACCAGCGACGTAGCATTTCAGGCGCAATCTTTAGTTTTTCAGCGGACACGTCCAGCCCGCTCTTCAGATTTTCAGGTTCCGGGACGTCGGGCATTTCAAACTGGTGTTCAAGCCCCTCCTCTCTGACCTGGAAAGATGCTGCCAGGTTGAAAATCGGGCGGCCATGCTGAATGGCCAGCACACGCCTGGAGCTGAAGCTGCCACCATCACGGTTATGTTCCACGTTGTAGACAATCGGCGCATCCGGATTGCCGGGCAATAGAAAATAAGCATGCAGGGAATGTATCAGGCGGTCCTCTACTGTCTTGCTGGCTGCAAGCACTGCCTGGGCGAGCACCTGTCCACCAAACACACGTGGCGTGCCAATATCACGACTCTGGCCGCGAAACAGATTGACTTCCAGTTGCTCAAGCCTGATCAGCCGCAGCAATTCAGAAAATGAGCTTTTGTCCTGATCATTCAATGTGGGGCTCTCTGATGGAAAACTCGGTGTACCATGGTGTCATGTCGTCGACCCCCGGCCAAGTCCCAGGTCGCCGGGGGAACCTTCTCCGGCAAACCGAAGTTCTTTTGGCCCATAAGCGGTCCTGGTCTGAAGCGCAGCGACGCAACATGGCTTCCACTGCATTGACGCTGCTGGACAGAATCCCTGCCCAGGGCTTCTGCCTCATCGGCCTTTCGGGTGCGCCCGGCAGCGGCAAATCCACCCTGGCAAGCCTGCTATCCAGTTTGATTCAGAAGGACAAGCCGGATGCCCTGGTGATTTCACTGGATGACTACTACCTGGGTAAACAACAGAGGATTGCAAAGGCCGGACAACACCCTCTTTTCAAACAGCGTGGCGTACCCGGAACCCATGACTGGAACCAGCTCATGGATGATCTGGATCAGATTTGCGATGGCCGCATCGAAAATCTCAAATTACCGGTTTTTTCCAAGACCAATGACGATCGGTCTCCTGAGCATTCAATTTCCATTCCCTCGGCACCCCGGGTCGTCATCCTGGAGGGGTGGTTGGTGGGTGCGCCACCTCAGGAAGAAACATTGCTTCCAATTCCGGTAAACCAGATGGAAGCCGACCTGGATGAAGATTGCATCTGGCGCCGCAAGGTCAATGAAAACCTTGCCAGGTATCACCACGATCTCAAGACCAGGCTGGATCAATGCTGGTTCATGAAAACGCCTGGCTGGCAGCAGGTCATCGACTGGCGCTGGCAACAGGAGAAGGACAGATATGACTACCAACATGATGCTTTCCTCAACAGCCGTGAGAAAGTGATGTCGTTTCTCAACCAGTTCCAGCGTATCGCATCACATATGAACGATACGTGTCGCCAATGGGCAGATGTCATAATCAACATTGACCGGCAACATCGCCTGCACATTGACCAGTAACTTTCGAGACCTGCCCTGAACATGGAATTCCTTTGGCACGATTATGAAACTTTCGGCACGGTTCCAGCCGTGGACCGCCCCTGTCAGTTTGCTGCCTGCCGAACCGACGCTGATCTGAACCCGGTTGGTGAGCCACTGGAGATGTACTGTGCGCCAGCCGACGATGTTCTGCCACGCCCGGGCGCCTGCCTGGTGACCGGCATCACGCCCCAACTGGCAGCGCAGGAAGGCAGGGTTGAGGCTGAGTTTGCCCGGATTATTCACAAGGAAATGATGAAGCCAGGAACCTGCTCAGCCGGCTACAACAGCATCCGCTTTGATGATGAGGTCAGTCGAAACCTGTTTTATCGCAATCTGCTTGATCCTTATGAGCGCGAGTGGAAGAACGGCAATTCCCGATGGGATCTGATCAACCTGACCCGAATGTGTTACGCGCTCAGGCCACAGGGAATTGAATGGCCTATGGTTGAGACCAGCAGTGGGTCCTCAGGGACACGACCGAGCTTTCGTCTGGAAGACCTGACCCAGGCCAATGGAATTGGCCACCAGGACGCTCACGATGCGCTTGCTGACGTCAATGCCACCATTGAAATGGCAAGAGTGATCCGCGCGGCACAACCGCGACTGTTTGAATGGTCGCTTAAGCTGCGAAACAAATTTGAGGCACGCAAACTTCTTGATGTGGACGCGGGCACCCCAGTGATTCACACATCAGGACGTATCCCTGCAGTTCGTGGTTGTACCAGCCTGGTTCTTCCCCTGGCACCCCACCCGCGACATGACAAAGCGGTGATTGCGTTCGACCTGATGGGTGACGCTGAAGCGCTCCTTCAATGTGATGCAGAGTCGATTCGGGACAGGGTGTTTACACCTTCAGCCGATTTGCCTGAAGATGTCAAACGTCTGCCGTTGAAAGCCATCAAGTGGAACGCGGTTCCGATGGTTGCGCCCGCAGCAGTGCTCAAAGGAGTTGATCAGGATCGCATCGGCCTGGATAGTGCGAAATGCCTGAAAAATGCAGCTTTGCTGAATGCCAACATTGTTGAATTACAACAGTCAGTCATGAATGCGTTCCACACGGAATTTGAGGCCCGGGAGATCGACCCCGATCTTGCGATTTACAGCGGTGGATTTTTTGATGATTACGACCGGCAGCAAATGCTTCACATTCACCAGTGCACACCGGGTGAACTTGCCGCGAAGAATTGGGAGTTTCACGACAAGCGCCTGACAAAAATGCTGCTCAGGTTTCGCGCCAGAAACTGGCCCGATACGCTTTCCCAGGACGACTGGGACGCCTGGGAATCAGACCGCCACCAACGGCTTAAACAGCCTGCAGATGGGGAGTTTTACGGAATTGATGCCTTTAATCAGGACCTTGCAGCTGCCAGGGAACAGAAAAATACTGATCCCGAAGCCATGAGAATTCTTGATGAACTGGAAGGCTGGGCAATCAACCTTAAGCTGAAAGATTAAATCAGTCACTTATAGTGCTTTTCCAGATTCCGGATTAGGTAATTATGCACAAGTAACTGATTGTCTTTGTGACAACATTATTTCACGCCAAAAAAGCCATCGCACCAACACCACGACAATGTAACTTATTGATATTAATATTTTTTATCGAACTGTTCAATTTTTGATCAAACCAGAGAGCAGCCTGTCTACTCTGTACACCGAGCATTTTTCTCACAGGGTTATCCACAGGTAATGTGGATAACATCCCCGGTCACGATTTTGACATTTCTCAGGCCACATTAAGCGCGAGCTGCGGGCTGTTTTCCGCACTTGTTCTGTGCCGTGAATTGCGCGACGCCGAGCGACGCAATCCTCGTTTGGCCCCGGGTGAAACAAATTCAACGTGAGAACCATCCGAAAACTGCATCATCCATATTTCGTTTGGTTTCTGAACGTGATGCCCGTCAACATTCTCCTCTGCTCCGGGGACTGCAATGATGCCAGTGATCGTCTTGCCAATCAGGTCCTTTTTTACATTCAGCATGATGTTGCTCCGTCTGATTCCAATCTCAACTTGTGACACATTTGAACATGCAGCGTTCTCAAAAACTGAGAAGACAAACAGAGGATTCTGCTTACATCATTTGAAGACATTTCCCATCGTGCTGTACTGCCGGTTTCCAATAGTCTTTTTACTGTCACTGGCCAGGTTGCATCAACTCGAGCAGCTCAGAACCAGGACTATCAATCAACAGGAGAAAACGAATGATGAAGTGGATTTTAACCAGCATGCTCACACTGCTTATCGCGGTATCAGCCTGGGCAGCAGACCAGGTGAATATCAATACAGCCACAGCACAAGAGATCGCCGATTCACTCAACGGCATCGGCTTGAGCAAAGCAGAGAAAATCGTGGAATACCGGGAGGCCAATGGGCCGTATCAGCACATTGACGAGCTTGTGAACGTCAAGGGAATCGGACTCCGGACGGTGGACAAGAACCGTGATGCAATTTCACTGGGTGAGGCAATGCAATCCGAGTAACCGGGCATTCGATTCTGTTTGCTTTGGTGCTATTTCGAAAGGGGCTTTCTTGTTGAAAATGCCATCGCCAGCGTGGACTGGTCAATATACTCAAGCTCGCCGCCGAGAGGGACGCCGTGGGCAATTCGACTGACATTGATCGAGTACTTGCCAGCCAGTTCCTGCAGATAGTAGGCGGTAGCTTCACCCTCAACAGTTGGGTTGGTGGCAATAATGAGTTCGGTCACTTCACCTGTTTCGAGGCGTTCTTTCAGCAAGTCCAGCCCCAGCTCGGACGGACCGATACCATCGATGGGCGAAAGTTTTCCAAGCAGCACAAAATAGCTGCCACGAAAACCGGTTGCCCTCTCGATGGCTATCACGTCACTGGGCGATTCGACTACGCACAACAAACTGGACGAACGGGATGGATTGTCACAAATATGACAGCGGGTTCCCTCGGTCAGATTTCGGCATAGGTCGCAATGTCCAATCTCATCGCAGGATTTTTTGAGCACCGTTGAGAGGTGGCGGGCACCATCGCGGTCACGCTCCAGGACATGAAAAGCCATGCGTTGCGCTGACTTGGGTCCAACCCCGGGCAAACATCGTAATGCCTCGATCAGCTGTTCCAGCAAACGTTCTTCGCCCATCGAAAAGAACGCCTAAAACGGCATCTTGAATCCGGGCGGTAAGGGCAGCCCGGAGGTCAGTTCACCCATACGCTGCTCGTTGGCTTCAGCAAGACGATTGACCGCGTCATTGGTTGCAGCGGCAACAATGTCTTCAAGCATTTCAACATCATCAAGAAGACCGGGATCAATATCGATTTTCTTTACCGCATGGCGCCCATCCATGAGGACTTTGACCAGGCCACCACCTGCTTCACCTGTGACTTCAAGCTCTGCCAGTTCCTGCTTGGCTTTTTCAACTTCCTGCTGCATTTTCTGTGCCTGTTGCATCAGGCTGGCAATATTGCCTTTCATTTCAAATTGCTCCTGTGGCCCCGCAGACCCTTTGTTTGTTAAAGACCCGGCTCTACTGAAGAGCCTGTATTGAATCTTCGACAATTGAGGCATCAAACTTGTCTTTCAATGCCTTCACGGTAGGATCATCAACAATTGCCCGTTCAGCATCTGTCTGCTTGCGTCGCTGGCTTTGTTCGCTGATACCTGCCGCTGTGAGCAGTTCTTTGTCCGTGCTGTCGACAACAGAAATTCGAACCGATTCACCCAACTGTTCACTGATGGCCTGTCCCAATCGGTCTACGCACTGCTTTGAACCGAGGTGGCGCAACGTTGGAGAGATTGCGAACGACAAGTCGCCTCCATCAGCGGATTGCAAATGAAGGTTGCGGGCCAACTCCCGGACCTGGCCGCTGATTGGCAACTTTCCGATGATGGATATCCATGCTGCCTCATCATCCAGTTTCACTTTATTACCAGAAGGCGCTGAATCACCTGCGGGCTCTTGCCGCGAACTTCCAGGCCTGGCTTTCGTCCGGGTATTTTGCTCAACCTGATGTGAAGCACTCGATTTCCTGGCCGCCGACTGCCGTTGCGGTTGCGCAGCCTGCCTGGCTTGTTCGATCTTCTTTTTGATGTCCTCTGAACCACCGCCAGAGTTGTCATTGGATTGAGCCTTCGCCGGCTCAAAAGCCAGCATACGCAGCAGGGTCATTTCCAGACCTGTTCTGGGATCTGGCGCCAAACCGAGGTCTGCAATACCTTTTATCGCTATCTGGTAGTAAAGCTGGGCAGATTGTGGGGACAGTTGTTGAGACAAGTCCTGAATCGAGGACCAGTCAGGACGGTCGCGGTCCCGGTATTCCGGGACACAGTGCAGGATACTGATCCGGTGCAACGTTTCGGCAAGATTGGCCAGGACCGATTCCGGATCGCACGACTGTGCATAAATGTTTTCAATGATTTCCAGGATCCTTGCAGCGTCACCCTTGCCGAGTGATTCAACCAGGCTAATGATGTGTTTGCGTTCCACCAAACCCAGCATTTTCTCAACTTCCTGCTGGTTAAGCTTTCCGCCACCGTACGCTGTCGCCTGATCAAGAAGACTCAGACCATCACGCATGCTTCCATCAGCAGCCCGCGCAATACGTTCAAGCGCGCCTGTCTCGGCTTCAATCTTCTCCGATTCACAAATGTTGACCAGTGCGGCCTCTATCTGGTCAGGGAGCAGACGCCGCAGGCTGAAACGTAAGCATCGGGAAAGAATGGTCACCGGAATTTTTTCCGGATCGGTGGTTGCCATAACGAACTTAACATGAGGAGGAGGTTCCTCCAGCGTTTTGAGCAACGCGTTGAAACTATTCTTACTGAGCATGTGCACTTCGTCGATAATATAAACCTTGAAGCGCCCACTGGTCGGCGTGTACTGCACCGACTCGAGTAATTCGCGCATGTCGTCAACGCCGGTTCTGGAAGCAGCATCAATTTCGATCATGTCGACAAACCGACCTTCGTCGACATCAACACAAGCGCCACATTCGCCGCATGGCTTCGAGGTCACCCCGGTTTCACAGTTCAGGCACTTGGCCAGAATACGGGCAATGGTGGTCTTGCCAATTCCTCGTGTGCCTGTGAAAACGAATGCGTGATGCAGTCGATCCTGGTCCAATCCATTCATCAGGGCCTGGGATACATGCTCCTGACCAACCAGCGTTTCAAATGTTTTTGGTCGCCATTTTCGGGCGAGGACCTGGTAACTCATGGTGCTTTTTGAAGTGGAATGCGCGTGCAAAATTTCATGATGCAACTATAACAACTTTTTGAATGAACACTCAGCCACTTTGGAGGTGATCCGGCAGAAGATGGAGGCAGCCCCCGCCCGCCACACCCCGGCGCCCGATTTTGCTGCTGCCGCTGCTCCCTTCCGGGCCTGACGGGGTTTACAACTAGTCGTCGCGAGGGGGCCAACAGGGGCCACCATAGAAATCATTTGTGCTTGAACGGCACGGCGTGCAGTCTACTTTGAAAACCAGTGCGAATCCATACCATTAGTAATGAGGTCATTGGTAAGCCAAAACAATTGTGCTGCCCTTTCGAAACCATTCAAAAAAATACCCGCTCAAGGCGGGTATTTT
>Ga0102946_1000485_pt1 | contig 13904 bp, 9 predicted proteins | sample SalPon2A_A_D1_MG_FD_78209 | JGI IMG/M metagenome (GOLD analysis project Ga0102946, IMG submission 78209) | Soil microbial communities from South San Francisco under conditions of wetland restoration - Salt Pond MetaG R2A_A_D1_MG | ecosystem: Environmental > Terrestrial > Soil > Wetlands | place... | reverse complement strand
GACGGTCGTTGCCCAATGATCGAGTGTGATGGAGAGACAATTGCCTATGTCCTGGTCAACGGTAAAAGGTTTCGGTCGATCGATTCAAGATGCTGGAAAGCAGAAAGACGAATAGAAGACATGTCCGCAGACGGCGTCAGTTTACAGGTACTGTCTCCAATGCCTGAACTGCTTTCATACTGGCTAAAACCACAGCCCGCTGCTGAATTGGCCGATTGTGTGAATGCCGCAATAGCTGAAATCTGTGCCTTGCATCCGAAACAGTTCATGGGGCTGGGCATGGTAACCCTCCAAGACCCGGCACGTGCCGTTGAACAGTTGCGTTCATTCCGGTCGATGGGGTTGAGAGGTGTGGAAATCGGTACACACATCAACGGCACACCGCTGGGAAGCGAAAAACTCTTTGACTTCTATGAAACCCTGCAGGATGAAAATCTATCCCTGTTCATTCACCCACTGCATCCCGCCGGTTGTGAGCGAGTGGGCGGCGATGGCGTGATTGCGTCCGTCGCCGCCTTTCCCATGGAGATCGCTTTTGCTGCAACGTCATTGATTGCAACGGGCCTGCTGGCCCGGTTACCGAAATTGCGCGTTTTACTAAGTCATGGCGGTGGTGCGCTGCCGTTGGTTGCGGCCCGTCTTGCCGCAGCAGCAGGCTACACGGACACGGTTGCTCAGCATTTTGATGAATCGCCGCTTAAAACTTTTTCCAGATTTTGGTTTGATTCGAACGTTTACGACGAGGGTGTGCTCCAGTTTCTGGCCACAAAGACCACGCCTGAGCGAATTTTAGCGGGCTCAGATTATCCATTCGAGATTCGCCAGCGTGATCCAATCCAATTTTGCTGTTGTGCCATGGGGCGCACAGCAGATAGCTTCAGGCAATCCGCGCTGCAATTCCTCGGTCACCATCAAGGAAGTACAACATGAATACACAAAGCCGAACGGTCGAGGTATCAGGATGCCGTGCACAAATCACAGATGTGGGTTCGGGAAAACCCGTCTTGATGCTGCATGGTGGAGGTCCGGGAGCAACTGGTTTGAGTAACTTCGCAAGAAATGTCAGTGATTTGTCGCGTGATCATCGGGTGATCGTGGTTGACTTGCCCGGGTTTGGTGGAACCGACCCCTGGCCGGGTGAAGGCGGCCTGTTCCGATGCATGGGTCTGTTTGTTGAAGCCTTACTCGACCATCTGGAACTGGACTGCGCTTCGATCATTGGCAACTCCATGGGTGGCGGTATCGGTATCGATATGGCCATACGGGTGCCGGAGCGGATCGATCGCCTGGTTTTAATGGGTCCGGCCGGCGGGCTGACGGTATCGACGCCCATGCCAACAGAAGGGTTGCTTCGCATGGTCACTTTCTACGGTGGAGATGGGCCTTCGGAGGCGAAATTGCGGACCATTCTGGAGTCTCTGGTGCATGACCCTGCGCAACTATCGGAAGTTACATTTGCTGAGCGATACGCGGACGCCACCAAACCAGATAGAGCAAAGAATTATGCGCCTCTGAAATATCACATAGAGGAATTGTGGCGCGAAAAACTCACTGACATCCAGGCACCAACCCTGTTGCTTTGGGGGCGCGAGGATCGGGTTATCCCGCTGGATGCAGCCTATACTTACTTGCGGCTTATGCCGCGAGCGGAACTTCATGTCTTTCCGAATTGCGGCCACTGGGTTCAGTGGGAGCGTGCCGTCGAATTCAATGCCCTGGTCCGGCATTTTCTAAACCTTGGGGAGGGTTAACTTTGACGGACTGTGATGTTCTGATTGTAGGTGCCGGGCCGGTTGGTCTCACGCTGGCCATTGACCTGGGGCGCCGGGGCATCAAAGTCATGCTGGTAGAGCAGAATCTGGAGCCGCTCAAGTGGCCCAAAATGGAACGTTGCAATGCGCGAACCATGGAGATCTTCCGGCACATGGAGCTGGCAGAAGAAATCCGCAAGGCCAGCCAGTTCACAGACGTGCCCATGGATGTCTTTGGCGTAACGGCACTGAATGAAGAACCGCTGGTGCACTTGGTCTACCCATCCGTAACAGAGTGTAAACGCCAGATTGAGCAATGCGGCGACGGTTCGCTTAACGCAGAACCGTATCAGCTGATTTCTCAATACACTCTGGAGCCACTCCTCAGGCGCGTTGCTGAACGCGAGGCCAACATTGAAGTCCGGTTCGAGACCCGATTCCTTGAATTCACGCAGGCTGATGATTGCGTCCGGGCAGAAGTTGAAACCCGGACCGGAACTCAATACATCAACGCCCAATATTTGGTCGGTACCGACGGTGGTAATAGTACGGTCAGAAAACAACTCGGAACCATCCTGGAAGGCGAAGGGCGTATCACCACATTGCGACAAATCTTCTTTCGCTCTGATGGGTTGTTCGACTCCATCCTGATCGGTAAAGGCCGGCACTATTGGTTCCCGGACGCAACCCTTGTTGTACAAGACGATTTGCGCCACTTCGCTATCCACACAACGGCAGTGGATGAACGCAGTGCCGAACAAGTCATTCGTGACTTGCTCGGCGACGATCTCGACGTGGACGTGTTAAACGAGACCCCCTGGCGACAGAATCTGCTGCTGGTTCGAAATTACAGCAATGGCAGAGTTTTCCTGGCGGGGGATTCGGCGCACTTGGTCATTCCTATTGGTGGGCTAGGGCTGAACACCGGCATCGGTGACGCAATTGATCTTTCGTGGAAACTTGGTGCAACCTTGCAAGGATGGGGTGGGCCAGAGCTCTTGTCGAGCTACGAGGCAGAACGTCGTCCGGTAGCCATACGCAATCGCGAAGCTTCGGGGCGCGCCGCCAGAGCAATGCTTCGATGGCGCTCATTCTATTCTCCGCTTGTGCACGAAGATTCCCCGGCCGGCAAAAAAGCACGCAAGCGATTGATCCAGGAAGCCAGCGCAGGGCTCGAATTATGTTATGGCCTGGACGGTGTGGAGTTTGGGTATCAATACCTTGGTTCACCCGTGATTTGTGAACAGCCGGGCTCTGGCCCACAACAGCTGGATTTTCAATACCGTCCAAGCACCAGCCCGGGTTGTCGCCTGCCACATGCCTGGGTGGGAGAAGGTGAGTCCATCCAGGACCGGATCGGTCCCGGCTACAACCTCTTGGACATCAGTGAAGAAGGCGTGGACTGGTCCACGTTCGAGTCGGCTTTTTGTGAGTTGGGTGCTCCGGTTCATACGCACCAGCTGGAATCCGCCACCCTGCGCCGCTTGAGCATCAATACCCTGATGATCGTGCGCCCCGACCTGCATATCGCCTGGGCTGGAAGCACAATTCCAGATGATGTTTCAGCCCTCGTGTCCCGAATGACCGGAAATTGATTCAAGAGCCGCATGTGAGCATACCCAAGGCAGCAGAACAAAAAGCATTCGCCAGCCGAGCCCGCCGTAACCTGATTGGCGATTTCCTGGTCAGAGCGGCGCGCAAACATCGCCACAAGATTGCCTTGCGGTTTCTTGACAGGGAATGGAGTTTTACTGCCCTGGATATTGCATCTGCCCGGATTGCGCATCATCTCGCCCAACGGGGGTTTGGAAAGGGTGACTGTATCGTTGCATTTGGAAAAAATTCGGATGCATATTACTTGTTTTGGCTCGCTTGTACCCGCTCCGGCATCATCCATGTTCCTGCGAATTATGCATTAAAGCCAGCGGAGTTGGCCTATGTGATTCGGCAGTCTGACGCCTGTGGTCTGGTCTACGATGCGGCCCTGTCTGAGACAATTGAGTCCCTGTCCGGCGAAATTCAGGAAATCCAAACCCTGCTGTTCGGGCGCGCTGCCGGAGAAGAAGGGTCCATCCTGGACGCCGCGCTTGCGGAGGAAGGGGTCACCCATTTCGATTGTCCTGATTTGCAGGCCACGGACATCTGCCAGCTGCTGTATACCTCTGGAACCACTGGTGATCCAAAGGGAGCCATGATGACTCATGAGGCCCTGATTGCCGAGTATGTGGCGTGCATGGTGGAGTGCGAGTACGCAGAACAGGATATTTGCCTCGCTGCGCTGCCTTTTTACCACTCGGCCCAGATGCACGCCTTTACCACGCCGCAATTGCTGGTTGGGGCGACCACCCGAATCCTCGAAGATCCTGAGCCGGGTAAGGTATTGCGCATGATCGAAGAGGAGGCCATCACTTCGTTTTTTGCGCCTCCCACGGTGTGGATAAATTTGTTGCGCCATCCCGACCAGAAAGGGCGCAACTTGGACTCTCTGCAAAAACTTTATTACGGAGCGGCCATCATGCCGGAACCAGCGTTGCGTGAACTTGCTGAGCGCCTGCCTCAGGCGGGCTTGTTCAATTGTTACGGTCAAAGCGAGATCGCACCCGTTGCCACCGTACTCAAACCAGCCGAACACGTGCAACGGCCTACTTCAGCTGGCCGGCCGATACTTTCTGTGGAAACTCGTGTGGTCAATGAATCTATGCAGGATGCCGCCCCGGGAGAACAGGGAGAGATCGTGCACCGCTCCGCCCAGCTGCTTGTCGGATACTGGGGTAAGCCAACTGATACTGAGGAAGCCTTTGTCGGCGATTGGTTTCATTCAGGGGACGTTGGCTACTTCGACGATGCGGGCTATTTGTATATCGTTGACCGGATAAAGGACGTTATCAACACCGGCGGAGTGCTGGTGGCCAGCCGCGAAATCGAGGATGTTCTCATGCGCCACCCGGCTGTTTCCGAGGCTGCCGTGATTGCACTACCTGATGAAAAGTGGATCGAGGCAGTATCTGCCGTGATCGTTCTTCGCGCGGGAGCCGAATGCTCCAGAGAGGAACTGGTAGTACATGCAGCCGAAGTTCTGGCTAAATTCAAAGTCCCCAAGCATGTATTTTTTACCAATCAATTGCCTCGTAATACCGCCGGAAAGATTCTGAAACGTAGACTTCGAGACCAGTATTCCAAACAATTGTAAAACCCAGTTATTGCCAATGAAGGATACCTCCATGAAAAACACCGAAAGCTACAGTCCTACGATGCTACCCAGCAAGGGCGATCTCTTTATCGGTGGGCAGTGGTGCGCGCCCGTCGAGGGCGGGTACAAGGAAGCCATCAATCCTGCCAATGGTGAGGTCATCATGTCGGTGGCTGACGGCAGTGCGAAGGATGTGGATGCTGCGGTACTGGCGGCAACAGCGGCATGGCAAAAGTGGAGCGTAATCCCCCCCCTGGAACGAGCCCAGGCTCTGAAGCGGGCTGCCAACATTATTCGGGCGAATGCAGATGACTTGATCATGCTAGATGTTATTGACGGCGGAAATCCGGTCAGTGAGCTGAAATTTGATGTGATGGCTTCAGCGGCCCTGTTCGACTTTTTCGCCGGCCTGGTCACGGAGATGAAGGGCCATTCTATTCCGATGGGCCCGAACGCCGTTAATTTCAGTGTGCGGGAGCCGTACGGGGTGGTTGGTCGAATTACCGCCTTCAACCACCCGTTCCTGTTTGCTGCGGCAAAATCAGCCGCGCCTCTGGCTGCTGGAAATACAGTTATTCTCAAGCCCGCCGAACAGACGCCCCTGTCTGCAATAAAGCTGGCAGAGCTGTTGAAAGATGAATTTCCGCCCGGAACCCTGAGCGTGGTCACCGGCGGGATTCCTGCCGGTAGGGCGCTCAGCCATCACCCTGGGGTGATGGCAATCGGTTTGGTAGGCAGCATCAATGCCGGCCGGGCCGTCATGGAAGGTGCGGCCCAGACCATCAAGCATGTGGTGCTGGAACTGGGTGGCAAGAATGCGCTGATTGCAAGCGCTGATGCCGATCCTGAGGACGTGGCCGATGCCATGATCAGGGGGATGAATTTCGGTTGGTGTGGCCAATCCTGTGGCCCTACCAGCCGGGCTTTTCTGCATCGCGACATTGCACAAGCAGTGTTGCACAGGGTGAAAGAAAAAGTTGCGAATATCCACCCTGGTTTACCCTCCGATCCGGCAACAAAAATGGGCTCGCTGGTGAGCCAGGAACACCTGAAGCGCGTGCTCGCATATATCGAAAGTGGAATCGAAGAAGGGGCTCAGCTTCTGCACGGCGGCACCCGGCCCGATGATCCTGCGTTGGCGAATGGCTGCTTTCTGGAACCGACTATTTTCACCGGCGTGAAGCCTGAAATGAAAATTGCCAGCGAAGAGATTTTTGGCCCCGTACTCAGCGTAATTGAGTGGGATGATGAGGAAATCATGTTGCAAGCGGTCAATGGTGTGCCCTATGGGCTGACCTGTGCCATCTGGACTCAAAGCGTAACCGATGCTCACCGCCTTGCCGGAAGGGTCCAGGCTGGTTATGTGTGGATAAATGAGGTTTCGAAACATTTCATTGGCGTACCCTTCGGCGGATACAAACAGTCCGGCCTCGGGCGCGAGGAAGGTCTTGAAGAATTGTTGTCATTTACGCAAGAGAAAAATATCCACATCAATCTCGCCCCGTCGAACTCGAGCGAGTGAAGCAAACTGGCTACGACTACATCATTATCGGGGCGGGCTCGGCCGGTTGCGTTCTGGCCAATCGGCTGAGCCAGGATTCCAATGCAAGTGTGCTTCTGATCGAAGCAGGAGCCTGGGACCGAAATCCACTGCTGCACGTGCCCATAGCCTGGCTCAAAATTCTCGAGAAACGCTGGCACGACTGGATGTATTTCTTCGAACCGCAAGCAGGCCTTTCAAATCGGGTTATTGAATGCGCGCGGGCACGCGTGATGGGCGGTTGTTCTTCGACCAATGCCATGCTGTACGCGCGCGGGCACCCACAAGACTACGATGACTGGGCATCGTCCGGCCTGGATGGCTGGGACTATCAGTCCGTGTTGGCCAGCTTTCGTCGCCAGGAATGTTGGGCGAAGGGAGAGAATACCTGGAGGGGAGCGGGTGGTAGCCTTCAAACCCGTCGATGCACCTATGAAGACCCTTTAATTGATGCCTTTGCGGAATGCGTTACCGAGGCGGGGCATGCGTTGATTAACGATTACAACGGCGAAAATCCGGAAGGATTTTCCCGCATGCAGTACACCATTGCCGGTGGGCGTCGCTGCAGTGCAGCGGACGCCTTTCTCCACCCGGTGCGCCAACGGCCGAACCTCACAATAATGACACGCAGTAGCGTTTCCAGAATTTTACTTCAGGGTAATCGCGCCATTGGAGTGGAATGCCTGAAACAGAAACAGCCGCAGAAGATCTTTGCAGATCGGGAAGTACTTTGCAGCGCAGGTGTCATTAACTCTCCAAAGCTTTTGATGCTTTCTGGCATTGGCGATCCCGGTCAATTGAATGATCTTGGTATTGATGTGCGGATTGGCTTGAGTGGGGTTGGCAGCAATCTACAGGATCATGTTTCTGTTCAGGTTGCCTGTTCTCGGCAATCACCCGGGCCGTTTCATCACCACATGCGCGTGGACCGAGCCGTTGGGGGATTGGTTGCCGCAATCACAACCGGCAAGGGTTTTGCAACCGAGCAACCTGCCGGACATGTTGGCTTCTTTCGCAGCACTGAATCAGAGCGCCTGCCGGATATCCAACTCATGTTTAACGCCGCGCCCATCACTGCAAAACCCTGGTTTCCCCCGGCTAAAAACAGTTTCGAAGACGGGTTCGGTTGCCGGGTGGTTTTAATCAGGCCTGAGAGCCGCGGGCGGGTGCGCTTGTCATCGTCCGATCCCGGGGTTGCTCCTTTGATTGAGGCCAACTTCATGTCTGAGCAAACAGACCTGGAAAGACTTGCAAACGGTCTGGACCATGGCTATGACTTGTTGTCGCGCAAGCCGCTTGCTTCGTTTCGGAAAGCGTTCAATACCCCATCGGGGGCAACGAGTATTTTGCGGAGACATATTCAGGATACAGCCATCACAGTTCACCATCCCATGGGGAGCTGCAAGATGGGTTTGGCCAGTGATCCGAATGCGGTTGTGGATCAGCGCCTTCGGGTGCACGGAATGGAAGGACTTCGAGTCATTGATGCTTCCGTGATTCCTGGTGCCGTGGGTGGAAACATTAATGCACCGGTCATGATGATCGCGGGCAAAGCCGCGGACTGGATCAGTCAGGTATAAGCTCAGAAACCCATAGTTGCCACGTACGGTCAATCACTGTCGGCGCAATAAGGTTGACAGCTTCCGCCTCTTCTTCCGTGAGGTATGTCACCAGTCCATCGCCGAGCTGAAGAGCCTGCATCTGGACGCGCGCATTCATCTCCGCATACACAGCGCGAAATACCGTGATCTTTAAATCTTCCCCGACCACCGCATTGCCGTGACCGCGCATCAGCACCATGTTCTGCTGTCCCAGAGAGTCTGCAAGGGCCGCTCCCAGATCGTTGTTTACAATTAGCAGGTTTGTGCCGTCGCCGAAGCGTTCCCGGATTTCAAAGATGGGGACTTCCGGCGACAGGAATGCGCCCATGTTGTATACCGGGCGAAGGGGTTTACTGGTAACACCGAAGGGAATCAACGACAGGGAATGACTGTGCACAACCGCTTGCACATCCGGGCGTGCTGCGTAAATTTCGGCGTGAATGTAGCGCTCCAGATAGGCCTTACGATTGTCATCACCAAGCACCTCACCTTGACCATCAAAAATCATGATGTCCGATGCAGTGATGGTGGCAGGTGCTTTACTTCGCGAAAGGAGAAACTGGCCCGGGTTGTCAGGGTGGCGCACGCTGACATGCCCATAGCCGTCCAGCACGCCCTTTTGCGCCAGAATCCGATTGGCCAATACCAGCTGATCAGCAAGAACAGCAGCGACCGATGATTCCGGCGCATCCTTGCTCATGACAGCCCCATTTGAACGTCCCGGCTGGCCCGGATTATCTGCCGTGGAAGAATATGTCCGGAAACCGGGCCACGCCACAAGCAAAAAATACACCACAGCCATCGTGCCCGTGTATACGGCAGTATGCCTTTCCGAATACATGAGGCGTTGTTGTGCACTGCCTGATTGCTGCAAGTAAAACCTGTTGGGCCTGGAATCAGAAATAATTATAACTGAAGCTTATACCGTAAGTTCTTGGCATGCCCGCCATTCTTGCCACGGTATCGATAGAGCGGAAAGCGTTATTCCAGTAGTATTCGTCAGTCAGATTCCTGACCCAAACCAAGGCTTGCCAGGTTCCGTCTTCGCTGGCGACACCGGCCCGCAAATCGATCAGGAAGTAACTGTCTATGACGTGCAGCGGGTCTTCTCCCAGCGTTGCATTTGTACTGTCACGGTAACTGAAATGAACACCGGCAATTCCGAGCAGGTCGTCGCCGACGTTAAACCGATACTCCCCGTCGCCGAGCACCTGCCACTTGGGTGTAGCAGGGAATTCTTCACCCACAAAGGTTGTGGGCTCGCCAAACGGCCCCCGCGGATCAATTGGGTCTTCCTTGATATCGGAGTTCAGATAGACCACACCGGCGTTCAGTCGAAGGCCCCTGATCGGTTGCGCAGTAATGTCTGCCTCGATTCCTTGTATCTTCGAACGCGGAATATTCACCAGCACTGGCAAAGGACCGAAGATGGGATACAGGGTTGTTCCCAGAATTTGTTTGTCATCATAGTCGTAGTAAAACGCCGCTGAATTAAGCTGCACTCGCCCATCAGCGAGGCCGAGTTTCATACCCACTTCATAAGCCAGGATGGATTCCTGGGTTACCGGCGCATATTGAGAAGAAAAGACACCTGGAATGGTTGGGAAGCTTCCATTTTTATAGCCCGTGGATACGTTGGCGTAGTACAGGGTTTGGTCGTTGGGTTCCCAATTCAGGCTCACACGCCAGGACCAGTTGTCCTCATCCAGGGTTCCATTGACTATATCCACTGGAACCGCGTTTTGCGGACTTTCCAACGTCGTGCATGCCCCAGGGGGAATAGGGTCGGCGCCGGACATTAATACTACGGTCGACAAAAACGTAAACCCGGCTGCAAAAACCCCATCACCCGGGTCTTTCATACAGCCTTCAAAGTCCCGGTCCTGGGTGGTGTAACGTGCTGAACCCTGTAACGTCACGGTATTGGATAAGTTGTAATCCAGTGCTCCAAATGCTGCCCAGGTTTTGGCTTTCTGGTCGTTGACAAAATTGAAGTCTTCGTACCGGAACGGGCCAACGCTGTTATTGGTCGCTTCGATGTGAAGCATGAGCAACTCGTCGGCAGTGTCGTCCTGATAGTTGCCGCCAATCATCCAATCTGCCCGGTCATTGATTGAACCAGACAACCGGAGCTCTTGGAAAAAGGAGTTTATGGAACCGTCGCGAATAGTGTTCTGGTCGGCAAAATCGGTGCCATCGGTATCGACTGGAACGTAGTCGTCATAGTCACTGTACGAGGTTAGCGAGGTGAAGGTCATATCTCCTTCAAGCTGCCAGTCTGCCCGCAATGTGAATTGAGTCAAGTGGTCATCATTTGCGAGATCGAAATCCGGATCCCAGTCTGCTTCACGAGCATCGGTTGGTGGTACAGGGTAGCCCTGCGGATTACCGGCAAGCGCTTCATATGCTGGTGGGTTCCCGCCCGCTTCCAATGCTCGTGAAGGGATGAATCCGTTGTACTGACCCGCTTGGGAATCGGACTTGTCTTTCCACCCGCTAACGCCCAATTCAAAACGCAAGTCGTCGGTTGGCGTCCAGTCAATAAGTAACCTTGCGGTAAGAAAATTGCGTTCGCCATTGGTGCGATCACTGGTCCAGCTTTGCTGCCAATCGTCTCGGGTCTCAGATCGCAACGCAACACGTGCGCGCACATTCTCGGACAAGGGTCCGCTCAGATACCCTTCAGCAATTAGTTCGTTAAAACGTCCGTAGCTTATGTTCACTCCTGCGTTGAATTCCTCTGTGGGCTTTGCTGCGATGTAGTTGATCGCGCCACCCGTGGAGTTTTGACCAAACAAGGTACCTTGCGGTCCCTTGAGTACTTCCATCCGTTCCAGATCGAGCAACGCGCCCCGAGTCATTGCAGAATACGGAAGTGGTGCCTCGTCTATATAAATATTAACTGCCGGTGCATTACCCAGTGAACGATCGTAGAAGCCGACACCACGTATGGTGTACACAGGCACACCGTAATTACTCAGTTGGTATGTAAAACCTGGAACAACGGATTCAAGTTGTTTGGCATCCGTAATTATGAGCGTCCTCAATTCGTCGCCGCTGACGGCCGTGATTGACATGGCGACGTCGGTCAGAAGTTCAGACCGTTTTTGGGCGGTCACTACAACCTCTTCCAGGACAGAAGGCAAATCGGCTTGAGCTAACGCCGTTCGGCAAGGGAAAGCGCATGCGATGAACAGTGATGCAAGCAAGGTCATCCGAGCCAGGTGGACAACCTGACGCGGGTTTGTATTAGCCACCATGTTTGTTCTCCGGGTTGTTTCGATTGTAATATGACGTACAAATTTTATTTAACAAACAGAGTACTTGCTTTGTTTTATACTGTCAATCTATCATTGAGGCCTGATGAAAAGGAATGAGCAGCTTTGCATTTTGCGGCGCGATCAGTGTAGTTCCGCGTGCGAATATTGGGCCCTCCAAAACCAATGAGTAACTTCTCTGCAGAAAGCGAAAACGACAAACCTATGCCTGCCGGTGAGGCAGTCGGACCTCTGACCGAGGAGTTGTATTACGCTCTCAGGAATTGTTACACGATAGAGCCTATTCCACCTCGATACCCGGAATTTACGATTGATGACGCCTATGCTGTTTCGCTGGGAATGCTTGAGCGACGCAGGGAAGCAGGCGAGACCGTCATCGGCAAGAAAATTGGAGTAACCAGTAAGGCCGTGCAGAACATGCTGAATGTGGGTCAGCCAGATTTCGGCTTCCTGACCGACGCCATGCAAGTGGCAAACGGCGCCCAAGTAAAAATTGCAGGACATCTTATTCAACCTCGGGCCGAGGCCGAGATTGCGTTCCGACTGGGGCAAGCGCTTAAGGGGAGTGATATAAGCGAAACGGATGTCGCTGCCGCCACCGAGGGCGTGTATGCCTGTTTTGAAATTGTGGATTCAAGGATCAGGGATTGGAAGATCGGCATCGAGGACACCATCGCCGACAATGCATCATGCGGGGTTTTCGTTCTCGGCGACGAAATGGTACCACTGAATGGACTGAACCTTCTGGAGGTCGAAGCAGTAGTGCACAAAAACGGGAAACTGCTTTCACGAGGCCTGGGTGCTGCAGCCATGGGTTCGCCACTAAAATGCGTGGCATGGTTGGCGCGTGCGCTGGCCCGCTACGATATGGGGCTGGAAGCGGGAGACATTGTGCTGTCCGGTTCCCTGGTGCCGCTGGAGCCGGCCAAGTCGGGTGACCATTTCATGCTTGAAATGGGCCGCGTGGGTAGTGCATCGGTCCGTTTTAACTGACGAAATGTACAGCAGGAGCCTGGCAATATGGTAATGAACGCTGTCCTGATCGGATCAGGCAACATTGGCACAGATCTGATGTACAAGGTATTGCGCAGTGACACCGTGAAGCCGAAGTGGATGGTGGGCATTGACCCGCAATCAACCGGCTTGATCCGGGCAAGGGAAGAGGGCCTGAAGATTACTGCGGATGGGCTAGATGGCATTTTGGACGTCATCGAGTCAGAAAAAATTGAAATCGCATTCGATGCTACTTCAGCCTATGTCCATCCTGAAAATGCGCGCAAATTGCAGGAACGCGGCGTAGTGGTCATCGACCTGACGCCAGCTGCGATTGGTCCCTTTTGCGTACCTCCCGTCAACCTGATGGAACACATTGGTCGGGACGTGATGAACGTCAACATGGTGAGTTGCGGCGGCCAGGCAACCATTCCCATCGTGGCTGCTATCTCCCGGGTTCAACGGGTGGAATATGCGGAGATTGTCGCCACGGTAGCGTCGAAATCAGCCGGCCCAGGTACTCGAAAAAACATCGATGAATTCACACGCACCACAGCCGAAGGTGTCGAGAGAGTGGGCGGCGCGGAAAAAGGCAAAGCCATCATCATTCTCAATCCAGCCGAGCCGCCACTGATCATGCGGGATACGGTACATTGCCTGGTGGGGGAAGCTCCAGACGAGGACGCCATTCGAGATTCGATTGACCGCATGGTGACCGAAGTCCAGAAGTATGTCCCTGGTTATCGAATCAAAAACGGCCCGGTTTTCGATGATCGTCGTGTATCGGTTTTCCTTGAGGTGGAAGGTCGAGGCGACTACCTTCCGAAATACGCAGGAAACCTTGACATCATGACGGCTGCCGCGCTGCACACTGCGGAGGCGTTTGCAGAAAGCCGCAGCAGGCGCAAAGGCAATGCTGCCAATCGGGAGTGCCGGTCTTGAGCACGGAAGAAACCAACATTCTGCTGCATGACATGTGTCTGCGTGATGGCATGCACGCCAAACGTCACCAAATATCCATCGAAAATATGATCGAAGTAGCCACCGGGCTCGACCAGGCCGGGGTGCCCTTGATCGAAGTGACTCACGGAGACGGGCTCGGCGGTGCCTCGATTAACTATGGTTTCCCGGCGCACACGGATGAAGAGTATCTCCTGGCCGTTGTGCCGAAGCTGAAACGCGCCAAGGTGTCGGTTTTGCTGATTCCCGGAATTGGAACGATTGATCATCTTAAGCTGGCGATGGACTTTGGTGTTCATACGGTTCGCGTGGCGACCCACTGCACTGAAGCTGATGTTGCAGAGCAGCACATAGGCCGCAGCCGTGAAATGGGATTCGACACGGTGGGTTTTCTGATGATGGCCCACATGGCTGAACCTGACAAACTGGTAGAGCAGGCCAGATTAATGGAAAGCTACGGAGCGAATTGCATATATTGCACAGATTCGGCAGGCTATTTGCTACCAGAAGATGTAGAAGCCCGCATTAGCGCGCTGCGTGAAGCACTTCAACCGAATACAGAAATTGGATTCCATGGACATCACAACCTCG
>Ga0102946_1000484_pt1 | contig 13906 bp, 13 predicted proteins | sample SalPon2A_A_D1_MG_FD_78209 | JGI IMG/M metagenome (GOLD analysis project Ga0102946, IMG submission 78209) | Soil microbial communities from South San Francisco under conditions of wetland restoration - Salt Pond MetaG R2A_A_D1_MG | ecosystem: Environmental > Terrestrial > Soil > Wetlands | place... | reverse complement strand
TCGTTTTCATCCCTGCCGCTGCGAATCTGGAGTTATTTAGGCCTGCTCCTGGCGTTGACCGGCTTTATCTACGCCAGTTTTATCGTAATCCGGGTGCTGATTTTCGGTGTCGACCTGCCGGGTTATCCATCCATCCTCGTTTTCATCCTGTTCTTTTCCGGCATTCAGCTGATCAGTATCGGCATTCTGGGCGAGTACATCGGCCGCCTGTTCACCGAGGTCAAACAGCGGCCGATGTACCTGATCGAGGAATCCTACGGGTTTGAAGAGGGCAACAAACCCGGACCACTGCCGCCTCCGGGTTAAGGCTCGTGAGCGTCCGAACCAGATGCTCTGACGCGCCCGTTCTGCGATGCGGGAGCAACAAACCTCTTGTAGCGAGGCCATGCTCCTTGCTGCTTCTTTGGGTTGTTCTGCTAGCGCCCTTATGGGGCCTGGCCGGTGAATCCGGCGACACGCAGGCTGAAACGGTCAGCGCACAGACCTCTCTAGAAGCCGAAAAGAAAAAATACATCTACAAAGTCCTGGTTGAGCGGGAAACCCCGTTTCTCAAAATCGGCTGGGGTGGCCGCGTGTTGGTGGACACGCCGCTCAACAGCGAGCCGGAAGGCGCCCACGTCGTTCTGCGTTCCGGGCAGGTCAATTTTTCCCGGCGTTTTAAGCAGGATTGGTTCGTCAAAGCGACCCTGGATTACAACAATGCCGGCAAGTTCGAACTGTCCGATAACTATGTGTCTTATTCCGGCTGGCACACCGGTATCGTGAAATTTGGCGTCTTCGACCCACCATTCAGTCTTGAGTCGGTCAGCAGCACCACGGGTTTGACGTTCATGGAGCGCGCCTTGCCGGTGGTGGCGCTGGCCGAGCGGAAAAGTGGTGGAGTGGGTTTGCTGAAGCGGACGAGCAGCAGCATTCTGAGCGCCGGCCTGTTCTTTTTAAGCCCGGAAGCTGAGGGTTTGTCGGATAGTGGCAAGGCACTGGTCCTGCACTATGTGCACTCGCCGATTACGTTCCTGGGCCGGGAAAATGTCCACGTCGGGGGCTCTTTTTCCTATCGGAACAACACGGATGACGTACAGTTCCGATCCCGGCCCGAGGTGGCGACAGCCGATGACTACTTTGTCGATACCGGTGTCCTCGGTTCCGCCGATCGGGTGGTGCGGGCGGGATTCGAGGCCAGCAAGGTGTTCGGCCGGCAGTCCTGGCAGTCGGAAGTTCTCTTAACGAGAATCACAGTTAAACAGTCGTCAAATGCCACCTTTTGGGGCGCCTATTTTTTCTATAGCTGGTTCCTGACCAACGATTCCCGCAACTATGACGACGGCAGAGGGGAATTCATCCCGGTCGTCCCAAACAGCCCGTTGTTCAAGGGCGGGAAGGGGGCTTTTGAACTGGCGGTCCGCGCCAGTTACGTGGACCTGACCGACAACGACATCATCGGCGGCGAGGAAAGCAACGTGTCGGTGGGACTGAACTGGTACCTGAACGAGCAGTTCCGGGTGATGACCAACCTGGTCAAGGTATTTGACGTCAAGCGGCCGGGCAGCGAATATGACGGCGTGGATCCGTTGATATTCAGCCTGCGTTTGCAGTGGCACCTGAACTAGATCTGATGGACAAAGCGAAGATGGTCAGTAGGCCGACTCACCTGCTGAAAAAAGTGGTCCGTTCGCTGCTGTTGGTTGCCGCCGGTGTGCTGGTCACGCTGGTTGTGGTTTTTGTGGTCTATTTGAACAACCGCGAAGAGCTCCAGGTCTGGCATACCGCTGACCTGGATGAAGAATTCACCGTGGATTCCGCGGTGGACAATTTCGACGCCTACCAGGAGTTGGAAGACCGCTTGTTTGCACAACTGGACGAGTTGGTCTATCGCCAGACCGAAGCAGGCGATGACATTAGCATCAACCGCTACATCCGGGGCAGCCTGTCAGATCCGCAGCGATGGCCAACCAACTGGAATCGCAGTTTTGAGTTGCCTGCGGTAAACCCTGGTCCGTCAATTCTATTGATTCACGGCATGTCCGATTCGCCCTACAGTCTGCGCAACATGGGGGAGCGATTGCATGAAAAGGGCGCCCATGTCCTCGGTCTGAGAGTGCCGGGCCACGGAACCGCTCCATCGGGGTTGATAAAAGTCACCTGGCAGGACATGGCGGCGGCCGTGCGGTTGGCCATGCAGTACCTGGGCGAGGTGAATCGGGGTCAACCTGTTCACATCGTGGGCTATTCCAATGGCGCGGCGCTGGCGGTGCATTACACTCTTGCAACGCTGGATGAACCGGATTTGCCGAAGGTAAACAGCCTGGTGCTGCTCTCGCCTGAAATCGGGCTGCCCAGGATTGCTGCTTTTGCGATCTGGCAATCCCGCCTCGGCCGTGTTCTCGGGCTCGACAAACTGGCCTGGAATGCCTTGCAGCCTGAATATGATCCCTTCAAATACGGATCCTTCGCGGTCAACGCCGGGGACGTGTCCTACCGAATCACCCGGGAAATTCAAAAACGAATCACTGAGCTGACCCGGAACGGATTAATTTCCGGCATGCCGCCGGTGCTGGCTTTTTCGTCGGTTGTGGATGCAACGGTCCTGGCCCCGGCTTTGGTACAGCATTTATTCAACCGCCTGCCGCCGGGCGGGCACCGGTTGGTATTGTTCGATATCAATCACCTCGCCGGACTGGGGCCATTGTTCAGGTGGAGCCCCGACGAGGTGCTGAACGCCCTGAAGGAAAACCCGCATCCCTCATTCACACTGAGCGCAGTGACCAATAGGGACAACCCGAATGGTCCGGTGCAAGTCTTTCACTGGGAGCCCGGTCAGGACCGGAGATCCGTTGAAAGTCTGGCACTTAACTGGCCGGACAAGGTATATTCACTAACACATGTCGCGCTCCCATTTCCGCCGGGTGACCCGCTTTACGGCGGAGCGCCAGAACGGGTGAGCCCCGGAATCGTTTTGGGTAATATCGCAATGCACGGCGAACGGGGCGTACTGAACATTTCGGCTTCCGACATGTTGCGATTGCGTTGGAATCCTTTTTACTCGTACCTGGAAGATACGGTATTCGATTTCATGGGTCTCGAAACTGAGGAACGATGAGCGTTTGCCCAACAAGCATTCGTAAACTTCAGGGTTCCGTCGGCAGCAAATGTAACGAGTGTGCGTGACAGGGTTATTTTCTGCGGTGCAGACTTTTATTCACAAATAAGGAAACGATAGTATGAGAAACAGTCTAGTACTCATGGCTGCAGTGGGTTTCATCGCACTGCCGCCCCTGGTGTCGGCCGGAATCATTGTCTATCCGGCCAACGGTCAATCGACCGAGCAGCAGAAGAAAGACGAAGGTGAATGCCTCACCTGGGCCAAGGAGCAGTCCGGTTTCGACCCGACGGCGCCGTTGGAAACCACTGCGCCTCCGCCGCAGACCCAGGCCCCGACCACCAGCGCCGGAAGAGGGATGCTGCGTGGAGCCTTGGCGGGCGTGGCCATCGGCGCGATTGCCGGCGACGCCGGAAAAGGAGCTGCAATCGGAGCGGGGACAGGCCTCCTGGTGGGCGGGGCCCGCCAACGCGAACAGGTAAACTCTGCCTACGCACAGCAGGACGCCTGGGCCAATGAGCAGGCGGCGCAGTACGAACAGCGTCAATCAGATTTTAACCGGGCCTACGGCGTGTGCTTGCAGGGCCGCGGTTACACCGTCAGCCAATGACCAGGTTTTCACGACAGAATAAGAGGCAGAATGCTATGAGAAACAGACCAATTGTTGGATTGATAACGGCGGTGATGATCGCTTCGGTGCCGGCTACCGCCCTCGGGGGCGTGCTCGAAGGCTCGAAGCCGTTGATTTGTGCCGTCATGCACGGAACGCAGTGCGTGGCCGAGACGCAAAAATGCGAGTCGGGACCGCCCTGGAATCTGAACCTGCCGGTATTTATCGACATCGACTTCAAGAAAATGATCGCATCGACAACGCGTGTCGATGAGGACGTTCGGGTGTCCAAAATTGAACACATGAAGGAAATGCCAGGAAATCGAGTGAGTCTGCAGGCTGCCGAAGGCGAATACAGTTGGAGTGCCTTGATAACCGATTACGGGTCTCTCACGCTGGTGATAGCAGGTGAGGACATCGCGTTCACTGTTTTCGGTGCGTGTACGCCGCGCTGAGCGCCCGTTTTATCAGAGAACCACCATCCAGCGGTGATGGTGGTGATTATTCCCTGACGTCCGTGGCCTGTGGCTTTTCGAACATCGTGCAGCTTTCTTCCATCCACTCCCTGAACATGACGACCTTGGGGAGGTTGAACAGGTGTGGCGGCGAAACGAAATAGTAGGACCACTCCGTTTTAACCACTGTAGAAATTGGCCGCACCAGGCGGCCGGCCGCGATATCCCGCGCTACCAGCGACCAACGGCTCAGGGCAATGCCCTGGCCCTGTTCGGCGGCCATCAGGATGGCCAGGGAGTCGTTCAGCAAGGGCCAACGGCGCTTTTCTCCGCTTTCGCCAACCGTTCTGAACCAGTTTCCCCACACTTCGCTCTCCACGAACAGCATGTCGTGTTGTTGAAGTTCCTCGATGGAACGAATCGGACCGATTTCCTTCAGGAGTTCCGGGCTGCAGACCGGGAGAATCCAGTCGTCCAGCAATTTGACCGACTTGAGTCTGGGCCAGTGGCCGGGGCCAAATCGGATAGCCGCGTGAAAATCCGCCTGGTCGAAATCGACCAGTGTGTTTTCGGCGTTGATTCGTAAATCGATGTGAGTTTCGGTTTCATAGAAACTCGACAGCCGGGGCATCATCCATTTCTGCAAAAAGGTCGGCACCATGCTGACATTCAACACCCCCTCGGACTGGTCCTGTTCCAGCATCCGCATGGCTTTGCGGAGCTCAGCCAGGCCACGCTGAACGCCCGGTAACAATTTCTGCCCGGCCCGCGTCAAAGAGACCTGCTTGCCATGACGGACGAAGAGGGGCTGATTGATGCGCTCTTCCAACAAGCGAATCTGGGAACTGACCGCGGCGGGTGTCACGTGGAGGACTTCGGCCCCTTTGGAGAAGCTCAGTTGGTTGGCGACGGCTTCAAAAGTGCGGAGTGCATTGAGAGGGATCTGTGCCATAATGATTAAGTAAAACTTAACTTACCTTGAAGTAAACCCGTTGGACCCAATATAGCCTTTAGCCTATTATTGTCAAGCGTTAAAACGTATTGGTTGTCATAATTCTGTAAAGAAATATTAATGACCTATTAGACCGATTCACCTTTCGTGAGTCAAGGAGAGTTAGACATGTTAAACGAACGAGTATATGAAACAGAACGTTTCGCCACGGAAGAAGTTTCAACCGTGACCGTAAGCCCGGCGCTGTTGCAAGTCGCTGCTAACGATGGCCTGAACACGCCATTCAATGCCGCACCTTCTCAGCCGCGCCGCCTGCGTCGCCAGCCGTTGTCAGTAGCCAGCCCGATTGGTGGTTGGAAGGTCAGGATGTGGTAATGGGCGCGCCCCAACTGCCACGAAAATCAACGGCTGAAAATCTGACCTGAAAGGGGTCATTGCTCTCTGAACATCCAGGGGCCTTGACCCCTTTTTTATGGCCTCAAGTTCTACCTCTCGATTGCACCATTCAAGCCAGCCGCTTTAGCGGTTTCTGGAACCACGGGTCGCCCCACAAATTATCCAGCGCAACATTGAACCAGGAGCGTCTAAGAGGCTCAGTCCAGGTCAATCGCCGACTTGGTTTTCTCCTTCCGCCGTTCGTCGGCTGCATCAAATTCAGCCAGGCAGGAATCCTGCTCGACCATCGCGCACTCCAGGTACTCAGCGATATGAACCACCGCCGCACGAATGGCCTTGCCTGCCGGGGTCTTTTTCTGTGAGGCCAGGTCGCCGCCCCAGCCGCCCTTATACGCCCCCAGGCTGATTCCGCTGCCGGAACTGGTGCCTTCAATCGTGCGCACGTAATCCAGTACGCCGGTGCGGTTGTTGATTACGCGGATGTCAACGGCGATATAGGCTTCGGACTTGCTGCCACCGATGCTGAAGCCTTTGTATCCGATGCCGCCACCGGTGTTTTCGGTGTTTTCCTGATAAGAAGTAACGGCGCCAATGACGGTGTAGTCGGCGCCTTCGAGTTCACCGATCGGCGCTGCCGTATCTTCCTTGATTCGTCCGGACGCCCCCAGGTCCTGCTCGTAGATAACCGCATCGAGCTGGTTACGCTCCACCACGCTGAAAGCCTTGGTCGCAGCGAGCTCATTCGACAGCATGCCGGAGAGTTCCCACCCGATTGATGGGGTGGTCCACCAGTAGGCATAGTTGGTGCCCTGGCCGGCCGTTTCATTCTTGAATTCGGCTACCCCAATCGTGATTTTATCGTCCGCGGCCATCAGGGCGCCCGAAGTCAGGCTGCAAAGCACAAGTGTCGTTGTAAGAAATCTGAATTTCATTTTTTGACTCCCCAGAAAAGATGAATGGATTACTGCCTACTAGAATAGAGGGCTGTCAGGCAGAAATCTACTTCAGGCGTTCCAGGAAATCGTCATGGTCGGCCTGAAACATGCAATGCTATCGCCGCGAACCGGAAACTGGTACGAGGCATCGATGATCGAATAGAATGAAGTTCAGCCGCCTGGGTCACACCGGAACTAAATCACTTGACACTTCCCAGCATATTTAACGACGTACTCGGCCCGGTCATGCGCGGGCCTTCCAGTTCGCACAGCGCGGCGGCCTTGCGCATCGGGCGGCTCGCAAGAGCCCTGATGAGAAATCGACTGACACGCGTCATCGTCGAATACGACCCCTCGGGTTCCCTGGTCACCACCCATCGCACCCAGGGTTCCGATCTGGGCCTGGCCGGTGGCCTGCTGGGTTGGGAAGCCGACGACCCGCGGCTCAAGAATTACCAGGACGAGCTTAATTTGGCCGGCATCGAAGTCGAAGTGCGCTACCTGGAATATGGTGCGGAGCATCCCAATACCTACCGCCTGTCGCTACGGGATGGAGACATCTCGCGCAGCCTGACTGCAATTTCGACCGGCGGCGGAATGATCGAAGTGCACGAGGTGGACGGTATCCCGGTTGATCTGAGCGGTGACCTGTATGAACTGTTTGTAGTTGGTGACGGTGACCTGGAGCCCTGGTTGACGATGGCCCAAAACACTCCGGGCTTTGTCAGTGTGGCCCGATTGCAGGGAAAGAAAGCTGGCTGGCATGTTCGAAACCGCCAGGAATGGCTCCCGGCTGACCTGGCGCCGCTGTCTCCTTTTGAAATTCACCAGTTGCCGCCCGTCGTTCCTGTTCTTGCGGTAACACCAGGCACGCTGCCGTTCGAAGATGCCGGCGAATTCCTGCGACAGGCGGATGCGGGAACACCTCTTTGGCAAGGGGCATTGCGCTACGAGGCGGCGCGCAGCGGCTGGAGCGAAGAACAGGTATTTGAACGCGCGGAATCGGTGCTGGCGGCGATGCGCAACAGCCTGGAGGAAGGTTTGAAAGGCCGGGAACTGCCCGGCAGCCTTTTGCCGACCCAGGTCAATGCCTTCCGGCGCGCGGAGGAGGAACGAAGACTCGTGCACGGCAGCGTCCAGAACCGCATGATCCGCTATGTGACCGCGATCATGGAAGCCAAAGCCGGGCTGGAGGCAATAGTCGCGGCGCCAACAGCGGGCTCCTGCGCGGCCCTGCCGGCCGCCCTGATGGCGCTGGGTGACGACATGGAGTTTGAAGACGAAACCCTGGTCAGGGGATTGCTGACGGCCGGCCTGATTGGTCTGTTCATTGCCAGGGGAGCGACGTTTTCTGCCGAACTGGGCGGTTGCATGGCCGAGTGCGGTTCGGCCTCCGGTATGGCGGCCGCCGGCCTGACCGAAATGATGGGCGGCGCCCCGGCCGATGCGCTGAGCGCTGCTTCGGTTGCGCTACAGAACATGTTCGGTCTGAGTTGCGACCCCATCGCCAGCCGGGTCGAAGCGCCGTGCCTGGGCAAAAACGCGATGGCCGCGAGCAATGCCTTCAACAGCGCCAACATGGCGCTGGCCGGATACCAGCACCTGATTCCACTGGACCAGGTGATCGCCGCGATGGACGAGGTGGGCAAGGCGATGCCGAGAGAGTTGTGCTGCACGGCCCTGGCCGGTTTGTCGACCACGCCGGCATCCAAGGCGTTGGAGCTGAAACTGTCATCGAAGCCAGGCTGCTGAGCTTTTCTCAGCATTCGCTTTTTATACCCGGAGAATCCAAAGTGAAAATAAGAATTAAGCAAATTCTCGCCATCGCTCTTTCGATCACGTTCCTGTTGTGCGGCGCCGCGCCGGCGGTGGCGAAGTACGATTCCGTTCGGTTTACCGTCACTTTCGACGCAGCCCTGGCCGAACAGGCACAGGACGGCCGGCTGTTGCTGATGCTGGCGACACACAATGAGGACGAGCCCCGGTTTTTGATCAACAACGATGCCGACACGCAACTCATCTTCGGCCTCAATGTCACGGACTGGAAGGGCGGGGCGGCTGTCACCGTGGATGAGACTGTGAGCGGGTTTCCGCTGGCTGATTTGTCCGAAGTGCCGCCCGGCATTTATTACGTGCAGGCCCTGCTGAATCGCTACAGGGACTTTCACCTGGGCAACGGCAAGGTGGTCAGCCTGCCGCCTGACCGCGGCGAGGGGCAGCAGTGGAACCGAAAGCCAGGCAATTTTTACTCCAACCCGGTGAAAATTGAAATAGATGGGTCGGAAAGCAGTGAATTCGCCGTTCAGCTCGACCAGGTGATCCCTGAAATCCAGCCGCCGCAGGATACCGAATTCGTGAAGCATATCCGCATGCGCAGCAAGCTTTTGTCTGAATTCTGGGGCGAGGATGTGTATCTGGGCGCGCACGTCCTGTTGCCGGCCGGCTACGAAAAGCACCCGGAAGCGCGCTACCCGCTGATGATTTTCCATGGGCATTTTCCGGCGGATTTCGGCGGCTTCAGGACCGAGCCACCCGACCCGGACCTGGAACCCGAGTACAGCGAACGGTTCAAGGTCGAGGGCTATAACCTGATTCAACAGCAGGAAGCCTACGATTTTTATCAACGCTGGATCAGCCCGGAGTTTCCCCGCTTCATCGTGATCGAGATTCAGCACCCGACGCCGTATTACGATGATTCCTACGCGGTGAATTCAGCCAGCCAGGGTCCTTATGGCGACGCGCTGACCTATGAACTCATTCCCTGGATCGAACAGCAGTTTCGCGGTATCGGCGAAGGGTGGGCCCGGTTTACCTACGGCGGCTCCACCGGCGGCTGGGAAGCGATGGCTGTGCAGGTGTTTTATCCGAACGAATACAACGGCGCCTTCATCGCCTGCCCGGACCCGGTCGACTTTCGCGCCTACATGACGATCAACATCTACGAAGACAAAAACGCCTACTGGTACGAAAGCGAATTTCAGAAGTTGCCCCGGCCAGGTCACCGGGACTACCTCGGTCACATACAGTCCAGTATTTATGATCAGAACCGCCTGGAACTGGTTTTGGGCGACAAGAGCCGTTCCGGCCAGCAATGGGACATCTGGGAAGCGACCTATTCGCCGATGGGCGAGGATGGGTACCCGGTGCGTTTGTGGGACAAGGAAACCGGCGTGATCGATCCCGCCGTCGCCGCCTACTGGAAAGAAAATTTTGACCTCCGCCACATCCTGGCGAGGGACTGGAAAACGCTGGGGCCAAAATTGGAAGGAAAGCTGCATATATACACCGGTGATATGGACAACTATTATCTCAACAATGCCGTGTATCTTACTGAAGAGTTTCTGGAAAATACCAAAGACCCCTACTACAACGGGGAGGTGGATTACGGAGACCGGGCAGAGCACTGCTGGAATGGTGATCACGAGAACGGCAACCACATTTCACGCCTGCGCTACAACACGCAATATTTGCCGAAAATCCTGAAACGCATCGAGAAAACGGCTCCCGAAGGAGCCGATCTCACGAGTTGGCGTCACGAGGGGTGAGTTTGTAGCCGCCTGGGCGGCTCGTCGTGGTTCGTTTTGTTACCATAATTAGTGACCGCAATTTTTGTTCTCGAAACGGGGTTTAACATTGCTCATGACACACAGATTATTCTCGTTTGCCAAATTGGCGCTGCTCGTCTTTGCAATCGGTCCGTCAGTTGCTAATTGTCAGGAGACGCTACCTGTCGTGAGCCTGTTCGTGGAACTGGGCGTGGCCGAAGATTGCGCCGAGCAGAATTCCGATGGCGAGTGGATTCTGGTGCCTTGCCCTCCGCCTCCTCCGCTGGGTGAATACGATATGCCGCAATCACCAAATGCCGTGACGCGGGTTTTGATCCTTGAGGTTGAGGGAGAAGGCGATTATGGCCCGCTTGATATCAACCTGAAATTGGAAGGGACGGCTCTAAATGGCGTCGACTACGTGGATCACCTGAACGACAATCAACCGTTGCCAGAAGTATTTTCCATTCCAGCGCACGACGGGTTCGGCATATCGACGAATTACTGGGGTATCACGGTAGTTGATGACGAATGGGTTGAAGGTGACGAAACCATCATCGTCACGTTGCTGGAAGGCGAAGGGTACGAGGTAACGTCGGGCAACCAGTTTCAGGCCACGGAAGTGATTGTTGACAATGATGAGCCTCCTGTGAATTTTATGATCAACGCCGGCTTGAATGATTCCTGGTACAACCCGGAAATTGACGACCAGGGATTCACCATTACCGTCTATGAAGCTGAAGAAATTGTCCTGGTATCCTGGTTCACCTATGAGCTGGTGAGTCGTGAAGATACATCACAGGAAGAATCGACACTGGGGAGCGTCAAGCAACGCTGGTTTTCTGCACAGGGTGGCTACAGTGGTAATCAGGCGGCGTTGGATGTGTATACGCTTTACGAAGGGGGGTTCGGCAAAAAGCAGGCCGTTCGACGCAAAAACGGCACCATGATATTGAAGTTTGACGACTGCTATAACGGCACCGTGACCTATGCCGTTCAAACCACCGATAATACGCTCGTAAGCGGTACCAGCCCGATCCAAAGGATCAGTAACAGTAACGCCGTCTATTGCGAACAACTCGAACAGCAGTGAATAGAAGCCAGCCCCATCCTGGTTCACCAAACGAATCGTGAACGGGTAATCCGCCAAGGCCCGGCGCCTGACCGGACCTTGGCAAGAGCGTCAGTGCGCTCGCACGGGAATCAAAAGACGGCACCTTCCAATGGAGTTACCAGCTGTAATGAGCGGTGTAACGCACCACCGTTTCCCCCTCGCTCGGCACCTTCACGTCGAAGCGGATGCGGTTACTGTTTTCCTTGTCGAAGTCATGACTGACGTCTTCGATGGTCCAGTTGCTCGCCCGGTAGAGGTTTTCCACCACCGCGACCGTCACGTCCTGATCTTTGTGGTTGCGCAGTTTGATCTCAAAGGTCTCCCAAAGATCGCGGGTGCGCGTGTCCACGCGAAAATCCGTCTGGGTGCGTTCACCGACCACGTCAAAGGCGTTGCCCATGCGAATGCGGACGTCCTCGTTGCGCGGCGTGTGGTCGATGACGTCTTCACCGATGAACTCCAGGCTGCCGTCGGCGGTGTCGAGCTGGTTGACGCGGATGCGGCCGGCAGGCATCGGCACGCCGAGGCTGTTCTTCTTTTCGTTTGCGAATTGCACGTAGACGTTGACGTCTGCGTTGGTGTCTTTGCCATAATCCTGCGATAACTGCTGACCGCCGTACCAGCCATAATTCAGCGTGGGGGCGAACACCAGTTCCTTCTCGCAGGCGATGCCGCCGGCGGCCGGAATCAGTTCGATCTGCTTGGTCGAATTGTCCGGCAGGTCGGTGCGTCGGCCGAGTGTGTAGAGATGGTATTCGAAGAAGGCTTTTTCCTGGAATCCGCTGCTGTCTTCCGCCATCGCCATCTTGTACACCATGTCGCGTTGCGGCCTGGGCGGTGTGGCGCGATTGACATCGCCGGCAATCAACTTGAGCCTGGCATCGTTGTAGCTGGCCCCGGATTGGTTGATGATGCTGACCCAGGATGAGAGGTCCATGCTGCAACCTTTTGATTCATCGAGGATGATGTTGTAATCGGCCCACCAGGTCATGCCCTGGGTTTCATAGGCGATACGCGACTTTTGCTTTCCGGAGGTTGGGCTGTCCAGCAGCCATTCCAGCGTGGGTCTCGTATTGAGTCCGCCGGGCAGTTGAGGGAACTGGAGGTTGGAGTAAGTGCGGATGGCGCGCACGGTTCCATCGTCCATCTGCAGCGTCAGTCCGTCACCCATGCCGAGCAGGACGCCCTCCAGCAGGTCAACCGAATCACCACGCGGTTGCTCCACGGTGATGCGCTGGCCGAGGTAGCGTTGCAGCAGTTTGTCCTGGCTGACCAGATCGAACTGAAAACTTTGCTCCAGCACCCGGGTGTCAGGCCGGTCCAGCGAGGCGAAGGTTACCGTGGTGGGGTCGATCAGCGCGGCGACATCCGTCACCCGCAGGGGATTGACACCTTTGCCGATGTCGTACACGCGGTCGTGACGCACGATGCCGTAACCGGGAACGTTGCCGCCGTACTGGTGACCGCCGGTGGGGCGATACAGATCCGGTGACACGGCGCCAGGCTGCACTTTCGAATAAATGGTGATGGAATCTTCACTGGCGCCCGGGTTGTCAGCTGAGTAAGCGCTGGTGCTGGCCGCCAGCATCAGGAATGGCAATATTTTGTTCATGGTTTTCGTCCTTATTTGAAAAGTTTTGGGTTGATGTTACCCGTATAACGCAGGACGGGTGGAAAAGGGGTTAATCCTCCGGTTTGGGTTCCACGATCAGGTAGCTGGTGGTGGTGTCGCCGATATTCATGGCGCTGTGGACGGTGATCTCACTTGTTGACCAACTGCCCCCCGTGACGGTTTGGACCACCTGGACATCACCCTGTTCATCGGTGATTTGCAGTCTGCCGCCTTCCAGAACATAGCCGAAATGCGGCACATGATAATGTTTTTCATGGCCAATGCCGGGCGGAAAGGAGCAGCGCCCGACACGTACCTCGTCGGTTTCATACATCAGTTCGCAGGTCTTCTGGCCTTGCCAACCGGCATCGAAAGCCTCTGGCAGTCCGGTGGTATCCGCTGCCATCGCGGCCAGGCTGGCAGAAAGTAAGAACGGTACCATGAATACCTTCAGGGAATTAGCTGGCATGATCAGGCCTCGGCGAATGAACTGAGACAATCATCCGATTTCCTGTCACTTTCTGCAACCGCGCCAGAAGCCTTGATGGCCGCGGTGGAATTTATGGTTGGCAGGGACACACCGGACTGGACCGATGCGCAGCTGGACGAGGCCTGGGAGAAGCTGGGCAGGAAGTCTTAAAGTTCGCTATGATCCTCTTCAAGCACACACTTGAGGAAAAATTGAATGGCAGACAATATCAGCGGTGCAAACCTTGACGCCTACTCCAGCCTGCTCGACTTGTTCGAGCAATCCGTCAGCAAGTTTTCCGACCAGCCGATGGTCACCTGCATGGGCAGAACCCTCACTTACTCGGATATCGACCGCCTGAGCAGGCAGTTGGCCGCGTACTTCCAGCATGGCCTGGGATTGCAACCGAAAAGCCGCATTGCCATTCAACTTCCCAATATTCTTCAATATCACGTGGCTGTGTATGCCGCTTGCCGGGCGGGGCTCACCATCGTCAACACCAACCCGCTGTATACCCCCAGGGAATTGAAGCACCAGTTTTCGGATGCGCAGGTCGAGGTCGTGATTACCCTCAGCGCCATTTTGCCAGTGATCAACAAGATCAAGGATCAGACCCCGGTGAAAAGGGTCATTGTTACCGGACCGGGCGACCTGCTGGGCATGCCGCCCGCCGTGGCTGAGGGCGAGAACGAGACAGCCTTCATGGATGCCCTGGAGCAGG
>Ga0102946_1000483_pt1 | contig 13912 bp, 8 predicted proteins | sample SalPon2A_A_D1_MG_FD_78209 | JGI IMG/M metagenome (GOLD analysis project Ga0102946, IMG submission 78209) | Soil microbial communities from South San Francisco under conditions of wetland restoration - Salt Pond MetaG R2A_A_D1_MG | ecosystem: Environmental > Terrestrial > Soil > Wetlands | place... | reverse complement strand
GCCAGATAGTAGCCGATCTTTGAGTTCATCATAAAGTAGGTCAGTAGCAGCACGACCAGTAGCATGATCAGGATGATGTAGTAGTAGGGAGCCTTGGTGTCGAACTGGAAAGCAGAGAAAGAGTTTTCTGACAAAGGGATCGAAATCCCGCTCGGACCATTGATTTTAAAGGGGCCGACCTCTTTGACATTTTCAAACAGAACGCGGATGCCTTCACCGATGGCGATGGTGGCCAGGGCGAAATAGGCGCCGCGCAGTTTCAGGGTCCTTATGCCGATGAGCACCCCGACGGACGATGCCAGGATCCCGCCGACGATCATGCCGATCCATGGACTGAGTCCATAGGTCTGCAACAGGACCGTAGAGGTGTACGCCCCAATGCCGACAAAGGCTGAATGACCCAGGGGCAGAACGCCGGCAAAGCCGCCGACAAAGTTCCAGGTTGAGGTAAAGTAGGCGTAGAGGATGACCAGAATAAAAATCTGCATCAGGGTTGGGCTGGTGACCACCAGTGGTAACAGGAACAGGGCGGCCAGCAGCAGTATTGTTAATTTCAGGACGACAGGATTTTGATTTAAATATTTTTTCATCGATATTCTCCCTAAAAGTCCTGCTTAAGTCCGAACAGTCCGGACGGTTTCACCAGCAGGACGAACAGGAAAACTCCGTAGAGCAGCAGTTCGGTCCAGGTGGCTGCCATGAACTGGGCACCGACATTTTCGATAATACCGATGATGACTCCGCCGAGGATCGCCCCCGGAATACTGCCAAGACCGCCGAGTACGACAATGATAAATGCCTTGATATCAAAGGGGACGCCGACAGTCGGATAGACATAGTAAAATGGAACCAGAACGCAGGCGGCCATGCCACAACAGGCGCTACCCAGTCCGAATGCGATGTTGTAAATATTGGATTGCCTGATTCCCATCAGGGATGCGGCTTCACGGTCGAGGCTGGTGGCCCGGATCGCTTTGCCCATTTTTGAATGTTTCAGGAACCAGTAGAGATAGATTCCACAAGCGATGGTGATCCCTGCCCCGATGATTTTGGGCAGCAGGAAGTACATGTCGTAAAATTCGACAATCTTGCCGGACACCGTGGTTTTGGCGACGCGGAATTCAGCACCGAAGATCATAAGTGCCAGGTTGTCCAGCACATACCAGATTCCGGTCGTGACGATGATGACGGTTATCGGCTCGCGAACGTCCTTTTCTGCCTCAAAGATCGGCTTGATTATCCAACTCTGCATGAAATAGCCGAAATAAAAGAGTAAAGGGACGACGATCAGAATTGCCAGATAAGGATTCCAGCCGGTGAGGATCACAAACCAGTAGGCAGCAAACATCCCCACCATCAGGATCGATCCATGGGCAAAGTTGATGACTTTCATGACACCGAAAATCAGCGTCAGTCCGACAGCTGTCAGACCGTAGATCGACCCCATCAGGATGCCGTTAATCAATGCCTCGATAATGCCTATCATTGAAACTCCTTCAAGCAGCCTGTCTGCCTTAACGGGCTGAAGCGAAAAAATGGATAATTGAGGCCTGACTTTAACTTTTTTTCGAGCTCAACGTCGAAACACTGGCCCGGAAAAGAGCTGAAAAATGGGCAGGCAGCCGGGTTTACAGCCAGGTCATGGAGCCTTCAGCTGGCTGCTGGCAATGCAAAAAGGGACGGAGGAGAAACCCCGTCCCTTTATTCGGCAGTTGGTCTATTTCTCAGGCTGAGGGAAAACCGGGGTGTAGCCGGCACGTCTGACATTCTTCGGCCAGACTGTGATACGGTCCATGCCGTCGTCTTTGACGCGAGTCTGAACGATAACCAGGCTGGCGTTCTTGTTCTGTCCGGTCTCGTCGAAATCGACGCAGTCATATGCAAGCAGTCCGGCTTTGCCACCGCAAACCTTGATTTCGGAGAGAGTCTTGCGCAGTGCTGCCGGGTCGGTGGAACCTGCCTGCTCAAGAGCTTCCTTGATAACGTACATGGCGGCATAAGCATCGACCGACTCGCCGTTCATGTTGTTGCCATAGAGCTTCTTGTATTTCTCATTGGTCTCTTTCAGACCGGGACGGTTGAGGTCGGTTTCCCACTCAACGATATCAAACAGGTACTCGGCGTTCTTGCCGGCCGCTTCGAGGAAGGATGGGTCGGCATGGCCGCCACCGCTGGAGATGATCGCTTTTACGTTGACGCGCATTTCTGCCATGGTGTTGGTCAACAGGATTGCGTCGGCAGCGTTAGAGGTCATGAAAACCACGTCAGGCTTGGCGCGCTTGAGCTTGATGACCACAGGGGTCAGATCGCTGGCGGTGCTTGGATAAGGCTCGTTGAGAACAACTTCATAACCTGCGTCCTTGGCAAGTGTCACCCATTTCTCGGCGAAACCGGTACCCCAGTCGCCATTTTCGTAAACAAACGCAACTTTTTTGACATCGACACCGAACTCGGCCTGCATGTCCTTGAGAAATTCAAACTGGTCTTTGGCCCACCAGCCATCCTTGGCGGCGATACGGAAGACATTTTTAAAGCCACGCTCGGTGATGGTGTCACGTACTGACACCGGAACAATAAAGGGGATGCCATAGCGCTCGGCAACCTGGGTGGTCGGGTAGGTGACCGCCGAGTTCCAGCAACCGGTCAGAATATGAACCTTCTCTGTGTTGATCATCCGCTCGGCTTCGGTAACGCCGGTGGTCGGATCACTTTTACTGTCAGCAAAGAGCAGTTCCAGCTTGGCACCGTCAAGGGCTTTGATGCCACCAGCGCTGTTAATCTCTTCCAGTGCCATCTCGCGGGCTTGTTTGCCCTGGATACCGACTGAGGCCGAGGGGCCTGAGAGCGGGATGATATTACCGATCTTGACCGTTTCGGTCGATGCCTGAGCGGCCCCGAACGTGGTGATGGTCATCGCCAGTACGACGGCAGGGACAACAAGATGCTTCAGCAATTTCATGGGCGTCTCCTTCTTCATTAGGATGTTCCGCGTCAGCGGAGTCATAGGTGTGGGTCTCAATCAGAACAACGAAACCCTCTTCATGTGAGGCGATTGGAATGGATAAGGTAAGAGCAACGGGTGTGCCAAGAGGCGTTTTTTTTAAAGTGCCCTGATAACAGTTGTTTGCACTTCAGAGATAGGTCAGGGTGTTATTCGTGGAGAGAGAAGGGTCAACCAACTCCGTCAACCAAGATTGACCATGTCAACCTTGGTTGACGGCCAGCGATGGTCTTGTTGTCCGTCTGTTTTTGCGGCAAAGGGAGACTCTGTCATGTTTGCTGAAATCAGGTCTGGCCTTCTCTTTTCTTGAGACGCTTGTTCAGAGCTTGTTTTGAGATCCCGAGAAGTCTGGCCGCCTGACTCTGATTGTTCTCTGTCGTCAGCAGGGCTTGATCGATAGCATACACGGTCAATTCCTCCAGGGACGGGAAGGATCCGAACAGGTTTTCAAGGGCCGGCTTCTCCGAGCTGACTTCAGCCAGTTGAGATGAGGCTGGAGGCAGGCGCTCAGCAATCAATTTTTCCGGGATCTCATCTGTCTGACAGCGGGCCACGGCGTCGAAGAGATAAGTTTTAAGCTCACGGATGTTCCCCTGAAAGGGGTGTCGAAGGAGCAGATGCATTGCCTGATCCTGGAGAGTCGGGGCTGCTTTCCCCATCCCGGCAGCGGCTTCAGCGATCAAGTGTTCAGCGAGCAGCGGAATATCCTCTTTTCGTTCCCGCAGAGGAGGCACTTTCACCAGATGGGTGCTGAGTCGGTAATAGAGGTCCATACGGAGTCCCTCGCCCTGTAGAGCCATCCGGCTCAAATCTTTGTTGGCAGCAGCGATGACTCTGGCCTGGCAATGTTTCGGCTGATCAGAGCCGAGCGGGTAGTAGATTCCTTCCTGTAACAGTCGAAGCAGTTTGACCTGTGACATTTCACTCAGGTCACCTATCTCGTCAAGGAAGACAGTCCCTCCCGCAGCTTTTTCAATAAGACCTGGACGGGCACTGTTCGCGCCAGTGTAGGCTCCCCTGGTGTGACCGAAAAGCGTGTCTGAAAAGAGGGTGTCGTCGAGCCCTGAAACATCTACCGCTACGAATTCTCCGGCAACCCCGCTGATCTGATGAATCGCCTTGGCCAGCAGCTCTTTGCCCGACCCGGTTTCTCCCAGAATCAGAACCGGCTGATCGCTGGGACTGATCGCTTCCGTGTACTGAAAGAGCCCGTTCATAACAGGGCTTTTGGTCACGATTTCGGCAAAGGCCGGGTGACGCTGCGGCGTATGGCCAAAGGTGACACCTTTAAGAGACATGACCTCGTTGCGCAAGGAGCAGATTTCCATGGCACTACGCAAGGCTGAGCCGAAGGTGTTCATACTGATCGGTTTAAGCAGATAATCATGGGCGCCCTGTTTGAGGCACTCTACCGCAGTTTCGATTTCTGAATTGGCGGTCAGGATGATGACCGGGATCTGCGGCATCGAGGACTTGATCTGCTGCAGCACCTCTTGACCGGAGAGATGGGGCATGTTCAGGTCGAGAAAGACGATCGGTGAGGGAATCCCCTGCAGGGTGGTCATGACATGACGGCTATCGGAGATGGTGGTAATGTTCTGCACCCCCATTGAGTTCAACAGGAAACTGTAGGCATTCAGTTCGGATGATTCATCATCCACCAGGACGATCTGAGGATTCTGTTTACTTAAGTCGAGCATGGTACGCCTTCCACCGTTGATGGGCTGTCCGGTCTGGCCTTGGGAAGCTGAATAGTGAACAGGGTTCCGCCCTGAATGTTCTCAGCGGAAAGCTGTCCCGACATCTCTTTTTCGATAATTATCTTGGACATATAGAGGCCAAGACCGGTTCCTGATGAGGTCCCCTTGGTCGTAAAGTAGGGGGCAAAAATCTGGCCGAGGAGGTGCTCCGGTATGCCACAGCCGAAGTCCTTGATCTGCAGAAGAATTTCACTCTGGTTGCTGAGAATATCTATCTCGATCGGACTTTTTACTTTTCCTCCCTGCTGCTGAACCTTATCTTCTACTGCATCCCGGGCGTTGGCAAGGATATTGACCAGAACGTGGACAAATTCACTCTGATAGCCGTAGACCACCAGGGGGCCGTTCCTGTTGTCATGGCGGACCAGCAGCTCTATGTCGCTCTGCCTCAGCTGCGCCTGCATCAGCTTGACGGCTTTATCTACCGACTCAATGATATCGAAGGGAGCCTTGTTTTTTGACGGTCTGAAAAAGTTGCGAAAATCATCAATAGTTTTTGACATGAACTGAATCTGGGAGTCCGCACCCGTAGTCAGCGTCTCGACAAATTCCTTGCTGATCTTGTTGTTGAAATAGGCCGATTGAATGCTGGCCACGTAAGTTGACAGGGTGTTAAGTGGCTGCCGCCACTGGTGGGCGATGGCTCCCAACATCTCCCCCATGGCGGCCATCTTCTGTGCCTGTCTCAGCTGGCCTTCGGCATCGACTCTTTTGGAGATATCCCTGATGCTGGACAGGATCAGTTCTTCATTGTCAAGACGCAGGATTTTCAGGCTCACTTCAGCAGGGAACTCGGTCTGGTCGGGCCGCCTGAAGGTCCACTCGAAGAAGTTCTGATTGTCATTGTTCGCACTGTCAATGATGTCGTAGATTCTGGTCATACTGTCACGGCCGTCGGGCTGGAAGTCAGGGGAGATTTCCAGCATGCTTCTACCGATCAGGCCGAGCCTGTTGACGCCGAACAGCTCGGTTGCTTTCTCGTTACATTCAACATAATGCAGGTTTTTGCTGAGCAGGATGGCGTCATTTGCCATGTTGAACAGGGTCTGGTAATAGGTTTCGACTTCTTTCCGTTTGCTGATGTTCCAGGCCAGATCCTGATTGATTCCAGTAATCTGCTGCTGCTGTTGCTGAACCGTCGTCTCGAACCGACGGCTGTAAATGACCAGCACCAGAACGCTGCCGCCCACTCCGACCAGAGTTAACAGGGCCAGTCCGCCCAGAACCATGAGCACGATTTCGGTGGCAAACAGGACTGTGGTTTTCCGTGTCAACTGGTACGCCTCGTCATGAGGGACCGTAGTGCAGAGAAACCAGTCCGAATTGGCTATTTTTTTATAGGCCAGAACATGTTTTTTCTGGTCGTTTATCCCCTGGTAACTGATGGTTCCTGCTACGGATGTCTCGAATTGAGCCAGCTTCAGATTCAGGTCAGGTTCAGTCTCCTGCAGCTTCACTTTCATGACGAGATCATGGTTGGGGTGTCCAAGAATAGTGCCATTTTTATCCACCAGAAAAGCGTATCCGGTTTCACCAATCGTGATGTTGATGAGGTTTTCAACCAGCTCATCGAGAACGGTATCCGCCCCCATGACGCCGAGAAATCGGCCCTCTTCATAGAGTGGGGTGACCAGAGCTATAACCAGTTCCATGGTCACCAGATCGATATAGGGTGTGGTGAAGGTCGTTTCATTGGCTGCGAGAGCCCGCTGAAACCAGGGACGAATTCTCGGGTCATAGGTCGCTGGAGGGACCCAGTCGGCACCATCAATCAACACCCCTGCAGTGGTCCCGATATAGACATCACTGAAGTGTCCGGCTTTCATCGCCATTTTTAACGGGCGTAGCGTTTCAGTGTTGTCACCAAAGGTTGAGAGATCGATGGAGGCTGCCGTCGCATTTAGAATTTTCATCTGCTGGCTGAGCCAGAATTCGGTGGTTTTGGCTGCATCTGCTGCGAGTGACAGCTGATGATCATTGATTGTCTGATCAACAATGGCGGTGGTGCTGCGGTAGGTGATCCCGACCACAGTCAGCAGTAGCGTTGAAAGCACCGCCATGATAATCAGTGTATTTTTCATTTTCAGGTTCATGTATTGATTACTCCGTCGACTTTCGGCAATTACGAAAAGCTATTCCCGAACCATCAGCATTTTACATGCCATTACCAATTATCCCTAGCAGGGATATCGAATCCGGGTTGAACTGTCGATTTTCGACTGTCAGAAAATTTGTCAGGCGGTTAAACTGGGATTTTAATTCGTTTGATTTGAAAGGTATTTCTGTGCAATTGCCAACGCCACTTATCGAAGGTCATCTGCTCCGACGCTACAAGCGTTTTTTTACCAATATCGTGCTGGAGGATGGAACGGAGGTCGTTGCTCACACCTCGAATACTGGCAGCATGAAGCAATGCGCCATTCCCGGCCATCGTGTTCTGATCTCTCGGAATGACAATCCGAAACGGAAGCTGCGCTATACGCTGGAGCTTATCGAAGTCGACGGACATTGGGTCGACACTCACACCATGAGGACCAACCGGGTGGTAGAGGAGGGGCTGAAAAATGGCTCAATCGCTGAACTGGCAGGATACGACGTTCGCCCGGAGTTCCCCATAGGGGCCAGTCGTATCGATTTTCTCCTGGTACGAGAAGAAGAGAAAATTCTTCTGGAGGTGAAGAACGTCACCCTCTGCAACGGTGATAAGGTCGCAAGTTTCCCCGATGCCGTCACCACCCGTGGGCAGAAACATCTGCTTGAATTGGCGGAATCACTTGAGCAGGGCTACCGGGCGGTGATCTTCTTTCTGGTGCAGCGCAGCGAAGCAACGGCATTTTCACCTGCCGATGAGATCGATCCAGAGTACGGACGCCTGCTGCGGCAGGTGGTTGCGCAGGGTGTCGAGGCCCTGGCCTATAAGACACTGGTGACCCCGGAGGAAAGCCGGGTCGGGGAGCGGATTCCGATCCTGTTGTAATCTCAGTTTCAACCGAGGAGCTGAAAAGGGGAAGTTGTTGTCACGGAAGTCCGTAGCGGTAGCGGACGCCGTGTTTAATCAGCAGAATAAGGAAGGGTGAAAACGACAGCCGTTCCCTGCCCCTTGACACTCTCGACTTGAATGTTCCCACCGTGTGCCCGGATAATCTGATGGGCAATATTCATCCCCAGGCCGAGTCCGCTTATAGCTGTATTGGCTGAATCGGCGCGGTAGAATTTGTCAAATATCTTTTCAATCTGTTCCGGGGTCATTCCGATCCCATGGTCTTTAATTCTGACCTCACAGTCGGCAGGGAGTTGTCTGCCAGTGATAACGACTTCACTGTCTGCAGGAGAATACTTCGCGGTATTACTCAGCAGATTGTCCAAGACCTGAGTGATTCGATGACGGTCTGCAGTGATGGTCCGACCAGCTTTAGCGGGGAGCTCAAGCCTGAAAGTACGGGCAGGATTGCTAAGCTGAAAGGAGTGGACAGTTTCAGTCAGAATGTCATTAAGATCGCATCTGGTCAGATTTAGAGTGACCTCCGTTTCTTGTTGAATGAGACTTACATCCAACAGGTCGTTAATCCGTCGGCTGAGATCGCTTCCCTTCTGGTAGATATCATTAATGTATTCCTGCTTTTGCTCTTCGGTAATAGGGTCTGATGCCTCCGGATTGAGCAGCAGCTCGGCGAATCCCATGATGACAGTCAGCGGAGTCCGCAGTTCGTGGGCGGCCATCGAGACAAAATCGTTTCTTATCTGATCTATTTCGATCAGGGCCTTTCTGGCCGCCTCCTCAGAGGTTATGTCCGTCATTATGGCGCGACAGCTCAGGCCATCAACGGCGAGGTCGGCATCGATTTTAACCGTTCTCAATGGCTGCCCGGGACTATCCAGATCGACCTGGCAGCTTCGGAGAGCAGGAGTGTCGGATATGATCTGCAGAAAAGTGGCCAGGATCGGCCGGTCGGGTTCAGAGACGAACGTTGCCAGGCGTTTCCCGGAGAGTGCAGCGCGTTCCTGACCCAACAACTGAGCTCCCGCCAAATTTGTGTCGGCTATCACACCATTCTGTTCCAGAGTAAAATACCCAACCGGAGCGAAGTCATAGAGGTCGGTATATCGTTCCAGCAACCTCTCGGTCTCTTCCCGTGCTATTTGCAGTTCTTTGTTCTGCATCTCCAGTTCAATCTGGTGGACCCGTAGCTCGTGGAGAAGTCGCTCTGTTTCGACCGCCGAGAGTGAAGAGTTTTTGTCCGCTCTCCGGCTTTTCAGATGATCCTCAGCGCGGCGTCGCAGCTTGGCGACACCTTTATCTTTGTCGGATTTCATCGTTAAGTCCTTACCCGCTGGTTAACTATCCTTGCTGGTCTTCTCCTCTTTCGGTTCTTTTTTGTGAACGAGTTGCTCCAGAACCGCCTGGGCTTTCTGGGCTGCCATTTCCAGGCGTTGCGATTTGTCCAGTTCCTCGGCCTGCTGTTCGAAACGATCAGTCAAGGCTGCCAGGGCTTCAGACAGAAGATTTTCCTGTTTCTTCACTTGTGTCATGTCGACAAAGGTGATTACCACTCCATCTATACGATTATTCTGAGTGCGGTAGGGCATGATATTCACTGAAAAGCAGCGTCCGTCGCTGGCTGTCACCTGCCGCTCATGTGGTACCAGGGTTCGCAGGACTTTCAGGGCAGCCCCGTTCAGATCGGGGTAATCGAGCTTACTGACAATGTCGGTGATGGGCCGCCCGGCGTCTCCTGGAATCAGCTTGATAATGCTCGTGGTCTGCGGGGTAAAACGTCGCACTTTAAGGCTTTCATCCAAAAACAGGGTGGCAATTTCGTTGCTGTTGAGCAGGTTTTTCAAGTCATCGCTGGCCAACGACAACTCATCGACCTTTGCCTGCAGCTCCTGATTGACGGTCTGCAGCTCTTCGTTCATCGACTGCATCTCTTCCTTGGAAGTGGTCAATTCCTCGTTGGTGCTCTGCAATTCCTCGTTGGTGCTCTGCAGCTCTTCATTCGCCGATCTCAATTCTTCCTGCGAGGACTGCATCTCCTCCCGGGTTGTCCGCAGCTCCTGATGGGACTGCTTGAGTTCCAATGACAGGGCAGCCAATCTGTTATCGGTGTTTTCCGGTTTACTGTTGCCTGAAATGTTGACTGCGGGTGGCTTTGCCATGTTGGTAAAAACAATCAAAACCATTCCTTGCAGTGCCACTGGCTCGGTCACTGGTTGAACGCTGACATCGACCAGCTGCGTTTCGCCGTTCAGGTCCATCCTGACCTCTTTCAGCGTCACAATTTCTTTCTGTCTGAGGGCTTTATGAAAGGCTTCGAGCAGCAGGCTGTTCAGCCCTTCCCGCGCCATGGCAAAAAGGTTCAAATTGGCTTTGCCAACAGCAGGTTCCAGGTAATGTCCTGTCTTTCCGGTGATATACAGGATATCACCCTTGTCAGTTGTCAACACGGCTGCCGGCGTGTAGTGACGGAGTAACAGGGTGTCGGTCAGGGTTTGCAGATTGGGAGCAGGAGAGTGAGGCTGATCACCCCTTTCCTGTACAGAACTGCTGCGAGTATAAGGAACGGTGAAACCGTCCAGGTCAACCCGGCGGCTGTTATTCTGGCGTCGGTAGAGCCGCGTCTTGCCGGATAAAGGTGCAAAAAGTTCGTTGGTCTGACCGACTGATTCTGAGCTCCCCAGCAGCAGAATGCCGCCTGGATTGAGGCTGTAGTGGAAAAGCCTCATAACTTTTTTCTGCAGATCCGCTTGCAGGTAGATCAACAGGTTCCGGCAGGACAGCAGGTCGAGTTTGGTGAACGGTGGGTCCATGATCAGATTCTGCGACGCAAAAACCACCATTTCACGGATTTCCTGCTTTACCCGGTACCCCAGTTCATCCTGAACAAAAAAGCGCTGCATGCGTTCTTCTGAAATGTCTGCCAGTATATTGGCCGGATAGGATCCAGTCCGGGCCTTGTCGATTGCCTCTTTGTCCAGATCTGTGGCGAAGATCTGCAAGGAATAATTAACGGCAGGCTTGAGCTGATATAGCACCTCACGAAAGAGTATTGCGAGCGAATAAGCCTCCTCGCCGGTTGAACAGCCTGGAACCCAGGCCCGCAATACCCCGCCATCCGGCCGGGCGGCGAGCATGTCAGGCATAACATCCTGTTTTAATTGTTCCCAGACCTGCGGGTCGCGAAAGAAACTTGTGACCCCGATCAGCAGTTCCTTGAAGAGCAGAGTCGCTTCCTGGTGGTTCTCCCGCAAATAACGGACATAATCGTCGATGCGGGGCAGATGGTGCAGGCCCATGCGCCGCTCAATGCGACGGTACATGGTATTCTTCTTGTAAAACGAAAAATCGTGCCCGGTCTGAGTACGCAACAGAGCAATGACCTTCTCCAGCCCACTCTGTTCTTTGCCGCCGAGGTCAACATCGACCGGGGTTGAAATCTGCCGGGTACTCTGCAGGTAGGCTATGATTTTGGCAGGTAGATCTTCAGCCGCTGCGACTGCGTCGGCCAGACCTGAGTCAACGGCGCTGCGGGGCATGCCATCAAATTTAGCTGAGTCTGGTTCCTGGACAAAGATTCCTCCCGATTTTTCCTTAATCGTCCGCAGCCCCTGGACGCCGTCCGATCCCATACCAGAGAGGATGACTGCACAGCAGAGATTCTGCTGGTCAGCCGCCAGGGCATGGAAGAAAAAGTCGATCGGCAGGCGCAGGCCATGGGGGGCAGATGGCTCAAGCAGTTGTAACCTGCCGTTGAGGATAGAGAGGTCTTTATTGGGAGGAATCAGATAGACATGTTCCGCTTTGACATTCATCCGGTCCTTGATCTCAACAACCGGTATGTCGGTCATGCGCTGAAGCAGTTCGACCATCATCCCTTTATGATGCGGGTCAAGGTGTTGAACGATGACAAAGGCCATGCCGTTTTTCGGCGGGACATTGCCGAGGAACAGTTCGAGCGCCTCCAACCCTCCGGCGGAAGAGCCGATACCAATGATGGGAAAGCTGTTATGCTCTTTCAACTTTGGAGCCTCGGCGGTTGGTGCTTCAACGTCAGCCGCTTTTGCTCGACTGCGGGTCGATTTCGTCTGCTTTGTCATCAATCAATTTTCCCGTTGGATAAACGACACAATATCCATCCTCAATATTGTTGTATTCCTCTGCTCAGTGTAAATTATATACCTGTATAGTGTAGTTAGCTATCTTCTTGATAGATAAGCCCTCTTAATTAAAACAAATGTAGTGAATACTCTGCCTGGTAAAGAGGTTTTTTATGCGCGCTGTCGGACTGATTACCGAATACAACCCGTTTCATAACGGCCACCTGCATCACCTGCGGGAAAGTCTTACTCAGGCTGATGCCCAGGTGTCGGTGGCGGTAATGAGCGGGCATTTCCTGCAGCGGGGTGAAGCGGCGCTGTTCGACAAATGGCGGCGCACCGAACTGGCACTGGCGGCAGGGGTAGATCTGGTTCTGGAGTTGCCGTTTCCCTGGGCGTGCAACAGTGCTCCGCATTTTGCAAAGGGGGCGATTCAGGCATTGAACGGCTTGGGCGGCGTTACTGCGCTCTGTTTTGGCAGCGAGTGTGGACAACTGGAACCACTGCGGAATTGTGCGAACCTGCTTCGCGAGCAGAGCGCGGTTATCACTGAGCAGACTGGCGAGCTGCTGCGGCGGGGAGTGAGTTATCCCGCTGCAAGATCACAGGTTGTAGGCACCTTGGCGGATGATCCGGATGTTGTAGAGATGCTGGCACAGCCGAACAATATCCTCGGCATTGAATACCTGCGCGCCCTGGAAGAGACCGGTTCGTCTCTTCGACCTTTGACAATAAGGCGGATCGGGGCCGGATATCATGATCAGCAGGTGGTCGAAGGGATCGCCAGCGCGACGGGGATCCGCCAGCGGTTGCGGCAGGGGGAATCGGTTGATTCATTGATGCCGCAAGCAGCAGCAGAACTGCTGAGTGAATGGATGGAGTCGAATTTTTCGACGGATGAGGAGCATCTGTTGCGAATGGTTCTGGCCCGGATTAATCAGGGTGTTGATTCATTGGTCTCCCTCTATCAGATCAGTGATGGGCTGGAGAATCGTCTTCAGGAAATGGCCGATATGGCGCTCTCTTATGAGGACCTGGTCAGTCAGGTCAAGTCGCGGCAGCTGACCCGTACCCGAATTCAGAGAGCCCTCTGTTATCTGATAAATGATGTCAAGACCGGGCAGATGAACCGTTTTCTGAAGAACGGGCCGCTCTACATTCATCTGCTGGGGTGCAGTTCCGCAGGAGAGAAGTTCCTCGCTTATTGTCGCAACAAGACCACCATTCCCATTGTCGGCAACTACTCTCGAATCTATGTGCTGCTGAAAAAGTTTTATGGTGCTGATAGCCGTCAGTACCGGATCGCTCATGAGCTGCTCGATCTGGAGTTAAAGGCAACGAGAAACTATACCTTGCTGATGGGCAACTGGCAGGGTGGAAATCGCAACCGGGATTTTTTTGAAGAGCTCAGACGGGTGAACTAGGGCTGTCTCTCATTATTTAGTGCAACGCTCCGGTGGCAAACGCTTTTGAAATCAGTTCGGCAGGAGCCGGCCGGCCAAAATAGTAACCCTGAACTTCGTGACAGTTTTGCTGCCTTAGAAAATTCAGCTGATCGAGTCTCTCCACTCCCTCGGCGATGACGTGGAGATTGAGGGCTCGACTCATGGCGATAATCGCCTCGATGATCGCTTTGTTGCCGGGGTCAACGAAGATGTCTCTGACAAACTCCTGCGCGATCTTGATTCGGTCGAAGGGGAAGTCCTTCAGATAAACCAGCGATGAAAATCCCGTTCCGAAATCATCGATAGCCAGGTTGATGTTTCTGACCTTCAGGTCGGTTAAGGTGGCGATCGCCTGCTGAATATGTCCCATGACGGTTGTTTCGGTCAGCTCAATCTCTAGGTACTGCGGGTCGAGTCCGGTATCCCTGAGGATCCGTTCCACCATGTCGGTAAAGTCCGGTCGGGCAAACTGTCGAGCCGAGATGTTGACGGCCATGCGTAGCGGCGGCATACCGGCTTTCTGCCACGCAACGGACTGGGCACAGGCGGTCTGCAGTACCCATTCTCCAAGCTGAAAGATCAATCCTGTCTCTTCCGCGACTGGAATAAAG
>Ga0102946_1000482_pt1 | contig 13916 bp, 13 predicted proteins | sample SalPon2A_A_D1_MG_FD_78209 | JGI IMG/M metagenome (GOLD analysis project Ga0102946, IMG submission 78209) | Soil microbial communities from South San Francisco under conditions of wetland restoration - Salt Pond MetaG R2A_A_D1_MG | ecosystem: Environmental > Terrestrial > Soil > Wetlands | place... | reverse complement strand
TACCCGCGAACGGATGGCCGGGGAGCTGCTGCGCATCTGGAATGCTCGCTGCAAGACGGTGCTGATGGTCACCCACGATATAACGGAGGCCCTATTTTTGGCCGATAAGGTACTGGTCTTTTCCGACCGTCCGGCGCAGCTCACCCTGGAAATGCCGGTGGAATTGCCCAGACCCCGCCGCGACGAGATGCGTTACACCCCGGAATTTGGCCGGATGGCCCAAGAACTGAAGAAAGCCATCGGCGCGTAGTGGTTTTTTGGCTGACCAGAGCTAAGAAATATATTAACGTTTATTTGTATTATGTTACGTTTCTTCCATAACTGGTCAAAAAACCTTATAATTGCGTTTATGTGAATATTTTCATAAATTATTTGGAGAAGTCATGAAGCGAGTATTTCTGATCTTAGTTTTAATTTTAGCATTTGCGGCAGCGCTGCCCGCCAGCGCACAATCCGAACTGCGGTTTGCAGTCGTCCAGGTGCAGCTGTGGCCGGAATACGACCAGCCCTCGATGTTGGTGATCTACACCCTACAGCTGCCCGAAGACCAGTCTCTGCCGGTGGATGTTTCACTCCGCATTCCGGCCAGCGTGGGAGACCCCAGCGCAGTGGCCGTATTTGACGATACCGGCCTGGTCACGCGCCCCTACACCAGAAATGTGGAAGGCGATTGGGCTGTCATTTCGCTGCAGGCGGATTTGCCAGTCATTCAGATCGAATATTACGATCCCGCTCTCAGCCAGAGCGACTCCCCGCGCAGCTACAATTATCAATGGGTTGGCGATTATGGTGTGGATGAATTCATTCTGAGTGTTCAGCAGCCAGTTGGCGCTTTGGATTTCGAGGTCAGCGGCCCAGATCTGGGCGACCCTGCGATCCAGGCGGATGGGTTGACTTACTACACTGCCAATCTTGGCATCATGGAAGCTGGGGAACCGCTTGACCTGTCCCTGAGCTACACCAAAAACAGCATCTCGCTGTCGGCAGAGAGTTTTTCCCAGCAGTCAGCACCCACCACTACGGAACCTGGTGGTGGCAGCGGCCTGCCCGTTTGGGTTTGGGTGCTGATGGGAGTAGGTGGTGCCTTTTTGCTGGTTGGTGTTGTCTATTTTGTCCGTGCCAGCCGCTCTGCAAAACGTCCTGCCAGTGCCTACCGCACGAAGAAACAGCGTTCCTCGTCCGGAGGGTCGCGTAGTACCGGGAAGCAGGTCTTCTGCCACCAGTGCGGCGAACCGGCTGAGTCCGGCGATAAGTTTTGCCGGGAGTGTGGAACCAAATTGCGAGTATAATTGTTCCCGCAAATTTTTTAATTCCCCATGTTTGTGACAGATGTCCCAATTAGAGCGGGACATTTGTAATAGACCAATTCAGACAAGTTTGGTAAGATTAACGACAGGAAAGATAAAAGTAGAAATTAGCGGCTGCAAACACTTTTTGCAGTCAATTTTGGAGGTTTCACAATGGAATCTTTAGGTCAATACGAACAACAACCCGCAGAAAAGGGCGGCAATATGAAGTTCATTGTTGGTGGCCTTGTGATCTTAGCGGCTGTGGTCTATTTAATCGTTTCTTCGACCACGGCTGGTGCACAGTATTTCTTTACTGTGGATGAACTGTTTGCCAAAGGGGAAGAAGCAGTAGATACACCCGCTAGAGTATCTGGCGCAGTGCTTGGGGATACGATTGATTATGATGCTGAGACTCTGACTCTTCGGTTCACAGTCGCTCACATGCCGGCAGATAATGAGATTTTAGAGGCTGAAGGCGGCTTAGCGATGGCGTTGAATCAGGCCGTCAATGACCCGACCCGCCAGCACCTGAATGTAGTGTATTACGGCGTAATGCCTGACCTGCTGCAAAATGAAGCGCAGGCCATTATGACCGGTCGATTAGGAGACGATGGCGTGTTCTACGCTGATGAACTGCTGCTCAAATGCCCCACCCGTTACGATGAGGCTGCGCCCGATCAGGCATCCTAGCATCATGTGCTCAGGATTCCATTCCGACTGGCGACAAAAACAATTAGCAATATAAAGATACGTTCAATTAAGGAGTAGACCTGATGGTAGACACCCTTGTAAATGTTGGTTTCGGCGCTTTGGTTCTGACATTTCTCACATCGCTGTATGGGGTAGGCGCGGCGTTGTATGCCTATTTTAAAAAGCAAAACCGCTGGTTGGACAGCGCTCGCAATGCAATGATGCTGTCCTTCCCGCTTTTAACGATTGCAGCATCCATGATCGTAATCCTGCTGGTTCAAAATCACTTTGAGGTTGGGTATGTAGCCCAGGTGACCAGCCGGAGTATGCCCAACTACTTGAAGGTGACGGCTCTTTGGGGCGGCCAGCCGGGGTCTTTGGTGTTTTGGTCCTGGTTGATGTCCATTTTTGCGACCGCTATCGCCCTGCGCGATTGGAAGCGCGATCGGGAATTCCTCCCCTGGGTGATAGTTGTGGTTTTGGTGACCCTGGCATTTTTCCTTTTGCTGGGGATCTTCTTTGAAAATCCGTTCCGCCGCCTGTGGCTGACCCCCGGCGGCAGCGTGGAAACCCTGTTCCTGCGCCCGGCTGGAGCGACTTTGTACGTCCCGGCAGATGGGCAGGGGTTGAACCCTCTGCTGCGCCATCCGGGAATGATCATTCACCCCCCGATGCAGTATCTGGGGTTTGTCTCTTTCGTGATCCCGTACGCATTCGCAATGGCGGCGCTCATCACCGGCCGCACGGATGCACGCTGGATCAAAATCACCCGCAAGTGGACGTTGTGGGCATGGCTGTTCCTTTCGATGGGCCTGGTATTGGGGATGCGCTGGGCGTATGATGTACTCGGTTGGGGTGGCTACTGGGGCTGGGACCCGGTGGAAAATGCGGCGCTGATGCCCTGGCTGGCAGCAACGCCGTTCTTGCATTCGGTCATGATCCAGGAGAAGCGCGGTCAGCTGAAGCGCTGGAATATGTTCTTGGTGATTTTGACCTATGACCTGATGATCTTCGGCACCTTCCTGGTGCGTTCTGGCGTGCTTTCATCCGTTCACTCCTTTGCTCAAAGCGCAATTGGACCGCTGTTCTTTGCCTTTATTGCCATCACGTTTGTAGCCTCGATCTATCTACTCTCACGGCGTTGGGGAGAGCTGCACACAGAGACTCGCATGTCCTCCTGGCTATCCCGTGAGGGCTTTTTCCTGATCAACAACTTGCTGTTCATTGGTATTTTGGTGGTGGTCTTTGTTGGTGTGATCTATCCGATCATGACCGAAGCGCTAGGTTTTGTGGGGGATATATTCCCCTCAATGCGGGCCACGTTTACAGGGCAAAAAGTCACGGTTGGCCCCAGTTACTATGAACGGGCGACCGGGCCTTTATGGGCTGGCTTACTGTTTGTGATGGGGGTATGTCCATTGGCCGCCTGGGGCAGTTCCACCTGGAAATCCCTGGGGAAGAATTTATGGAGACCTGCTGCCTTTTCCGTCGTCCTCCCGGTTGTTTTGATTGTGACCGGGATGCGCAACTGGTTGGCTATATTGGCCTTTTGGCTGGTTGCGCTGGTCGGTGCAGTGACCTTGTATGAGTTTTACAAGGGGGCTGCGGCTCGCAGCCGGCGTTCGGGGACGAATTTCTTTGTCGAATTATGGAATCTGGTGGCTCGCAACCGCCGCCGCTATGGCGGGTACATGATCCATTTCGGGATCATATTAATGGCTTTGGGTGTGGTCGGGATTGAAATGTTCCAGACCGAAACTCAGAAAACCGTTGAGCTGGGCGAATCAATTTCCCTTGGGGATTACTCTATCACCTATGATTCACTGGCCGAATTTGATACCGCTGACAACCGCAATGTGTCTCGCGCAGTGGTCAGCGTCTTTAAGGATGGCGATAAAGTTGATGAATTGTACCCCCGCCGCGACTATTTCTACGAGTCCCGCCAGCAAATGACCATCCCCGGCTTGCGAAGTACGATGGAAGATGACTTTTATATCATCCTGGTAGACTGGCAGCCGATTTCGACTCAGCGAGCGACCTTTAAAATATTCCATAATCCTTTGGTCAATTGGCTTTGGATCGGGTCATTCATTTTGATTGCCGGTACGTTAGTGGCAGCCTGGCCAGAGCGAGAGGTTGAAAAGATGCCGCTGGTCGCGAAAGACCGCCGGGCCAGTGTCCGCACGTAACCGAGGAGGAAGACCGTAATGAGGAAACAAAAACGCTGGATAGTTCTGCTGGTAGTCGTTCTGCTGGCAGGACTGATCTTTACCGCGGGGGCTTTTGCCCAAGATGACGGGCCGCGGCCGACCCCCTCAGATGACGAGGTCAATGCGATTGCCAGGAATATGTACTGCCCGGTGTGCGAAAACATCCCGCTGGATGTGTGCGGTACACAGGCTTGCATCCAATGGCGTCAGCAGATCAAGGATTTGCTGGAAGAGGGCTGGACAGAGCAGCAGATCTACGATTATTTTGAAGAATTGTACGGCGAACGCGTCCTGGCAGAGCCGCCCCGCCGCGGCTTGAACTGGCTGATCTACATTCTGCCTCCGGCGGCTTTTGTCGCCGGCGCGATCGTGCTGTACCGCGGGTTCCGCAACTGGCAAAAGCCGATTGAAGAAATGGAAGATGCTGCTGTGGAATCCGAAGCCGGGAAAGACGAGTATGTCTCCCGCCTGGAAGAAGAATTAAAGAACCGGCAGTAACCTGCTGGCTGTGAAGGAGAACCAAACGCATGACAGAAGAAAAACAGCTTGGCGCAGATCCTCAGAATGAAAAGAAAAAAGGGTCTCCCTGGCAATTATTAATTTGGGGAGCCTTGATTTTGTTATTGGGGATTGTTGCCATCCAGTTAGTGAAATCGCAGCAGGGCACGGTGCAGGCCGGCCAGGAAGCACCGGATTTTGTGCTGACCACCTTTGAAGGCCAGCAGATCGACACGGCCCAACTCAGGGGAAAGGTGATCCTGGTCAATTTTTGGGCTTCGTGGTGCAACCCCTGTGAGCTGGAAGCCGCAGATTTACAGGCAGCCTGGGAGATGTACGAGCCGACCGATGAGGTTGTTTTCCTGGGCGTGGACTGGACGGATACTGACCGGGAAGCGATGGAATACATGGATCGCTTTGGCATTACTTATCCCAGCGGTCCTGACCTGGGTACCCGTATTTCACAGGCGTTTCGCACCACTGGCGTGCCGGAAACCTATATCATTGACCAGGAAGGTGTCCTGACTTACGCAAAATTTGGGCCGTTCGCTTCCTTGAGCGAAATTCAGTCGGTGATTGAACCGCTGTTGGCTCAATAGAATATTGAAAAGAAAGGAAAAGCGCACATGGATATTGCTTCATTATTACTGCTTATTGCGCTGATCATAATTGTTGGGGCATTTGTTGCCAGCCCGCTGCGGGTTCGCCGGGGTGCGGTTGGCTTGCGCCAGGAAGATCACGAAATTTCAGAATTGTTGGCTGAACGCGAACGAGTTTTAGAATCTTTAGAAGAATTGGATTTAGATAACGCCATGGGGAAAGTGCCGGAAAATGTCTACCCGATTCAACGCGATAGATTGGTGAAGCGTGGGGTAGAGGTACTCCGCTTGTTGGACCAGTACACAGACGGCCAGATAGATTCAATGGATTCGGCTGTCTCTACAGCAGTGGATCCCTTGGAAGCCATGATTGCGGCTCGCAAGGCGGGCGGGCAGCCAGCTGCGGTCCGCAGCGTGCCCAAACCCGCCGCGGCAGACAACGGCAAATCCGCCGTGAAATTCTGCCCAAAGTGCGGCAGCAAATTGGAATCCGGCGACCGCTTTTGTGCTGAATGCGGAGAGAAACTATAATTTCATAGAACTGAGAAACAAATGAAAAAAACGATGTTAGTATTTGTATTTTTAAGCCTGGCATTGGCGCTGGGCTTTTCTGCGTGCAGCCTCTCGTTGGCGCAAGATGTGACCCCTCCACCTGGATATCAACCTCCGGTGTACGAGGAGGCCAAACTGCTGGAAGGGGTATTCCCACAAGCCGTGCCGAACCCGACCGTGGGTGAACAAATCTATCAAGAAAAATGTCTGCCATGCCACGGTGAGGCTGGGCTGGGTGACGGGCCTGACACGACCAGTCTGCCTGTAGAGGTTGCCCCGATCGGTTCTGCCGGTCTGGTCAATCCAGCTTCTCCATTGAAGTGGTTTTCGATCACTACCAATGGCAATATTGAACGTTTCATGCCGCCGTTTTCGGGCAGTTTGGATGAGCAGGATGTCTGGGATGTACTTTCCTATGTGTACACTTTTGGGCGTGCACCTGGAAAAGCAGAAGCGGGTGAGGCGGTCTTTGCCGAGACCTGTGCGGAATGTCACGGTGTGGACGGCACGGGCGCAGTGCCCGGTGCAGCCAACTTGACCGATGCTGAACGGATGGTGGAACTTTCGATCAATGATGTCGTTCAGCAGGTTGCCACCGGCAACGGCAATCAGGATCATGTTTTCAGCACAGTGCTGAATGCCACTCAGATGGAAGAGGTGGCGTATTATGTACGCACGCTGATCTTCCCGCTGGAAGGGGAGGCAACCACGGTGGTTGATGATCTGGAACCCACGGCTGAACCCACCGAAGTGCAGGAAACTCCTGCCGAAGATGCCCAGCCGGACGATGAGGCTGAAGCACCCACCCCTGAACCGGCAGATGAAACTGACAATGTAACGATCGGCCTTGTGACCGGTGTGGTTACCAATGGTTCGGGTGATGCTGTGCCGGAAGGCCTGGAAGTCACTCTGGAAGCCTACCAACATTTTGAGCAGGTCTTGTCGATCAGCACACCGGTGTTGGAGGATGGCAGTTTTGAATTCGAAGGTATTCCGATTGAGCCAGAGCAAATTTATATTGCTGTAGTTGAGATTGACGGCTTGTTTTACCCCTCTGAATTCTATATTGCTGAGCCAGGCGATACCATCATTGATCTGCCTGTGACGATTTACAGTACGACAACCAGTACGGACGACCTGGCGATTTCCCGCCTGCATGTCTTTTTCCAATTCACGGGAGAGGGTACTATACAGGTCATTCATCAGGTGACGATATCCAACCGGGGCAATGAGATGGTCGCCCCCGGTGAAGACGATCTGCCGGTAGTGAACTTCAACATCCCTGAAGATGCGCAAGGCTTAATCTTCCAGCAGGGTGCGATTGGCAGCCCGTATGTTCAGACGGCGACCGGGTTTGGTGACCCCACTGGTGTGCTGCCTGGAGAGAATACTTATGAAATTCTGTTTGCTTATGAACTGCCGTACGAGCGTTCCCTGAATTGGGAACTCCCGGCGGACATGTCCACTGATGTAGCGGTCATTTTTGTGCAGGGCGACCAGGTGAAGGTGGACAGTGAGTTGTTGGTACCGAGCGGCACTGAAACGCTGGAATCGGAAGTCTTCCAGGTGTTTGTTGGGAACAATATTCCCGGCGGACAGACTATGGATTTGGCTATTTCTGGTCGGGTGTCCGACGGGACTGCCGGGACGGCAGGCGAAACCAACTGGCTGTTGATCGGCGCAGGTGCACTTGGCGTAGCATTGGCCTTGTTCGGCGCATGGCAGTTCTTCCGCCCGGTGGATGATGATTACGATGATGAAGATGATTACGAATATACCGCGGATGACGACGGCGGATCTGCCGCTGACAGTGAAGCGATCATGGACGAGATCATTGCGCTGGACCAGGCGTTTGAGGCTGGGGCGATGGAAGAATCAGACTACCAGACCCGCCGGGACGAGCTGAAAGCCGCGCTGAAGGATGCCCTTGATAAAGATAATGAAGGGGCAAGCTAAGCGAATGGCTGTGATCCACGTTCAAAAATTGGTCAAACGATTTGGTTTGAAAATGATCCTGAAGGGATTGGATTTCTCCGCCGAAGCCGGTGAGTTCATTGCTTTACTCGGTCCGAACGGCGCGGGAAAGACCACTCTGCTGCGTATCCTGTCCTCACTTTCCCGGCCGAATATGGGGTTAGTGCGGGTGGCTGGGTATCAACTTCCCCAGCAGGCTGCTGCCGTGCGCAGCAGCCTGGGCGTGCTCTCCCATCAGCCGCTGCTCTACGGCGACCTGACCGGTGAGGAAAACCTGCAATTTTACGGCAGGATGTACAATGTGGGTGATATTGATCACCGCATTGAAGAAGTGCTTGAAATGGTCGATCTGGCCCACCGCCGGACGGACCTGGTACGCACCTACTCGCGCGGAATGCAGCAGCGTCTGGCGATTGCCCGTTCCATCATCCACGACCCGAAAATTCTCCTGCTGGATGAACCTTACACCGGCCTGGACCAAACCGCCAGTAGTATGCTGGATGATGTTTTGAAGCAGGTAGCCGTGCAGGGCCGGACGGTGGTGATGACTTCGCATGACCTGGCCCGGACAGCTATGCTGGCAACCCGCTTTGACGTGCTTTCCTTTGGCAAAATCGTCGCTTCGGCCAGCCGGGATGAGATCCCTGAAGATGGCTTGCTGGCCTTTTACCGCCGTTCCATTGAAACTCCGCCTGAGGGAACGAAAGCCCCGGCGCTGGAGGTGGAACATGCAGGCTGAGACCACTCGAAAAACGGTGCATAAGACTTCGTTTTGGAAGGCCATGTGGGCGATTGTCTGGAAGGACGTCTCCGCTGAATGGCGCAGCCGGGAGCTGTTCTCTGCTATGCTGGTTTTCTCCCTGCTGGTGGTGTTTATATTCAATTTCGCCCTTGACCTGAACCCGAAGACCCTGCAAGATGTGACTGCCGGGGTATTGTGGGCGACCTTTGCCTTTGCCGGTACGCTAGGGCTGAACCGCTCGATGGCCGTGGAGAAAGACCGCGGCTGTCTGGATGGATTGCTGCTCGCACCGGTAGACCGCTCGGCGATCTATTTTGGTAAAGTGCTGGCTAATTTATTGTTCATGCTGATCGTTGAGGTGATCGTGCTGCCGTTGTTCAGTATTTTTTACAATATCAATCTGTTCAACTTCGGCTTATTGCTGGTCATTCTGCTGGGGTCAATTGGTTATGTGGTGGTGGGGACGCTGCTGGCCAGCATGTCGGTGCAGGCCCGCACTCGGGATGTACTGCTGCCGATCTTGCTGTTTCCGGTGGTGCTGCCGGTCATCATCGCAGCAGTACGGGCGAGCACGTATTTCTTGCAAGGTCAGCCGATGGACCTGATCTGGCCGAATATTAATATACTGATCGCTTTCGATTTGATCTACATTGCTTTGTCGTATATGGTGTTTGACTTTGTTGTTGAAGAGTGATTGATAATTCATGGAATGAATTATCAATTCGGCGTTTTGCGGAGCAAAACGCCACACGTAGAAGTTTGAACAGATTTAAGTATTTACAACTCAAAAAATAGTTGATTTGTTGGTCTGATGATTAGAAAAAAATCAACTAAGTTTTAAGGAGAATCAGATGAAATCTAGACCAATTACCTTAAAAATCTTAGATTGGCTGTCCGTGATCTTGCTGGCAGTTGCAGCCTATCTGAGCATTGTGTGGGCACCCCAGGAAGCAGTGATGGGGGATGTCCAACGCGTTTTCTACATTCATGTTGCAGCTGGTTGGGGGGGCATGATGGGATTTTTGTTGGCTGTGTTCTCTGCCATCATGTATCTGGTGAAGGGTGACTTGAAATGGGACATCGTCGGTTTGGCCGGAATTGAGGTGGGGCTTGTTTTGTCCTTCATAAATATTGTTTCCGGCTCGATCTGGGCTCGCCCGATCTGGAATACCTGGTGGACGTGGGACCCCCGGCTGGTGACGGCGACCATCATGGAGTTGGTGTATATCGCTTACCTGATGCTGCGCCAGGGAATTGATGAACCCGAACGGCGTGCCCGCTTTGGTGCGATCTACGCCCTGGTTGGGTTTGTAAGTGTGCCGCTTTCGTTCTTATCCATTCGTATCTGGCGCACCATTCACCCAGTGGTGGTTGGCAGCGGCGATGCTGGCGCTCAGGGGTCTTTTGATATGTCGCCCGACATGCGTGTGGCTTTCTTTTTCGCCTTGTTCACATTTACCGTTTTTGGGGTTACGTTGCTCTGGCATCGCATCCGAATTGGTCGGCTGCAAGACAAGATCGAACGCCTGAAAATGAAGATCACTTATTAGAAAAGGAGACCGAAAAATGTTACAGTCTATACTTTTACAGCAAACCCCCGCAGATACGACATCCTTTATGTGGCTTGGTTTTGGCGTGATCTTCGGCGCTCTTGCCATTCATGTCTGGTCAATGTACAGCCGGGCAAGTCGCATGAAGAAGGACTTGGCGTTACTGGAAGAGCTGGAAGCAAAAGAATAAGTATTTTCTAAATTTGTTGAGATTCAAAAAGCGGATATTTTCAAAATATCCGCTTTTTCTAATTTAGAAGCGCTTGTTTTTATTAGAGCGGCGGATCAATATCGCCAAAAGTGAAGTAAAAGCAAGTGCCTTTTCCTTTTTCTGATTCCACCCAGATTTGACCGTTGTGGTGTTGGATGATCCTTTTTACGAGGGAAAGGCCAATGCCAGTGCCCTCAAAATCTTCTTCCAAGTGCAGCCTTTGGAACGGTTGGAAGAGCTTATCAGAAAATTCCATATTGAAGCCATCGCCATTGTCAGCGATGAAAAAAACTACCTCCTCGTCCTTGGTGGTGGTATTAAATTCGATCTGAGCAGCGGACTCATGTCGGGTGTATTTGATGGCATTCCCGATCAAATTATTGAGGAGGATGGAGATCATTTCTTCGTCACCGGAGATTATTTTGTGCGTGTTCGCAGAAAAGTTGATCTGTCTGTTTTTTTCTAGCGCCATCAAATTATTGAATATTTTTCCTGCCAGCGAGTCCATCTCAATGGGCTCAATGGTCAGGGTTTTCCTGCCCAGGCGGGCCAGGTCCAACAGGCCGTCAATCAGCAGTTTCATCTTTTTGGTGGAAGTATGGATGCGTTCAAAATAATCGATTACTTTATCTGGCAGGGTGTCCCTATATTCCAGGTCGATGATCTGGCTGAAACCGCTAATTGCGCGCAATGGGGCTTGCAGGTCGTGAGAGACGGAGTAGGAAAATGCTTCCAGTTCTTTGTTGGCCTCTTTTAGCTGGACGGTGCGCATTTCCACGCGGGCTTCCAGTTCTTTGTTGAGCTGGAGTATGGCCCTTTCTGCTCGCTTCCGCTCTGTAATATCTTGTGCATTTACGATGCGCGCTTGTTTCCCTTGCCAAATGATTTCATCGCCATGCAGTTCTACTGGAACCACGTGACCATCCTTATGCCAGATCTCGATTTCGTAAGGTTCTTGAAGGTTTTTTTGAATGTTCTCTTGTACACGGGCATGGTATTCGGGCAGGATAACGGTTTTGATCAAATCCATCCCGATCAGCTCTTCTCGTGGGTATCCGGTGATCTGAGTCAGCGCCAGGTTACAGTCGATGCAGATTCCGCCTTGATGGATCAGGATGCCTTCTTTCGCCAGGTTGGAAAATTGGCGGAAACGTTCCTCGCTTTCAGCAATTGCTTCCTCTGCTTTCTTTTTCTCAGTGATATCCTCACCAGAGCTCAGAATACCGGTAACCTGGCCTGCTTCATTTTTTAATACAGCATTGTGCCAGGCAATGATACGTTCCTCACCATCCTTGGTCACTACTGCGTTCTCAATATATTCGACTAAATCAATGTCCCCCTGATATATTTGTTGGAATACTTTTTTGACATTGTGTGTTTCATGCTCAGGTACGAAGTTCTGAACCCAATCCATACCCAGAAGCTCTGCTTCGTTTTCACACTTTAAGACTTCGATGCATTTGCGATTGGCCAGGATAATTCGCTGGTTTTCATCTAAAGCCAGAATAATGATTTCGGCGACGTCCAGGTACTGCTGGGCCCGGTTACGCTCGTGGATGAGGGCTTCTTCTGCCTGCTTTCGAATGGTTATATCTTGCATGTGGGTGATGGCAAAGATGAAATTGCCGTCCGAATCAAAGGTTGGGCTGACATTGGTGTGTCCAATAATGATGTCTCCATTTTTGTGGAGGTATTTTTTTTCGATTGTATAGGGTTGACGGTCTGCCAGAGATTGTTCAAATTTCTGTTGGGATCGTCCTAGATCATCAGGATGTGTGATCTCGGTAAAGGTCAGCTTCAAAAATTCACTTTCGGAGTAGCCAAAATTATGGCAGGTGGCTTTGTTTACAGAGATAAATTTCCCATTTTGATTGACAAGTGACATCCCGATAGACGAGTTTTCAAATGAGGTACGGAATATCTCTTCACTTTGACGGAGCTGTTCCTCGGCTTCAACCTGCTGGGTAATATCATGCCCAACACTGATGATGGCATCGACAACGCCGTCCTGGTTACGGATTCCGGTAACCCGCCAAATGAACCAGCGCCAGCCATCCACGGTCCTGGCACGTTCGCGGTGTTCGGAGGTGTAGGGCGGGGTGAGTACTGATCGTAAAGAGGCAATCACATCGTTTTGGTCTTCTTCGTGGATGAGTGAGAAAAATTGTTTCCCAATGATTTCTTCTTCTGTTTTGCTGAATGTCCGCAGGTAGGCCGGATTGGCATAGATTAAGTATCCGTCAACATCGAATTTGACGACTAAATTCGATTGAACTTCTACTAATTGGCGATAGAGATCAATATGCTTTTTTGTCTGAGAATCCTTTTTCATGATGGAGCAATCCGAAGGGGAACAAGATACTATGGTTAACCATTTATCCACGCAATATCATTTATAAGCATTAAGCGCCCCCCTTAGCGATTAGCAGAAAAGAGGTTTTGAAATTTAATTATACTTTACATTAAAATTGATGATTTTTCAAACTTATTTGATTATGTATGTTATTCGATCCGTTCTGGAAAGGGATAGAGAGCGGTAATTTTATGCCGCTCTCTTGTCTAACGAACGGATATTGGTTTGCTTTAGCCGCTCGAGCCGTTTTCCAGGATGTGGTTGACAGCGTCCAGGTCTTCTGCGCTCAGTGTCCATTCTGCGCTGGCAGCGTTGGCAACGACGTGCTCAACCCTGGTTGCGCCAGAGATGACCGAACTGACCTGGGGATGGGCCAGCAGCCAGGCGTGGGCTAATTCACTCATGCTGTGCCCGCGTGCCTCGGCGAAGCGGGTGAGCTGTTCAAGGATGGTGTAGGCATCGCCGGTCATGTACTTTTGGACGTACCCGCTGTTTTCGCCGCGTGAGCCGGCCGGTGCGTCCTGACCGCGTTTGTATTTCCCGGTCAGAAAGCCGCCAGCCAGCGGGAAATAGGGCAGGATGCCAATCCCGAAATACTCAGCGGCCGGCAGCACCTCTTTCTTTACCCCTCGTTCCAGCATATGGAAGTGCGGCTGTTCGGAAACGAACTTGTTCCACAGATTTTGCTCACTGACCTTTTGTGCCAGGGCAATCATCCATGCGGGGAAGCCGGTACTGCCGATATACCGCACCTTCCCCTGGCTGACCAGATCGTCCAGGGCGCGCAGGGTTTCCTCGATGGGGGTTTCTTCGTCCCAACGGTGGTATTGGTACAGATCGATGTAGTCGGTATCCAGGCGGCGCAGGCTGTCCTCGACCGCGTCCATGATGTGCTTGCGGGAGCCGCCGCGTTCGTTCGGCCCCTCGCCGACTTTCATGTAGAATTTTGTGGCAATTACCAGGTCTGTGCGGCGGTAGGCTTTGATGGCTTTTCCGATGGTTTCCTCAGAGCGGCCGCCCTGATACATGTTCGCAGTATCAAAGAAGTTGATCCCCTGGTCTACGGCGGCAGCGATGATCTCGGCAACTTCCTTTTCGCTCACTTTGCCGCCGAACTGATTTGTGCCCAACCCAATCGCGGAGATTTTAAGGCCGGATTTTCCTAAATGTCGATAGTTCATAAGCCCTCCTAAAGGCGTTTTGTACGCAGAATTGTTGCTTGTTGAATTGATCTTAGTATTTGGAGTT